>JAEEGG010003129.1_pt1 | contig 41608 bp, 35 predicted proteins | sample 9134161 | NCBI WGS metagenome assembly JAEEGG01 (sample SAMN16246543, study PRJNA631951) | gut metagenome | biome: gut microbiome; feature: rumen; material: CR-attached | host: Bos | place: Iran: Karaj | collected 2018-10 | reverse complement strand
TAGATGCGGTTGGGATCGTTGTGATAACGGGGACGGGGATCTTGCTGCAGGGTGGCAATTAAGGATGCTACCTGATCAGCTGGGATTTTGTTTTCCAACTCTTTTGGGAGTTCCACTTTTAAAGGTTCCCACTCGGTGTTGTCAACAAAGCCACTACGGGCATCGGGGTGGGCATCGGCATAGGCCACATAGGGCTTGATGTCGTAGATAGGTGTTTGGTGCATCAGGTCGGCACCTTTTACATAGACGACGGGACCTAATTTGGCATCGTGCTCAATGCGATCGATACGCACACACGACAATCCGAGATTGTTTGGACGGAATGGCGAACGGGTGGCAAACACACCCATACGCTGGTTGCCGCCTAAACGGGGTGGACGCACGGTGAGACTCTTTTCGGCATCGCGATTGGCAGAGAACTCCCAGATAATCCACAGGTAATCGAATGCTTCAAGTCCGCGAACGGCCTCCATCTGTCGGTACTCTGGTGCAAACACGATACGCCCCGTCAGGTCGGGCACCAACCCGCTCTGACGAGGAATACCAAACTTTGTGGGGAATGGTGATTCAAACCATGCTATGGGTTGTATCTCCATGTATTACTCTGAGTATTGAAATGCGAAATCCAACAGGGTACACAGCGACTTCTGCTTGGTATTCGACTTGAACACAAAATAGATGGCGTGCTTGCCTGAAAGTTTGGCCAGCTCAGGCAGGTCGAAAACGGCTTCGGTAGCCTCCTGTGGCATGTCGGCCTTGAGTTCGAAGCTACCAAGAAGTTTGCCTTTCTGCGATGTCCAAGGACGATCGAGCATCAGCTGGATGGTACCATCGATACCAGCAGGGATGAGATTCAACGACAGCTTCAGATTATTCTTGCCCTTGCTCTCGTTGAGGTTAAAGTACTTGTAGCCTACGATTGAACCATCGGTATTGTTAACCACACGGTTGGTATTGCAGGCCAGGGCATAAGGATCGTTGAAGTTCTTATCGTTACCATACGATACCTCGACATACGAACCCGAGAACTTGTTGTTAGGCCACTCGTGAACAGCAGGGGTAGGACCAGTGAGCCAGCAAGCGATACCAGCTGAGTGGCGCTCGAATGGATTCAAACCTGCGAGTGCAAAACCCTCGGAGTTATATTCGCCCTCGGTAATCTCTACCTTACCACCTTCGCCTTCCTCGACAGTTACCTTGATAGGAGCCACCATGGCCTGGCGTGCATACTCGTTGGTGCCTGTCTGGCGGTGATAGAACACATACCATTGACCGTTGATCTCGCAGATACTGCCGTGGGTGTTGCCATCAACAACTGCCGATGCAATGGTGTCGCCCTTCTCGTTAACCTCGCGACCGCGAGCATCGATAATGGTACCACCATAGGTCCAAGGACCCAGTGGCTTGTCGCTATAGGCATAGGCCAAATTGTAGTTGCTAGTGGGCAAACCAAACTCGCCATCCTTGGTAAAGCGACTGTAGATAAACACATACTTATCCTTGATTTTACGGATGCTTGATGCCTCGAAGAAACTGAAGATACCTTCTTCGTTGCGGCCCGAGACCATACCATCTATAATCTCCGTGCCAGGTTTAACGGTACACATCGTGGCAGGATCAATCTCGGCGGCATATGAGTGCTCAAAGCCCCAATAGCCATACACGCGACCATCATCGTCGACAAACACGGCGGGGTCGAAACCATAGATACCCTCAACCTGGTTGGGATTCTTGGCGCTCCAGTTGCAAACAGTGAATGGTCCGTCGGGACGGTCGCTCTTGGCAATCAGTGCGTTGCGGTAGCCCGTCTGGTCGTTGGGGAACAGGTAATATGTTTTCTTGCCAGCACTATCGGTTACAAAAGTGATGTCGGGTGCATACAGCACATCGGCTGTACCTGCCGAGTCGAAAGTCTCGCCTTGCGCATTCTTATTAACGGTGAGGATGATGCCATCGTAACGCCAATGACTCAGATCGTCGGTTGGAGCCGACCATACCACTTGGTCGCGACCGCAATAGGCATCCTTCAGGTTATCGTGCGAACCATAGATGTACACACGCTGCTTACCTGGATTATCAGGGTCGTCGAACACATAGGGCTCGCCATCGGGGATATGCTCCCACAATGGCAGATAGGGGTTACCAACGGTGTTAAGTGTTGTAAGTTCCTGACTTTCTACAACTGCAGCCTTTTGGGCGCACGATGCAGCCAGACCCATGCAACATAAAGCTGCGATACTAAGTTTAAGAACGTTCGTCTTCATCTTCTTTGTATTGTTAGGTTTATTATCTGGCTGCAAAAATACAAAAAAAATCCGAAAGCATGATACTTTCGGACTTTTTTTATGATGTGATGCTTGGATTATCCGAGCTTGCCGTCTGAACCGAGTACGTTCACAATCTTGTGGATGTACATCTTCTTCATGTTTTCACGAGCGGGCTTCAGGTACTGGCGAGGATCGAAGTGATCGGGGTGCTCAGCCAGGTACTTACGGATAGCAGCAGTCATAGCCAGACGAGAGTCAGAGTCGATGTTGATCTTGCAAACAGCGCTCTTAGAAGCCTCGCGGAGCTGCTCCTCGGGGATACCTACAGCGTCGGGCAGGTTACCACCGTACTTGTTGATAGTGTCAACCTCGTCCTGAGGAACTGAAGAAGAACCGTGGAGAACGATGGGGAATCCAGGAAGCTTGTTCTCGATCTCGTGCAGAACGTCGAATGCGAGTGGGGGAGGAACGAGCTTACCAGTCTTAGGATCGCGTGTGCACTGCTCGGGCTTGAACTTGTAAGCACCGTGAGAAGTACCGATTGAGATAGCCAGTGAGTCGCAACCTGTGCGAGTAGCGAAGTCGATAACCTCCTCAGGCTTTGTGTAGTGGCTCTCCTCAGCTACAACCTCATCCTCAACACCAGCCAGAACGCCGAGCTCAGCCTCTACAGTTACGTCGAACTGATGAGCGTACTCAACAACCTTCTTTGTCAGGGCGATGTTATCCTCGTAAGGCAGTGAAGAACCGTCGATCATAACAGAAGAGAAACCGTTGTCGATACAGTCCTTGCAGAGCTCGAAGCTATCACCATGATCAAGGTGAAGAACGATCTCTGGATTCTCGCAACCCAACTCCTTAGCGTACTCTACAGCGCCCTTAGCGAGGTTACGAAGGATAGTACCATTAGCATAGTTACGAGCACCCTTAGAAACCTGCATGATAACAGGAGACTTTGTTTCCACTGCAGCCTGAACGATAGCTTGCATCTGCTCCATTGTATTGAAGTTGAAAGCGGGGATAGCGTAGCCACCAGCCACTGCTCTCTTAAACATCTCGCGGGTATTCACGAGACCCAAATCCTTAAAATTTACCATAATTACGAATATAATATTTAAAATGAATAACGATTCAACCTAATCGACTGCAAAGTTACAAAAAAAAGTAAAAAGGTAAAGAAGTAAAAAGGTAAAAGTTACTAATGAACTCCTTTTTTATCACTTTTTTGTTTTTTACCCTTTTACTTTTTTACCTTTTGTAAAACGCAGTTTACAATCTCACACTAGCGTATGGTCGTCGAAATAGGCCTGAACAGCATCCTTATAGTTATCCGATACAGGAATAAAGGTGTCGCCAAACACAATCCGCAGGCGATCAACCGAAGGGGCTTCTGTCATATGAACGATATAGGAACGGTGCGTACGCAGAAATTCGGGCTTTGGCAGGTAGTCGTAGAGTTTCTTCATCGACATGAGTGAGAGTATTTTCTCACCATTCTTCAGATAGAAGCGGACATAGTCCTTCAGTCCCTCAATATAGAGTATATCGTCGAGCGAGATACGATGCAACTTGTAGTCGCTCTTCACATACACAAAACGTTCGTGTACCATCTTCCTCATTGTGAACCATTCAAGAGCCTTATCTGTAGAGTTCAGAAAATCGCTATACGAAATGGGCTTCAACAGATAGTCGAGGGCATTCACCTTATAACTCTCAATGGCATATTGTGGGAAGGCGGTTGTAAAGATGACCTTCGTCTCCTCGGGCAATATCTTAGCGAACTCAATACCTGAGAGTTCCGGCATCTGAATGTCGAGAAGAAGCAACTGCACGGATTTGTCACGCAAATCAGTCATAGCCTTGATGGCACTATCATAGACACCAACAAGTTTCAAATAAGGAGTTTTGTTAACATAGCTCTCCAATAAGCCTGCAGCTAAAGGCTCATCATCGATAATAGCACACTTGATAATCATAGTTTAATTATTATTGTAGATGAATAGATTCTCTCTTTCCCTACGACGCCCTTAACCCATTCGTAGCATCCCGCATAAGCATAATCAAGGCGTCTTTGTACTTGCTGAAGGCCAATTCCATGGCCACTGCGGTCATAGCTATTCTTGGGGTAGTTAGAGTTCTTAATATTAAAACAGATGGTATTATCACGCTGTGTCAGCTTGATATGTACGAAACTCGGTTCCGTAGGACTGATACCATGTTTAAATGCATTTTCTACAAGCGAGATAAAGATGAGAGGAGAAATCCTCACACAAGGATCCTGCACATCTTTCTCAAGTCTCACGTCAACACTTGACGACAGACGTATTTTCATCAGGCTGACATAGTTCTCTATAAACTGTATCTCGTCTTTTAACACAACTTCAGCTTCCTGGTTGTCGTATAGCATGTGGCGGAGCAACTTTGAAAGCTGCTGAATGGCATCTTGCGCGCGGGGCTGATCGATAGCCGTCAGTGCATAGATATTATTCAGCGTATTCAGCAGGAAGTGGGGGTTGACCTGCGAACGAAGATTTTTAAGTTCTGCATCAACACGGGCATTTTCTGCTTCCAGACGTGCTTCCTCATTTCGTTGCCATTTTGTAGCCAACACAATAGCCGTAGCCATACCCGCAGACATAGCCAGACTGAGCATATCACGGAAAATATAGTTCAGCGTATCAACCTTCGACTCATAATAATAACCTTCATAAAAGAGTGATTGGGTATAGGACGACCAAGAGTGCAGAAACGTGCCGAACACTACCACCATCAACAGGTTGAACAGCAAATAATAGCGGCGTTTACCTATAACGAAATTATATGGTGTCAACCAAAAGAAGTTCGCATAGAACACCACCATCATCAATAATGGCGTCATACAGTTCATGAGATACTGTATAACATTAACGTCGCTGCCCCTCATGAAAAGGAGCGGCGACAGGAACATATAGGCCCATATACCCACATGAAGAATTATATAAAGTGGCTTATTCATGACGGATTGCTTCTATAGGATCCATATTTGCGGCCTTCTGAGCTGGTATGTAACCAAACAGAACACCGATGAACACACACACCCAAAACGACACATAGATGCTCCAAGCCGGCACACTCGACGGCATACCGAATGAAGAGACAAACGTGCTCGCCCCCACCCCGACAAGGACGCCTATCAATCCTCCTGTAACAGATATCAGTACCGACTCAATGAGGAATTGCAGAGAGATGACTGGTCCTGTAGCACCTACCGCCATACGGAGTCCGATTTCTTTGGTACGCTCCGTGACAGACACCAGCATGATGTTCATGATACCAATACCCGCCACAAGCAAAGAGAAAGCTGCGGCTACCACGAGGATAATCGTCACCGTATCCATGGTCGACGACATAGTCTCCATCATTTCAGTCTGAGAACGGATGGTGAAGTCATTGTCGGCATCTTCTTTCAGCTTATGATTGTCGCGCAAAATCCGGGTGAGTTCCTGAATGGAGTTAGCCGTCTCTTGTGTTGAGAGGTCAGCCTGCTCCTCAGACAGTTTGTCAAGCTTGATGGTGTTCAGGTTTCGGTTGCCGTTCCATACGGTCCACTGCCTGCTCAGCGAGTAAGAGCCATTATATGAGGTCTTATCGACTTTCGCATTCACCATTCCATTGGTCACATACGACATACCCGAGTCTTTCCAGGGCTGGTAGCCCAGGCTCTGGTTGGTCGATGCGCTCAGCGTAGGCAGGAGCGCAGCCTTGGCGCCTTTCAAATCTTCCGTAGCGCTCTCCTTCTGCAGTTTCGACTTCTGGAGGGTGATATTGTTCGCCATCGCATAGTCGATACACTCCTGCAGCGTCCACTGTTTCTGTGCAAATCCTGCCGAAGCGCTCAGCAGTGCTACACCTATTGATAATAACACCTTTTTCATCTGCGATTAAGTCTCACTAAAATCCCTGCAAAGATACGTTTTTTCTCACAAACCACAAAATAAATTCAACAAGAATTAGCATTTAATAAACCAAGCCCACTTTTTCGTCAACAAATCAAAACGCCTTACACAGAAACAGTCATACTCAGAATCATGGCTACAACACCTGTTACCGCTATTATTTTGCTTCGAGAGGAGTCTGACTTTGCTCCGAGGAAAGTCCGGGTTTGCTCCGTACTAAGCATCTCTTTCATGTATTTCGTCGAAAATATCCCCAGAAGTCGTCGAAATCTATTTGGGTGGTAACGGCAAACCACCTACTTTTGCACCAGAAAAACTCGCAAGGGGAAACGAGAACAAAACAGAATAACAATAAAAAACAGAACATATGAAACAGTTAAAAGCATTTTTCGCAGCAGCAGTGATGATAATGGCATCACAAGCAGCAATGGCCCAGACCACAATAAAGGGCGTGTTGATGGACGAAGCACTAGGTGAAAGCGAACCTTTCGCCACCGTCCGCGTATTTAAACAAGGTAAGAAAGATAAACCTGTGGCAATGTTCCTCACCAAGGAAGACGGACAGTTCGCTCAGGAAGTGAAAGGCAAGGGTAAGTTCGACATTGTGTTCAGCAGTATAGGAAAGGAAGACCTGAAGCTGACTGTAACGCTCGGGCAGCAGAACCCGCTGAATCTCGATACCTTATATATAAAAGAAAGCGCCACCATGCTGAAAGGCGTAGAGGTTGTGGCCCAAAAGCCATTGGTAAAGATGGACGTTGACAAAATGAGCTACAACGTGGCTGAGGATGAAGACTCGAAGTCGAACACAGTTCTCGACATGCTCCGCAAGGTCCCAATGGTTACGGTAGACGGACAAGACAATATCAGCGTGAACGGAAGTTCGTCGTTTAAAGTGTATGTTGATGGTATGCCCAACGTGATGTTCTCATCAAATCCTTCGATGGTATTCAAGAGCATGCCCGCCACAGCTGTAAAGAGCATCGAGGTGATGACCAACCCTGGCGCCAAGTACGATGCCGAGGGTGCCTCTGGCGTTCTGAATATCGTAATGAATAAGATGAGTCCACAGGCAATACAGAGTATGGATGGCTACAACGGGACACTGCGCGCATCAGCTGGCAACAAGCAACTTGGCGCCAGCGCTTTCCTGAACGGGCAAAAGGGCAAACTCTCTTACAGCGCTAACGTGATGACCTCTTACAACAAGCCTGGCACCACGGAGACCGAGATGGAACAGATTCAGGCCAATGGCGGTTCACAGCTGATGACCTCAACCAACGACGTGAAGACACCGTTTACAATGGGAAGTCTGACATTAGGTTACCAGATTGACGACAAGAGTGCACTGAATCTCACAGCTCAGGTGAACAGCATGACAATGAAGAGCAACGGCACCTCGCTGACCACCATGGGGGGCAATGCCTATGGCACAGGCTTCAGCTATGGCAGTACCACCGATATGAAAATGACACGCACCTCATTTAATGGTAGTCTTGACTACCAGCGTTTCTTCAACAAAGAACACACTCAGTCGCTGGCCCTCACCTATCAGCTGAACTACAGCCCTGCTACTACAGAGTCGACCAATAATTTTGGCACGGTCTCATCAGTCATCGATCTGACAGACCGTTTCTCAGAAAATAAGGACAAGACCACCAATCACACCTTCCAACTCGACTACACCATGCCTTTAGGGACAGGACAGACACTGAGTCTTGGTAGCAAGTTACAGCTTCACGACGCGACATCAGATGCCAAATATTATCTGAAGAGCGTTTACGACCCAAACTCAAGCAGTGACTATGAGTACAAAAACTCCATCCTTGCGGGTTACGGCGAGTATGCAGGAAACTTCAACAAAGTTGGTGTCAAGGCAGGCCTTCGCTATGAGTACACTTGGCAGGATGTTGAATATCACTTGGGCAACGGAGAGGACTTTACAACCAGTTACGGTAACCTTGTTCCAACAGCCAGTCTACAATACAACATCGGCACAGGCAGCAACCTCGGTCTGACTTACAACATGCGTATCTCGCGTCCGGGCATCTCCTACTTGAACCCTTATGTAGACAAGACCAACCCTATTGCACTTACCTATGGTAATCCAGACCTTGACGTGGAGAAAAATCACAACCTCTCGCTAGTTTACAACCTGTTTACGCCAAAGTTGATGATTAACCTGAACTTACACCACAACTTTGTGGACAACGCAATCTCACAGTACAGTTTCTATGACGACAGCAATCTGCTGAACACCACCTATGGAAATGTAGTCAAGCGCCATCAAACGGGTGTAAACGGCTATGTAAACTACCTACTTACAAAGGACACGCGAGTATTCTTCAATGGTGGCGTGAACTATACAGATCTTCGCAGCGACGCTCTTGCACAGAACAACAATGGCTGGACTGCCAACGCGATGGTAGGTCTTCAGCAGACACTTCCATGGGATCTCAAACTGAGCGCCTTCGCAATAACCTCTACCAAAAGCTATACCCTTCAGGGCTGGAGCGGTGGATTTAATCTTGTAACCGCAAGTTTGTCGAAATCGCTGCTTAACGATAAGCTCAACCTGAGTGTTAGTGGAATTCTCGGCCTCAACGGTGGTGGAAAACTGAACATTGAGAGCAACAGTCGCGGTAAGGACTTCATAAGCCACACCAATATCAAAGTTCCCATTTATGGCGTGACCTTCACCGTAAGCTACACATTCGGAAACACGAAGGTGAGAACCAAACAACATGTGAACCGCGTTCAGAATGATTTCATCGAACAGCAATCACAAGGCGAGATGCTTAACAGCGTAGGCTCTGGTACTGCAGGAACTGGTACTGGAACAACTAACGGCACCATGCCTCAGTAACATTCTCTCCTCCTGAGTAATCCCCATACTCAGGAGGATTTTTATTTGTCCATTTTTTGTTCATTCAAAAAATAATACCTATCTTTGCAGTCGTATGAAGAAGATTGAAAGAAAAGACATCTGGTTGTTCGTGGCTCAACTTGCAGTGTGGCTCATCATCATGCTGGCACTCCCATTGGCAACATTCCTTAGTACACAGGATTTCCATTCCACCAAAACCTCGTTCCGCGTGGTATGGGGTATTATGCATTCCCCCTTCGTGATTTATTTTACCAACTTCTACATTCTCGGACCTTTCCTGTTTTTCAAAAGACGCTTCTGGTTGTTTGTTCTTTGCAATCTGGCGCTCATTCTCTTCATGAATTTCCCCTTCATCTACGTGTTCTTAGCCCGTGACCGCATTCCTGAAATGCCTGAGATGTCACCCAACATGTGGATAGGATTCTTCTCTGGAGTATTCATGTTTCTACTGCTTAACTGCGTCATAGCAGCTATCGCCATCGGCATACGACACTTTATACGCGTCCGCCAGATTAAACAGCAGTTACAAGATGAAAAAGCGAAGAACACAGAGGCTGAACTTGCATGGCTGAAGAGTCAGATTAATCCCCACTTTCTCTTCAACACCCTAAACAATATCTCGAGCCTCACACAAATAAATCCCGATGCCGCACAGGATGCCATTGCCCAACTGAGTGACCTTTTGCGTTACGCAATGTATGAAACAAACAAGAAAACAGTACCCATTCAGGGTGAGGTAGAGTTTATGCGCAACTATATCGCACTGATGGAATTGCGCTGCAATGAGAAAACAGAGGTGACCACAACCTTCGACGTCGGGCAGAACATGGAAATTGCACCACTTCTATTCATTTCACTCATCGAGAATGCCTTCAAGCATGGCGTAAGCAGTAATCGTCCTTCAAAAATTGACATCAATCTGCTACAGAACGATGACGAACTGGTGTTCAGCTGTGACAACACCAACTATCCAAAGGACGATGCAGACCGCAGCGGTTCAGGTATAGGTTTGGAGAACACCCGTCGCCGCTTAGATCTTATGTATGCCAACCGCTACAAATGGGAGCAAACACTCGAAGGTGAAATGTATCATATAAAAATCATATTAAAGATTTAAGAGATATGTCATTAACCTGTATCATTGTAGACGACGAGCCTCTGGCAGTCAAGTTATTGGAATCGTTCGTAGCCAAGACGCCAGATTTGGAGCTATTGGGCTCATTTACCGATTCTGTTGAAGCTATTAACGCCATCAAGGAACAGAATCCCCAACTGCTTTTCCTCGATATACAGATGCCAGACTTGAATGGCATGGAACTGGCTCATATGATACCAGCAGAGACACGTGTGATCTTTACCACAGCCTTTAAGGAGTATGCATTTGAGAGTTACGAGGTTAAAGCGCTCGACTTTCTCTTGAAGCCCATTCGCTACAATAAATTCATAGCCGCAGTGGAAAAAGCCCGCGAATGGTTCGGACGAAACCCTATAGAAGTCACAAACGACACTACAGATGCTATAAAAAACAATTCCGCAGAGGTGCCGTCTACCATATTTCTCAAGGTCGATGGCGAATACCGTCAGATAAGCCTCTCTCAAATCCTATACGTTAGTGGATTGAAAGACTACGTTATGTTCTATCTTGAGGGTGAGCGCAAACCACTTGTCACACACCTGACAATGAAATCGGTTGAAGAAATGTTACCAACAACACAGTTTATGCGCGTTCACCGCTCATACATCGTAGCTCTTGACAAGATTCGCAGCGTAGACCGTAACGACTGCATCTATATAGGCGACGAGATTATCCGCGTCACCGATGCGTTCCGTGAGAACTTCGTCAATTTTCTACAGTCTAAGTTTATCAACTCCTGAGTTTTCTTGCACGGCTCACAACAAGTCCAAAGCCATAGAGGGCTACAATGACATAACACAACAATGGAATGATGAATGGAACCACCATGTCGGTAGCGTCGGCTATGATGCCTACCAGCAGGAATCCACAACCGCCCACTGGGGTCATCATCAATATGGATGAAGCACTCTTTGTCAAGCTACCCAAACCGCGTACAGCCAGCGAGAAGATTGTCGGGAACATGACAGCTTCGAATAGGTAATTACCTATCAGACCAATCATAGACCAGCGGCCAAAATTCATCAGAACAAGCATTATGCAAGCCACACACCCTGCGCCACATAGGAATAACATCATTTCAGCAGGCAGTCTTCTCATAATCAGACTACCGCCAAAACGCCCTACCATAAAGAATGCCAGTGCACCAGTCAGCACAATCGATGCCGTACGATCATCCATCCACCCCATTCCTGTTACATAATTAATGAAGTAGCTGTTAATAGATATTTCCGCAACCTCATAAGAGAGCAGGGCTATAAGTCCATAAACGAAGTATTTATGCTTCCATACTTTCAATAGTGGCTCACGCCCATACCTCGCCTTCTGTTCCATACCGTCGTGATGCACTATCTCAGGAAGACGCACCCTAGAGAATACCGCTGCTATCAACAGCACAACAATGCCAAGTATGACGTAAGGCACAGCCACATTACCATTGCCATCATCGCTGAACAAGAACTGACCGACGGCAAAAGTTGCAAAAAGGCAACCCAGTCCGTTGAACGACTGCGACAAGTTCAGACGGCTTGACGCCGTCTCCTTATCGCCAAGTTCCGTCACATAGGGATTGGCCGCTGTTTCCAAAAACACCAGACCCACACTGATTACAAACAAAGCAAAAAGGAATGCTCCCAATGTTCCTGCCTCTGTGCAGGGAACAAACAATAGCGATCCTATGCCAAACAGCAATAAGCCAAATACCACACCACGTCTGTAACCCATATAATTGATAAACAGACCTGCAGGTATAGCCATCAGGAAATAGCCCATATAGGTGGTCACCTGTATGAGTGATGATTCAGTAATAGAGATATGCATCTCATTTTGGAAATGCTTGTTCAGCACATCCAGAATGGCACGGGCAAATCCCCATAGAAAGAAAAGAGTAGTTATCAGAACGAACGGCACCAGATAGTTGGTGCCGTTCGCTCGAAAAAGGCTGTTTTTATTTGATTCCATTTTTTACTTATCAGAGCTATCTATGAGCTTCCATATTCCAGCAGCGCAAGCACCACCTACAAAAGGACCAATAATAAATATCCAAAGGTTTGCCAATGCTGTACCACCCTGAAAAACAGCAGGAGCTATAGAACGAGCAGGATTTACAGAGGTGCCAGTATAACGGATACATACCAAGTGAACAAGAATCAGCGACAAGCCGATAGCAAGGCCTGCAAAGTTGTTGGTAGCGCCATTGGTCTTACTAGTAGCACCAAGCACCACGAGAACAAATACACATGTAAAGATTACCTCAGCCAGCAAGCCACCTAGAATACTCACATTAGCCTGAAGATCATTTGCACCTGTCCCTTCTAAACCAGGAACATTCTCCGTCAATATATAGAGCAACAGACTGCCTATGAAAGCACCTATGATTTGGAAAAGTATATACATACCACAGTCCTTTGCATTCATTCGTCCGCTAAGAAAGCATCCGAGTGTGATAGCAGGATTGATGTGACAACCACTGATACCGCCAATGGTATAAGCCATTGCCACAACTGCAAGTCCGAAAGCGAAAGCCGTTCCCACTACTGCGGGAATGTTATTCACAGGATCACAACCCAGGCTAACGGCAACGCCGCAACCCATCAGTACTAGCACCATCGTGCCAACCATTTCTGCTAAATACTTTTTCATAATCTTTATCGTTTTACGGTTTTAACATGGGGCAAAGATAGTAATTTTTCTTTTCCCTTCCAAATAATAATCCGTTTTTTATCCTTATAACAACCATAAACAGCCTTCATTGACCGCCAAGTCTTAAGAAATAATTCGCAATATCATCCCAAGTCTTGAATGTATCGCTACCGAAACGGATTTGTGTAGCCATGCCATCCCAATGCTGATCAGAACCGATGAAATAATCACCATACAGCAATTGCCTCTGATTGGTAAAAACGGTATGTCCCCATGCTGGCACATTCACGTACTCACAGAGCCACTGATTGATATCAGTATAGTAGCAAGCATTGTCTGGCGCATCAGCCACAAAATAAAGCTGATAAGTCTCTAAGAGCGTACGGATTGTCTTCTGCGAAGAGCTATTGGGCTTTTGCCACTTATCAATCAGTGCATCAACACCTATATATATGATAGGCCTTTCCCTTCCCTCCTGACGGTCATCGATCCATCGGATGACGGGAACTACCGAGTGCATGAATGAATTATCGTTCATTCGATGTTCACCATGGAAGCGGATAGCCTTCGGATAGTGCCCACGAAACAAGTCATAGGTATTCACCGTAGTATCCTCGTCGCCGAAGAGTCCCCACACCCTCTTCTGTTCCTCGTCTGTTACAGCACTAAAACATTGTTCTGTCAAGTCCTTATATTCTTTGACAAGCGCTTTAGTTACCATAAAGTCCTGCACACCATCTTGACGAGGGTTTGAAAAGTGCTGAGCCCCTATCATACCATGCTCTTTCATCGTGTCTCCCATCTGCATAGCCGGGTTCACCAATATGCGGTCGAAGCCATTGAGCATCTCCGCATACATGCCTCCCATCGAAGTACCAATAATCAAGTCGGGGTTCTCTGTTTGACATAGCCGACGCAACAGGTCTATAGCATCCTGCGGATGGATGGGCAGGTCAGGCGCAATCACTTCGGCATGAGGTAAAACCTCACGGATACGTGTCACCGTTCCGCTCTGTCCACTACTACCGAAACCATGCACATACAATACCTTTTTCCCTTTGAAGAGTTCTGGGAACTGCTTGATATATTGGTTTATTTGTTCCATACAGATAACAAAGTCGCACAATCAGAATTGCCAACGGTTAGGTATCTGGCGCTCAGGCCATAGATGCTTGCAATAGCTGTAATGATAACGATCAAGGAGCTGAGTAAAGCCTGAAAGACGTTGTATAAAGTCTTCAAACTTTTTCTTCTCAGGTTGAGTCCATTGTACTTCGGCAAGGGCCGACATGCGAGGCAGAGCATGATACTCTACCATACTTTCTGTAGTCAGGTACTCTGACCAAAGATTAGCCTGAGTACCAAGAATATGCTTGCGAGCTTCAACAGACAGACTATCAGGGGCAGGATCAAGTGCATAAACCTTCTCGATAGGAATAAAACCGCCACAACGACTAGGTTCAAATTGTGTATCTTCTACCTGTTGATAATCAAAATAACAATGAGTAGTGGGAGCCATAATCACATCGTGGCCCGTCTCAGCAGCCTTGGAGCCAGGATCCATTCCTCGCCATGACATAATCATCGCATCCTGAGGCGAACCATCAAGGATTTCGTCCCAACCCAAAGCACGACGATGATGAGCTGTAAGGAAGTCGAACACACGTTTTGTGAAGTAGGCCTGTAAAGGTGATAGCTTCGACGTGAGCGGTGAGAATTCCTCGGATTTTTGTTGAGGAGCTGGAAGACTTTTCTGAAGTACTTGGCATTTGGGGCATTGCTCCCACTTTTCGGTAGGCGTCTCATCGCCACCAATATGAATCACCTCAGAAGGAAAAACATCCATGACCTCCGTCAATACATCCTCCACAAACTGATAGACACGCTCGTTGCTAACACAAAGCACATCTTTATAGACACCCCAGTAATGACCAACCTGATAAGGGCCACCAGTACAACCCAATTCGGGGTAACTGGCAAGAGCAGCCAACATATGGCCTGGCATATCTATCTCAGGAACAACAGTGATGTGACGGGCAGCAGCATAAGCAACAATCTCACGAGCCTCAGCCTTAGTGTAATAACCGCCATAAGGCTGATTATCATCAAGATCAGAGTTAGTTCCAATGATTGTGCCCGTTCTGTTAGCCCCCACTTCAATCAAACGAGGCCACTTTTCAATCTCAATACGCCAGCCCTGATCATCGGTAATATGCCAATGGAACACATTCATGTTATGAAGTGCCAGCAGATCAATGAATTTCTTGACGAATGAAACCGAGAAAAAATGACGAGAACAATCGAGATGCATGCCTCGCCATGAGAATCGCGGTGCATCAGTAATGACAACGGCAGGAAGGGGCTGGAGCCCATTTATAGATTTCCTGAGTGTCTGGATGCCATAGAACACACCTGCGGCAGAACCACCCTGGATTGCTATACCTTTATTATTTATAGTAAGTACATAGCCTTCAGAAGCGGAGACCTTCGGCGATACGGAGAGTTCAATATAACGAAGTTTCTTTTCACGCTTCTGCGAGATAGATGGTTTTATGCCTACCATGTCTTCCATATACTGCTGAAGGAAATCTGCTTCTTGCTGTAGCTCAACAGGGGAAAGGATCTGCACACTACCATCAAGTATAAATGGGGCGCCTTTCTGCATATCAACGCTCTGTGGTAAAGGCACAACATCATAGGTCACTGCTGATACTGCCACAGACAGCAGCATAGCAACAAGAAATAATAGTTTTCGCATATATAAGTTCAGATTTTAGAATTTGTATTCGACAAAAGCCTCCATAGCCTCGTAACATGCCAGTCCGAGGTCATCATAACGCTTGGCAGTCTCACGGTTGCGATCCTCTGCCCGCTGCCAGAATAGGCGTTCGTCATTTCCTAGGAACGGAGCACTCTCCATCTGACTCTGATGACGCAGGATAGCGTTTCGCTTTTCACGCAGTTCCTCTGGACTCATGGGTACGCACATCTCGATATCGGCAACATCCCACTCAGCCCAAGCACCACGATACATCCAAACGCGACAATCTTTGAGCCATTCCGCCCCAGCTTTCTTCTCCTCGTCGATAGCTGCTAATACGGCATCGGTACACTTGCGATGAGTACCATGAGGATCGGCCAGATCAGCAGCCACATAAATCTGATGAGGCTTAATCTCAGAGATTAACTCCTGAATGGGAAGGACATCACGCTCAGACATCGGCAACTTCTCAATTTTACCACTCTCATAGAAAGGTAAATCGAGAAAATGGATATGCTTACTGTCAATGCCGCTATATTCACAGGCCAAGCGAGCCTCGCCACGACGAATCAGGCCTTTCAGACGAAGGATCTGCTCACTGTCAAGGTCGCCCTCCTTTTTATTCTTGATAAAAGCCTTAACCACCTGATAAGAGTGTTTGATAACCTCATCGCTACCATTAGCAAAAATGGTATTGAAGCCATTGATAAAATGCATAAAACGGCGCACCTCTTCATCGCCCACGGCGATATTACCAGATGTTTCGTAGGCAATATGCACATCGTGCTTCTGTTGCATCAGTCGACGGATGGTACCACCCATAGAGATGACATCATCATCGGGATGGGGGGAAAAGACAATAACGCGCTTTGGATAAGGTTTGGCACGCTCCGGGCGGGTCGTATCGTCGACCCCAGGCTTACCACCAGGCCATCCAGTTATGGTATGTTGCAACTCATTAAACACCTCGATGTTTACCAAGCCAGCCTGCCCGTCGAACTGCTCAACAAGGTGGCCTAAGCCATTCTCTACATAGTCTTTGGTAGAAAGCTTCAGCAGAGGCTTGCCTACCTTCTGACACAAATCGATAACCTGCCGACGCAACTCGTGGTCGGGCATTTCAATAGTTGATGTTAGGTTCAGATTCATAGAAGTATATTAAAATAGTTTAACCTTAAGTTTATTCATTTGAAGGAAATAATACCACACCCTGTTGTTTCTTACCGTCCATCATAATCTTCATAGGACGTTCGAAACGTACGTGGCGAACGAACCTTGTTTCCTCTACAGCTGGCATAGCATCGAGCATATCTTTTTGGAACACACCGTCGCCCGTAAAAGTATTGATAGTGAAATAGCCTACGCCAAACGAAGTGAGATTTTGGAAGAAGTGGGTCCCTTGAGAAGGATCAACGTGATAGTTCTTCAGTCCAACCTCAACGATGACGCGAGCCGCAGAGATGTGAGGCCACTTCACAGGAATGCCTAACCAGTAGTCACTGGATCCCCAACGACCAGGACCTATTAACACATAGTTCTTATCTTCCTTGAGGAATTGACGGTTCATCTGTTCTATTTCGTCAGCAATATAAGGATTGTTCACTGCAGTAAAATCATCATCAGTCTTGACGTAAATCACATCAAACACATCCTCCGAGATACCATGACCAAGACTATTGTGAGAACGCAACAGACATTCGGTATCGGATATCTTCTGCAGATCCTCATCAAGCACCTGTTTTGAGTCTACGATAGGACGAATCTGCAACAGATAGAACTCACCAGTACGATCGTCGTTCAGATTGCAGGCAAATTCAATCTCCACAGGGCGTCTCATCTCCTCAGAACCGTATTTCTGAGCCATCTGCAACAATTCTGGCAAAGGGAACACACCGTGTTGGAGCACGCCACAGAAAGAAATCACCTTACGGCCACCATCGTAAATACCATCTCGGATTATCTGGTCGGTGGGATCATAAGTAGAGGCAATATAAGTCAGCGAGCCATCGGCAGCAGCTTGCTTCACTCTAAGATTCTTGATATTAAAACCATCGTCAACCTTAAAGTCATCACCCACATGGGCCATATCAAGGGCATAGAAACGTGTCTGTGTCTCACTAAGGGCCGTTTCCATCTCACTAGTCTGAAGGACCTGAGTTGGATGGTAAGGTGACACACGGAGCGTCTGTCCTCCATCAACAATATATTTACCCAATCCCAAAGCCAGCGAAGCAATTCCTTCCTCTGCTGTCTCTTCACCAATAGGATAATAGTTCAACGAACGAAGCACACCCGAGAAGTTCGGATAATAAAGATTGCCATACTGCTTACCCACCACTTCCTGCAGAATCACTGCCATTTTCTCCTGATCGATGACATTCTGAGTGGCCAACATATAGGCCTTAGAATCTTTATAATACACCGAGGCATACACACCCTTGATGGCACAAGCCAGCATGCGCAGCATCTCATATTTATCCTCTAAGTAAGGAATCATATAGGTGCTATAGATACCTGCAAACGGCTGATAGTGGGAATCTTCAAGCAAAGAACTGGAGCGCACGGCTATTGGTGACTTTACTGCATCGAAGAATGTGAAGAAGTCAGCTATCAACGAATCAGGCAACTGAGCTCGCATGAAATGCTGCAGGATCTCTTCGTCTGAAGCATCGGAAAGTGCCACAGGATAGAGGTTGTTTTTCTCCATAAACTCATCGAAGAAGTCGGTACAGAGCACAACTGTCTTCGGTATCGACACCTTGGCCGTCTCATACTGATTGAGTTCAGGGTGACGCTTGATGATATTATCGAGGAATGCCAGACCACGGCCTTTACCTCCGAGGGAGCCCTCGCCGATACGGGCAAAGTGGGCATAGCGGTCGAACTTCAAACGGTCAAATACAGCAACCACACCGATGTTCTTCATCTTACGATACTGCACAATAGCATCAAAGATAATCTGGCGGTGGGCATCAACATCTTGCAATTTATGCCAGGTGACGTGCTTCAAAAATGCCGACACGGGAAAGATGGCACGCGCACAAAGCCAACGGCTCATGTGGTTTCTTGACACGTGGTAGAGCATTGAATCACGGGGTATCTTAAAGATATTATCCTGCAGTTCTTTCAGCGATGACACGCGAAAGACCTCTTCCTTCGTCTCTGGATTACGGAAGATAAAGTCACCAAAGCCCATGTGTTCCTCCATCAAATGGTGGAGGTCGACATTCATTTTAGTGGAATTCTTGTCGATAAAATGGAAACCCTCAGCCTCAGCTTTCTCGCGATTAACGATTTCACTGGAATCAAGAATCAGTGGTACATACTCATCGCGTCGACGTATTTCACGAAGCAGTTTCAGACCAGCCTCCGGATCGCCCTCTTCAACATGCGACAACCGCCCAGGAACGCTTTTCATGGGAAAGCGGGTGTCAGAAATCACACCTAATGTATTCTCATGATACTTCTCAAAGAGCATCATAGCCTCCTCGTAGTTTGTTGCCAACACGACCTTAGGGCGTCCGCGCTTTCGTTGAGCAGCAGCGTGCGGGTTCAACGCCTCGGTAGAGAATCGCTTCGACTGTGCTAATATATAATTATACACATTAGGCAACACAGATGAGTAGAAGCGGATATTATCCTCGACAAGCAATATCATCTGCACACCAGCCTCCTTGATGTCGTGCTCAATGTTCATCTTATCCTCTATCAGTTTAATAATCGACATGATAAGATTGGTATTACCCAACCAACAGAACACATAATCAAACACCGACATATCCTCGTCCTGAATACGCTTGGTAATACCATGCGAGAACGGAGTAAGAACCACACAAGGGATATTAGGATGAGCAGCCTTTACCTCACGAGCCACAGTAAAGGCATCGTTATCAGCATTACCCGGCATACAGATTACAAGATCGATATCTGTAGTCTGAAGCACCTCATTGGCCTCCTCGGTTGTCGAGACCTGTCGGAAGGTAGGCGGGTAACGCATACCCAACTCCATGTATTCATCGAATATCTTTTCATCCACTCGCCCATCATCTTCAAGCATGAAAGCATCATAAGGATTGGCCACAATAAGCACATTAAAGATGCGTCGCGTCATCAAGTTGACAAACGACACATCCTTAAGATAAAACTTATTCCACTCCTGTGGTATGTTAGTTGCTTCTTCCATCTTGCGCGCAAAGATACAATATTTATGCAATATAACCGAAGGATTTATAAAAAAACTACGATTAAGTATAAAGATACGTTAAAAGTAATCCAAACTAATTAATTTAGTTTAAAAACTATAAGTATTAGTTGTATATAACGAAATCTTTTAGTTACTTTGCGCTCAGGTATTGGATAAGTCGCTCACGCTCGGCCAGTTGAGAACGGGTTCTCGCGGCTCTCGCATAATTGCGATTTTGATTACGACGCGACATTTGATGAATTATTCGGCAGAGCGGAAAGGCGATAGCCGAAGCAAGACTAAAAACAGAAAAAAATGAAGAAGCTTACAAACAAAGAAAAGGAAATCATGGATTTGTATTGGCAACACGGTCCGATGTTCGTCAAGGAACTCTTAGAGTACTACGACGAGCCACGTCCACATTTCAATACACTCTCCACGATGGTAAGGATATTAGAGAAGGAAGGTTATCTAGACCATAAGCAGTTTGGAAACACCTATCAGTACTTCCCTTTAATAACGGAAGCAGAATATGGACGCAAATCTATTGCTGGCGTCATCAAAAACTATTTCTCAGGATCCTATCTATCGGCAGTCTCCTCGTTCGTGAAAGAAGAAAAAATATCAATAGAAGAACTAAAAGATTTGATCAACCAAATAGAGAATAACAATGATTGATTTTCTGATATACGACCTGAAGGTTGCAGTACTCATAGCGATATTCTATATGTTCTATCGTCTGATGCTGGCCAAAGAAACGTTTCACAGAGTGAATCGCATCGTACTTCTGTTAACGGCAGTGGCAAGTTTCTTATTACCCTTATGCGTTATCACGATGCATGAGACGGTTACTATGCAGCAAGTGCCCACAGTAACAGTTGGCGACCTGCAGATTGAGATGGTAGATGAAGAACCTATGAAACCTCTTTGGCAAACAGCCCTACCTATCATATTTATAATAGGTATGCTGGCAACACTTGCCCACACGCTTTGGTCGTTGTTCAGAATCATTGCTCTAATAAGAAAAAGCGAGCAGCATCCACAAGAAAACGGTATTACAATCTGTGTGACCGGTAACGCAGAATTGTCACCATTCAGCTGGATGCATTATATAGTCATGAATCGTAGCGACTACGAAACAAATGATGCCGCTATACTCGCTCATGAACGAGGACATATACACCTACGCCACTCGTGGGACTTGATTCTCGTTGACACACTTACCGCTTTCCAATGGTTCAACCCCGCCATGTGGATGTTACGCTCTGATCTCAGGGCTATCCATGAGTATGAGGCTGACGGAGCGGTACTCTCTCAAGGCATCAATGCGCGTCAATATCAATACCTATTAATCACAAAAGCCGCTAGCATTGGCGGGTACTCCCTTGCCAACGGTATCTCTCACAGTACCCTTAAAAACCGAATCAATATGATGTTACATACTCAATCCTCACGCCGCAGTTATCTGAAACTGTTAGCACTCCTCCCTATCGTGGCTGTAACCCTGGCTGTTAATGCCGAGAAAGTTACTGATGTGGTATACACCAATAGTGAGAATCCTTCCGTAGAGAGTCTTATTAACGAAACGATAGTGCAAGCAGAAGCTCAACCTACAGAGACTGAAGTGGTAAAAGACGACGAAGACAAGAATTTCGTAGCCACAGGAACTGTTCTTGACATAAGTGAAGCTGAAATTGATAATGGCATTATTGAAACTGACAAAGCCACCCCAATCATTGGTGCTGTGGTCAAGGTTATCGGTACGAAGAAAGGAACAGTTACAGGTCCAGACGGCAAGTTCAAACTTGAAGTGTCGGAAGGCGACGAACTCGCTGCTATGTATATAGGTTATGAGACAATGAAGGTCGTAGTCAACAAGGTATTCTCTGCAGCAGGCAATTCTTATGTGATAGGACTCAGGAAAGAGGGCAACACTCCCAAAGCTAACACCAATAAGGCTTTCGATGTCGTAGAACAGATGCCCCAGTTCCCTGGTGGTCATTCGAAACTCTTGGAGTACATCACTCGCAACTTAAAATACCCCGCAGAGGCAGAGATGAATTGTACTCAGGGACGCGTCATCGCCACCTTCGTAGTAGAAGAGGATGGAAGCATCTCGAATGCGAAAGTGATAAGATCTATCGACCCCTTGCTCGATGCCGAAGCTTTACGCATCATTAATACCATGCCAAAGTGGCAACCTGGTATGCAGAATGGCAAGGCTGTTCGTGTAAAATACACTATACCCATTTCTTTCAACCTTCCAGGGAAAGATTCTGATGTTACCCATTATGAAGGCAGCATCAAATCTGATGAGAAACCCCAAAAAGGAATTGGTGTTGTCTTGAGGAAAGTAGTTGATGATAAAGAACCACTTGTTTTGCTTGATGGAAAAACCATTGACTCTGAGAAGCTGAAAGAGATCGATCCAAAGACCATTGAGAGTATGCAAGTGCTGAAAAATCAGGAAGCCAAAGAGAAGTATGGTGCCCAGAACGGTGTCATTCTCATCACCACGAAGAAAAAATAAATAACAAAACATGACAAAACTAAAATTACTGAGTCTTTTTGTCTCCCTCGCCCTAATGACGGCCCTTCCCGTCAGGGGCGAGGGCTTTGTAGATTCCTTGCAGGTTTGCATACAAGCAGGAGACAGTTGCATGCAGCAGTTTAACACCTTTGAGGCACTGAACTATTATCAGAAGGCCTATGAGCAAGCAAAGACAGGGACTGCTATCCGTATAAAACTTGCTGATTGCTACTACAAACGCGCCAACTATCGCGAAGTTTCTGACTTATTGAAAAATGTGCCAGAAGACAGCCTCTCGCATGAGGCCTTCCGCCAGCTTGCCCTCAGCTACCAGAAGCAAGACGACAATGATTCCTTTATCTATTGGGCTGAACAACTGGTAAACCGCTATCCCATGGATGGCGAGATGGTGGCTGGACTAACACGTGCCTATGCACGAAACCACCAACCAGAGAATGGGCTCAGATACGGTCTGAACTATTATTTACACGATTCAAAAAACATCCTTGTAAATCGAGCTGTGGCTGATGCGTTCTTCCTCGAAAGAGATTTTATTGCAGCTTCCGAATGGTACAATAGACTTCTCGAACAAGGTGACTCTACCTTCAACACACTCTACTCTGCCGGCATGTGCTACTCACAGACACAAGACCTTGAGCGTGCCTACAAATACCTGCAGCTAGCGTTTCTCATCAGCGGCATGCAGCACTATGGCTGCGCTTATCGACTTGGGGTAATCTGTGTTGACACCAAGCGCCATGAAGAAGGTCTCGGCTATCTGAGCCTTGCCCGTGAACTGATGCTCCCAGACACTGCTATCATGAAAGCTATCACGCTCTCACAAGCCGAGGGATACTATATGACAGAACGTTATGATGAAGCCGTTGCCGCATGGAAAGAACACCTGACGTTCAATCCATCATCCGTAGCCACCTATTATAATATAGCGAACACCTATGTTTACCTTCTCAACGACAGGAAACAGGCCAAGGAATATTATGAGCAGTTCCTTGAGATTGCCCGTGAAATAGAGGATCCGACCCCACAACTTACAGAAATGACTGCTAAGGCAAAAGAGATGCTGGAGCTCCTTGATAAAGTAAAACAGAAGATGGAAATACCAAAATAAATTTGGTGTTTCCATCACTTATTAGTACCTTTGCAACCATTAAATCCAATCATCATAAACATTATGAAAGCTAAAACACTGAAAATGGCGACAGCAGTTTGCTGCACAATGCTGGCTCTCTCGTGCGCCAAACAGACAGAGACCGCAAAGTCTGAACTCACAACCGTAGGCAATCCTTATCTCCCCCTATGGGAACATATCCCCGATGGAGAGCCATACGTGTTTGACGATCCAGATAACGCACACAAGCAGCGCGTATACATCTATGGCTCGCACGACAATCTTAAAACAGCTTACTGCGGACGCGATCAGGTGGTTTGGTCTGCCCCCGTTGAAGATTTAAGCCAGTGGCGTTACGACGGTATTATTTTGATGGTCGACAAAAACGCAAAGGGCGAGCCATTCGACTCTGCAGGTACTGCCGATGTGTTATTCGCCCCAGACGTAACACTGGTAACCGATAGCAATGGCAAAAAGACATATTATCTCTTCCCAAACGATCAGACAGGATTCCGTAATGGACTTATTGCCAAGAGTGACCGCCCTGACGGACCGTTTGAGGTATGCAACTGGAATGCCAACGACCCCAATAAAGTAGATGGTATCTATGGTTTCGACCCTGCCGTATTTGTTGACGACGATGGTCGCGTATATGGTTACTGGGGCTTTGAGCATTCTTATGCCGCAGAGATTGATCCTACCACCATGTGTACAGTAAAACCTGGAACGAAGATTGTCGACGGCATGATTTCTGGTAGAAATGAAGCAGGCAAGTTCCGCTTCTTTGAAGCCTCATCCATCCGCAAGATTAAAGATAAATACGTGTTCATTTATAGCCGTTGGACAGAAAATGGCGAGTTCGGCTTGCCCGACACCAACTACACACTGGCTTATGCCTATAGCGACAAGCCCTTAGGCCCCTGGACCTATGGCGGCACCATCATTGACGGACGCGGACGTGAAATTAACGAGAAAGGTGATACTATCGCCTCAGGCGTTGTTAGCGGAAATACCCATGGCAGCATTTGTGAGGTAAACGGGCAGTGGTATGTGTTCTATCATCGTCAGGCTGGTCTCGACGAATATGCCCGACAGGCTATGGTCGCTCCTATCGAGGTGAAAGTTGAGGAAGGCGAAGGCGGTAAAGTGGAAATCACCGAAGGTGAATACAACTCAGAAGGCTTTGCCCTCAATGGTCTGAATCCCTTAGAGCGTCATTCCGCGGGTATTGCCTGTTGGATCACAGGTCCAAAAGTAGCAGTACATGAGTGGCCAAAGAATGTTTACTACGGTTCGTATGTGGAGACATCGTATGGCACAGAAACCAACTTCGAAGCTCCCTATGACCTGAAAAACAACACCAACCGCGTGGTAAATAATACCGATGGTTCCATAGTGGGTTATAAGTACTTCAACTTCACAGAAACTAACGGTAAGAAGTCTAAGCTGCGACTTCGCCTGATTCCAGAAGGAATTGACGGCACAATCAAAGTCATGATCGATCGTCCATGGGAGTCGCAGGGCGGCAAGCTCTTAGGCACCATTGAGCTGAAAGCCGACATGCCTCAAAATTCTAAAGAGATAACCACAGCCTTGCCAGCCCTTAAAGATTTCACAGGCAAGCATGCCATATACTTCGTCTTTGTCTCCGACACCAAGGAAAAGTCACTCTGTATACTCGAGGATTTTGTATTTAGCTATTAAGGGCATAAATGAAACAGAGGTACGCTATCATAGTATTTTTGGTACTGATAGGAACATCGGCAATGACAAGTTTCTACAGCTATCGTGCTACGGAACGACTGGTGGAGGACGATATGAATCAAGCGCTGACTTTAGCACTGAAGAAACAGCAGAGTGATGTGATTAATGCCGATACCATCAGAGTGTTTAACAGTTTTCTACAGTTGGACGAACTGAGGGGCAGTGCAATACTGGCAGTGGACACAAGACAAAAAGGTTTCCGCTGTGAGGCGAACTGCTCAATGGCAACAATCTTCTCGATGTCGGAACAACGTCCAGCATTAGTTATATGGATGCTGGCGTTGCTTTGGGCTACATTCTGTTTCTTCCAACGAAGAAGGGTAACACCTTTGCTCACTGGAATGCTGCAATATGGAGACTTGCTCTATTCTGAATCAGAAAGCCGATTCTTCAATGCAAAAGGCGAATACGTAAAACTTACGCCCATGCAGCAGCAACTGATGGAAATGTTTTTCCACTCTTCCAATCATACGCTCTCCAAGACAGAGATTTGCGACACCCTCTGGCCCAAGAAAGATAACGCCAATGAGACGCTTTACACCCTTATCCGAAGACTGAAGCCCATCATTGAGAGCCATTCAAATCTCAAAATAGAGGTAGATAGGGGAAAAGCATACGAGCTGATAATCAAGTAGATAATTATCTGTCAGATGATTGTCAGACAAATGTCAGACAATAAATTTGCATCATATGAAATCTCTTCATACCTTTGCATCAAAAACGTAAACGTATGAAGAGATTTCTGTTCCTTTCGATGTTGGTTTTCATAGCAGTGATGATATACGTATCTGTTCATGAAAAGGAAGACAATACTCCTCTACCCCAGAAGCTGGAGAAGACCATGAGGCTTACCAAGATGAAGAAGTACCACGATGACGACTATGATTACGTGGTACACTATCCGGCTTTCTTCGAGCAGACACCCGATTCCATATTAGATAAAGGAAGTAGTCGCTTCAGTTTCTGGCAGGATAGCACAGAGGTGGTGCAGAACACCTTCGTGGAGCCCAATGCAGACAGCCTCACCATCGAACAGGCCATGGCGAGATACGCCTCAGAGCTTCACGCCACCCATCAGCAGAAGGGTGATGACTACTTCATTCTTTCAGGCCCACTCCATACAAATAGCGGTACCATCAGTGGCCGTTGCTTCTATGCCAAGTTCGTAAAGCATCGCAAACTCTGGTTCGTGCAAACCCTCACCTACCCTGAGAATTGCGAACAAGCCGTAAAGCGCCTAAAAGAAGAAATCGATAAGTGGAAAATCTGGTAAAGATGTTAAGTTATGCTAAAGTAAGTTTGGTTTCTAAAGTTTTGTGTGTCTAATAATTGTAATGCGAAAATAAATGGAAACAGGTGCATTTGAACAGGAAGCCCGCTCGTGGCGAAAGAAGGCTCTAGAAGTGAGTCTGCACAACGGAGCGGGCAAAGACGAAGCAGAAGACATCGCACAGGATGTGATGCTCCGCCTATGGCAGATGCACGACGAACTGGAGCGTTATCGGTCTGTAGAGGCTATTGTAACCCTGATGGCGAAGCATCTGCTAAGAAACCACCAAAGGCGAAAACCTTCAGAAACGCTTGATGAGGCTATCATTATTACCCTCGACACCAGTCCGCACGATGAACTGGAAACGAAAGAGAACGACGAATGGCTCTCAGCAAAGCTACAGCAACTACCCACCACCCAACGCACCTTATTATATATGAGGCAGGTGGAACGAAGAAGTCACGAAGAGATAGCCACACTATTAGGCATCGAAATCACCTCAGTCAGCACGCTGCTTGCAAGAGCACGACGAACATTATTAGAAGAAATCAAACGGAGGAACCAGATATGATACGTTACACAAAGGCATACATCAAGGATTTGCTGGACAAATATATGGATGGTACAACCTCGCTCGAAGAGGAAGACATCCTAGCCAGCTACTTCCGAGGCAAAGATATACCTCAGGAGTGGGAAGACTATCGCCTGATGTTTCAAGAGATAGAGGCTATGAAACCTCAGCCAAGAAGAAACAGGCAACGGATTGGCTGGAGTGTGGCAGCTGCAGTAGTGGCTGGCATCATGTATCTGGCTGTTCCGTCTGAGCAAGAAGTCTCACCAGAAGCTCAGCCCCTGGTAGCACAAACAGATACTGTGGCGGCACAGCCCATCCTACAAGCCGATACTACATCGCTGCGCCAAATAGAGAGCAAGCCGATACAATCGAAGAAAAGACGGATACGCAAGCCACAGCCAACTATCCATGACATTGACAAGGCTTATGCGCTGGTAGCTCAGGCAGAGCAGGAGCAGCGAGAGGTGGAACTTCAATTGGCAGAATGTCGCATAGAGATGATTGAGGCCCAGCTTGCAGCCTACGGCTATATTCCTGTAACACAAGAAGATGGTACCATTACATATATTAACGAACAAAAAGAACTGATTGCATATGAAGAGTAAAAGTATTATCTTTACAGCCATGCTGACGGCACTGCCTTCAGCCCTGATGGCGCAGCAGAACATCCAGAAAGCATTCGATGCACTGCTGAACGAAAGAATAGTAGAAACCAAGACACAGCACTCCTTGGAGCGCGACCCTGAGACGGGTAAGAAAATATCGCAGATGGATGTCTATGACTTCTCTGTGACAAATAGCGTTGGCCTCAACAAAATCAAGAACATCCAAAAGGCTTTTGAGAAAGACAAAGAGGCGGCCTATCAGATCAGGTCAGGCAGTAATGTAGGCAGCAACTATGTTGCCTTGGCCGTTGGCGATGGCGGGGAACCGCCTGTTGCTATCGGTAAAATCAAAGGCTCAGACTTTATCTATGCCTGTTTCCTCGACAAGGACGATCCCGAGAAGAAGTATCGCTATGCCTACGCTTTGGAATGGAAGGATTCGCGGGTACGTCTGGCAATAACATACGCTACCACGCAGCAGTATCGCGAGAGTAAGAACAATAGAAGACCAAAGAAAATCATCATCAAGGGAAAGAAATTCAACGTTCCTGACACGTCCTCGATTACATTTAGTGACAACTTTCCTTTTGATGTGGACTCCATTCTTCATGTCGACTCCATACCCTTCAATCCAGCCACACAAATCGACCTTGGCAACATCGGAAATATCTTCGACGTAGCTTTCGGAGACTGGCTAACAAATTTCAACAACTACAAGAACCTTTTCCTGAAGAATCCTAAAGGAACACCAGCCAACGTATATGCGTCACGGATATACAATCTGTGCAAGAAGGCCGACAACTTAGATGATGCTGAAAAGGCACTTGTATCAAAAGAAATACTGAAACTAAAGACAAAGACCAACGACGAATTCATACAGAACCTGTTCGACATGAGCATCGAACGACTCAAGAAGTAATCTCACTTATGAAACTTAAAAAGATTGTTTTCCTCTCGCTGCTAATGGCAGCGAGAGCAGGGATAGCCATGGACCTGACCCAAGCAGATTCAACTAGTATAAGCAACGACTCCATCACATGGAGCAAAGAACTGGATGGTGTTATCATCAAAGCACAGAAGCAACTCATCAAGCAGGAGATAGACCGCATAGCCTACGACGTGCAGAGCGATGAGGAATCGAAGACGCTGACTGTGATGGATATGCTTCGCAAGGTTCCAATGGTGACTGTGGACGGTCAGGATAACATCCGTGTGAAGAGCAACAGCAACTTTAAGATTTACAAAAACGGACACTATGATCCCAGACTGACGAAAAACGCCAAGGAGGTGCTGAAATCGATGCCCGCTTCGATGGTAAAGCGTATCGAAGTGATTACCGACCCAGGTGCCCGTGAGGATGCAGAAGGCGTTGATGCCGTTCTGAACATCGTGATGGCTGGCGGCTCCAATATGGAGGGCATAACGGGTGTCGTGTCTGCGAGCTATAGGTCGGACAACCACTTCAATTATTATAACTCCCTGACAGGACAGATGGGAAGACTCATGCTCTCTGGCGATTACGCTTATGGCAGAACGTCGAGGCGCGAATCCAGATATATGTCTGACAATGAGCGGACCTATCTCGAAACGGGCAACATGCTGCAGACACACAACGACCAGAGCAACCCTGGCCACTATCATGTTGCCAACGTGGATGCCAGCTACGACATCGACTCACTCAATCTGCTCTCAGCCTCGTTTGGCGGATTCTTCTATAACGTGAATGTACAGGGCGACAGCCGGGCATCACTGAGTGCCCCTTCAGGACAGCTCGTTTACCGCTACGACAACTACTACTGGATGCCAGACTACCAGCACCATTCGTGGAACGGGCGATTTGACTATGAACACAAGACGCGTCGCAAGGGCGAGCGATTCACTCTCTCTTATATGCTCGCCCTGACACGTCAACATACCAATCAGGAAAATACCTATACTGGCATCGTGAATGCGCCATTCTCTTACTCTGGCATCATGATGACGGAACGTGAAAGGTTCACGGAGCACACGTTTCAGGCAGACTGGCTACGGCCTTTAGGAAAAGGCCATCAACTGGAGATTGGTACCAAATACATCGATCGTCATAACGGCAGCAATAGCCATCAGGAATTCTACGGCTCCGACATGCAGACCCACGACGAGTTCCGCCACATTACCCGCGTACTGGCTGGCTATGCAGACTACATCTATAACTGGGAGAAATGGTCGGCTCGCGCAGGTCTGCGCTATGAATACAGCTTCATGAAAGGCAGTTTTCCTGACGGGAGTGTAGAATCCTTTGACAAGCATCTGAGCGACTGGGTGCCCCAGGCCACTCTGAGGTATCAGATAACAGACGCCCAGTCGCTGAAGCTGAACTACACCACAAGCATCAACCGTCCTGGCATCTCGTACCTGAACCCTGCTGCGGGTATATCACCAACAGCCGTGTCGCAGGGCAACCCGCAGCTATCAAGCTCGCACATCCAGCGTCTCAATATCATCTACTCGTATATTCTGCCCAGACTGACCTTCCAACTGGCTCCAGGCTATACCTTCTACTCTGGCGGTATCAGTTCCGTTCAGACTGCCAGGAACGATGTACGCTATACCACCTACGACAATATTCTGCGCTATCGTCGTTTCTCCATCGAGCAGTATGTACAATGGAAGCTTTTCGAGAGAACGACACTTGTCATCAACAACAACCTGCGCTACGAGCACAACGAGAATCCGAACCTTGGCTATCGCAACTCCGGATGGTCTGACAACTACTATGCCAACCTCTCACAGATACTTCCCTGGAAACTGCGTCTCAATCTGAGCGCTTGGGGATTGATTGGCTATCAGCCATCAGACATCTATAGCATGCAACACTCGTCTGACGGATGTAGCGTCTCGTTGCAACGTTCGTTCCTCAAGGGCAATCGCCTGACGGTACGCCTCGGAGCCGACACACCTTTCAGCAAATACACCACATCAACATCGAAGACAGTGAATGGCGACTATCGCGGCTATAATAAGGCCTGGCTCTCTGGCCGTACGTTCAGCATCAATGTCAACTGGCGTTTCGGATCGCTTAAAGCCAGTGTCAAGAAGACGGAACACAGCATTGACAACGACGATGTTGTAGGCGGAATCAAGAAAGGAAAGTAGTTTTCAAGGAGTTTCTTAATGAGAATACATTTGTTTCCCTAGGCGAAAACGATGGTTTCCTACGGAGGAAGCTGTGTTTTCCCCTGGGGAAAACAGCAGTTTCCCTAGAGGAAACTGCTTGGGGGCAGAAACTACCTTGACGGCTTTTCCAGTTCTTCCCAGCGTTTCTGATACATGGTCTCCTGTCTGCGGACTTCCTTGAGTGCTTTCTTCCTACGGGCGCGTTCTTCTACGGATTTGCGGAAAGCCACATCATAAACCCAAAGAGCAAAACCTATAGGGCTGAAGCCCGAGGGTATGCTAATCCTGGCCAGTTGGTCATTCTGTTTCTGCTCTGGCGTAGTTCTCAGCATCGAGCTCATTCGCTTATCAAAGCGTCGTTCGCCCAGAATCACCACCTCGCGCAAGGCATGAATATTGGGAATCAGGAAGATGGTGTCGCCCTGTATCTCAGGCCTCAACACATAGCGGCGCTCAAAGTCGGGATGCCGGAAGTCAAGACGCCGTACACTATCGGGCCATTCGAACACACCATTCCAAGGGGTGCGAATCTCACGCCCATCACTGGTGCTCACTATGACATCGCGGATGGGGACCTTCGACTCAGCGTTGACCACTATCAGCTGTCGCTGGGCCATCATCCCGAGAGACGGAAGCAGGAGACTTATCAGATATAAGGTACGCGTAGACATCGATTCATCAGAACAGTTATTCCACTTCGTAACCCTTTACTTGTATGGCTGGACAGATGGGGAATTTCTTGGTCTTGCCCTTCACAGCATTGCGATAAAGGCCGTTCTTCATAAAGGCGTTCATATATAGAAAACCTTTCTCGCCAAAACCATCCACCACTCGGATGCTGACATAATAGTTCTTCTTTGGTTTCAGGACGATGTCCTCCTCAGGGCGTACGTCAAGGGTGAATTTGCTGTTGTTCTTGGTGAGTGTCTCGTAGATGGGCTTCTGGTGAATATTAACAAACCTGTTGCCCTCCTTCTCGTAGACATTGATTCTCACCTTGCATTGCTTGAAAGTGCAGCTAGAGATTTTGATCAGAATATCGCTGATGACGTAAGACTTGCTGCATGAGAAGGTGACACCACCCTCAGGCCCCAAATCAGAGCCATGACCAGATGTACCGACGAGACCTGGAGCAGGTATGCCCTTGCCTACGATAGTCTTGGGCTTGTTCTTCTTGCCAATCACCACCTCTGCCAGTTCTACGACACGGTCTTTCAACACGACGGTGAGTTCACTTCCCTTGGCATATTCCTGATAGGGGACCTCTGTCGTGAGATAGGACACATGACTGAACGAGAGTTCCTTCTTTCGCCCAGCGGGAATCTTGATGGTAAAATGACCTTTGGCATCTGAGATGACACCAACGCTGTCATCCTCGAAACCAATACTGACATACTCGACGGCCTCGCCACGTTCGTTTACAACGTTACCCTTGACTGTTACTTGGCCAAAACACACCGTCTGCATCATAACAGACAGCAAAAGTAATGAAAATTTTCTCATACAAAAGCTATTTATGGCTGAATTCGTGGTGCAAAGGTAACGTAAAGAGTTGAATTGGAAGTTATCTTTTAACAAACCAAGGGTGAATTCTAACATTATTAACCTTCGGGAACGTAATGAAAATTTATCAAACAATTAAGAATTTTATCAAATAGAAGGGTCGTTAGTTCAGATATTATTCGTATCTTTGTGCACAAAATCGCTCTATAGGGGTAATGACATTCCATACTCATCTGTATTATAGATAAAAGCGACTAAAAAGATGCAAGACAGAGCACAACAGTTCAAGGAACTCTTCCTATCGGAGTACAGCAGGATGTACAAGGCAGCCTACATTCTACTGGGCAACGAAGACGAGGCGAAAGACACCGTACAGGATGTCTTTGCCAGACTATGGGCAGGTACCACCCCACTGAAGGAAGAGTCGCAACGAGCTTTTCTGCTGACCTGCGTCCGTAATCGCTGCCTCAACATCATTGCACACCGCAAAACTCAGCAAGAGGCCATGCAACTGCTGACACCCAATGCTATCGACAGCGGAGAGTACGACGATGATATCATCGAGACCGTGAAACGCTGCATTGACGAACAACTGACTCCTCAGACCAGTCGCATCATCCGGATGCACTACGACGAGGACCAGTCGTACAAAGACATCTCGAGTCAGCTGGGCATCAGTCTCTCAGCCGTAAACAAGCACATTGTGCAGGGATTGAGGAAACTACGTACAACATTAAAAAGACAAGAAGTATGAAAAGAGATGAGGAAATCAGGATGCTTCTGCACCCTGAGGAATACACAGACGAGCAGCTGGACAAGATGCTGGACGAGACAAACGCCACCATTCCCGATGTTGATAAGGAATGGAACCGTTTCCAAACACAGCACATTACTCCTAAGCATTCACGCAGTTGGATGCAAGCAGCAGCCATATTCGCAGGTGTGCTGATGCTCTCAGGCATCGCATACGCCACAATACAAATGGCTGGAAGCAGTAACAACAAACAGGAAACCGTAAAACAGGAGGCAAACGCGGTTATGGTCAGCCAGCAGACAATTACTGAGGCGACTAACGACAGCACCACACTGAAGCCCGTGGTGTTTGAAGACGCAGAGTTGGGTACCATCTTGAATGAGATTGCTACTTTCAACCAGTTAGAAACCGTCTATAAAAAAGAGGCCAGCAAGCATATCCGCCTCTACTTTACATGGGACAAGACATCGTCTATAGACGATATCATCGACACGTTCAACAAGTTCGAACGTATCCACATGACTCGAGAGGACAAGAAACTAATTGTAGAATAATCATTGCCAACACATTATGAAAAAATATATATTCACAGCATTACTCTGTGTTCTGACGCTGTGCACCCAGGCACAAAGGGTTAGCCGCAGCTATCTGAACGAGCCGCTTTCGAAGGTTCTCGAAGACTTGAACGCCACGACCAGCGAGAAAACGATTTACTTCATCTACGACGAACTGGAAGACTTCACTGTAACCAGCCACTTCACCAACCTGCCCATCAAGGAGGCCATCCGTGAGGTGATAGGATTCTATCCGATGAAGGTAACCTACGAAGATGACCGCATCTTCATTGAATGTACCCAGAAAGAGGATACAAAAGTCATCGGACGTGTAATCGACGAGAGCGGCAAACCTATAGAATTCGCCAATATCTCATTGCACAGCGCTTCTGAAACACATACGAACAACAAAAATTCCACATACATAAATGGCGGTGTGAGCAATGAGAATGGCGATTTCGTAATCCCCTGCAAGGCCCAGAAGATAACCCTGAAGGTATCGTACATAGGCTATAAGACGGTAATACGAAACGTTGGTGTGGGTAACATCGGCAGTATTACCCTCCAGCCAGAGACCTATATGGTGAAAGGCGTAGAGGTGAAAGGCGAGATACCTCAGTACAAGTTGGCTCAGGGAGGTATGACGGTAGATGTGCAGCACTCTATCCTCCATGATATAGGCACAGCCGACGACCTGCTCTCGATGATACCGATGGTGCAAGGCAAAGACGGGAAGTTCGAGGTATTGGCGAAGGGCGAGCCTGAGATATACATCAATAACAAAAAGGTGCGCGACCCCAGCGAACTGAAGCAACTGAAGTCTGTCGAAATTAAGAGCGTAGATGTGATTACGGCCCCTGGTGCCAGATATAACGCCGAGGTGAATGCAGTGATCCGCATCAAGACGCTGAAGTCCCAAGGCGACGGATTCAGTCTGATGGCGACCACTCAGACGTGGAAGAACAACAAGTGGAACAATTACGATGACCTGAACTTGAAATACCGTACTGGCGGACTGGAGGCTTTTGCTACCGTAGCACTCGAAAACGGGCACTACAGCAACGACCAGGATGACGATCAGGAATTGCATATTACTAATGACCTGTTTAATGCCCATGCAGATTTGCCAGTAAGGAGCTCCTGGACTGAACTTCAGTACAAGGGTGGCCTGAGCTACGATTTCAACGCTGACCATTCCATCGGACTAAGTTTCTCGTCGCAAAAACTCTTTTATGGAGCCTTCAAGTCTGATATGAAGCAGCACTATCTGAAGAACGGAGCCTTTGATGGCGACGTACGTCTGACAACGGATATCCGCGAAAAGAACCGACCCGTATGGGAACTGAACAGCTACTATATAGGTAAGGCCGGCAAACTTGGCATTGACCTGAACGCCACCGTGTTGCGACAAGAATCGGAGAATAATAACAACCAACTGGAGACGAGCGAACAATACGGCAACCGCACCATCACCACTCTGACCAATGAGGACCGTCGGATGGCGGCAGGTAAACTGGTGCTGACCTATCCAGTCTGGAAAGGTGAACTGAGTGGCGGTTCGGAGGCAACAAGTACAAAAAGTCAGGGGCATAACTACAATCAGGAGAATATCATACCAGAGTCGGACACAGAGATGAAGGAAAATAATATTGCCGGATTTGCAGAATACGATTTGCAGCTGGGCCATTGGCATCTGAATGCCGGCCTGAGATATGAGCATGTATCAGCAGAATACACCTCATTCGGAATCAGGCAGGAAGAGCCCAGTCGCACTTACAACGACTGGTTTCCTAACCTCTCTGCTGCGTGGCAGAAGGACAAGTGGGGTGCACAACTGAGTTACAGTAAGCGCATCACCCGTCCACCATACAACATGTTGACTTCTATGGTCATATACGACAGTCGTATGTTCTACGAAGGCGGTAACCCGCTATTACGTCCTTCTGTTCGCCAAAGCATCGACTTCAGTCTCACCTATTCGTGGCTGAACTTCACAACGGGCTTTACCCGTGAGAACGACTTCTTTACTCACGTTGTCAATATCTATGACGAGGAGAACGAGATCGCCATCTTTATGCCAGACAACTTCGACCACCAGGATCGTGTCTATGCCACGCTCGTCGCTTCGCCCAAATTCGGCTTCTGGCAGCCACAGGCCACACTACACTACTATCAGCAGATGTTCGACGCCGAGAAGTACGGCGCACCCAAGAAACTGAACAAGCCGGAATTCAGTTTCAACCTGAGCAACTGGTTCGAGATCAATCCGACGGCTAAGGCTCTGGTGCAGGCAAGTTATTCAGGCAGTAACCACTGGGGATTCATGTATCGCGGCAGTAACTTCATAGTGAACGCCCGACTGCAAAAGACCTTCTTGAAGGGACAACTGTCGGCCACGCTTTATGCCAACGACATTTTCCGCACGGCCAAGCACAAGACAATAACCTACTATGCCATCGGCCAGACGGCTCAAGATGTCTATACCTATACACAGAGCGTTGGCCTGACCCTTAGCTATAACTTCAATGTCAGCAACTCGAAGTATAAAGGAACAGGTGCTGGTAACGACGAGAGAAACAGACTTTAAACTACAAAACAACTTGTTTTGTTCCGTAAGAGATAGTCTCCATGAGTGTAAAAGACCATCTTAACGAGTACAAAACAAGTTGTTTTGTACTTAAGGAGATTATCTCCTTACCCACAAAGGACATATTGCCGCCAATGCTCAGATTATGAATAAATGCTGCATACTTTATTACTTCTTTTGCTTATGAGATGAAATATCGGGACAAAAACACAAAATAATCCTATTAATTGATGCTTTCTGCCAGTTTTTTCGTACTTTTGCCGGCAAAATGTTAATCAAACATCAACATGGCTAAGAAATTGAAACAAGGTACGCTATGCGTACAAGCTGGCTATAAGGCCAAAAACGGAGAACCAATAGAATTGCCTATCATCCAGAGTACGACATTCAAATACGATGACTCTGACGAGATGGCAAAGTTATTTGACCTCGAGAAAGAGGGATATTTCTACACCCGCTTACAGAATCCGACCAACGACGCTGTAGCTGCCAAGATTGCTACGCTCGAAGGTGGTGTGGGTGCCATGCTTACATCGTCAGGTCAGGCAGCCAACTTCTATGCGATCTTCAACATCTGTCAGGCTGGCGACCACTTCGTGACCTCCAATGAGATATATGGTGGAACCTATAACCTGTTCGGTGTAACACTGAAGAAGCTTGGCATTGATTGCACATTCGTCTCTCAGGATGCCAGCGAAGAGGAGATCCAAGCAGCCTTCCGTCCGAACACGAAAGCACTGTTTGGCGAGACCATTTCGAACCCAGGCTGCGCAGTACTCGATATTGAGAAGTTTGCCCGTATTGCCCACAAGAACGGTGTGCCCCTGATTGTGGATAATACATTCGCCACCCCCGTGAACTGCCGCCCGTTTGAATGGGGTGCCGATATTGTGACCCACTCTACTACCAAGTATATGGATGGTCTGGCAACTCAGGTTGGCGGTTGCGTGGTAGACAGTGGTAACTTCGACTGGCTCGCCAATGCCGAGAAGTTCCCCGGATTGTGCACACCCGATGAGTCATATCACGGACTGACCTACGTGAAGGCCTTTGGCAAGATGGGCTATATGACTAAGCTCGTAGCTCAGCTGATGCGCGACCTCGGCAGCATACCCGCTCCACAGAACTCCTTCTTGCTGAACATGGGTTTGCAGACACTTCATCTGCGTATGGCCCAGCACTGTAAGAACGCACAGGAAGTGGCCGAGTTCCTGAACGACAACGAAAAGGTGGCTTGGGTTCACTATTGCGGACTGCCCAGCGACAAGAACTACGCTTTGGGACAGAAGTACCTGCCCAACGGCTCATGTGGCGTGATTGCTTTCGGACTGAAAGGCACCCGTGAGACTGCCATCAAGTGGATGGATTCTCTAAAGATGATCAACATTGTGACACACGTGGCCGATGCCCGTACCTGTGTGCTCCACCCGGCTTCGCACACCCATCGCCAACTCAGCGACGAGCAGCTTCTTGAGGCTGGTGTAGCCCCCGACCTGATTCGTCTCTCTGTAGGTATAGAAGACGTTGAGGATATCCTCGACGATATCAAGCAGGCATTAGCCCAGATTTAACAAATTGTAACTCTACAGCAAAAATATTCGGTACTTTCCTTGGATGGTACCGATATTTTTTCTACATTTGCACCATCATAAGTAACATATTGACAACTTAAAACAAATATTCTAATTTAGAATTATGATGGAAGTAGAGAAGATTATGCAAGCCTTGGAGCAGAAACATCCAGGCGAATTGGAGTACCTGCAGGCCGTTAGGGAAGTGCTGGAATCTATTAAAGATGTATACAACCAGCATCCAGAGTTTGAAAAGGCCAAGATTATAGAACGCATTGTGGAGCCTGAGCGCATCACGACATTCCGAGTGCCCTGGGTCGACGACAAAGGAGAGGTACAGGTAAACATCGGATATCGCGTACAGTTTAATAGCGCTATCGGTCCTTATAAAGGTGGGCTGCGCTTTCACCCGTCAGTAAACCTGAGCATTCTGAAATTCCTCGGCTTTGAACAGACGTTCAAGAACGCTCTGACAACACTTCCGATGGGTGGCGGTAAGGGCGGTTCCGACTTCAGCATCCGCGGTAAGAGCGACAATGAGGTGATGAAGTTCTGTCAGGCCTTCATGTGTGAACTGTATAAGGTTATCGGGCCTGACATGGACGTGCCCGCCGGTGATATAGGTGTAGGCGCTCGTGAAATCGGCTACCTGTTCGGCTACTATAAGAAACTGACAAGCCAGTTCCATGGTGCCACCCTGACAGGTAAAGGCATGGAATGGGGCGGCAGCATACTGCGCCCAGAGGCAACAGGATACGGCGCCCTATATTTCGTACACCACATGATGGAGACTCATGGCATGGACATCAAGGGTAAGACAGTGGCTCTCTCGGGCTTCGGCAACGTGGCTTGGGGTGCTGCTAAGAAGGCTACCGAACTGGGGGCAAAGGTTATCACCATCTCTGGTCCAGACGGTTACATCTACGACCCCGAAGGTCTTGATGCCGAGAAGATTGAATACATGCTGGAGCTCCGTGCCAGTGGTAACGACGTATGTCAGCCCTATGAGGAGGAGTTCCCTGGCTCAAAGTTCTTCGCCGGCAAGAAGCCTTGGGAGCAGAAAGCAGACATCTATCTGCCATGTGCCACACAGAACGAGCTCAATGGCGAAGATGCCGACAAGATACTGGCCAACAAGCCACTGTGCGTAGCTGAGGTGTCAAACATGGGTTGTACGGCAGAGGCTGTGAACAAGTTCATCGCTGCTGGTCAGCTCTTTGCTCCCGGCAAGGCCGTAAATGCCGGCGGTGTGGCAACCTCTGGCTTGGAAATGACACAGAACTCGATGCGTATGGCATGGACAGCTGAGGAAGTTGACAAGCGTCTGCATCAGATCATGTCAGGCATCCACGAACAGTGTGTGAAGTACGGTAAGGAACCTAGTGGATATATCAACTACGTAAAGGGTGCCAATGTTGCCGGCTTCATGAAAGTAGCAAAGGCAATGCTGGCTCAGGGCATTGTGTAGAAGCTCGGCGCAAGCCAAGGTCTATCTACGATGCTGATAAGGCTTCATACAAAGCCTCTCCTGTTGTCCAGTGAGCAGAAACTAATGAATGTTATTTAAGAACAAGATAGTCTTAACGACACTCACATTGCTAATAAGCTTTACCGCTTTGGCCCAAAGTCAGAGCGGTAAGGCTTCGTTTTATCCCAAGAAGTTCACAGGCAGGAAGACCGCCAGCGGCGAACGGCTGCACCATGACAGTCTGACTTGCGCACATCGTACCTACCCTTTCGGAACGTTGCTAAAAGTGACTAATCCGGAAAACAACAAGCATGTGATTGTACGCGTAACCGACAGAGGACCTTACGTAAAAGGACGAATCATCGATCTCTCGGTTAAAGCTGCTCAAGAACTTGGAATCGTTGCCCAAGGTATCGCCCCTGTCATTGTCGAACACTACAGTTCTGCTATTATCCCTTTCAAACCTGAAGACATCTTCGAACAGCCAGAACTGGAGATGGGAACTAACAGCGGGCCGTTGGAAAAGCCTGTATGGGTGATTCTACGGGAACAGATGAAGAAAGAAACAGCCAAAGAAAAAGATAGTAAGCGATAGAATGATTCTATCGCTTACTTGTTATTATACGGAACTCACGAGCCTGAGAACGCAGTTCCCTGTTATCCTGGAAAACACTTACACGGATGACGGCCTCACCGTCACGTAAACGATCATCAGTCCTTATAATAGCCGAATATCGGATGCCTCTACCAGGCATAATACTCTCTATCAGGACATTCTCTGAGATATGGACATGTCTATTACCCGTAACTTCCTTTACTGAAGGCAACACACGGAATACAGGCTTTGTTGAAGTATTAAACACTTCGAATACAATTCTAGCATCTTCGCCACGGCTTAATACATGGTCACGGGTGGCATCCATAATTCGGGGATTACGAATCTCAAGACAAGGCTCAACGACGCGATTGACGGGAGCTGTAGACGGAGTAAAGTCTTCTCCAAAGCCATAAAGACGGTCATCAGTCTCACCACCTCCATAATAGGTGTCTCGATCTCGCTGCGACTCTATACGCTCCATACGCTGCCGACGGTAGTCCTCGTACTTCTTCTGTTCTGCATTGTCAGCAGCAGCACCAACAGCCGCTCCGACCATAGCACCACCAGCCATACCAATCAGAGTACCGACATCACTACCACGCGGACCACCAGCGATTCCTCCTATAGCAGAACCGATAATAGAGCCAAACGACGCACCGGTATAAGTACCAGCAGCCGTATAGCTGCCACAGCTGCTTAACAACAGTAGTGCGCCAACCGATAAAACTAACATCTTTTTCATAAGCAGACCTATTATTGTTCAACGCTGCAAAGATAAGAAATGTATAAGATACCAACAAGGGGAAATCCCGAAAATTGCATAGGGGAACCCCTACAAGGAACTTTATATGGATAATAAATATAAAAAGATCCCGCATCTTTTCGATACGGGACCTTCATATAAAAGAGATTTTGATTTATTCAGCCTTTGCCTCTTCTGCGGGAGTCTCAGCAGGAGCCTCTGCCTTTGCATCCTCAGCAACGGGTGCTTCTGCAGGAGCAGCCTCAGCCTTAGGAGCAGCCTTACGAGAACGACGGGTAGTCTTCTTCTTGGTCTCCTTGGCCATTTCGGGATCAAAGTCTACGAGCTCGATGAAGCAAACCTGTGCAGCATCACCCTGACGAGTACCGAGCTTGATGATACGAGTGTATCCACCAGGACGGTCTCCTACCTTCTGAGCTACCTCTCCGAAGAGTTCCTTGATAGCTTCTTTGTTCTGCAGGTAGCTGAATACTACACGACGAGAATTGGTAGAGTCTTCCTTTGCCTTAGTAACCAGGGGCTCTACATACTTCTTCAAGGCCTTAGCCTTTGCAACGGTCGTAGTGATTCTTTTGTGCATGATCAGCGAGATAGCCATGTTTGCAAGCATGGCACTACGATGAGATGCAGTACGACCGAGATGGTTGAATTTCTTACTATGTCTCATTTTGTTTCTTTTCTTTTTATTGGGCGCTGAGTCTTATAGGCCAAACCTACAGTTACTCCTTGTCCAGTTTATACTTTGAAATGTCAGTTCCAAACGAAAGATTCAGACTCTCGAGCAAATCATCAAGCTCGGTGAGCGATTTCTTACCGAAGTTACGGAACTTAAGAAGGTCTGTCTTGTTGTACTGTACCAGATCGCCAAGCGTCTCAACATCAGCAGCCTTGAGGCAGTTGAGGGCACGAACCGAGAGGTTCATGTCAACGAGACGTGTCTTAAGCAATTGGCGCATTTGCATAATCTCCTCATC
>JAEEGG010003124.1_pt1 | contig 41627 bp, 34 predicted proteins | sample 9134161 | NCBI WGS metagenome assembly JAEEGG01 (sample SAMN16246543, study PRJNA631951) | gut metagenome | biome: gut microbiome; feature: rumen; material: CR-attached | host: Bos | place: Iran: Karaj | collected 2018-10 | reverse complement strand
AGGCAAACAATATGCCGAACGAGACCATTGAGCGCGGTATTAAGAAGGCAGCCGGTGACGTTGGCAACGTAAACTATAAGTATGTTACCTATGAAGGCTATGGACCGAATGGCATTGCAATCATCGTGGATGCCCTGACGGATAATACAAATCGTACTGCAGCAAACGTAAGAAGTGCATTTACCAAGGGACAGGGTAACATCGGTACTCCCGGGTGCGTATCCTTTATGTTTGACAAGAAGGGTCAGATCATCATCGACAAGGAAGAGTGTGAGATGGAGGCTGATGACCTCATGATGATCGCACTGGATGCAGGAGCAGAGGACTTTAATGAGGAAGAGGACAGCTTTGAAATTCTGACGGATCCCGACACCTTTGAAGAGGTAAGAAAGAGCCTTGAGGATGCCGGCATTCCCATGATGAGCGCTGAAGTAACCATGATTCCTCAGAATTACGTGGAACTGACCGATGAGACGGCAATTAAGAATCTGCAGAGAACCTTGGATATTTTGGACGAGGATGACGACGTTCAGGCTGTTTATCACAACTGGGATGAGTAAAGCTTTGACCACGGGAAGAAGCTCCTGTCATTGGACGATGGAATTTCAATCTATGGCATGGTTTTCGTTATTTAAAATATGAATACAAAAAGACAAGTCCGTGAATGCACTTGCCTTTGTGGAGGAAGACGTAGGATGGAGAATCAGTATAGAATCGAAACAAAATGTGTACAATCGGGATGGCAGCCCAAGAACGGCGAGCCGAGAGTTCTTCCTATTTATCAGAGTACGACCTTTAAGTACGAGACCTCGGAGCAGATGGGGAAGCTGTTTGACTTGGAAGAAGCTGGATATTTTTATACGAGACTGCAGAATCCGACCAATGACTATGTCGCACAGAAGATTTGCGAGCTGGAGGGCGGCGTGGCAGCCATGCTGACAAGCTCCGGACAGGCAGCAAATTATTATGCCGTATTCAATATCTGTGAGGCAGGCGATCATTGTATCATGTCTTCATCCGTATATGGCGGAACCTTCAACCTGCTGACCGTAACCATGAAGAAGATGGGGATTGAATGCACGGTTATTGATCCGGACCTTCCTGCAGAAGAGATTTCGAAGGCTTTTCGCCCGAATACGAAGTGCGTTCTTGCAGAGACAATCGCAAATCCTACCATTGTTATTCTCGATATAGAGAAGTTTGCGAAGGTGGCACATGAGCATGGCGTGCCCCTGATTGTTGACAATACCTTCGCAACGCCCATCAATTGCCGTCCCTTTGAATGGGGCGCAGACATTGTGACCCATTCCACGACGAAGTACATGGATGGTCATGCCATGTGTGTCGGCGGATGTATCGTTGACTCCGGCAATTTTGACTGGGAAAAGTATGCAGATAAATTCCCTGGACTTACGACTCCTGATGAGTCCTATCATGGAATTACCTATACGAAAAAGTTTGGCAAGGGTGCTTATATTACCAAGGCAACGGCGCAGCTGATGAGAGACCTGGGTTCCATCCAGTCTCCTCAGAATGCATTCCTTCTGAACATCGGACTTGAAACGCTTCCCCTTCGCATGGAGCGTCATTGCTATAATGCACAGAAGGTGGCTGAATTCCTTGAGGCACATGAGAAGGTGGCATGGGTGAATTATGCGGGCTTGAAGAGCAGTAAGTATTATGCGCTTGCACAGAAATATATGCCGAAGGGAACCTGCGGCGTAATCTCCTTTGGCTTAAAGGGTGGAAGAAAGCAGTCCGAAAAACTGATGGATCACTTAAAGCTTGCAGCTATCGTAACGCATGTTGCAGATGCAAGAACCTGTGTACTTCATCCCGCAAGTCATACGCATCGTCAGATGACGGATGAGCAATTAATGGCAGCCGGAATTGCTCCGGAGCTGATCCGTTTCTCTGTTGGCATTGAGAACGTTGAGGATATTATTGCTGATCTGAAGCAGGCATTGGAGCAGGTATAAATGGAAAAACTCGCGATCGTTATTCCCTGTTATGATGAAGAAGAAGTAATTAAAATAACGTCGAAAGCACTTCGAGACCTTTTGAAGGAACTCATTCAAAAGGAGAAGATTGCGGCGGACAGCTTCCTTCTTTTTGTCGATGACGGAAGCAAGGATCGCACCTGGGATTTGATCGAGGAAGAGCATAAGGCCTTTCCCATACAGGTTCAAGGCCTGAAGCTCGCCCGAAACGTCGGTCATCAATATGCCTTGACGGCTGGCATTTTGACGGCAAAAGAGCATTGTGATTTCATGGTTTCCATTGACGCTGACCTACAGGATGACATTCATGCGATGGAAGAGATGATTGATCTTTTTCATGCGGGAAATGACATCGTTTATGGCGTTCGCAGGGAACGGAAGACGGATACCTTTTTTAAGCGTGTGACGGCACAGGGCTTTTATAGGCTGATGAAGGCCATGGGCGTCAATTCGATCTATAATCATGCAGATTATCGTCTGATGAGTCGGCGCGCGGCGGAGCAGTTTTCTAAGTATCAGGAGACCAATCTCTACCTTCGCGGCATGATTCCGTTGATCGGATATTCGTCGGAGAAGGTGTATTATGACCGAAAAGAAAGAGTTGCCGGCAAGACAAAGTATCCCTTAAAAAAGATGCTGGCGCTTGCATTTAATGGGATTTCTTCCTTCAGCATTAAGCCGATCTCCATGGTACTTAACCTGGGCGTTGTCATTATTATTTTATCAATCATTGCCGCGGTTTACGCATTGATTTCTTATGTTACAGGCAACGTGGAGCCTGGTTGGACCTCGCTCATCCTTTCCATCTGGTTCTTGGGTGGACTTCAGCTGTTGGCGATTGGCCTTGTAGGCCAGTATATCGGAAAAATCTACATGGAAGTAAAGCATCGGCCTAGATATCATATTGAACAAGTTCTCTTTTCTGAAAAGTCAAATGAGGAATCGTTTTTGCAAAGCAGAGAGCGGGAGCCTGAATACAAATGAATTGGAAACGTACGAAAGCAAGTTCAGCCCTATGGATTTTATTAACGATCGTCACCTGCATTGCCGGTTTCTACGGCGTGTTTGGTTTTTGCGGCAATTTGGGAATCCAGGGAATGATGATATGGGTAGTTTATGCGGGAGTCCTTCTTTTTGGAGGACTTTTTAGCGTATTTGCGATTCGAATCAAAGAAAAGTTTTTTCCTGCGGTTAAAGATCGGACGGGCTTGTGGATGCTCTTGGAGTCTCTTTTGTTTGTCGCGGTTTTAGCAGGAGGCATTCTGCTTCGAATCCATTATCTTAAGGATTTCAACATAGGAAGCATGTATTATGTCGTGACCATGAAATATGGAGAGACTTTTCCTAATTATTATCTGGGTGCGGAGGACATTTATTTAAGAATTCTTCATGGCATCTGTTTTCTCTTTGGAAATACGACTTATTTCCTGATTCGTTTTCATCTGATTCTAACCATTTTGGCTGGCGTCGTATGGTATTTTGCCGTAAGAAAGCTTTCTGGCAGAATTCCGGCACTGGTCTTTTTGGCATTTTATTGTTTGTTACCCTTTATTGTTCGAAATTCCTTGTTTTTAACTGCTGAGCCATTGATTTTCCTGATCCATGGAATTGGATTATGGATGGTTGGAGCTTATTTCGCCAGCACAAAAAGAAGATGGATTTTTGCATTGGTTGCAGGAATGGTTGTTGGCATGGCAGGATTTATGGACGTGTTTGGATTCCTGCTGCTTTTTGTGACTATTTCTGCTTGGCATATGGATGGTGAGCAGAAAAGGGAAAGCATGAAAAATGTGCTTTCCGAGCTGGGCCTTTTGGTAGGAGGAGCTTGTGCAGGTTTTTTCTTAAGCATGCTTGTAAAGGCATTAACGGCAGGCGTGGGCTTGATGGCCGTTGCTAATGAATGGATCAATTTATATGCTCCCAGAAGCTTTGTTTGGCCTGGCTATCTGAATTATTTATGGTCATGCCTTGCGGGATTCTTGGGATCATGGACGGGAGTTTTATTAATTTTTCTGTTGGTTTTTACAATATTTGGTTTCCTTATGAAGGAAAAAACGGAAAAAATAAGTCCATGGGTGAGCCTTCTCGTTGTATCGTTAATAGCGATTTACCTTCAGATGCCTCCTGCCATTAGTGGTATTATTACAATGGAAGATGGTATGACTACCGGAACCCTGATTGACGTACCTTTTGACGGATGGCTTTTGGTTTTAGCATGTCTCTTTGCCTTGGCGGGCATAGGAATAGATAGTGTTTTTGTTCCTGCAATGATCAAACAGGCAAAACAAGCAGATTCAATACAAGGTTTTTGGAAACGCATGGATCCCAGAAGGATTTCGGCTTGGATTCGTAAGAAAAAGACGGAACGAAAAGAAAAGCTTGCGTATGCGATGGAACATCCTGAATCCATGGAAAACAAAGGCGTTGTTTCAAAATTCTTAGTAGATCGGGCAAAAAAGAAGGCGCAGGCGAAGCAAGAAATTGATAAGGTAATGCACGCACTGAATTCTTTGTCAGAGGATCACATTGTCTGGACGGACGGAATAAAACCTTCCAAAAGCCTCGCTAAGACATTGAAGGATGAAAAGGCTGAAGAAAAGGAACGGGCCGAAGAGAGAGAAAAGGCCGAAGAGAAGGAACGGGCAGAAGAGAAGGAACGGGCCGAAGAGAAGGAAAAGGCCGAAGAGAAAGACCATAGGCAGAAGAAAGCTGCTAATATAGTGTCCAAACAAAACGAGCCCGTAAAGGAAGAGCCGGCAAAGGAAGAGTCTGCAAAGGAAGAGCCGGCAAAGGAAGAGACTGCAAAAGAAGAGACGATAAAAAAGGAGTCGGAAAAGGAAGCTGGCAATCAACTGGACAAGGAAGCTTCAGCAAGAGGAGAAGATCAAACGGAAGACGAGAAGAAAGATGATAGTCAGAAAGCGGAAACAATCCTAGTTGAGGCGGACGAGGAAGAAGCGTCAGAGGAAAAACGGAAAAGGAATGCGTCTGAAGAGCCAGAGGAAGAAATGATTCGGAAAGAAGGCAAAAATGCTAAGCCGCAGGAGGCTTCGGAAATGGACGACGTTGAAATTCTGGACTTAGATCAAGAGGAAGCCGTAAAGAAGGAACCAAAGACGAATTATAATAAAAAGCTTGCTTCCGTTTTGGAATTTGATTATGAAGCCGTAGATGATGAGGATTATGAATTGAAAGAATAAGAGCGAAACGCGTTGGGAAAGCCTGACGCGTTTTTGCGCAGTAGGGCATGGGATGAAAGCGGGGAGCGGCCGACTGTTGGAAACTGGATTTTGGAAATGCCTGATCCGTCAGTCTGGCTAAAAGAATTAATGGATTTCATTATCTTTTGGGGCAAAAAAAGAAGTGACAAGAGAATATGAAAATGATATAATAAGGTCTGGCAATAAAAGAATGGATAAGAGGTAGTTAGCATGGCTTCGGCTTCTGGAAGAAATAGTTCAGGGAAGAAAAAGCTTCCTGCAAAGAGTACCGCATCTAGGGGAAGGACTAGCGGAAATAAGCCTGCCGCACCAAAGAAGAAAATTGATTATGAACAGGCAGTGAAAGACAGCGCAATGTATCACGAGATCAGCCTGATCATTTTGTTTGTGGCAATGGTCTTTTTGTTCTTTTGCAATTTTGGCGTCATTGGTGCCGTTGGAAATGCCATCAGTAAGGTAATGTTTGGACTGTTTGGTTTTACGGCCTACGTCGCTCCCATTTTATTATTTTTGGCATTGGCATTTTGGTATGCAAATCAGGGAAGTCCGACGGCAATTCGAAAGATGGTTGCCGCTGGGGTTCTGTTTTTGATGGTTGGAATTATTTGCGAGCTGCTTACGAATAACGTAAAGACGATGACAAAGTATTCCGCAAAGACGATCTATGCATTCTGTAGCACCTATCGCAAGGGCGGCGGTGTTTTCGCGGGCAGTCTTGCCTATTTAATGCATCATAATCTCGAAACGATCGGAACGATTTTAATCGTCATTCTTCTGAGCATTATTTCCATCATTTTATTGACGGAACGTTCTATTTTGGACAGCATGAAAAATGGCAGTGAGCGTCTTCGCGAAAAAACCAGAGAGGATGCGGAGTTTCGTCGTGAGATTGCTCAGCGCCGTAAGGAAGAGCAGCTGACCATGCGTGAGTCCCGGGAAGAGGAACGAAGACTTCGCGAGCAGGAAAGGGAAGAAGAGCGCCGTATGCGCGCGGAGGTAAAGGAAAACGAGAAAATCCTTCGCATGGACAAGAAGGTAACGGGCGTCAGCGCCGATACCGAGCTAAGAAACGAAAAGCAAAACAGCAAAATGCGCGGCAAGAAGAATGACGTGCATGAGATTGTATATATGGAGGACGATCCGCAGGCAGAACAGGCAAACGTAAATGCTTACGGCATGTCGAATAACAACGTGAAGCCTGCAGGAAATATCCACGAAATCCATACGGAGCAGCCGTATCAGGGCATTCCGGAGCCGAAGGTTGCGGGAAGAAGAACGGAAGCTTCGGAGACGATTCGGCAGACTGCGACAATGCCTTCGATGAATGTTCAGTCGGCGCCTGTTTCAGCTACGCCTCCCGCTGCGGGACACGTCAGCGCGGCTGTTGCCATGCAGGCACAGGACAATGAAATTCTGGAAGCAAAGAAACGCATGGAGAGCCAGTTCCAGAGGGATCAATATGCGAGAAATGCAGAATCCGGAAGAGAACGGTTTGGACAAAAGGAAGGCGGTGTGCCACTTCCGAGAGAAGCCGAAAAGATTCAGGTTCACAGTGGCGGTCAAAGCACTGGAAATGGAGTTGGAGCATCAGGTTATCAAAATCCCGCGCCGGTTAGAAAGGCGCCTGCAGGAGCAGACGGCGCATCGGCTGATCAGCAGACGGCAAAGGAACTGAGTGCACCGCCGAAAAAGGTACCAAAGACCTATATGTTCCCGCCACTTTCCAGATTGCAAAAGGGTGCGGCTGCTACGAATGATAATAGTGCGGAGCTAAAGGAAACGGCGCTTCGACTGAGAGATACCTTACATACCTTTGGCGTCAACGTTACGATAACGGACATCAGCCAGGGACCTAGCGTTACAAGATATGAGCTTCAGCCAGAGCAGGGCGTCAAGGTTAGCAAGATTGTTGGACTTGCGGATGACATTAAACTGAATCTTGCCGCAACGGACATTCGTATCGAGGCGCCAATTCCCGGAAAAGCGGCCATTGGCATCGAGGTTCCGAACAAGGAAAACATGATGGTTGCCCTGCGTGACCTCTTGGAGAGCAAGCAGTTTCAGGAGTTTGATTCCAAGCTGGCTTTTGCCGTTGGTAAGGACATCGCCGGTCAAACCGTCGTTGCAGACATTGCAAAAATGCCGCACATGCTCATCGCGGGTTCCACCGGTTCCGGTAAATCCGTATGTATCAATACTCTGATTATGAGTATTTTGTATAAAGCGCATCCGGATGACGTAAAGCTGATTATGGTAGACCCTAAAGTGGTTGAACTTTCTGTTTACAATGGAATTCCTCATCTGCTGATTCCCGTAGTGACGGATCCGAAAAAAGCTTCTGCAGCCTTGCATTGGGCTGTTTCGGAAATGGAGGATCGTTATCGGAAATTCGCTGATTTCAACGTGCGTGACCTTAAGGGATACAATAAAAAGATTGAGAGCATGCAAGACAATGGCGATGGCACGGCACCTAACAAGCTGCCGCAAATCGTGATTATCGTAGACGAGCTTGCAGATCTGATGATGGTAAGTCCTGGAGAGGTTGAGGAATCCATCTGTCGTCTGGCACAGCTTGCAAGAGCCTGTGGAATTCATTTGATCATTGCGACACAGAGGCCCAGCGTTGACGTCATTACCGGTTTGATTAAGGCAAACATGCCAAGCCGCGTGGCCTTTGCGGTATCTTCCGGAGTAGACTCCCGAACCATTCTTGACATGGTTGGCGCCGAGAAGCTATTAGGTAAGGGCGACATGCTCTTTTATCCTCAGGGCTATTCAAAGCCTGCTCGAATTCAGGGCGCATTTGTTTCTGACAAGGAAGTAAGCGACGTCGTTGACTTCTTAAAGAATCAGATGATTGGAAATACCTATGCCGAGGATATTGAAGAGAAGATTAAAAACATGGGGAGCGGCAATGGCTCTTCCGGCAGTGGCTCCTCCTCGAGCTCCAATTCAGGACTGGATGAGTATTTTGAGGAAGCCGGAAGGTTTGTCATTGAAAACATGGATAAGAACAAGGCATCCGTAGGAAGCCTGCAAAGACTATTGAAAATTGGGTTTAACAGAGCAGCCAGAATCATGGATCAGTTATGTGAATATGGCGTAGTTGGCGAATCGGAAGGGACAAAGGCACGAAAGGTGCTGATGACCATGGAACAATTTGAACAACTGCTAGAGACTCTATAGTTTTTAAAGATAGTGAGGATAAAAATGAAGACAGATATTGAAATCGCACAGGAAGCTGTGATGAAACCAATTACGGAGATTGCGGCAAAGCTTGACATGACGCCCGACGATCTGGAGCTTTACGGGAAATATAAGGCGAAGATTTCTGAAGAATTTCTTCAAAAAATTCAGGATCGCCCGAATGGAAAGCTGATTCTGATGACCGCGATCAATCCGACGCCTGCAGGAGAAGGAAAGACTACGACGACCGTTGGTCTTGGTGAGGCTTTTGGAAGAATGGGAAAGAAGGCCGTTATAGCCCTTCGCGAGCCCTCCCTTGGTCCTTGCTTTGGCATTAAGGGTGGTGCCGCAGGAGGCGGATATGCACAGGTCGTTCCCATGGAGGAGTTAAATCTCCACTTTACGGGTGATTTCCATGCGATTACCTCCGCAAATAATCTGCTGGCAGCACTTTTAGACAATTCCCTGCAGCAGGGGAATCCTTTGAATATTGATCCACGTCAGGTCGTTTGGAAGCGGTGTCTTGACATGAATGACCGCGCCCTGAGAAACATTATAGTCGGCATGGGCGGAAAGACGGAGGGCGTCGTTCGTGAGGATCATTTTGTCATTACCGTGGCAAGTGAAATCATGGCGATTCTTTGTCTTGCGGCGGACATGAAGGACTTAAAGGAGCGTCTGTCTAAGATAGTCGTTGCTTATACCTATCAGGGAGAGCCTGTTACGGCAGGAGACCTCAAGGCCGTTGGGTCCATGGCTGCACTGCTTAAGGATGCCATGAAGCCAAATATCATTCAGACCTTAGAGCATACGCCTGCATTAGTTCACGGCGGACCCTTTGCAAACATTGCACATGGATGCAATTCCGTCAGAGCGACAAAGGCAGCCTTAAAGATGGCGGATTATGTGGTTACGGAGGCAGGCTTCGGCGCAGATCTTGGCGCAGAAAAGTTCTTTGACGTAAAGTGCCGCATGGCAGGCTTAAAGCCAGATGCGGTTGTTTTGGTTGCTACCATTCGGGCCTTAAAGTACAATGGCGGCGTTCCTAAGGCAGAGCTTTCCACAGAGAACATGGATGCGTTAAAGAAGGGTATCGTTAATCTGGAGAAGCACATTGAAAACCTCCAAAAGTATGACGTTCCCGTAGTCGTGACGTTAAATTCCTTTGTGACGGATACTGAGGCAGAAACCTCCTTCGTAAAGAAGTTCTGTGAGGAGAGAGGGTGTGAATTTGCCCTGTCAGAGGTTTGGGCGAAGGGCGGCGAGGGCGGTATCGCTCTTGCCGAGAAGGTGCTAAAGACCTTAGAAGAGAAGGAAAGTCATTTCCATCCCTTGTATCCCGATGAATTAAGTCTGACAGAAAAAATTGAAACGGTTGCCAAGGAGATTTATGGTGCGGGAAGCGTAAAATATGCACCTGCTGCCGTAAAACAGCTGAAAAAGTTAGAGGAGCTTGGTTTTGGAAACATGCCTGTCTGCATGGCTAAGACGCAGTATTCGTTGTCTGACGACGCAACACTTCTCGGAAGACCGACTGGCTTTGAAATGAACGTAAGAGAAGTTTATGTTTCAGCAGGTGCAGGCTTCGTCGTAGTACTGACTGGAACGGTCATGACCATGCCTGGACTATCCAAGAGCCCTGCTGCTTATAATATTGACGTAAATGAGGAAGGAAAGATTACGGGATTGTTCTAATTCTACTTGAAAAAATTCTCAATAATAGGTACAATATTGAATGACAAAAAATTAACAGGCTTATGTCGCACAAACAATACGGAGGGAAACGGGATGCCGACAATTATTGATGGAAAAGCAATTTCTACTCAGATTAAGGATGAACTGAAGGAAGCTGTTGCGCAGATGAAGGCGAAGGGGATTACGCTTTGCCTTGCCGTGATTCAGGTAGGTGCGGATCCTGCCTCCTGTGTGTATGTTCGAAATAAAAAGAAGGCTTGTGAATACATAGGCATCGAATCCCTTTCTTATGAACTTCCTGAGGAGACGACGCAGGAGGAGCTTTTGAATATCATTCAGGAATTAAATGCAAGAAAGGACGTCAATGGCATTTTGGTTCAGCTTCCTCTGCCGAAGGGCTTGGATGAGGAGAAGATTTTGGATGCCATTGATCCTTTGAAGGACGTGGATGGCTTCCATCCCATGAACGTTGGAAATCTTAGCATTGGCAGAAAAGGCTTTGTTTCCTGTACGCCCGCCGGCGTCATTCAATTATTGAAGCGTTCCGGCATTTCCATCGAGGGAAAGGAATGCGTTGTCGTTGGTCGAAGCAATATCGTTGGTAAGCCCATGAGTATGTTACTTCTTCGTGAAAACGGAACGGTGACAACGGCGCATAGTCGTACAAAGAACCTTCAAGAGGTAACAAAAAGGGCGGACATTCTTGTGGCGGCCGTTGGAAAGCCTCGCATGATTACTGCTGATTACGTTAAAGAAGGAGCCGTAGTCATCGATGTCGGCATCCATAGAAATGAAGACAACAAATTGTGTGGCGACGTGGATTATGAGAGCGTTGCACCGAAATGTAGTGCCATTACGCCAGTTCCCGGAGGCGTAGGCCCCATGACCATTGCCATGTTGATGAAAAACTGCGTGGAATCTTATTCCCTGCAAAATCAGTAAAATCGGAGGAGAGAGGAAATGCGTTGCCCAAAATGTGGGGCGGAGCTTCCTGATGGGTTCCTGTACTGCGAAAAGTGTGGGGAAGAAATACACGTCGTTCCGGATTATGATCCAACCTTGGACGTTGCCATTGACGTAGAAGGGACTGCGGAGGGCGCAGAGCAGGAAATAACGAAAAAAAAGAATCCTGCAGATCATAGAAAGTTACGTCAATATGCTCTCAGGGCATTGATTGGCATTTTGACGATTGCGGTAATCATCTTAATCATTGTTACAAAGCTCAACATAGCACATGAGAATTCAGCCACCTATCAGATCGCCATGGCCGTAAAGTATCGTAGCATTGGAGAATATGACAAGGCGATTGCCTGTTATTCGAAGGCAATAGAATTAGAGCAGGATGACGTCGGACTGCTGACGGATGTTGCAGAGGTTTATTACCTGAAAAATGACGAAGCGTGGTACGAAGTCACGCTAAAGCGAGTGCTATATCATCCGGAGGCTACGGATGCCCAGAAGAAATGGGCAAGGGAAATGCTAATTCCCCTTATGATTAAAAAGGGCGATTTTGAGATGGTTTACAAGCTCCTAAAGGACAGCGGAGACGATAATCTCATTGCTGCATATCAAGAGTACGTGGCTCCAAAGCCGAGCTTTTCCCTAATGGAAGGAACCTATGAGGACATTCAGTCCCTGACAATTACCTCCTATGCGGAGGGGAAGATCTATTATTCCATGGATGGAACCGTGCCGGGAGAAACCAGCAAACCATATACCATGCCAATTGTTCTTGATTTTGGAACGGTTACGATCAAGGCTTGCCTGATCAATTCCTATGGCGTTAAGAGTGACGTTACGGAGGCAACCTACGTCATTCAATTACCGGAAAATGCCAGCAAATAGGAAAAACATAAGAGCATTATGTAAGTAACAATATAATCCTAAAAAGGATGGAGAGGTGGAGTATGTACAAGATTTTAAAGAAACAGGAATTGACGACAAACATTTATCTGATGGACGTTGAGGCTCCCAGAGTAGCCGAAAAATGTCTTCCGGGCCAATTTGTCATCGTGCGAATGGACAAGGATGCCGAGAGAATTCCTCTGACCATTTGTGACTATGATCGCAAGGCAGGAACGATTACCATCGTATTCCAGACTGTTGGTGCTGGAACCAAGATGATGGCAGAGCTGAACGAGGGAGATAGCTTCCATGATTTTGTAGGACCTCTCGGATGCCCCTCAGAGCTTGTAAAGGAAGATTTGGATAGCCTCAAGCAGAAGAAGATTTTGTTCGTTGCCGGCGGCGTTGGAACTGCTCCCGTATATCCTCAGGTGAAATGGTTAAAGGAGAATGGCGTCAACGCTGACGTCATTATGGGTAGTAAAACGAAGGATCTCTTGATTCTGGAAAAGGAGATGGCGGCTGTCGCAGGAAATCTCTATATTACCACGGATGACGGATCCTATGGAAGAAGCGGCATGGTAACCCAGACGATCAAGGATTTGGTTGCAGAGGGAAATCATTATGACGTTTGCATTGCCATTGGTCCCATGATCATGATGAAGTTTGTTTGTCTCCTGACCAAGGAGCTTGAAATTCCTACCGTTGTCAGCCTGAATCCCATCATGGTAGACGGCACGGGCATGTGTGGTGCCTGCAGAGTAACGGTTGGCGGCAAGGTCAAATTTGCATGTGTTGATGGACCGGAATTTGACGGCCATCAGGTGAACTTTGATGAAGCCATGAGAAGACAGACCATCTATAAAACCGAGGAAGGTCGCGCCATGCTTGCATTGCAGGAGGGCGATACTCATCACGGCGGATGCGGTAACTGCAATTAATCGAAAACTCTGGAAAGGATAATGGTGAATAGAAAATGGACGTTATGACAAAGGTTCCGGTAAGGGAGCAGGATGCCAAGGAGAGAGCAACCAACTTTGCTGAGGTTTGTCTTGGCTATAATATGGAGGAGGCACAGTGCGAGGCTTCCAGATGTATCAACTGTAAAAACGCACAATGCGTAAAGGGATGTCCCGTAGCGATTGACATTCCCGCATTCATTCATGAAGTGAAAGAAGGAAATATTGAGAAGGCATATCAGATCATCAGCGAATCAAGCGCACTTCCCGCCGTATGTGGTCGTGTTTGTCCTCAGGAGAGCCAGTGTGAAGGAAAATGTATTCGCGGCATTAAGGGTGATCCTATTTCCATTGGAAAGCTGGAGCGTTTTGTGGCTGACTGGGCTAGAGAGAAAGGAATTAAGCCTCAGGGAGCAACGGAGAAGAAGGGAAAGAGCGTTGCAGTCATCGGTTCCGGCCCTGCAGGTTTGACCTGTGCAGGAGACCTTGCCAAGATGGGATATGACGTTACTATTTTTGAAGCATTGCATGAGGCAGGCGGCGTTCTTGTCTATGGTATTCCTGAGTTCCGTCTTCCGAAGGAAGCAGTTGTAGCTAAGGAAATTGAAAACGTAAAGTCTCTTGGCGTTAAGATTGAAACAAACGTAGTCATCGGTAAGTCCGTAACAATTGACGAACTGATGGATAAGGAAGGGTTCTCAGCCGTATTTATTGGATCTGGCGCAGGACTTCCGAAGTTTATGGGTATCCCTGGTGAGAACTCCAATGGCGTTTTCTCCGCGAATGAATATCTGACCAGAAGCAATCTGATGAAGGCATTTAATCCTGCTTCCCCGACTCCCATCATGAGAGGGAAAAAGGTTGCAGTCGTTGGCGGCGGTAACGTAGCCATGGATGCTGCAAGAACTGCACTGAGACTTGGCGCAGAGGTTCATATCGTTTACAGAAGAAGTGAGGAAGAACTCCCTGCAAGAGTGGAAGAAGTACATCATGCTAAGGAAGAAGGCATCATCTTTGATCTTCTGACCAATCCCACCGAGATTCTCGCTGATGAGAAGGGCTGGGTAACGGGAATGAAGTGCATTAAGATGGAGCTCGGCGAGCCGGATGAATCTGGCAGACGTCGTCCTGTTGAGGTACCCGGTTCTGAGTTCGTCATGGAGCTGGATACCGTGATCATGTCTCTGGGTACTTCACCGAATCCATTAATTTCTTCCACAACGGAAGGTCTTGAGACCAATAGATGGAAGTGTATCGTTGCAGATGAGGGGAATGGAAAGACAACGAAGGAAGGCGTATATGCAGGCGGAGATGCCGTAACTGGCGCAGCTACCGTAATTCTTGCCATGGGGGCTGGCAAGGCTGCTGCAAAGGGCATTGATGAGTATCTGAGCAAATAAATTGATTAACTTAGACTGTTTTACTTACGGAAGAAAGGCGGATTAGGGGTATGGCTTGGTGTCCGGTTTGTAAGAATGAGTATCGTCCTGGAATTAAGGTTTGCGCAGATTGTGGAGCGGAGCTGGTAGAAAAGCTGGACGACAACCTCAAAACAGTTATGCTGTTTGGGGATAAGGAGGTATTGGGAGAGCTAAATGAATTTCTGAAGGCAAATGGCATTCAAAGCGGCGACGTTTTATACGTACCCGAGAAGGATGCCTTCTGCCTGCAAGTATTAGAAACGGAAGTAAAAAGGGCTAGTGAACTTGCACAGGTATATCATAATGAGCGCACGAGCCGGATGCAAAAAAAGGCACAGGAAGAGTTTGTCGCAAATGCTACGCCTGAACAATTGGAGGCCATGAAAAAAATGGCTGCCGCACAGGCGGCGAGAGATCATGCCTCTAACATATATGAAAGCAGTCAGAAGAAGATGGAGGAGAATAAAGCATCTGCCTGGAGTCTTATTCTGATTGGAGGCGTCGGCATTGTCCTGATCATCCTTTGCCTTACGGGGGTAATTCCTGTTCTTGGTGCCTTTAAGGGAGCATATTTGTTCTTTGGAGTCATGGGAGCTCTGTGCGTGCTGTTCCTGATCATGGGCTTTGTGTCCTTCCGAAACGCAAAAGGCTTTGAAAAGGACGTAGAGTCAGAAAACAGCCTAAAGGCCTCTTTGAAGGAATGGTGTAAGGAGAATCTTAGGGGCGAGGATATTGACCGTTATATTAAAATGCGCGATCCGAGCCTTGAAGGAGAGTCCCTGTTCTTCCCGAGAAATGAATTGATTAAGGCCAGAATCAATCATCAGTTCATGAATCTAGATCAGGAGTTCTTGGAACGATTCGTAGACGACGTTGTTTATGAGATGGTTTTTCCGGATGATAAGTAAAACAAGATGAAAATTACAATATTGTGCGTGGGAAAGATCAAGGAGAAATTTTACCGGGAAGCGATTGCAGAATTCGAAAAAAGGCTGAGCCGCTATTGCAAGCTGGAAATTGTGGAAGTGCCCGATGAGCAAACACCAGAGGGCGCTTCCGAAGCTCAAATGATTCAGATCATGGATCGTGAGGGAGAAAAGTTGCTTGCAAAAATGAAGGAAGACAGCTTTGTTTGCACGCTGGAAATTCTTGGAAAGAAGATGAATTCGGAGGAATTTTCTGCCTTCATGGAACAGGCAATGGTACAAGGGAGAAGTCAGATGACGTTTGTGATCGGCGGCTCCCTTGGTTTGTCCAAGGAGGTAATGAAACGATCTGATCAGGCAATTAGCTTTTCGGACATGACCTTTCCGCATCAGCTGATGCGAGTTATTTTGCTTGAGCAAATCTATCGAGGATTCCGTATCTCCCACAAAGAGCCTTACCATAAATGACAATGTCAACAAATTAAAGTGCTATAAGAACTCGGGGCTGGGTTTGGCGCTGAATGGGGACTATGGAAAAGATGCGAATGTGGATGAATGCATAGGTGCAATTATGAACTGTACCAAGGGACAGGCAAACGGAAGAAGGACATTATGGGTGGTAAAAGTTTAAGTCTTAAGAAGAAAAAAGAGTTGGCGTTGCAAGTGATTGAACGGCTGAAGAAGGAATATCCTGATTCGGATTGTACGCTGACCTATGAGAAGGAGCAGGCGTGGAAGCTCTTGGTAAGTGTCAGACTTGCTGCGCAGTGTACGGATGCGAGGGTTAACGTCGTTGTAGAGGAATTGTATCGTCATTTTCCTGACGTAAATGCATTGGCAGAGGCGCCGGTCGAAGAGATCGAAAAGCTTGTACACCCTTGCGGACTGGGAAATAGTAAGGCAAGGGATATCAGTGCCTGCATGAAGGTGCTTCGAGACAAATATCATGGCAGAGTTCCGGATACGATGGAAGAACTGTTGGCGCTCCCTGGCGTTGGCAGGAAGAGTGCAAATCTTGTTTTGGGTGATGTTTACGGAAAGCCGGCTATCGTGACGGATACGCATTGTATTCGGCTTTCGAATCGCATTGGCTTTGTGGATGGAATTAAAGAGCCTGGAAAAGTAGAAAAAGAGCTTTGGAAGATCATTCCTCCTGAGGAAGGGAATGAGCTCTGCCATCGTTTGGTGGATCATGGCCGGGCAGTATGTACTGCCAGAACCAGGCCATATTGCGAAAAGTGTTGCCTGAATGATATTTGTTCAAAAACTGGAATATAAGAGCATTATTACGGTCAAATCAATGTAAGAAATGAAAATCGAAGATTTCTGTTCAATAAATGCTAGGAAAATTAATTTGTAGTAAGAAAGAGAAATGTGGGAAATTTTGGGGAAACATGGAGTATGGCAAAAAAGTGTTTCAGGAGGATTAAGCTATGAGAATGTATGACATTATCATGAAGAAAAGAAATGGCGGAGAGCTTTCCAAGGAAGAAATCCGCTTTTTTATTGAAAAATATACGGCCGGCGAGATTCCTGACTATCAGGTTTCTGCCTTGATGATGGCCATCTATTTCCAAAAAATGACGGAGGCAGAAACCTTTGAACTGACCATGGCAATGGCTGAAAGCGGTGAGATGCTAGATTTGTCAGGAATACATGGCATTAAGGTGGATAAGCATTCCACGGGAGGCGTTGGAGATAAGACTTCCCTGGCATTGACTCCCATGGTCGCAGCCTGCGGATTGCCTGTTGCAAAAATGAGTGGCCGTGGTCTTGGACATACTGGCGGAACCATAGACAAACTGGAAAGCTTCCCTGGATTTTCTACCGCATTGACTACAGAACAGTTTATGGAAAACGTAAATCGAATTGGCATTGCCATTATGGGGCAAACAGCTGATTTGGCACCGGCAGACAAAAAGCTTTATGCACTGCGTGACGTGACTGCAACGGTTGATAACCTATCTCTGATAGCGAGTTCCATTATGAGCAAAAAGCTCGCTTCTGGAGCAGATGCCATTGTTTTGGACGTAAAAACAGGCAGCGGTGCCTTTATGAAGAAGGAGGAGGATGCCTTTGCCTTAGCAGAAGAGATGGTAAAGATCGGACGAAGCGCAGGAAGGACGATGAGTGCCCTCGTGACGGACATGGATCAGCCGCTCGGCAATGCCGTCGGAAATTCGTTGGAGGTCGTGGAAGCAATTCATACCCTACAGGGGAAAGGCCCGGCAGATTTTACTGAGCTTGTATATGCGCTTGGCAGCGAGATGCTTGTTGCAGGGAAAAAGGCAAATACCCTAGAAGAGGCGAAAGACATGCTGATTAAGGTGGTACGGGAAGGGAAGGCATTAGATAAGCTTGCAGAATTTGTGGCTGCTCAAGGTGGAGATAAAAGAGCCGTATATGACACGTCCTTACTTCCGGAGGCGAAAGAAAGCGTGGAAATTCTTGCGCCGCAGGAAGGTTACGTCTCAAAAATAATTTGCGACGAGATCGGAAGCTGTTGCCTGATGCTTGGAGGCGGAAGAGAAACGAAGGAGAGTGACATTGATCTTTCCGTAGGCTTTATTCTGCACAAAAAGGTCTGCGACTACGTTCATGCCGGGGAGAGCCTTGCGACAATGTATTACAATGACAAAGCCAAGGCAGACGCTGCAAAGGAACGTTTCCTCAAGGCATACGCCTTCTCTGCGACAAAGCCTATGCCACAACCCTTTATCAAAGGAAAGGTTTAATGTCTAAAACGCTCGTCATGCCAATGGTTATTATCTGAAAGGTTCTACCATGGTAACTGCAAGCATATCTTGTCACATGGGAAAGATAAAAAGAGAATGGAATTTGGCAGATACGCTTCGTATCCCTCCGGAGATCAGCCGCGGGGACGTTCGTGTTACCATTTTAGGTAGCTATCGGGTTTGGATTGAACATTATCGCGGCATTTTGGAATATACGGATCAATCTTTGGTTTTACAAGGCAGACAAGGCAGAATCTGCATTGAAGGGAAACGACTGCGAATCGATTATTACACAAAGGAAGACATGGTCATTCGAGGAAAAATACTTGCAGTACGATATGACGACAGGAAAGGCACCGAATAAACCATGGCTAGACTTCTTAGATTCATTACGGGCTTTTTACAGCTTAAAGTTTGGGGATTCTCTGCAGAACGCTTTTTGAATTTATGCGCCCAAAGAGGAATTCCCTTGTGGAACGTGGAAAGCCTTGCGGAAGGCATAATTTTCTGTATGCCACTTCAGGATTTTAGGAATTTGCGACCTCTTGTAAGGAAAACGAGAGTCAGGGTAGCCATTCAAAAAAAGAATGGACTACCCTTTTTTGTGAAAAAACATCGAAAGCGATGGATTTTTCCGGGAGGAGCCATTTTGGCGGCTTTCCTAATCCTATGGATGTCCGGACGATTATGGGGACGTGAAGTTCAGGGTAACGTCAAGGTGACAAATGATCAGATATTGGACTTTTTGGAGACGCAAGAAATTCACCTGGGAACCAAGCTTTCCACCATACAGGTAACAGAATTGGAAAAAGCCTTAAGAAGAGCATATGATGATATTATATGGACGAGTATTCGCGTTGTTGGCACGGATTTGATGATTGACATCAAAGAGAGAGACGTACCGGAACCTTCTGAGGAAAGGGTGGATCTTTCTGGCATGGATCTGATCAGTCCATTTGACGGATTGGTTGTTGAGGCTGTCGTTCGAAGCGGAGTACCCAAGGTGAAGGTCGGAGACCACGTGAACAAGGAGCAGGTTTTGGTAGAAGGAAAGGTTCCGACCTATCTTGAAGATGGAACCATTCGTGAATTAATGACGGTAACGGCGGATGCAGATATTTGGCTTGAACATACTAGGTATTTCGAGGATTGCTTTTCGCTTTATTATGAGGAGAAGCAACTAACGGGAAGGGAGAAAACAAGATATCTGTTACGGTTCGGAAGCTTGACTTGGCCTTTGGGCGCTGAAACACACTATTTTTGGGAAGACGTTTTGGAAACCAATGATACGCCAAGACTCCTTCAAGCATTAGCTGCTCCTGTCAAAATCAGTAAAAGTACGCATCGAGAGCAAAAAAATATGCTTCGAAAATTAGAGGAAGATGGCATCAAAAGGGTCGCAAGTGAAAAAATATTTTATTTTCTTGCAACTTTAGAAGAAAAAGGGGTACAAATTATTGAAAAAGATGTTAAAATAAGTATCGAGGGAGATTTTTGCCTGATCCATGGCGAGATCTTAACTCGGGAAAAAGTGAGGCTTTATCGGAAGGCGGAGGAAGAATTTGACAAACCAGGAATTGAGACAACAGGAGAATCATCCTGAGGTGACAGGGCAGCTAGTTTTAGAGATGGAAATACCTTCGGAGGAGCTCCAAATGGTATTTGGCGCCTCAGATAAATATGTTAAGAAAATCGAACAAAGCTTTGGCGTTACGATTGTGGACAGAAACGGCCGCATTGTGATTAAGGGCAGTGCAGGGGCTGCCGTAAAGGCAAAGGCAACATTGGAACAGTTGGTTAGTTCGATACGACGCGGAAATGAGATTGAGGAGCAGAAAGTGGACTACGCAATAGAACTGGGAATTGAAGAGAAAGAAGAGGCATTAGAAGAAATTGATGGCGACGTCATCTGTCATTCCGTCTCCGGAAAACCGATTAAGCCAAAAACAATTGGTCAGAAAGAGTACGTAGATGCCATTCGGGATCATATGATTGTATTTGGACTTGGTCCGGCCGGAACAGGTAAGACCTATCTTGCCATGGCCATGGCGATTACGGCGTTTAAGAAGGAAGAGGTAAATCGTATTATTTTGACCAGACCTGCCATTGAAGCGGGGGAAAAGCTCGGATTTTTGCCTGGAGATTTGCAGAGTAAGGTAGATCCCTATTTAAGGCCGCTGTATGATGCACTGTATCAAATCATGGGTGCGGAAAGCTTTGCCAAGAATATGGAGAAGGGACTGATAGAGGTCGCTCCTCTGGCATATATGAGAGGACGCACGCTGGATAATGCTTATATTATTCTGGATGAAGCGCAGAATACAACGCCGGCGCAGATGAAAATGTTTTTGACTCGTATTGGCTTCGGCTCCAAGGTTGTCATTACGGGAGATTCGTCCCAGAAGGACTTGATGCCTGGAACGCAATCAGGACTTGACGTGGCTGAACGAGTGCTGAATAAAATAGATGACATTGCCTTTTGTAGATTGACCAGCAGGGACGTCGTTCGACATCCGCTCGTTCAGAAAATTGTCAAGGCTTATGAAAGCTATGAAAATAGAGAAAAGGCCAAGGAACTAAAGGCGCAGGAACGCACGAAAAAGACAAGGAGCGTAAGAAGATGACCTTATACGCAGAAAATGAGACGGAAGTGACCTTTCCTTTTCCGGTGGAGGAGATTGCGAGGTCCGTTATTCAGGCAGTGCTGGAGGAAGAGAATTGCCCTTATGAAGCAACGGTTAATTTACTGCTGACGGATAACGCTGGCATTCGCGAGTATAACAGACAATATCGGGAGATTGACAGGGAGACGGACGTGCTATCCTTCCCTAATTTGGATTTTGACGAGCCCGGTAATTTTGACAGGGCAGAGGATCATGAAGCGGATTATTTTGACCCTGATTCCGGGGAACTGATTCTGGGAGACGTCATTGTTTCCGTGGATAAGGTGATTGAGCAGGCAGAAAGCTATGGACATGATCAAAAAAGGGAATTCGCCTTCTTGGTTTGTCATAGTTTGCTACATCTTTGCGGCTACGACCACATGGAGGAAAATGAGCGACTGGTAATGGAGGGAAAGCAGGAGAAAATACTGCAAGGCCTTGGAATCACTAGATGAAACGTGAGGATACAAAATGAAGCAGCTAGAGGTCAAAAGAAGACAGATCGAATATCTTGCAAAAGCTTTTGAAGTCATCCTTTTTTTAATCATTGAGCGAAAACTGGGATTAGAGGGGAGCGGCTTCTTCCTTGTTGCCATAATGCTATTTTTGATGCTATGGACCTTTGTCGGGGAGAATCTTCCGGATGTACTTGGAAAAATGATTCGCATCCGAAAGGCCAAGGGGCAATATAAGAGTATTCGCAACATTCGATGGTACTCTTTTCTTAGTCAGCTCGTTTTGGGAGCCATCGGAGCCTTCCTCATGTTTGGTGTTGGAACGTATCTAGGCGAAAATGTATTTGGATGTCCCTACGGCAGCCTCATGATTTGGATTTTGTCACCGCTCTTATTCTTACGTGGAATATCCTTTTTACTGCTGGGATATTGCCAGGGAGAAGGTTCGGAGCTGCCATCCGTGGTCGCATGTGTCCTTAGGCCTATCGCAACCTATGTGTTTGGAGTTGTCTTAGGGACTATGGCCGGGGAGTATGGGGAAAAGGTGAGCGCGCTCCTTAAGCTGCCAAGATATACCGCCATGTATATGGGCGCAGGCTGGTGCGTCGCCATTGTAATGGCTGAATTAGTTGTCATTTTGTTTTTGTTTTGCTCCTTTTTGAGCGGAAACAGAAGACGCAGGGAAAAGGAAGCGGAAAGCATGAAGGCCTCCGTCAGCTTTTCTAGTTTTTTGGGAGCTTGCTCTAAAAACGTTATCTTTCGAGCACTCATTTGCTTTTTGGAATTATTCCCCGTTGTCATTGGTATGATGATGTATTATCACCGTGAAGGAGAAACTGCTCCGTTAACCTATGGGACTTATTTTGTTGGATATTTTACCATATGCATTTTGGTTTATCGATTGCTAAATGCCTTAGCCGTTCCCTTCTGGGGAAAGGTTTCCGGTTTCTTTCGAAGAGATGAGGTGCGGCTTGGAAGGGTTAGCTTTCATGGAGGTATCCATCTGCTCATGGCCCTTTCCATGATTTTGAGTGTTGGAATTACGGCAATGCCTGCGCAGGTGGGTTCCTTGGCAGGCTTTACCTCTCCGAATGTTGTCAAGATCGTTGTTCAGGGAAGCTTTTGGATTGTGTTTGCCTCCCTTGGCTTTTATTTTTCAAGAATGCTCATGCGCTTCGGAAAAAATCTTATGGTCATTGGCATTGGCATCTTATGTGACATTCTGTTTGTCATGCTTTATAGAATGTTGTGGTCTGATGAGAAAATGGGCTTGCTCGCTTTAATGTATGCAAGCTTGATTGCAATCGCCATTTATGCCATACTGTTAGGCGCAATGGCGATACAGTTGATCGGCGGGAAGGTGGATTGGTTCCGCATTGTGCTTTTGCCGGCGCTGATCGCAGGGGCTATAGGTATTCTTCAGGCGCTATGCGTGAAATTTATTGGAGAGCATCTGGAAGCTCTATATGTCTTGGTGCTCATTGGAGGCGTTGGATTCGTTGCGTATTGGTGTATTTTATTATTCCTACGCAATTTCAGCGAGGAAGAGCTTAGCGTTATGCCCTTTGGCAGCGTGCTGCTGGGGCTTGGAAAAATGTTAGGAGTTTTTTGAGTATAGAATTGGTAAAATAAGCTGATACTCTTAAGAAAGAGACATTACGGGGGTTTGTAATGAAAGCGGTTAAGAGTATCGGTTTATTTTTTGCCATGGGATTGGGCTGCATTGTGATAGGCTGTCTAATAGGATGTATTCTCTCTAAAAAACAAAACGAGTCTTTGATGCAGAAGGAACGTGACAGGGTAGAGGTGAAAAACAGAATTTCGGATCAAGCATTCGAGGAAACACTAGAGGAGAACAATGGTGACCTAGAGAAAAAAGATTGGGCTTCCTCCTTCGTAGATGTTTCAAACGATTATCCATTTCTTAGTAAGGATACGCAATTGATCCTAGAAGAGGTAGATATTCGCAAGGGAACGGTTGTCGAAAGTAACGAGATTTTGCCGGAGAAGTATGTTGGCATGAATCGGGAAAGCTTTCTGCAATCCATGAGGGATTATGAAGCCACGCCGCCACTTTCGGAGCGACAGAAAGGCTTTGTGGGGCTTGAGGTATTGTCTTTTTCGAGGGATCGAGTAGTTGTTCAGAAAAACTATCGAAGGGCAAATCCAGAGGATGGATTCTTCCTGGCGCTTATGGATTATCGAGTAATTGTTCTTTTTGATGATGCGAAGACAATCTATATGACGACTGACATTTCATATGAAATGCTTCCAGAGGAGATGCGAGAAAAGATTTCCACCATGATTTATGTGGAAAATGAACAGGAATTGTTTGATTTTCTGGAGGCCTATACCAGCTGATCGCTAAAATAAGATTAAAAGCTTCAATTAAATTTCTAGAACGAAATCATAGAAAAAGAGACATGGATAAACGATATGGAGAAGAAAAAAATTGGCATTATCGGAGGGGGAGCCGCAGGAATGGCGGCAGCAATAACGGCGGCGAGAAAAGGAGCAAGCTTAACTATTTTCGAGGCGGGTGAACGCCTTGGGAAAAAGCTGCTGTCGACTGGCAATGGAAAGTGTAATCTGGGAAATCGCGTGCTGGATGAGAATTGCTATTATGGCACAAGGAAATTTGTAAGAGACTGTTTGGAGCGGTTTGGCGTGGAAGATACCATTTCTTTTTTTGAGGGGATGGGCCTAATGCTTCGGGAGCGTAACGGATACCTTTATCCTTGGTGTGAGCAGGCAAGCGTTGTTCTTGACGTCTTACGAAATGAGATTACGGCATTGGGGATTCACGTAATTCATCAAGCAAAGGTGATTGAAGTTTCTCCAAGGGAAAAGGGAGGCTTTTTCGTGCGAACCCTGGATGAGGATTTTGTCTTAGAATGTGTCATTTTTGCCTGTGGAGGTAAGGCCGTTCCCAAAACGGGATCGGACGGGAGCGGCTATGAATTGGCAAAGAAGTTGGGACATCGGATTGTACCCGTAGTGCCGGCCTTAACGGCATTAAAATGCAAGGAAGCCTTTTTTAAGGGTATTGCAGGTGTGCGTGCCGATGCTGAAGTCACGATTCTTGGAGAAGACGGAAAGGCGGCTGCGAAGGAGCGAGGAGAACTGCAATTGACAGATTATGGAATTTCAGGAATTCCCGTCTTTCAGCTGAGCAGAATTGCTGCATATCAGCTTCAAAAAAAGAAAGAAATTACAGTTTTTCTGGATTTCTTGCCTGACCTTGTCAATCCGGAGGAGGCCGTAAATGATAGGATGGGCCTGCGCGGAAGTCGAACGGTAGAGGAATTGTTTGTTGGTACCATACATAAAAAGCTAGTTAGCTTGATCTTAAAGCTTATTCAACTTAAACCTACGGATTCTGCGGATCGATTGTCGAGAAAACAAATTCAACATTTCTTTTTCTTGGCGAAACGTTTTCCGGTTACGGCTGTGGCTACGGGAGATTTTCAAAGCTGTCAGGTCTGTGCCGGTGGCGTGGATTTGGCACAATTGACGGAGCATTTGGAATCAAGGCTTCATCCAGGCCTATATTTTGTCGGTGAGCTATTGGACGTTGATGGCAGGTGTGGTGGATATAATTTACAATGGGCATGGACAAGCGGTCATATTGCTGGAATGCATGCCGCAGGAAGGTAGGAAGAAAAGTTGATTCTGATACAACAGTTAAAGCTTCGCGTTCCTTGTGATGAGCAGGCGATCAAAAGTAAAGCAGCAAAGGCATTGATGATCAAGGAAGAGGAAATTCTTAAGCTGGAAATCCTGAGAGAATCCCTGGACTGCAGGAAAAAGCCGGAAATCTTTGCCGTTATTACTGCACAGGTCAAGGTGAAGGGTGAAGAAAAGGTACTAAAAAGAGCGCTCGGAAACAAAAAAGCGAAGGAACAGTTTTCCATTAGCGACGTTAAAGAGTATGTTTTTTCGACCCCGGTGGCAGAACTGGGCGAAAATGCTAAAAGGCCAGTAATTATTGGTGCTGGGCCGGCAGGCTTATTTTGTGCCTATTATCTTGCGCGTGCGGGGCTTCGACCGCTTCTTTTGGAGCGCGGAAGAGACGTGGAGCGCAGAAAGCAGGACGTGGAAACGTTTTGGAAGACGGGAAAGTTGGATCCAAGCTCAAACGTGCAATTTGGTGAGGGCGGTGCCGGAACCTTCTCGGACGGAAAGCTAAATACCTTAGTAAAGGATAAGGATGGCAGAAACAGGGCTGTTTTGAAGACATTTGTTCAATTTGGTGCAAAAAAGAGTATCCTTTACGATGCAAAGCCCCATGTTGGAACGGATGAACTCTCAAAAATTGTGGCGAACATGCGAGAAGAAATCCTTCGGCTTGGAGGTGAAATACGCTTTGAAAGTCAAATGACTGATTTGGTTATTAAAGATGAACGGCTTACAGGTATTGTTGTCAATGAGAAGGAAACAATTGAGTGCGATCATTTAGTCCTTGCCATCGGTCATAGCGCAAGAGATACCTTTTTCATGCTTCACAGGCATCAGGTTCCCATGGAAGCAAAACCATTTGCCGTCGGCTTTCGCGTAGAGCATCCGCAGGAAATGGTCAATGAAAGCCAATATGGAATGAAGGATCCGGGTGCATTGGGAGCCGCACCATATAAGGTGACTGCGAAGGCATCTAATGGAAGAGGCGTTTATTCTTTCTGTATGTGCCCTGGGGGGTATGTGGTGAACGCCTCGTCGGAAGAGGGAAGACTTGCGGTAAATGGCATGAGCTATAGCGGTCGAGATGGGAAAAATGCAAATAGCGCGATTATTGTGTCCGTGACGCCGGAGGATTACCCGGGAGAAGGACCGCTTGCCGGAATCTTATTTCAGAGAAATTTAGAGGAAAAAGCTTATCGCCTTGGGCAAGGGAAGATTCCCGTACAGAGATATGGAGAGTATCGGATCGGCATCATGACGGAATCAAGAAAAACAATTCCTGACGAACAGAAAGTTGACCAAAGCGGACAACAAGAAAGCAGTGTCGATTTCATGGAAAATATGACAATTGAACCATGCTGTAAGGGAGAATACTTATGGACGGAGCTTCGGGGACTCTTGCCCGAAGAATGTGAAAAAGCTTTTGTTGAGGGAATGAGTCAATTTGGAAGACAAATCAAGGGCTTTGACCGAGACGATTGTGTCTTGTCTGGAGTGGAAAGCCGCACTTCTTCACCGGTAAGAATTGTTCGCGACGAGCATTTATGCTCAAAAATATCAGGGATTTATCCCTGCGGCGAAGGGGCGGGATACGCCGGGGGAATTACTTCTGCTGCAATGGATGGACTTCGCGTAGGAGAAGAGATTTTCAAAAGATTGACGAAATCATAAAAAAGAAGTAGAATAAAGAGATATTAAATTTGGGTTAGGTGAGACATCGTGGAAAACATAAGAGAATTAATCAAAGACAAAAAGAGAATTGTTGTAAAAATTGGTTCTTCGTCCTTACAGCATAAAGAATCAGGGGACATGGATTATATCCGGTTGGAAAAGCTTGTACGTGAGCTTTCGGACATCCGTAATCAGGGCAAGGAGGTTATCCTTGTGACAAGTGGTGCCATTGCTGCGGGAAAGAAGGCGGTTGGAATATCAGAAATCAAAAAAGACATTCAGGCAGACGCGATGGCGATGAAGCAGGCTTGTTCTGCCATTGGACAGGCTAGGCTGATGATGACTTACACGAAATTATTTGCTGAATACAACCAGATCGCGGCACAAATTTTGATGACAAAGAATACGATTGTTGACAATCTGAATCGCTATAATGCACATAATACCTTTACGCAGCTTTTGCGGATGGGCGTTATTCCCGTCGTCAATGAAAATGATACTGTTGCTACGTATGAAATTGAAATTGGTGACAATGATACGCTATCGGCCATTGTGGCAGCGCTTGTAGATGCGGATCTGCTGATTTTGCTTTCTGACATTGATGGTCTTTATACGGATGACCCTCATAAAAATCCAGATGCGAAGTTTATTGACGTCGTTGAAGAATTGACTCCTGAACTTATGGAGATGGGCAAGGCTAGCACGGGGAGCGGCGTTGGAACGGGCGGCATGAGCACAAAGCTGATTGCAGCGAGAATTGCAACGGCTTCCGGTGCGGACATGATCATAGCAAACAGTGAAGATATTGGCGTTTTGCATCGTATTATGAATGGAAAGACGATCGGAACCTTGTTTAAGGCAAAGAAGGATGATGCCTTTGACCTGCCAGGGTTTGTCGATAATTTACATAAGAAATAGATTTAGAAATTGTTTTGCATTGATTAGGAAAGTGTATTTCTGATAAGGATGGCATTGTCTTATGACCATGGATGAGAAGATCAAGAGAATTAATGAATTATATCATAAATCAAAGGATATCGGCCTGACGGAGGAAGAAAAGGCCGAACAGGCGCAGCTTCGCAAAGACTATGTCGCAAGTATCCGGGGAAACCTTCGCAGTCAGCTTGACAGCATGACCATTCAATATGAGGATGGTAGCAGGGAAAAGGTCAGCGATCGAAGAAGGCGGGTAGAAGGCGAAAAGCACCTGGAGGAGCTGGAAAGAGAAGAGGCCGAAAAACAGGAAGAACTAGAAAAGCAGGAAAAGGCTGAAACTAATGAAACGGCAAAAGAAGATTTAACGGTAAAAAAAAAGCCCTAAGGCGTGAACTATTAAAAAAACGCGATGCCCTTACGGATGAAGAGCAAAAAAGAGCGGAAATATTGATTACGGAACGGATTTTGGGCCATCAATGGTATTATCTTTCGGACACGGTACTTGCGTTCGTAAGCTATGGCAGTGAAATAAGCACCTTAGAAATCCTAAAAGAAACCTTGCAAAAGGGAAAGAAGCTCTTTGTTCCAAAGATTGTGCGCACCAATGAGGGGAATACTCCAAAAGAAGAAATGATTTTTTTTCGTATTACTTCTTTGGATCAACTACAGGAAGGATATCGAGGGATTCCAGAACCTGAGGGGGACTCGGAAAAATATCAGTATTCACCAGAAGAAGCAAAAAAAACCTTACTTTTAATGCCTGGAGTCGGATTTGATTCCTATCGCAACCGTATGGGCTATGGTAAGGGCTTCTATGATCGGTTTATGGCTGATAAAGAAGAGCTTTGGATTCGAAGTATTGCCATTGGACATGATTGCCAGATGACAGAAGAAATTCCAACGAATGAACATGACATAAAGCCGTATCAGGTAATCTTGGTATAGAAAGAATGATAAAACGCAAATGAAAAGATAGAATTGAATTAAGACGATGCTTTCCAATAAACTATGAAGAAACGAAAGCGATTGATACGAGGGGAGGAATTCTTGTGAAAAAGAAATGGGTGCTTTTATTGGTGACGTCCTGTGCCATTGCTGCTTTTGCGGCATGCTCGGACCAAGCTGCCGCTGGTTCCGGCACGGAGGCATCAACTGTAGAATCTTCAGCAGAAACACCTAAACCGACGGAGTCTCCGCAACCAGAAACATCTTCTGAAGAAAGCGCAACTTCAGAGGTGGCAGGATCAACGGAAACTTCCGAATCATCTGAAGTGATAGAATCTACGGATTCAACAGAATCGACGGAGGAAACAGAAACGGCTGAACCTACGGAAAGCCCTGAGCCTACGGAAACTCCAACGGTTGAACCTACGGCGACACCGACTGCGACGCCAACCGCAAAGCCGACGACGGAGCCTACGCCTACTCCGACCGCTACGGCTACGCCTTCTAGTGGTGGAAGCGGTGGAGGAAGCGCTACTTCTCTGAATCCTGATGGTATGGATTCGGGATTTGATCTCATCGGATTTGATTGATGGAGAGGAATGAATAATTCATGAGTGACATGCGTGGAATAGATACGCCCGTGCGGCAAAGAAGACGCAGAGTTTTTAAGGAAGTTGCTAATTTAGCGTATCATTCAAAAAACTTAAAAGATGACATGGAGGCCTTGCCTTATAAGATTGTCGATTATGAGGAACCAAAATATTGGGAGAGCGTATATCGGGATCGCGCAATTATTCGAGAACGAATTCGCTTGGCCATGGGAATGAGCCTTCGCCCGGAAAATCGAGAACATCCAGGACACCTGACGGAAGGACTCGAAGAGAGTAATATTGACGAAAAATATTATGAACCTCCGCTGATGCAGGTCATTCCTTCGGCGTGTAATGCATGCCCGGAGAATCGCTATGAAGTGACGAGTTCCTGCATGGGATGTGTGGCTCATCCTTGTCAAGAGGTTTGCCCCAGGGATGCGATTACCTTTGTGAATGGCAAATCGGTCATTGACCAAGAAAAATGCATTAAGTGCGGAAAATGTAAGGCTGTTTGTCCTTATGATGCCATTTGTCATAAGGAAAGACCGTGTAAGGCGGCCTGCGGCGTTGGCGCCATCAAATCTGACAGCTATGGCAGGGCAACGATTGATAATGAGACATGCGTATCCTGCGGAATGTGCATGGTAAGCTGTCCCTTTGGAGCCATAGCGGATAAATCACAGATTTTCCAATTAATCCGTGCCATGCAAAGTGGACGAGAGATCGTTGCACAGGTGGCGCCTGCATTTGTCGGGCAGTTTGGGCCGAAGGTCACGCCAGATGTGTTTAAGACGGCACTAAAGGAGCTGGGTTTTTCTGAGGTTTATGAGACTGCCATCGGTGCAGACATGGGATGCATGGCAGAAGCAGAGCATTATGTCAAAGAGGTTGCATCTGGCAATCAGGAATTTGCCCTGACAAGCTGTTGCCCGTCCTGGTCAGTGATGGCAAAGCACTTTTTCCCTGAGACTATTGATAAAATCAGCAATGAATTGACGCCCATGGTTGCAACGGCAAGAGTTATCAAAAAAGAACGGCCTAATGCGTCCGTGGTGTTTATTGGACCTTGTGCTTCGAAAAAGTTGGAAGCGAGCAGAAGATCCGTCCGCTCCGATGTGGATTTCGTGATTACCTTTGAAGAATTGACGGGGATGTTCGAGGCAAAGGGGATTTTGCTTGATGAAATCAAGGCCATGGATGAGATGCGGGATGCAACTGCTGCCGGACGAGGATATGGTGTGGCCGGAGGCGTTGCCGATGCAATAGAAAAATGCATCGAAACCTATTATCCTGGAACGGAAGTGAAGGTGGAACATGCAGAAGGACTTGCGGATTGCCGAAAGGTACTGGCTTTGGCAAAGGCTGGCCGTATGAAAGGCTGCCTGATTGAAGGCATGGCTTGTCCGGGTGGCTGCGTTGCAGGCGCCGGCACCAATATTGCCATTCCACAGGCAACGAAGGAATTACTAAAATTCAAGGGGACGGCAAAACAAAATATTCCAGATGCCAATTGCCATCAAAGGGACGTGCAATAGATATTTTATAATAGATTTTTAATGAGAATAACTTTAATCAATGGAAAAAGGAGATAAAAAATGAAAATTAGAACAAGATATGCGCCCAGTCCTACGGGAAAGATGCATGTAGGAAACTTAAGGACGGCGCTGTATGAGTTTTTGACTGCAAAGCATGCGGGCGGAGACTTTATGCTGAGAATCGAGGATACCGATCAGGAGAGATTCGTTGAGGGAGCAATCGAGATTATCAATCGCACCTTGGAGAAGACGGGTCTGGTACATGATGAGGGACCGGATAAGGACGGCGGTTATGGTCCATATGTTCAGAGTGAGCGCGTAAAGACCGGTATTTACATGAAATATGCAAAGGAGCTTGTTGATAAGGGTGAGGCATACTATTGCTTCTGCGACAAGGAGCGCCTGGCAAGCTTAAAGACCGAGGTTGTTGAGGGCAAGGAGATCTGTATGTATGACAAGCATTGCCTGGGACTTTCCAAGGAGGAGGTTGAGGCGAATCTTGCGGCTGGCAAGCCGTTTGTCATTCGCCAGAATATCCCTAATGAGGGAACAACGACCTTTGTAGATGAGCTTTATGGTGAGATTACGGTGGATAATGCAGAGCTGGATGACATGATTTTGATAAAGTCCGATGGATTCCCAACTTATAACTTTGCAAACGTCGTAGATGATCACACCATGAACATTACACACGTCGTGAGAGGAAATGAGTATATTTCTTCTTCCCCGAAGTATCAGAGACTCTATGACGCCTTTGGATGGCAAAGCCCTGTATACATTCATCTGCCGCTGATCACGGATGAGAATCATAAGAAGCTCTCCAAGAGATCAGGACATTCCTCCTTCGAGGATTTGATTGATCAGGGATTTGTTTCAGAGGCCATTGTAAACTACATTGCATTGCTTGGCTGGAGCCCGGAGGATAATCGCGAGATTTTCTCGTTGGACGAGCTGATCAAGGAGTTTGATTACCATAGAATCAGCAAGAGCCCTGCAGTGTTTGACATTGTAAAGCTTCGCTGGATGAATGGCGAGTACATTAAGGCCATGGAGTTTGATACCTTCTATGAGATGGCAGAGCCCTATTTGAAGCAGGTACTTACGAAAGATTTTGATCTCAAGAAGATCGCTAACATGGTAAAGACGAGAATTGAGGTATTCCCTGACATCCCTGCACTTGTTGATTTCTTTGAGGAGCTGCCGGAGTATGATCCTGAGATGTACACGCACAAGAAGATGAAAACGAATGCAGAGACTTCCCTTCAGGTACTGAAGGATATGCTTCCTCTTTTGGAGGCGCAGGAGGACTACAGTAATGACGGGCTGTATGCACTCCTTAGTAAATATGTTGAGGAGAAGGGTGTTAAGAACGGCTATGTCATGTGGCCGATTCGTACTGCCGTATCTGGAAAGCAGATGACACCCGCAGGTGCGACTGAGATCATGGAGATCATTGGGAAGGACGAGACCTTAAAGAGAATTCGAAAGGGCATTGCTATACTGGAGAATGCTTAAGGATTCGCAAAAGATCGCAGAAATGCTTGGAATTACACAGGCAAATGCTGCTCAGCTAGAAGCAATTACGTTTGACGGAGCGGGCCCGCTGCTTGTTTTGGCAGGGCCCGGTTCCGGAAAAACCTTCGTCATTACCCAAAGAATCCGCTACTTAACGGAGATTAAGGAAATTGCACCGGAAAAGCTTTTGGTGCTTACCTTTACCAGAGATGCAGCGGCATCCATGAAGAACCGATATCTCAATCAAACATCCGTGAAACAATTTGATGTTTCACACAGTGTGAAACAATTAAATGTTTCACGGGCTGTGAAACAAAGCAGTGTTTCACAAGCCGTCAACTTTGGAACGTTTCATTCCATCTTTTATCACGTCTTAAAGCAATCCCTTTCCTTTCAAGACCGTCAGCTTTTGACGGATGCGGACAAGAAGAATATTCTTCTTCCTGTTCTTAGGAAGCTGTTGCCTGATTTTCATGAAATTCAGAGAAATAACCTCGCATTAGAATCCATGAGCGCCATTAGTTATTATAAGAATACCGGCAAAAAAGCAGAAGCCATGCATCGTGTTCCTGTGGAAATCAGGGAATGCTTTGATGAATTATATCATGCATATGAAAAGGAGCGCAGAAGCATAGGAAAAGTAGATTATGATGACATGCTGACGGATTGTCGAAGGCTGCTGGAGGAAAGGCCTGAAGTCAGAAGCCGTTGGCAAAACAGGTTTGATTCCATCCTAATTGACGAATTTCAGGATATGAATCCGGCGCAATATGAAGTCATCAAGCTATTGTCAAAGGAACCTCATTCAATTTTTGCCGTTGGGGATGATGACCAGTCCATTTATGGTTTTCGAGGTGCTGATCCAACCTGCATGCAGACCTTTGCAAGAGAATTTGGCGCAAAGCAGATTACGCTGAATGTCAATTATCGCAGTAAACAAAGCATTGTGGATGCATCCTTAAGGGTTATCATGCATAATAAAAACCGGTTTTCTAAAAATCTGGAATCCTTTGAAAAAAGTGCAAAAAGAAGTCCGGGGAAAAAGGATCGATGCGTTATAAAAACTGCTTTTCGAACGAAAGAGGATGAACAGGAATATGTTGTGAATCTATGTCGTGAATTTTTGGACGGTACCAAAATAAATAAAGAGATTTTGTTTGGCTCCCCCAAAAATATGGTGAAGGAAGAGAATGGTGAGATGCAAATGGCAATATTATTTCGCACAAATCGTTTGATGCAAAGAATGGCATTGCGTTTAAAGCAGGAGGGAATACCCTTTGCCATTCGGGAAAAGCTCATGGATCCGACTCAAAGTGAAACGATTTTAGATATTCTAGCCTACTTGAAGCTTGCAATTGGGGAGGGCGGAGTAAAAGAGATTGCAAGAATTATCAACAAGCCCTCTCGATATGTTTCGCGAGAGGCATTAAGTGAATGCAGGGAAGCCGAGCATGAAAATGGAGTGAATTGTAATGACGGAGATGTCCTGTTGGACCGGCTGATGGCATATTATGAGACGAAAAATCCACGGGTGCAGGAGAGATTAAAGCTATTCAAAACGCAAATCCAAATGATTCGGAGGCTTTCACCCTATACGGCGGTACAATATGTTCGGAGGATGATTGGTTATGATAGATGGGTACAGGAACAGTACGAGGAATTGACTGAAAAGCGAGAGGAATGCATGGAACTGTTAGAATGGCTCGGAGCAGAAACAAAAAAGTATGCAACCCTGAAGGAATTCTGTGAGGCCTTAACCGCCGGAAAAGGGGCAAAGGAAAGAGGATCTGAAGAAAATTCAACGAACCAATCGTATCCGCTTTCTGCAAATGGAAGAAGCATTTCCCTGATGACGGTTCATGCAGCCAAGGGGTTAGAATTTGATCGTGTCCTGATGCCGAATTGCAATGAACGGGTGTATCCGCATGGCAGTATGCTGGATGAGGCGACGTTGGAAGAAGAACGAAGGGTATTTTACGTCGGAATGACTAGGGCAAAGTCAAGTCTTGAGCTTACCTGCGTAAAAGGAACGCGAGAACATCCTGAGGACGTCTCGCGCTTCCTGATTCCATTTTGAAAACAATTGACCGATTCGATCAAACCAGCTCATCAAACTCTGAGTTATCGAGGAATTCGTCGAAGGCATCGGCTACCTTTTCGTATTCTTCGTCATCATCGATGTAGCCGAGCTCGGGCTCTTCGTTAGGATCATCGGGATTCTCGGAATAACGGTAAAACCAAACCTCGCCATCCTCGTTTTCACCATTTTCATTCAAAGGCAGTAATACAATGTATTCCTTTTCCTCTACGGTCAGTATGGTTACAATGGAGCAGGTTACGGTAGAGCCGTCGTCCAAATCGAGCGTGACGGTCATTTCTTCTTCAGCTTCATAATTGTCCTTTGCCATAATTCTTATTGACTCCTTTATGCGTATTTTACTTGTGATTTTGCCCAAAATCCGTTATAATATAACAGAATATAGACTTTATTTACATGGATACTATACTTGGTTTTGCATGAAAAGTCAATAAGCACCCAAAGGAACCTGAAAAAGGAGCTTTTTAAGCGGAAGGACATAAAGTTATGGGTAAAACAATGCTATTTACCCACGTCTCCGAAACGGAGGATTGTGGAATTGTTTTTTACGACGGAAAGACGGGAAGCGAAGTTTTTCGGAAGAGCTTTTCCCCGGAGGATCGCATAGGAAAGACATATCGCATGAAGCTTTCTCTTGATGAGATCTATGGTAACGGCAGCTCACCGAAGGAAACAAAAAAGGGAAGCTCAAAGGAGTGTCAGCTTAGGTATCAGTTCTATCAGGGGGAAAAGCGTGTCCCCGATAAAAAGGGACGTGGCTTCTTTTCCTCAAAAAAATATGGCGAAATCAAGGAAGCGGAAGATATTTATACCTTGATGGAACTTCCGGAGTTTGATTGGAAAGGCACAAAACGGCCCGAAATCCCTTATTGTGACACCTTAATTTATTGTATGCATGTCAGGGGCTTTACAAAGCATGTTTCTTCTGGCGTTAAAAATCGTGGAACCTTTGCAGGAGTGATCGAGAAAATTCCATATTTGAAAAGCATTGGCGTGACGTGCCTGGAATTTCAGCCAATTTATGAATTTCTCGAAAGTACAGGCGCCAACCGTTTGAATTACTGGGGATATACGGAAGGTTATTACTATGCACCCAAGGCAGCTTATGCCAAGAATCATCCCGTTACGGAATGTAAGGAAATGATCCGAAGCCTACACGAAGCAGGGATGGAGGCCGTGCTGCAATTCTATTTTCCTTCTGATTTTAACCAGATGGAAATCCCAGAAATTCTGCGCTTTTGGGTAGAAGAGTATCATGTGGATGGGTTTAGCCTGATTGGAGAGAATCTGCCGGCGGAGTTGATTGCGAAGGATCCGGAGCTTTCCGACACAAAAATCTGGAATTATCAGATGGATGCGGAGCGGATTTATGGTAAGCGAACCGTGCCAAAATATAAGAATCTAGGACTTATGAAGGATGATTTCCTTTATGACGGAAGAAGATTCTTAAAGGGAGAGGAAAACTTGGTTCCGGCCATGACCTATCAGCTTAGAACGATTTATCCGGCCGTCGCCAAGATCAATTATCTTAGTACCTATTGGGGATTGACCATGATGGACATGGTATCCTATGACTTCAAACATAACGAAGCCAATGGTGAGGATAATCATGATGGAACGGATTATAATTGTAGCTGGAACTGCGGTGAAGAGGGCGCCTCTCGAAAAAAAAGAATTCAGGAGCTTCGATTGACTCAATTGAAAAATGCCTTCTGCTTGCTTCTCTTGGCGCAGGGAACGCCCCGCATTTTTATGGGAGATGAATTTGGAAATACCCAAAAGGGTAATAATAATCCCTATTGTCAGGATAATGAGATCACCTGGCTTAACTGGAACAATCTGAAGAAAAATAACGAGCTCCATGAGTTCTTCAGAAAGCTAATCGAGCTTAGGAAAAAGAATCCCGTGCTACGGCCCGGGGAGGAAGCAAAGCTGATGGATTCCATTTCCTGTGGATATCCTGAAATGTCCTTCCACGGAGTGACGGCCTGGAGGGCACAGCTGGAAAATTACAGCAGACAGCTTGGCATCCTATACTGTGGTTTATATAAAGAAGAAAACTTAGGTATATCGAGGAAGAATGCTCCGGAAAAAACAAAAATGGATGCAGAAAATAAAGGCTTCGATTTCCTGTATTGGGGCATGAACATGCATTGGGAATCCCATAAGCTTGGACTCCCGAGATTGCCTAAGGGGAAGGTGTGGGAGATTTTGCTGTGCACCAGCGAAGACGGAGCTGATCCCGTGCCAGTACAGGATGCAGTCATGATTGCACCGAGAACCATGGCACTTTACGTGTCGAAAGATGTCGTCACGGAGGAGCTGCATCAGGAGACACATGCCGAGGAGTCGGCTTCGAAAGATCATTTAAATATGGACGATGATGCAACGAGTGCTTTGAAGCAAGAAGATAAGCACCTTCCGGAAGAAAATGCATAACATATTCTAAAAAGAAAAAAGGATGTTTGCATGAATAGCTGGTGGGTAATTCTCTTACTTCTGTTCGGATGCGGCAATGGTTGTGGAAACAATTGCGGTAGCATTGGCTGTAATGGCTGTGGAAATGGTTCTGGAAATTGTGGCTGCAACAATGACGGATGCGGCTGCAATGGCGGCGCAAGACCTTGGGGACTTGCCGGAAATGATTCCTGTGGCTGTGGCACATACGACAATGGTTCGACCTGTAATGCCTGCGGAAGCGCTGACAATGCTTCGAATGATTGCGGTTGCAGCGATAACGGGCAAAATCAAAGCAGTCGCGGCGGCTTCCCGAGCTTTTAGTCGGACGACGATCGGATTTCGGGAGAATCCTGTCACTTTTGTTAAGAAAGTGGCAGGATTTTTTTCGAGGACTTGTCTGATTCATGTTGTACGCAACAAAATTTTGTGATAAGATAGTCGCAGGGTTCTTTGTATAAAGAAGGCAAAGCAAAAAATAGATACATAAAGAAGCAGGAGGCCTCAAAAATGGCAAAGGAAAAATATGTTGCATATGTTTCGACTTATACCCAAGGAGATCGTCACGGCATCAAAATTTATGATGTGGACATGGAAAAGGGTAGATTTATGGAGAAGGACAAGGTAGAGATTACCAACAGCTCCTATGTCAGCATCTCTCATAACGGAAAGTATTTGTATTCCATCACCGACATGGGCGTGGAAAGCTATAAGATTATGCCCGACGGTACCCTGAAATTCATTAATTTCGGTTCCATCAACGGCATGAGAGGCTGCTACGTGTCAACGGATTATACGGATGGATTCCTGTTTGTTGCCGGTTATCATGATGGAAAGCTTACGATATTAAAGCTTAAGGAGGATGGCAGCATCGGGGAAATCACCGATGAGGTATATCACAAGGGCCTTGGAAGTGGAATTGAGCGTAATTTCCGCCCTCATATTAACTGTGCCCGCATGACCCATGACAATCGTTACCTCCTTGTGGCTGACGAGGGAATGGATCACATCAACGTTTATGAGTTTGACGTAACCCGTGGTACCGTAAAGCTTGCTGATATCCTGAGATCCGAGCTGGAATCTGCACCACGTCACATCAAGATTTCCAAGAATGGTAAATTTATCTATATTGTTCATGAGTGGAAGTGCTTTATCGACGTATATCATTATGAATATAAGAAGGGAAGCCCGAAGTTTGAGAAGATTCAGACGATAGAGACGACCTCCATGCCTAAGGGTAGCAACAACGCGGCCAGTGCACTGAGCTTTTCCGCTGATTATAAGTATCTTCTGAGCTCCAACGCAGGCGATAATTCCGTTGTTATCTATGACGTAGACCAGAAAACGGGCATCCTGACGAAGAATTTCTGCCTGCCCATCAGCGGTGAGTACCCGAAGGATGCGGAAATCTTCCCGAACAATAAGTTCCTTGTCAGCTTAAATCATGAGACAAATGCCATGACCTTCTTTAGCATTGATCTCGAAAAGCATACCATGATCATGAATGGTGCACCGATGAAGGTTAACGTACCAAACTGTATCGTATTTTATAAGCTGAAGTCCAAGGGAGAAGAGGAGGAAAACTAACCTCTTTTCAAGGATTTTGTTACTCAATGAAACATTTCTCGGGGATGGTCTGGTTGGATCATCCCTTTTTTTGTTGAAAATTGACAAAAACTATGCAAAATTTACCTAGAAGGATTTTGATTTTATAATTGACGAAAAAAGACGGAACGTATATAATTTATCTGTTATCTTAGGATAAATTTATGATGGGTGGAAATTAACATGGATGAGCAGAAGAAAACGAAAAAGGTAACGCCAATCGAACAGGGCGGTTACCCGGATCAATTATGGAAAAAAGGCAAAGGAATTCAGCATTGGCAGATCTTAGCCATCCTGATGGCTGTTTATGATATCGTATTTGCCAATTTATCTTATTTGTTTGGCCTTTGGGCAAGATATGATTTTCGCTATTCCACGATACCGGAGGAATATCTGCAGGCAGCCATTCGATTCATTCCGATTTATTCCGGAGTGTTATTAATTGTATTTAGTGCGCATTATCTGTATCAGAGCATTTGGCGTTTTGCCAGCTATAAGGAATTAATCCGATTAATCGGCGCCAATGCCATCACGTTTTTGGCACAGGTGATCGGCATTACCTTAATATTTAAGCAAATGCCTTTCGCATATTACTTCTTTGGCGTTGTGCTTCAATTCTTCTTTACTACGGCAGTTCGTTTCTTTTATCGCTTCGTTCTTCTGGAGAGAAGCAAGCGAGTTACTGAGAAATATTCCAAAAAGGTCATGATCATCGGTGCCGGCGAAGCAGGACAGGTGCTTCTGCGCGACATTTATCATGCAGATGAAATTGAGTATAAGGTTTGCTGCTTTATTGATGACAATCCCAATAAGTGGCATCGTAACATTGAAGGCGTTCCTGTTTACGGCGGCAGAGATGATATCCTTAAGGCCGTAGATAAGTATGGCATTGATCTGATTTTGATTGCCATGCCAAGTGCCACCAGGGCACAGACCAGGGATCTCCTTGACATTTGTAAGGAGACTGGCTGCGAGATGAAGCTCCTTCCCGGCATGTATCAGTTCCTGACGGGCGACGTTTCCCTCAGCAAGATGAAGGAGGTTGCCGTTGAGGACCTGCTTGGAAGAGAACCGATCAAGGTTAACCTGACGGAGATTCTAAACAGCATTGAGGGCAAGGTTGTTATGGTAACTGGTGGCGGCGGTTCCATCGGTAGCGAGTTGTGCCGTCAGATCGCAGGTCATAACCCCGAGCGATTAATTATTTTTGACGTATATGAGAACAATGCTTATGACATTGAGCAGGAGCTGAAGAGTACCTATTCCAACCTGAACCTGACCGTTTTGATTGGTTCCGTGCGCGATAGCAGGAGACTGAACTCCGTCTTTGAAAAATATCGCCCCGAGATCGTTTATCATGCAGCGGCACACAAGCACGTGCCCCTGATGGAGACGAGCCCTTGTGAGTCCATTAAGAATAACGTCATTGGTACCTTTAAGACGGCCTGCGCGGCAATGACCTATGGCACGAAGCGTTTTGTCCTGATCAGTACCGATAAGGCCGTAAACCCGACTAACATTATGGGCGCATCTAAGAGACTATGCGAAATGGTGATTCAGTCCATGGACTTTATCAGCAGAGAAGGCAGACAGGATATTCTGCCGAATTTAAGCGGTCATAATGACGAGACAGATTCGAAAAAGCTCTTTATGAATCGCCATATTGAGACGAGAACCGAGTTTGTTGCCGTTCGTTTTGGTAACGTCCTTGGAAGCAACGGAAGCGTTATTCCTTTGTTTAAGAAGCAGATTGCCAAGGGCGGCCCTGTTACCGTAACGCATCCTGACATCATTCGTTACTTTATGACCATTCCTGAGGCCGTGAGCCTTGTGTTGCAGGCTGGAACCTATGCAAAGGGCGGAGAGATCTTTGTCCTTGACATGGGAGAACCCGTGAAGATCGATACCTTGGCACGCAACCTGATCAAGCTTTGCGGCTACAAGCCTGATGTTGACATCAAGATCCAGTACACCGGCCTTCGCCCCGGCGAGAAGCTGTACGAAGAAAAGCTGATGGCGGAAGAGGGCATTGAGCGTACGGCAAATGAACTGATCCATATTGGTAAGCCTATTGCCTTTGACATGGTCAACTTTATGGGACAGCTGGAGGAATTGGCTGAGGCCAGCTACAATAATGACGAGGAGATCCGCCGTCTGGTAAAGAGCATTGTGACGACTTATCATCCGAGCCATTTATAATATGAAGTCATTCATTTTTTGCTAGAAAACCACAATATTTTGTGTTTTTACTTGATTCCATGTGGATTTTGTGGTATCTTTTTTATGAAACAGTATATGTTTTGATAAAGAAGTAATGAAGGGATGATTGCTTTGAACGAGCTGATTTCCGTGATTGTGCCCGTCTTTAAGGTCGAGGCATATCTAGCAAAGTGCATAGAGTCCATACGGTGCCAGACATATTCCAATTTCGAATTGATTCTTGTGGATGATGGTTCACCGGACGGAAGCCCACAAATCTGTGATGATTATGCGGCCGTGGATGACAGAATCCGCGTGATCCATAAGAATAACAGAGGACTTTCTTCGGCCAGAAATGCCGGATTGGATATTGCTCAGGGAGAATTCATCTGCTTTATCGACAGTGATGACTACATCAAGCCGGAATACTTAGAGACGCTTCTTACCCTGCAGAGAAAGAATAATGCCGATCTGGTCATTTGCGAGTATGACTATGTCGAGAAGAATGGCAATGTTTATGAACACCATAAGATCCCTTGGAATAAGTCCATTACCCACAAGGATTTTTGGCTGCTGTTCTGCGAATCCGATTATCGCGTGTTTAGTGCCGTTGCCTGGAATAAGATCTATCGTGCTAAGATTTTTAAAGAGGTTCGATATACGCTGGGAAAGTGCATGGAGGATAACTTTATTATCAAGGCCGTGATCGAGCAGTGTGACTCCATTTATGTCACCAATGAGGTGTTATATTATTACCTGCAGAGGCCTGACAGCATTATGGGACGCTTTTCCATTAAGCATCTGGATGGCGTTGAGGCTCAGCTTGACATCTGTAATTACTTTAACAGCGTTGGCTGGCAGGAGTGCTCACAAAAACTATTGGGATCGATCACGAATTCCCTGTTTAGGGCCTATCGCGAAGCCGATTTTATCGTGAAGTTCAACAGAGAGCGGTATAAGGAGCTGAAAAAGGCTTATAAAGAAGTCGTGAAGCAGTCATTTAGTTCCAGAGAACACAATCAGCTGTGGTTTAAGTATAAGGTCTTTGGATTTAGCGAAGGTCTTTACAGAATACTTTATAATAACGGATTGATGCTTCAGATCATGAGCCTTAGAAACAAGGATCAGATCCAATATCACTAATGCATATAAAAAGGGATTCACTGGCGTGAGTCCCTTTTTTCTGTTTTGCTTGCTTTTTGTGGTTTTAAGGTTGTTTTTCAAGGCCATGAGTTGTATAATATACCTTGTGAAACTATGCGGAAAGAGAGTAAGAGCGGATCAGCAGA
>JAEEGG010003123.1_pt1 | contig 41627 bp, 26 predicted proteins | sample 9134161 | NCBI WGS metagenome assembly JAEEGG01 (sample SAMN16246543, study PRJNA631951) | gut metagenome | biome: gut microbiome; feature: rumen; material: CR-attached | host: Bos | place: Iran: Karaj | collected 2018-10 | reverse complement strand
GGCAGATCTTAAAGCTTTTGCTGAACAATTAGTCAATCTCACCGTGAAGGAAGTGAACGAACTCGCTAACATCCTGAAGGAAGAGTACGGTATTGAACCCGCAGCCGCCGCTGTTGCTGTTGCTGCTGCTCCTGGTGCTGGTGGCGCTGCTGCCGCTGCTGAAGAGAAGACTTCTTTCGACGTCATCCTGAAGAGCGCTGGCGCTCAGAAGTTGGCCGTCGTGAAGTTGGTGAAGGAACTCACCAGCCTCGGCCTGAAGGAAGCCAAGGAACTCGTTGATGCAGCCCCCAAGGCCATCAAGGAAGGCGTGAGCAAAGACGAAGCTGCTGCACTGAAGAGCCAACTCGAAGAGGCCGGTGCAGAAGTGGAAGTGAAATAAGGATTCAATTCCCGTTATAACGGCATTCAACCTCAGTCCCGAAATAGGGGCTGAGGTTTGTGCCGATTTTTCGCTTTATGCGAATTTCCTCTTTTCGTTAGTTCGTCCCTCCCATTACATCACTTAAAAACAATAAACACCTTGGCAACAAAAACAACTGAAAGAATCAGCTTCGCGTCTATCAAGAAGTCGTTCGAATACCCTGACTTTCTGGATATTCAGCTTCAGTCATTCCAGGATTTCTTCCAATTGGAGACCAATCCCGACAATAGGAAAAACGAAGGCCTCTACAAGGTCTTTGCCGAGAATTTTCCCATCACCGACGCGCGAGGCAATTTTACTCTCGAATTTCTTGACTATTATATCGACGCTCCCCGCTACAGCATCGAGGAGTGCATCGAACGTGGCCTGACCTATAGCGTTCCTCTCAAAGCGAAACTTAAGCTTTCATGCAACGATGAGGAACATGAAGACTTTGAGACCGTCGTCCAAGACGTGTACCTTGGCATGATCCCATACATGACGCCTCGTGGTACATTCGTCATCAATGGCGCCGAGCGCGTGGTGGTCTCGCAGTTGCACCGCTCCCCCGGTGTGTTCTTCGGCCAGAGCCAGCATGCCAACGGCACTATGTTGTATTCGGCCCGTATCATCCCGTTCAAGGGGTCTTGGATGGAGTTCTCGACCGACATCAACAATGTCATGTATGCCTACATCGACCGTAAGAAGAAATTGCCCATCACCACCCTGTTGCGTGCCATCGGCTACGAAAGTGACAAGGATATCCTTGATGTGTTCAACCTTGCTGAAGAGGTGAAGGTCTCCAAAGCCGGTCTGAAGCGCGTGTTAGGTCGCAAACTCGCCGCTCGCGTGTTGCATACTTATTATGAAGATTTTGTCAACGAGGACACAGGCGAGTGCGTGTCCATCGAACGTAACGAGGTCATCATCGAGCGTGATGTTGCCCTTGAGGAAGAACATATCCAAAAGATCGTTGACAGCGGCGTGAAGACCATCCTGCTTCATAGCGAGTCGGAACGCGACGAGAATGACAGGATCTCTGACTATTCAGTCATTTTCAAGACTTTGGAAAAAGACCCCAGCAACTCGGAGAAAGAAGCTGTAGAATATATCTATCGCCAACTGCGTAACGCCGAACCGCCTGATGAAGAGACGGCTCGTGGCATCATCGAGAAACTGTTCTTCTCCGACAAGAGATATGACTTGGGTTTGGTCGGCCGTTACCGCATCAACCGCAAACTTAACCTCGACATTCCGGATGATGTCAAAGTCCTTACCAAGGAAGACATCATCGCCATCATTAAATATTTGGTCGAACTGCTGAGCAGCAAGGCCGAAATCGACGATATCGACCACTTGAGCAACCGTCGTATCCGTACTGTGGGCGAGCAGCTGCAAGCCCAGTTCGGTGTCGGTTTGGCTCGTATGGCCCGCACCATCCGCGAACGCATGAACGTGCGTGACAACGAGGTGTTTACTCCTATCGACCTGATTAATGCCAAGACGCTGTCGTCGGTCATCAATTCTTTCTTCGGCACCAACCAGTTGTCGCAATTCATGGACCAGACCAACCCGCTGTCGGAAATTACGCATAAGCGTCGTATCTCCGCTCTGGGTCCTGGCGGTCTTTCGCGTGACCGCGCTGGTTTCGAAGTCCGTGACGTGCACTACACGCACTATGGCCGTCTGTGTACGATCGAGACTCCTGAAGGTCCCAACATCGGCTTGATTTCATCGCTCTGCGTGTTCGCTAAGATCAATAATCTGGGTTTCATTGAGACCCCATACCGCGAAGTGGTTGATGGCGTGGTCGATTTCAAGAAGGCACCTCTTTATCTGACTGCCGAACTTGAAGAAGACAAGATTATCGCCCAGGCCACCACACCTGTCGACGATGATGGTCACTTTACCGACAAGGAAATCAAGGCGCGTTATATCGCCGACTATCCTATTGTTTCTCCGGAGGAAATCAACCTGATGGATGTGGGTCCCAACCAAATTGCCTCCATCGCTGCTTCATTGATTCCTTTCTTGGAGCACGACGACGCTAACCGTGCTTTGATGGGTTCGAACATGATGCGTCAGGCCGTACCTTTGATGAATCCCGAAAGTCCTATTGTAGGCACTGGTATTGAACGCTCTGTTGCCAAGGATTCGCGCGTTCTTATTACTGCTGAGGGCGAGGGAGAGGTCATCTTCGTTGACTCGAAGAAGATTGTCATCAGGTATGACCGCACTGACGAGCAGCGTCTTGTCAGTTTTGACGACGATGTTAAGACCTATTATCTCACGAAATATGCCCGTACTAACCAGAACACTAGCATCAACATCAAGCCTATCGTTCGCCGCGGCGACCATGTGACCTTTGGTCAGATCATGACAGAAGGTTATGCCACGCAAAACGGCGACTTGGCTTTGGGTCGCAACTTGAAAGTGGCCTTCATGCCTTGGAAGGGTTACAACTATGAGGATGCTATCGTGATTTCGGAGCGCATCGTGAAGGAAGACCTGTTCACCTCCATCCACATCGAAGAGTTCACCCTTGAGGTGCGCGACACGAAGCGTGGCTTGGAAGAACTGACCAATGACATCCCGAACGTGAGCACTGATGCTACCAAGGACCTTGATGAACATGGTATCATCCGTGTGGGCGCTGAGGTCAAGGAAGGCGACATCCTTGTGGGTAAGATTACGCCTAAGGGCGAATCAGATCCTACACCTGAGGAGAAACTGCTCCGCGCTATCTTCGGCGACAAGGCTGGTGACGTGAAGAATGCTTCGTTGAAGGCAGGTCCCTCGATGAAGGGTGTGGTAATCGGCAAGCGCTTATTCTCGCGCTTGCAAAAGGACCGCAAGGCTCGCGCCAAGGATAAGGAAGACATCGCCAAGATCGATGCCGCTTGCCAGAAGGAACTGGGTGCCTTGAAGGACGTGCTGGTCGAGAAACTGATGACTTTGTTGAATGGTCGCACCTCGACGGGTGTCTACAACAACTTTAAGGAGAACCTCATTCCCAAGAAGGCAAAGTTTACCGCCAAGGCCCTCTACGATATTGACTACTTGTCGGTCAATCCGAACAAGTGGACGTCGGATGAGAAGATCAATAAGATGATCGGTGCCATCATCGACAACTATACGGTGAAGCACAAGGAAATCGAAGGTCGCTACAACCGCGAGAAATACGTGGCTAGCGTGGGCGACGAACTGCCTAACGGCATTGTGCAGATGGCAAAGGTGTATGTGGCCAAGAAGCGCAAGTTGATGATTGGCGACAAAATGGCCGGTCGTCACGGCAACAAGGGTATCGTGTCGAAGATTGTCCGCGCTGAGGACATGCCTTTCCTTGCCGACGGCACTCCTGTCGACATCGTGCTGAACCCCTTGGGCGTGCCTTCGCGTATGAACCTCGGCCAGATTTATGAGACCGTGCTCGGTTGGGCCGGTCACGAACTTGGCTTGAAGTTTGCTACGCCTATCTTTGATGGCGCCTCCCTTGAGGAAATCAACCAATACATGCGCAAGGCGGGTCTTCCCGACAACGGACGTATGCAGCTTTATGATGGCGAGACGGGCGAACCTTTCGACCAACCGGCCACCGTGGGCTACATTTACATGCTGAAGTTGCACCACATGGTCGACGATAAGATGCATGCTCGTTCGATTGGTCCTTACTCGCTGATTACGCAGCAGCCTCTGGGTGGTAAAGCCCAGTTTGGTGGCCAGCGTTTCGGTGAGATGGAAGTCTGGGCGCTCGAGGCTTTCGGCGCCAGCAATGTGTTGCAGGAAATCCTGACCGTGAAGTCAGACGACGTGAACGGTCGCGCTAAGGCCTATGAAGCCATCGTGAAGGGCGACAATATGCCTATCCCTGGCATCCCAGAGTCGTTCAACGTGCTGATCCACGAACTCCGTGGCTTGGGATTGGAGATCACCTTCAAGGATAAGGAAGGCAGAGTATTGAATTGATGTTTAATGCTAGTAAAAAAAAGAAAGAAATATGGCAACCAATAGTATTGTAAATAGCAATTTCGCTAGCATAACGGTGAGCTTGGCTTCGCCGGAATCGATCCTTGCCCGTTCGCATGGCGAGGTTTTGAAACCCGAGACCATCAACTATCGCACATACAAGCCTGAACGTGATGGTTTGTTCTGCGAGCGCATCTTCGGTCCCGTCAAGGACTGGGAGTGCCACTGCGGAAAATACAAGCGCATCCGCTACAAGAACATCATTTGCGACCACTGCGGTGTTGAGGTGACCGAGAAGAAAGTCCGTCGTGAGCGTATGGGCCACATCTCATTGGTGGTGCCTGTCGCCCACATCTGGTATTTCCGCTCATTGCCCAACAAGATTGGCGCTTTGCTCGGCATCCCCACCAAGAAACTCGACTCCATCATCTATTATGAGCGTTATGTCGTGATTCAAGGAGGTATCTTGGAAGGCCAACCCATCCCGAACGACAACGAAGGCCGTGTTGTGACCAAGTTGGAGTTCCTGACAGAGGAAGAATACCTCGATTTGATGGAAAAGGTCCCGATCGAGAACCAATATCTGAGCGATGACGACCCGAACAAGTTCATCGCCAAGATGGGTGCTGATGCTATCAATGACCTGCTGTCGAAGCTCAACCTTGATGAGGAAGCCAATCGCCTGCGTGCCGAAGCCAACGAGGTGAAGGCTCAGCAGAAAAAGCAGGAGCTTCTGAAGCGTCTGCAAGTGTTTGAGGCTTTCCGTGAAGCCAATACGCATATCGAAAACCGTCCTGAGTGGATGATTGTGAAGGTGGTGCCGGTGATTCCTCCGGAACTGCGTCCTCTTGTCCCGTTGGATGGCGGCCGTTTTGCCACCTCCGACTTGAATGACCTCTATCGTCGTGTCATCATCCGCAACAACCGTCTGAAGCGCTTGATTGAGATCAACGCTCCTGATGTGATTATGCGTAATGAGAAACGTATGCTTCAAGAGGCCGTTGATTCGTTGTTCGACAATTCACGCAAGTCGAGTGCGGTGAAAACCGACTCGAACCGTCCGTTGAAGTCGTTGAGCGACAGCCTGAAAGGTAAGCAAGGCCGTTTCCGTCAGAACCTGCTCGGTAAACGTGTCGACTACTCTGGCCGTTCCGTTATCGTGGTCGGTCCTGACCTGAACATGAACGAATGCGGTCTGCCTAAGGATATGGCTGCAGAACTGTTTAAGCCGTTTGTGATTCGCAAACTCATCGAGCGCGGCATCGTCAAGACGGTGAAGTCGGCAAAGAAGATTGTCGACCGTAAGGATCCCGTCGTGTGGGATATCCTAGAGAACATTCTGAAAGGTCACCCGATTCTGTTGAACCGTGCTCCTACGCTGCACCGTCTCGGTATCCAGGCCTTCCAACCCAAGCTTATCGAAGGCAAGGCCATTCGTCTGCACCCGTTGGTGTGTACTGCATTCAACGCTGACTTCGATGGTGACCAGATGGCCGTCCACGTTCCGTTGGGCAACGCTGCTGTGCTTGAAGCCCAGATTCTCATGCTGGCTTCGCACAACATCCTGAACCCCTCGAATGGTGCGCCTATCACGCTGCCTTCGCAAGATATGGTTCTGGGTCTGTATTATATCACCAAACCGCGTAAGAGTACGCCTGATCATCCTGTGAAGGGCGAGGGCATGTCATTCTATTCTCCGGAAGAGGTGATTATCGCCCACAATGAGGGTCGTGCCGATATGCACGCTATCATTAAAGTGAGAGTTAAGGTACGCGAAAACGACCAACTTGTCACCAAACTCATTGAGACCACTGTAGGACGTGTTATCTTCAACCAAGTGGTTCCTGAGGATCATGGTTTCATCAACGAACTTCTGACCAAGAAGTCGCTCCGTTCTATCGTCGGCGACATGGTGCGCATGGAAGGCACAGCCGTTACTACCAAGTTCTTGGATGACATCAAGAACATGGGTTATTACCAGGCCTACAAGGGCGGTCTGTCGTTCAACTTGGGCAATGTCCTTGTTCCTCAAATGAAGAGCAGCCTCATCAGCGATGCCAATGCTAAGGCAGCTGAGATTCGTGAGTTCGAGAAGATGGGCTTTATGGGTCCTAACGAACGTTACAACCAGATTGTTGACCTTTGGACCGATGTCAACGCCAAACTGACCCAAGAGGTGATGAAGGTGTTGTCGAGCGATGACCAAGGTTTCAATCCTGTGTATATGATGCTTCACTCTGGCGCTCGTGGTTCGGAAGCTCAGGTTTCGCAGCTCTGCGGAATGAGAGGCCTGATGGCCAAGCCTATGAAGGCTGGTTCTGGCGGTTCCGAAATCATCGAGAACCCGATTCTGTCGAACTTCCAGGAGGGTCTGTCGGTGTTGGAGTACTTCATCTCCACGCACGGTGCTCGTAAGGGTCTGGCTGATACTGCTCTGAAGACTGCTGACGCTGGTTATCTGACCCGTCGTCTTGTCGACGTGGCCCACGATGTCATCATCACCGAGAAAGACTGCGGTACGCTCCGTGGCATGACCATCTCTCGTGGTGAGGAGATCAAGGAACCTGGCAAGCACTCCTTATTATATGACCGTATCCTCGGTCGCGTTGCCCTGCATGATGTGTTCCACCCGCAAACCAACGAACTTATCGTGGCCAGTGGCGAGGAAATCAATGAAACCATCGCTGAAGCCATCGACGAGTCGCCGCTTGAGAGCGTTGAGATCCGTTCCGTGCTGACTTGCGAATCGAAGCGTGGCGTGTGCGCCAACTGCTATGGTCGCAACCTGTCGTCGAGCAAGCTGGTGCAGAAAGGTGAGGCTGTGGGCGTCATCGCTGCTCAGTCCATCGGTGAACCTGGTACTCAGTTGACCCTGCGTACCTTCCACCAAGGTGGTAAGGCATCGAAGGGTCTGGTGGCCAACAGCACCGAAGCCAAGTATGATGGTTACATTGAAATCGACGAACTTCGTTCCGTCGAGGTCAACAAGGACAACGACACCTACCAAATCGTCATTGGCCGTTCGGCTGAGTTGAAGCTGCACGACAACAATACTGATGTTGTCTTGATGACGACCAATATCCCTTATGGCGCCAAACTGTTCTTCAAGTCGGGCGACCAAGTGAAGAAGGGTGACAAGATTTGTGAATGGGACCCCTACAACGCCACTATCATCTCCGAACACAGCGGTAAGGTGCGTTTCCAGAATGTCATCGAAGGCGTGACCTATCGCAATGAGACCATCGCTGAGACAGGCTTTAACGAGCGTGTTATCATCGAGGGTAGGAGAGGCGCTAAGAACCCGCTTATCGATATTGTGGACGAGAACGGCGAGACCATCGTCTCTTACGACTTGCCTGTCGATGCACATGTCGTTGTTGAGGAGGGTGATGCCATTACGGCTGGCGACCAGCTGGTCCGTATTCCGCGTAACGTCTCTGGTGGCGGTGATATCACTGGCGGTCTGCCGCGTGTGCAAGAGCTGTTTGAGGCTCGTAACTCCATTGATCCGGCTGTTGTGTCCGAGATTGACGGTATCGTCCACCTTGAGAAGAAACTCAAGCGCGGCAATCGTGAGGTTGTGGTCACTGCCAAGACAGGCGAGGAGAAGCGTTATCTCATCCCCACTTCGAAGCAGATTTTGGCTCAGGAGAACGACTTTGTGAAGGCTGGTCAACCGCTTTCTGAGGGCGTTATCACTCCTGCCAGCATTTTGGCCATCATGGGCCCGATGAAGGTTCAGGAATACATCGTCAACGAAGCGCAGAGCGTGTACCGTCAGCAAGGTGTGGTCATCAACGACAAACACTTTGAGGTTATCGTGCGTCAGATGATGCGTAAGGTCGAAATCCTTGATCCAGGTGATACCCGTTTCCTGCAAGGCGAACTTGTAAACAAATTGGCCTTCCAAGAGGAAAACGATGAAATCTACGGCAAGTTCTTTGTTGAGGATAATGGCGCTTCCGACAAGCTTCAGAAGGGAGAAATTGTTTCTGCCATGAAACTCCGTGAAGAAGAGTCTGCACTGAAACGTAAGGACTTGACTTTGCCCACGGTGCGTCCTGCACGTCCGGCCACGGCTACGCAGGTGCTTCAAGGTATCACACGCGCTGCTTTGGCTACAGATAGTTTCATCTCGGCGGCATCCTTCCAGGAGACCACCAAGGTGTTGACTAACGCTGCCATTGCTGCGAAGAGCGACTTCCTGCTCGGCATGAAGGAGAACGTGATCGTGGGTCACAAGATTCCTGCCGGAACGGGTCTGCGCGAGTATGAGGACTTGATTGTGGGTTCTCGTGAAGAGTACGAGGAACTGCAAGCCAAGGCCGCAGCAGAATAACGTGTAAATGAATCCAGCGGGGACGACCGTAAGGCCGTCCCCGCTTTTTAATAGGAAAGATTATTATGGAAAACAATCAGAAAAACCAACTGAATATTGAGATCAGCGACGAGATTGCGGAGGGCAAGTACTCCAATTTGGCCATCATCACCCACTCACCAAATGAGTTTATCGTAGATTTTGCCCAGATGATGCCTGGCACACCTAAAGCGAAAGTCCGTTCGAGAGTGATCATGAATCCTTTGAATGCCAAGCGTCTCTATAAGGCTTTGGCCGACAATATTGCCAAGTACGAGCAACAGTTTGGTCCCATTACCGATGGCGGCAGTAATGTTGCTCCGTTCCCGATGGGTGGTCCTACGGCACAGGCTTGATCAACAACACAAGTCATTATGAAATCAACCGTCTATAATTCCCTTGGGAATCTATAGGCGGTCTTTTTTTTAATAAGCATCTTTAATGCGATGAAACACTTCCTCTTGGTACTTCTGACGTTGATGGCCAGCACTTATCTACAAGCTCAGGAACAACTCCCTGATATGAGCCTGTTCGAAGCATGTCGTCATATCGAAGGCAACGACACGCTTCCATATCGGCTCTATCGCTCGCAGAAAGCCGATACAATGACAGAAGCCTTGCCTTTGGTCATTTTCTTGCATGGTGCAGGAGAACGAGGCCGTGACAATTGTTCGCAGTTGAAGCATTGCACGCGCTTCTTCATTGAGGACACAATAACGAGTCATTATCCTTTCCTTTTGATGCTTCCTCAATGCTCGAGCGAAAGACGTTGGGTGAATACCGATTGGTGTTTGCCAGAACACAAGATGGACAGCGTTCCTACGACAGAGTTGCGTGGTGTAATGGCTGTTCTTGACAGTCTTATCGATGTTGGTGCCGTTGATTCCACACGTGTTTACATTTGTGGTATTTCGATGGGAGGCTTTGGCACTTGGGATGCCTTGCAGCGTTGGCCTGAGAAGTTTGCGGCAGCCATTCCCATCTGTGGTGGCGGCGACCCCACTTATGCAGAGGCCATGAAGGATATCCCGTTCTATATCTTTCACGGACTGCAAGATGGGGTTGTCATGCCTTCGCGAAGCATGCAAATGTACGATGCTCTGAGGGAGGTGGGCAATACGAAGGTTGTTCTTGTCACCTATCCCGACTTGGGTCATGGGTGTTGGGATGAGGCTTTTTCCACGCCTGGGCTCTTTAAATGGCTATTTGAAAAGAGAAGATAATACAATTCGGGCGAAAATCATTGGAATTCCGCCCGAATTTGTATACGCATGATGGCGATTAGAATGTTTCTGGCGCCTTGTCAGCGCCTTCATCAGCTTCAAAATAAGGTCGTTTTTCGAAACCGAACATATTGGCAATCAAATTGCTCGGGAAGCGGCGGAGGCTTTCGTTATAAGTCTTTGCGGCTTCGTTAAAGCGTTCGCGCTCGGTTTGGATGCGGTTCTCGCAGCCGTTCAGTTCGGCTTGCAAGTTCATGTAGTTCTCGTTGGCTTTCAGGTCGGGGTAGTTCTCAACGGAAACAATGAGGCGTTTCAGAGCGTTGTCCAAGTCCTTTTGTGCCGACTCAAAGTTGGCGAATTCCGAGTCGTCGAAACTATCTGGGCGAACGGTGGCGTTGGCGGCTTTGGAGCGGGCTTCGGTCACGGCGACGAGAGTGCCTTGCTCGTATTCTGAATAGTTTTTCACTACGGCGACGAGGTTAGGCACGAGGTCGGCGCGGCGTTGGTAGACATTCTCTACTTGGCTCCACACTTTCGTGACGTTTTCTTGCCGTGTGACGAGTTTGTTGTAGGTTGCCCAACCATAGAGCAAAACGATACCAACGATAATCAGTAAGATGATTAGGAACTTCTTCATAATCAGATGAATTCAAGTTTGTCCTGTGTGGTGTTCTTCTCGCAGTAGTGGCAGTGCAACTTGATGTTGCCTTGTGCGTCTTTGATGACGGTGAACTTGGTCGGAACGTCATGCTCTTTGTTGGTGACACAGTTGGGGTTGAAGCACTTCACGATGTGTTCTATGCTCTCAGGGATGGTCACGGTCTGCTTGTTGATGACCTCGAAGTCCTTGATTTCGATGATGGAAGCAGTAGGAGCAACAAGGGCAATCTTGTTCACGTCTTCCGGTTCAAAGTATTTGTTGGAGACCTTGATAAAACCCTTGGTGCCGTATTTCTTGCTCTCCACGTTGATGCCAAAATACACAGGGGTGCTGACTCTATCCAGGCCTAGGATCTTGACGACTTGGAACACTTTGTCGGCGGGAATATGGTCAATGACGGTGCCATTCTCAATGGCGGAAACGGTCAATTCTTTTTTCTTTTCCATATCTATGTTGAATTAACTTTGTTGAAATGATAATTAAGCGTTAGCCAATCTTCGATTTGTTGGTTGTTGAAATGATAATTTGACGTAGTCAATTGTTTAATTGATGACTAATGAGAAACCTTACTCTTGTCCGTCATTGCGGGCTTGACCCGCAATCTCCTGAACGAAAGGATTCGTCTTCGCGTTTGGGAGATGGCGGATGCGACTCCGCCATGACGGCAATAGTGCTGAGTGATGTGCTTTCCCATTTTGAAATCATGTTTATTTTAATCCTAGTATTGATGCGATTAAAGCTTGACGAGCGTATACACCGTTCTGCGCTTGTTGGAAGTAGTAGGCCTTCGGGTTGGCGTCGACGTCGACATGAATCTCGTTGACGCGCGGCAGCGGGTGCAGCACCCGGCAGTTGGGCTTGGAGTTCTCCAGCATGGCGTTGCGCAGTACGTAGGAGTTTTTCACCTTCTCGTATTCTTCGGGGTCGGGGAAGCGCTCGCGCTGGATACGGGTCATGTAGATAATGTCGGAGTGGGGGATGGCATCCTCAAGTTCGGTGTACTGGTGGTATTCGAGGTTGCGGTCTTTGATGTGTTGCTTCACCACGCTCGGCAGTTTGAGCTCGACGGGCGAAACGAGGTTGAATTTCGCATTGAAGTGGCACATGGCCTCCACGAGGCTGTGGACGGTGCGGCCGTATTTCAGGTCGCCGACGAGGGTAATCTCAAGGTTCTCAAGCGTGCCTTGTGTCTTGCGGATGCTGTAGAGGTCGAGCATGCATTGCGTAGGGTGCTGGTTGGCGCCGTCGCCTGCATTGATGACCGGCACTTTCGACACCTCGGAGGCGAAGCGTGCCGAACCCTCGATGGGGTTGCGCATGACGATGAGGTCGGCATAACTGGCCACCATGGTGATGGTATCGGCGAGTGATTCGCCCTTCTGGATGCTTGTGCCTGCGGTGCTGCTGAAGCCGATGACGTTGCCCCCCAACAGTTGGATGGCGGTCTCGAAGCTCAGGCGAGTACGGGTGGAAGGCTCGAAGAACAGCGAGGCGATGATGCGCCCGTTCAGCAGGTTCTGGTGCGGGTTTTTCTCGAAGTCCTCGGCGATGTCGAGGACATGGCAGATTTCTTCAGGCGTGTAGTCGCTGATGGAAATTAAGCTGCGGTTTTTCAGTGATATTGACATAGGCTTATATTATTAGATATTGTTCAATAATTGGTTCTTTTTTTTGTCGCAGGACGCAGGACTGCGAGACGAGGGATGTTAGTCATACAGAACTGCGGGACGCGTGATGGAGCAAAAAAAAGACGGCCAACAAGGTGACCGTCTGTATGGGGTAAAAGGGAATTCAATTTGATGGAACCATTTGATTCCGTGCAGATAATCTTTTCCGATGGCTTGTTTTGGTATCTCATCGGACTGCAAAGATAGAGATTAATTTGATATTCTGCCAGGATGGGGAAATTTTTTTGTAAGGTTGGGCAGTGGGAACTTGACGAACCGCTGGAATCTATCCACGAGGAGAAGGAAGTCCATGGATAAACTGAAACTGATGCTAGAATTAGTAGCTCTCACGGTTGTTCAATAAGGCAACAAACCATCGTATAAGGTCACATGGCGAGTATGGAACAAGCAGTTAGGCAATAAAACTGCTCGAAAGTGCTGTTTGATTGCAACAATTTACTACTTTTGCACCCATGTAAAACCGAAGTAACTATGTTAGAAGAAGTATTAAGACAGTTATTCATAAAGTCATTCGCATCTTTATATGGGCAGGAACCGCCCGCGCAGCAGGTGAATTTCCAGAAGACCCGCCCCGAGTTTGAGGGCGACATGACCATCGTGGTGTTCCCCTTCGTGAAACTGGCAGGACGCAATCCCGAGCAGTTGGCCAACGAGATGGGTGCCGAGATGATCAAGGAGTCGGACATGATTGCCAAATTCAATGTGGTGAAGGGGTTTCTTAACCTGCTGATTTCCGATAAGTTTTGGATGGATTTCTTCAAGGCGAACCACGAAAACCGTGACTTTGGCCGCAAACCTGTTTCGGGCAAGAACGTGGTCATTGAGTATTCCTCGCCCAATACGAACAAACCTTTGCACTTGGGTCATATCCGCAATAACCTCCTCGGTTGGAGCGTCTCGGAGATTATGAAGGCCAATGGCAAGAGAGTGGTGCGTGTCAACCTCGTTAACGACCGTGGCATCCACATCTGCAAGAGCATGTTGGCATGGTTGAAGTGGGGCAACGGTTGCACACCAGAATCGACGGGCAAGAAGGGCGACCATCTCATCGGCGACTTCTATGTGCTATTTGACAAGAAGTTCAAGGAAGAAGTGAAATCCTTGCTGCCTGCCGATTACGACACCCTGGACGAGAAAGCCAAGGAAGAAGCCAAGGCCAAGGCCGAGACTGAGTCCACCCTGATGCAGGAGGCCCGAGAGATGCTGGTGAAATGGGAAGCCAATGACCCTGAGGTGCGCCATCTGTGGGAGACGATGAACCAATGGGTATATGACGGCTTCGACGTGACCTACAAACGCATGGGTGTGGCCTTCGAGAAGATCTATTACGAGTCACAGACCTACCTGCTGGGTAAGGCATTGGTGCAGGAAGGCCTTGAGAAGGGCGTGCTCTATCGCCGCGATGACAACTCAGTGTGGTGCGACCTCCGCGACGAGGGCTTGGACGAGAAGTTGCTGCTTCGCCGCGATGGCACCTCTGTCTATATGACTCAAGACCTCGGTACGGCACAATTGCGTGTGAAAGAATACGACCCCGAGAAATTGATCTATGTCGTGGGTAACGAGCAAATCTACCACTTCGATGTGCTGAAGCGCGTGTTGGTGCGACTCGGTCGCGAGTGGGGCAATGATATTGAGCATTTGTCCTACGGTATGGTCGAACTGCCCAACGGTAAGATGAAGTCACGTGAGGGCACTGTTGTCGATGCCGACGACCTCATGGACGAGATGGTGGCCACGGCCAAAGCCGTCTCCGACGAACTCGGCAAGGCCAAGGACCTCTCGCCGGAGGAAGCCGACAGACTGTATCACACCATCGGTTTGGGCGCATTGAAGTATTTCATCCTCAAGGTCGACCCGAAGAAGACCATGCTCTTCAACCCGGAGGAGTCCATCGACTTCAATGGCAACACGGGCCCGTTCGTGCAATACACCCATGCCCGTATCTGTTCGGTGCTGCGCAAGGCTGAGGAACAAGGCATCAAACTCGAAAGCGAGGTGAAGGCCAACGATTTGCAACCCAAGGAAAAGGAAATCATCGTGATGATGTACGGTTGGCCGATGGTGTTGAACCAAGCTGCCGAGAACCGCAGCCCCGCGATGATTGCCAACTTCATCTTCGACCTCGCCAAGGAATTCAACCAGTTCTACCAAGAATGCAGCATCCTGAAGGAACCTGATGCCGACCGTCGCATGTTCCGCCTGCAGGTGTGCGACATGGTGGCAGCATTGCTGCGTAATGCCTCTGAATTGCTGGGTATTGGAATGCCGAACAGAATGTAATCATGAAAAGGAACTACGAATTATACGAATGTGACGAATGCCTTCGTCAGAATTTGGCAGCCAAGGCTGCGGATTTGTACGAATCTAATCGAGTATTCCATTCGTATCTATTCGCAACGAAGTTGCAAAATTCTATTCGTGGCAAGTTCGCATAATTTCGTGTAATTCGTAGTTAATTTAGCATCCAATGAATGTGTTCTACATACCCAATGCAACCGAAGGTCTTACCATCCTTCCTGAGGACGAGTCGAAGCACTGCGTCAAGGTGCTGCGCATGACCGAAGGCGAGCGCTTCTGTGTCACCAATGGCGAAGGTTCCCTTTTCGACGCCGAGTTGGTGGAGGCCTTGCCCAAGCGCGCCACCGTCAACCTGACGAACCAGCGCAAAGGGTATGACCACTGGGGATTCAACCTCGAAATCGCCATCGCCCCGACCAAACTCAACGAGCGCACGGAATGGTTTCTCGAAAAGGCCACTGAAATCGGCATCGACCGTGTGAGGTTGTTCACCTCGTATCATTCCGAGCGTCGCGCCGCCAACGTGGAGCGTTTCCAAAAGGTGATGGTGGCGGCGATGAAGCAGAGCATCAAGTCGAGGTTGCCGAAGGTGGAGGACTTGATGCCATTCGACAAACTGGTGAAGCAACCCTTTGAAGGACAGAAGTTCATCGCATGGATAGACGACGATGTGAAAGACTGCCTCTGCGACTTGTATAAGAAAGGCGAGAATGTCTTGGTGCTCATAGGTCCAGAAGGCGACTTCAGTCCTGAAGAAGTGGCCTTGGCCAAAGAGAATGGTTTTGTGCCATGTAGTTTGGGTGAGGCACGCCTGCGTACCGAGACGGCGGCCATTGTGGCTTGCCATACCATCCAACTTATCAACCAAATGAAATGAAGAAACTATTGATTGCCATATTGTTGTCCTTCTCTTTTGTTGCCTCGGCCCAGCAACTCAATATCGCTTTGCTGAAATACCGTGGGGGAGGGGACTGGTATGGGAATCCTACTTCTCTGCCCAACTTGGTGCGTTTCTGCAACCAAGAGATTGGCACGGACATCAATCCGAATGTGCCCACCGTGGAACCGTCAAGTCCGGATTTGTTCAATTATCCTTACGTTTACATGACGGGTCATGGCAACGTGGTATTCGATGCCGCTGAGGCGCAGAATCTGCGCAACTATATGTTGGCAGGCGGTTTTCTGCACATAGATGACAACTATGGCATCCGGCAGTACATCGAGCCTCAGATGAAGAAAGTGTTTCCTGAACTGGATTTTGTGGAGTTGCCCTACACACATGAGATTTTCAAGAAACCTTATTCGTTTCCCAATGGTTTGCCGAAGATTCATGAACATGACGGCAAACCACCTCAACTCTTTGCCTTGATTTACGAAGGCAGAATCGTTTGCATTTTCACCTATGAATGTGACCTCGGCGACGGTTGGGAAGACCAGCGTGTGCACCACGACTCGCAAGAGACACGAGAGAAGGCCCTGAAGATGGGTGCAAATATATTAAGGTATGTGTTTACTAAATAACTAAGGTCTCTGAGCCCGTCGAAAGGCCGTTTGATAAATGACGGTGCTTCGACAGGTTCGGCAACCTGCATTAACAATGGATAAAAATGGAAGAAAGAAAATGCCTCTACTGCGGTGAACCCCTCATTGGGCGAGTTGACAAGAAGTTTTGCTGTGACTCATGCCGCAACAGCTATAACTACGAGAAGACCCACAAACAAATCAATGTGGTGAGAAAAATCAATGGCATCCTGGCGCGCAACCACAACATTCTGTTGGAATTGAATCCTAACGGAAAAGGCTTTGCGAGTCATCAGCAACTGAAAGAGAAAGGTTTTGATTTCAAGTACTTCACGAGTACCTATACGACCAAGGCGGGAGCAGTGTATCATTATGTTTACGACCAAGGCTATGTGCCGAAGGAAAACAACCCCGACCAGTTTCTGTTGGTGAAGAACACTGATTTATAAACAATTAATACATGAAACCATGAAAAAAACTATCATTACGCTTTTGCTTGTTACGCTATTTTTCGGCGGACTGCAAGCCAATCCTGTTGACATCAATCGTGCCAAAGCGTTGGGTGTCAAGTTCATGAATACAAACACGGAGATCAGGTCAGCGCAAGCTGATTTGGCCTACACGGCTTATGCCGACAACGGCCAACCGGCGTTTTACGTCTTTTCGATGCACCCCAAGGGGTTCGTTATCGTCAGTGCCGATGACCGTGCCATGCCCATCTTGGGCTATTCCACTGAAGGCTGTTTTAGCGATGACCTTCCCGAAGGTTTGGAGAGCTTCTTCCGAAACTATCGTGCAGGTTTCAGCCAAATGGGGGACGAACCTCGTACAGAAGAAGCCATTCGCGACTGGGAACGCTTGGCCACAACAGGTAAAGTCAACAACACGAGGATTACGCGTGTGGTGCCCAAGATGCTGACTTCCATTTGGAACCAATCGTCACTTTACAATGATATGTGTCCTGTCGACTCGTTAGGTCCCAACAACCACGTGTATGCGGGTTGTGTGGCGACGGCGATGGCGCAAATCATGTATTTCTGGAAGTGGCCCCAGGTCGGCTCAGAGATGCATACATATGAGTTGTTTGGATATGGTTCACTTAATGCTAATTTTGGTGGTACTTATTATCGCTTCGACTTGATGCCCGATTTCTTGGATTGGACTTCTACGCCGGAAGAGATTCATGCTGTTGCCCAACTCCAATATCATGCGGGCGTTAGCGTCGACATGAGTTATAGCCCCGATGGTAGCGGTGCCTTTTCGCAGTTGGTGTCTGGCGCTTTGGAGCGTTATTTCAGATACGACGGTGGCATGATGCAAATCGATTATAAGGACTGGCACATGAATGCCGAATGGGAAGGTTTGTTGCGCGACAATCTGGATCAGGGTATGCCTCTATATTATAGCGCTTCGGGTCCTGACGGAGGTCATGCCTTCGTTTGCGACGGTTACGACGACAACAATATGTTCCACTTCAACTGGGGTTGGCAGGGAACTGACAATGGCTATTATGCCATCAATGGGTTCTACCTCTCAAATTATTCCTTCCCCGATGGACACGCTGCCGTATTTGGCATCTATCCCAATGACGAATACTGTCTTAGGCCTGTGCCCGTCAGTGATGTGCAAATAGAGCAAGTGGCTGTGGGAACGAATAGGATTTCGTTCACGGCGCCTTCAATGACGCTTTGCGACTTTGAATTGGATCAGATCGACTCTATTCTAATACTTCGCAATAATGAAGTGATTCGCAGGGAATTGAATGTGTCTGGTGGCGCACAAGTTTCGTTCGACGACGCTGATGCATTAGGCATAAGCCATTATGCAATTGTGCCTTGGGCTTACGAATATGTAGGAGAGGCAGTGCGCGACACCATTCTTAATGGTCCGACTTGCGATGTGACATTCCATCTTCATGATTCTGTGGGCGATGGATGGCTCGCCCAATCTATCTCAATCGTCGATTCAAGGGGTATCGCTGTCACGAGGTTGGGATTGGCGGAAGGCGATGATGCTACGGTGACCGTAGAGTTGCCTGCCGAGAGCGACCTCGCCTTGCATTGGGCCTATTCGATTGGAGGCAAGGATAGAGAGAGCTATTTTGAAGTCTACAATTGGAATGGAGGCTTGATTTATGCTACAGAGGGTCGGCCTTATGTGGGCGAGTTGTGCCACTTCTATACCGATTGCATCGATGCTGTTGAAGAGCAGGAGGACAATATAGTAACGCTCTATCCCAATCCTGTTGGTAATCAACTGACTATTGAGGGTATTGAAGTTGATTGCGTTGAAATCTATAATGCTTTGGGCCAGAGAATCGGGAGCTTCCGTCAAAACGAAATTGATTTCTCGAGCTATGAGAGCGGAGTCTATTTCCTTCGCGTGACTTCATCCGAGGGACAAGTGTTTTTCGAAAAGGTAATCAAGAGATAATACCAAAAAGACTATGAAAAGATGGTTCATATTAATGGCGTTAGTCTTGTTGGTGGCGATGAATTTGCCATCTGCCCCTGTTGATGTAAATCGTGCTAAAGCACTGGGCATTGTTTTTATGAAGGCCAATAGTGAGATGAAGTCGGCTACGGCAGAGTTGTCTTATACAGTCTATGCTGATAATGGCCAGACGGCATTCTATGTCTTTGCGGTGAAGCCCAAGGGCTTTGTCATCGTAAGTGCCGACGACCGAGCCCAACCCATCCTGGGCTATTCCACTGAGAGCAATTTCACTGCCCAGCTTCCTGATGGCCTCATGACTTTCTTCGATAACTACAAGGCGGGTTTCAGCCAGATGTATGCCAATAACGACGAGCGTACGGCGGAGGCCATTGCCGACTGGACGAGTGTTGCCACCACGGGCAAGGTCTCTTCCATGAAGCTCGATCGTAGTGTGGGTCCGTTGATGTCTTCCATTTGGAACCAGACCGACCTTTATAACAACATGGCGCCCGAAGACCCCAGCTCAGTCTATAGCGGACACTGCAAGTCGGGTTGCGTGGCCAATACAATGAGCCAAATCATGCGTTATTGGGAATGGCCTCGCCAAGGACAAGGAAGCCACGGATATGATGCTAACAGCTATTATGGCAATTATGGCTGGCAAGAGGCCAATTTCGAAGACGCCACTTACCGCTTTGAGTTGATGCCTGACTTCCTCGACTTTGCCAGTCCGCAATACGAGGTGGATGCCATCGCTTTGATGGAATACCATGCAGGCGTGAGCGTCGACATGGGCTATGGGCCAAATGCAAGTGGCGCCTATTCTTACAATGTAGGCCCTGCCATGTTGGAGTATTTCAGGTATAGCCCCGACTGGGAGCATCGCGATAAGCCGAATGGTGGCAGCAATACACAGTGGAAGAATGACTTACGCGCCAACTTGGATGCGGGCATGCCTGTCTATTATGCCTCGCAGGGTGATGCAGGTGGTCATGCCTACGTGCTTGATGGTTATGACGACAACGACATGTTCCATCTCAACTGGGGTTGGGCTGGTTTTGATAATGGCTATTACGCCATTGATGGTTTTTATTTGACCTTCTATTCCTTCCCATGGTATCACAATGCCATCTTTAACCTGCATCCTAACGATGAGTATTATGATGCGCCAAAGTCGGTGGAGAACATAAATGCCCGTGCCGTTTTCGATCATGGAGAGGTGGAACTGACCTTCAATCCTGTCTATGAAACCCGTAATGGGACAGCTCTTTCAAAGATTGATACAATTGTCATCATGCGTGATGGTGAAGTGGTTGAGAAGATGACAGATGTGACAGACGACCTGGTTTATTTTGATGATTATGATCAATATGGTCTTGAGTATGGCACATATTATTATACGGTGTATGCAGTGAATGCAGCAGGAATGAGTAAAGTGGCCCGTGACACCGTGTTGGTGGGCACCAATTGTGACTTGCGCTTTGAGTTGGCCGATACGGGTGGTAACGGCTGGGACATGTCATTCATCGCTGTGCTTGACGAGGATGGCAAGGTCTCGCAGCGAGTTGGTTTGTGGGATGGAGGTTCTGCCTCGCTGGTTGTGCCCGTGCCGAAATACCAAACCGCTACATTCTTTTGGACATACGACAACACATGCTATTCACACGGTAGCCTTTCTGAAGTGTCATACGAGATTTATGACTGGGACGACAACTTGATTGCGGCCTCAAATGGCTATCCCGAAGTGGGTGTTATTACCGAATACGAGATTAATTGTACGATGGGTTGTCCGCCTGTTTCTAATTTGAATGGTACTTACCAGTGGAATGGCGGTGATGAATTTGGTGCTCTGTTGACTTGGGATTGGGAAGGCCGAACCGATGAGTTCCAGAGTTATATAATACTGAGAAAGGAGAATGATGCTCCTTCCGTGATTGCTGAAATTGAAGATCCATCACAGAGGTCGTATTTTGATGCCTCTAATGAAATTGGCGCTACGGAATACATCGTGCTCGTGACTTACGAACGTCCTAATGAGTATTGTGAATCGGATCCTTCATCGGTGACGGTCGAAGTGACATCGGTTTCGGAAAACACCTCCCATTCGATACTATATCCTAATCCTGCCTCCGACCGCTTCACTATCGAAGGCAAAATCAAGGAAGTCAAGGCTAATGATGCGTTGGGACAATTGGTGTATCAAGGAGAGGACAATACTGTAGAAGTGGCAACGTGGCCACAAGGCGTGTATTTTGTTCGTATCGTGGATGAAAACGATGCCGTTTCAACAGTGAAGTTTGTCAAGGAATAACGACTTCTTTATATGCCTCAAATATTTGCTGTCCAATGTTTTGGGCAGCAAATGTTTTTATGGCGTAGTCGCGAATGGCTTGACGGTCGTATTCTGAAGAATGGTCGAGCATTTGGTTCATGCCTTGCAATAATGCTTCTTCATCGCCTTGTGGGATAAGGATGCCTCTTTCGGGAGAGAGGATTTCGGCGATGCCTCCGACGGAAGTACTTAACACAGGCACACCGCTGGCGAAGGCCTCCACAATCACGCAAGGTAGGTTCTCGAAGTTGGAGAACAATACGAAGAAGTCGGCCTGTTGGTAGGCTTCGGCTACCTCGGCAGAGGTTTTCTTGCCATGGAAGATGACGCAGTCCTCCAAATGGTGTTCTTTAACAAACGCTTTGAATTCAGGAGCATCATAGTCATGGATGACATGCAATTCGAAGTCGTCGCGCTGCTGTCTTAATCTTTCGATAGCACGCAAGATGCCGCTGAAGTTCTTGGCTTCATCACGCAAGGTGGAGATATGCAGCATCTGTTTCTTCATCGAAGGCATGTCATGCCGAGCTTCGCCGTCCATAGATGCACTCCCTTCTGCCGTCGGTCGGTATGACATGGACGGCGAAGCGAGAGCATCTATGCCTTCAGTTTTAAGCTTGAACATATCCGTATTCACCAAATTATAAATCACCTGAAAACGGTTATTCACTCCATGACCTTCCATGCATCGCTGCAAGTCAAGGCTTACTGGCATGATGAGTTCAGCGTTGTTGGCAATCTTGACGATTTTCCGTTTCAACTTACCGACCAAAACGTCCTTGTTTTGCGGCTGGTAAATGGTCCAATGTTCGGTGAGGACATATTTGTAGCCAAAGAGTTTCTTCCAAAGCAAGGCCACTTGCCCAAGAGGGTAGGTGACGTGCAAATGAATCAAGTCAGGATCAAAGAAACGTTTTTTGATGTATTTCAAGCCATATTGGTACATCCGCAGCATCTTGAGTTTGCGAATGGCGTTGATCTTCGGTGGACGGATGTAGATCTGCACGTGGGTGTGGTGTGCTCCAGGAATCTCCTTGACCTCGAACGATTTCGTCATGTCCTTGCCGTCGCAGACGGAGAGGATGACGGAATGGCAATCCTCGGGCAGCGCGTCAATCATGCGGACGCAGAAATTGCCCAAGGTAGGGTCGTTGGGGGTGGGGAACCAACTCAATAGGTGCAGGATATTCATTTATTCAGTTGTCATTTATTCAGTTGTTCAGTTGCCGCTTCGCGTCATTGACTTCGTCGAATCGGAGATTTGCGAGGAGGAACGACGAAGCAATCTAGTGTGTCACTTGGTTTTATAGGTCTTGATATCAATTACGAAGTATTTCTTGGGCATCTCATAAGGCACGAGCTTATGCGTGGCGAAGTCATCAGGCAGATAAACAGCGCACAAGGTGTTGGAGACATGATAGATATGCTTGCGCTTCTCGGCAGGTGCGCCGTCCAAGATGGCACCCATCACATCCCAACGGATGGTTTCAGGGTCGAGACCGTAGTCGTGCCACACGATGATGCTGCGCTCGCCTCTCAACAGTTTGAAAGCGGTCTCAGTGTCTTTCTTCACGCTTTCGTAATGGTGGTCGCCATCAACGAAAGCCATGTCATACTTGCCAAAGTGAGGGCCGAAGTCAAAGGCCTGGGAGTCGCCGTAGAGTTGCTCAACATTGCTTAAGTCTTTGCTGAAGAAACTGTGTAGGTCGGCGTATAACTGGTTGTCGGTCAACTTAAGGATGTCTTCCTTCGGCAGGTTGAAGGTGACGCAGTGTTCAGCCACATCGGCCAGATTGGCCACGCTCTCGCCACGCCAAGTGCCGATTTCGAAGTAGTCTTTCACCGCATAGCGTTTCGCCAAGGCGCGTAGCAGGGCAATGTCGATGGGCATGGTGGCACCCGAAAGATAGGCGTAAGGCTTCGCAATTTCGTGGAAATCAGGGAACAATTCGTTGATTTCAATGACAGGCAGACCGTCAGCGAGACCATATTTCCGGATGACGTCTTCCTTGTTGCTGCCTTCGTCTTGCAAGACGAGGTTGAGCAGGTAAGGATGCCTGATGATGCGCCCAAGGGCTTTGGTGAATTTATGGAGTTTATTCATTTTCGGTAGGTTGTTTCAAGAATTGTTGTTTCAGCTCGGCGATGTAGTTCTGTATCTCGCTCTTGGTCAATAGGAAGTCACGGCTTTTGAAGTGCGACTCCTTGACGAAGAACACAAACAGGAACACCGCATTGACTGTGTACGAAACCGCCGAGGTGATGGCTGCACCTGTGACGTCATAGCGAGGTATCAACGTGAAGCCGCAGACAAAGGTGACGACCAGTCCGCAAAGCGCCGCAAAGGTGTTCATCTGATATCGTCCGGTGCCCGAGTAATAGTGTCCAAGGATGAGGAAAATGCAATAGAGCAGGATGCCTGGTGCGAGGATGCGGATGAGTCCCGCCATCTCGCTAAATTCGGGACCGAAGACGAAGGTGTAGACTGCAGGCGGTAGCAAGCACAACACCACTACGGCCAAGGCAGAGACAAGCAGGCAGATCTTGCCCAAATCTAGGGTGAGTTTTTGGGCGTAGGCGCGGTCGTCGGCATTGGCGATGCGGGCATATTGCACGAGGGCAATACTGTTGCTGATGATCCAGATTGCCTCGGCAAGCGAGAGGGCATTGGAAAAAACGCCCACACGTCCTACGCTGATGTATTTGTCCAACAGATAATAGCTCAAGCGAAGGTTGAAGAACTGCACGAAGTGGCCCGTTTGGTTGAGGAAACCGTATTTGAAGAGGTCTTTCAAGACAGGTTTGTAGTCCTTGTCTGTGTCGTGACGCATGTTGGCGTATTCCTTGCGCAACATCCACACACCCAGCAGGAAAGTGCCTCCGTAGGCGGCATACAATCCGATCACATAGCCGTAGATGTCGGTTCGCTTCAATAAAATGTAATAGATGACCAATGTCAAGGCCAAAAGCACAGGTTGTAGTAGCGTGTTGTAGTTGGCCTTTTTGATTTCCTCCTTGCCGACCAAGAAGCGGAAGTTGATGTTACTGAGCGAGGAGATGAACGACAGGATGGCCACATGTGCCACCAAGTCTGGCGCCAGCTTCGGATAGAACAGCCAGATGGCGAAGCCCATGATCACCGCAATGAGGGCAGCCCATATCGTGGAGGCTACCAGAATCTTCTTGAACGAATGGCGCGGGGCGAGGTAGATGATGCTTGCGCCGCAGATGATGTCAGAGAAGATGAGGATGAAGGAGATCGTGGTCAAAAGAAGCGCCTGTGTACCTTTGCCCGTATCGCCCAAAGTCTGGGAGATGATAATGGCAATGGCGAAGTTGAGGGCTGCCGCCAGTATCTTGGTGCCAAAGGTATTTAGGATTTTCTTGAACACGGGACTTTCAATGACTCTTATTGAACGCAAAAATACAAAATTCAGTGTAATGCTTACAAACTTTAATGCCACCTTAATAGGTTAGTCCTACAATCCATAAGGGCAGTTTCTTTCCTATGGGGTGTTCCATCATGTCAGCAAGGATGTAGGAATCAGGGATGTCCGCGATTTGGTCGAAGGTCTTGTCTTGTCTGCCCACTTCCATCGTAATGCGCCCGTCTATACGGAAATCGCCTTGGGTCTTGCCGTATTCAACCGTATGCTTCACTGAGAGTTGGTTGACGGCAAAACATTCGCGGATGGTTCCAATCTCACTGCGTTGCCCGAGGGCATAGAACATGTTGGGATTGTGCAGGTAAATCTTGTCGGGCTTTTGTAGGCGCGTCACCGACTTGTTGTCGGAATAAAGCAGATGCAAAAGTTCGGCGCGTTCCATATTCGCGAGATAAGACAATACCGTCTGCTTATTCAGTTCCAAATAAGTTGACAGCTTGGCAATGTTCACTTCGTAGGGAACATTCTCTGCCAAGAAAACCAGCAACGCCTTGATTTTACGTGTGTTGGAAAATTCCACTCCGCAAAATTGTGTCATTTCCTGCTCGATAATGAAATTGATGACATTCTCGATGCGGCTATAATATTCCTCCTCGTTGCCGTCATAAAAAGGATAGTATCCAACGCGAAGATACTGCTCAAAAAGCTGTTGAGGCCGGCATAGTTTGTTGATTTCCATACAGATGTTATCGGCATCGGAAAGAATCTCGTCAAGACTCTTCACGGGGAATTGAATGCCTTTGTAGAAATGGAGGAACTCGCGAAACGACAGTCCTGCCATGTCGTAACTCAGTACACGACGCGACAGGTCGGCATCGGCATTGAGAATCTGCAAAAGGGATGATCCCGAAAAGGTGATTTTCATGTCGGGATAGAGGTCGATGATTTCCTTGATTTCCTTGCTCCAAGTGGGATATTTGTGTACCTCGTCGAGGAAAAGGTGCTTGCCGCCCATCAAATGGAAAGTTTCGGCCAACTGAAGCAGGCTGTGGTTGCTGAAATAGAGGCTGTCCAATACGCAATAAAGCACCTCGCCGGGTTTGATGCCATAGTTTTTCTTGATATACTGTCGCATCAGTGTAGTTTTTCCTACGCCTCGCGAACCTCGAATGCCCACCAATTGTTTTTCCCACGAAATGGTATTAATCGTATCGCGGATGATATCCATGCTCACCTGTGAAATCAGAATCTGGTGCTTTTTGAATAACGTTTCCATCTTTTTCGTTCGTATTTAGGCTGCAAAGATACAAAAAAAAGGTTAATGCAACAACCTTTTTTATTAAAAAATCGGTTAATTGACTAACCTATTTCTTGTGTTTTTCGGTTAGTTGGGTAAACGATGTTTGTCGGAATCATACCGCAAAGATGCAAACCTTGTTAAGACAAAGCCATTGAACAAACGTTTGTTGTTGACAATAGTCGTTTGCTGTCGTATGTGTTGATGTAAATGAATAAGAAGCGAAGTACTTTAGCAGGGCCTCCAAATCCGCCCACTGCAACTGTCACTCTCAGCCCCAGTCACCGAAGACAGTACATTTGTTTTTCCTTCCAATCTTAATAATCCGAGGAAAGCAAAGACCAAAGCCTCCTTGTAGTCGATAATCATCTTGTCGGGGATGACGACCTCGTGCGAACTCCGTGCTTGCAGGCGTTCCATAAGGAACTTGTTCCTCGCACCGCCACCGGTGACGAGAATCTTGCCCTTGGGCAAATGACTCACCCCCAATGCGATTTGCAAGGCGATATGCTCCACAAAAGTGGCCAGCAGGTCTGGCACGGAAAGACCTTGCAAGAGCTGTTTCTGGTTCGCTTCGAAGAACTCACGTCCCAACGATTTGGGAGGGTAAAGTCCATAGAAAGGATGCCTGTTCAGCTGTTTCAGCAGCGTGATGTCGACCTCACCGCTACGGGCCAGTTCGCCGTCGCGGTCGTAGGGCAAGTCTTTCATCTGGGCGAGATAATTGAGGGCTTGGTTGGCAATGCAGAGGTCACAGGCGATGCGCTTGCCGCTTTCATCGTAGGAGACGTTGGCGATGCCGCCGATGTTGAGGCAGACCTCATAGTCGCTGAAGAGCAATTTGTCGCCAATAGGGACGAGCGGCGCGCCTTGTCCACCCTTGCTGATGTCCTCGCTGCGGAAGTCATTGATGACGGTGAAGCCACAAGACTTGGCCAACTCTTGTCCGTCACCGATTTGCAAGGTGTAATGCTCCTCGGGGCGGTGGAAGATGGTGTGGCCGTGCGAAGCGACAAAATCAGGCGTAGCATTATGCTTCTTGGCAAAAGCAAACACTTGTTCGCCTAAATATTTGCCGTAGTCCTTGTCTAGCTGAACCAAGTCTTCGGGCTGCTTGTGGAAGGCTTCGGAGAGTTGATCGGTCCAATATTCGGGATAGGGTAGGGTATCGGCCTGCAAGATTTGGAAGTGGTATTTGTCGTCCTTTTCTTGGAAGCGTACAAGTGCGATGTCCAACCCGTCTAACGAGCTGCCCGACATGAGTCCTATGGCGATGGTTTCTTTCATTGGCGGTGTTTTAACGGGGTGTAATCCTTTAGCTTAAACCGTCATGGCGGAGGAACATCCGCCATCTCCTGAGCGCGAAGATGTATCCTTTTCGCTAAGGAGATTGCGGGTCAAGCCCGCAATGACGGTTTGAGGGTAGGTATTCGTCACAATAATGGTAACACTTTCCCCAATTGTATGCTATTTGATCCTTTGACGAGTATGGTCTTTCCATTGATGGGATGACTCTCAAGGTATTGGCACAAGTCTTCCACCTTGGCAAAGGTCTTCCAATCAGGATTTTCATTGTATGTGCAGAAGTTCAAACCGACCAACAAGGCCTCCTTGAATTTCAGTTCCTTCATCAAACCGAGGATGTTGCAGTGTTCTTCTTCAGAAGCCGTGCCCAACTCTCGCATGTCGCCTAAAACCAAAAGATTGTTATCGCCGCAGATGTTGGCGAAATTGATCAAGGCGGCGCGCATGGAGGTGGGGTTGGCGTTGTAGGCATCCATGATGACGCGGTTCTTTTGTGTCTCAACCACCTGCGAGCGGCTGTTGGTGGGTATGTAGGCTTGCAAAGCTTCAATGATGGCATTCTCATCCACACCAAAATACTGTCCCACACCGATGGCAGCAGCCACATTCTCAAAGTTGTAACTGCCCACGAGATGGGTCTGGATGAGGCGCTCCCTCCATACGACACTCAAGTAGGGGTCGCATGCTCCAGGTGCGACAGGGCAGAAGGCGCCGCAATGCCGGCCATAGGAGATCCGTTCCTGTCCCTCAGACTGCTCCCAAAGCAATGGGTTGCCTTGGTTGACGAACACTGCCTTGCCATGGTTTTTGATATGCCTGTACAGTTCTGTCTTGGTCTTGATGACGCCTTCAAAACTGCCGAAACCTTCAAGGTGCGCTTTACCGATGTTGGTGATGAGACCATAATCGGGGTCGGCAATCTTGCAGAGGAAGTCGATTTCACCGGGATGGTTGGCACCCATTTCCACGACAGCAACCTCCGTCTCGGGTTTGATGCTCAACAGGGTGAGGGGCACGCCGATGTGGTTGTTGAGGTTGCCCATCGTGTGGATGATGTTGTATTTCTTGGCCAGCACTGCCGAGACGAGTTCCTTGGTGGTCGTCTTGCCGTTGGTGCCTGTGATGGAAAGCACGATGGCTTTGCTTTGTTGGCGGTGGTAAGCGGCCAACTCTTGTAAAGTCTTTAGTGAGTCCTCCACGATGAGAATGCGTTCGTGTTTTGGCAGGTCTTTGCGGTCGGCGACGACCAGGCTGGCCACACCTTGTTCGGCCACTTGCAGCGCGAAGTCGTTGGCGTCAAAGTTCTCGCCTTTCAAGGCAAAGAACACCGCATCCTTTTCAATCTTGCGGCTGTCAGTGGAAACTTTATGGGCCTTGAGGTAGTGTTGATATATTGTTTCTATCATATGGATTTCTATTTGACTTCGAGACGCGGGACTCCGGGACACGGGACAATCGAATGTCCCGAAGTCTCGTGTCAATCGTGAGGATTGCTCATTTCGTTGTGTCTTTCAATGAAAGAAGCCGCCTGACGAGTCAAACGGCTTCAATACGATCATGAAAAAGAATCTATTACTATTAACTTGTACTATTTATCTGGCAAAGGAACTGCCCACCTTGTTCATGGCGCAACGGAAACCGATGGTGGAGGCGGACTGGTTCTGGTTGAGGTAACGGCGTGTGCCGGGACTCAGGTAGTAAGGACCGTCGGCCCATGAACCGCCTTTGTACACTCTCGATTCGTCGCTGATAAGGGTCGTACCGGGAGTCTCGTTGGTAGCAGCTTCATACATTTCCTTGGTAAAGACGCTTTGGTCGTCTTGCGGGTCGCTCCAGCGGTTACGGATGGCCGACATGTAGTCACCGTCGTCATAGTTGGAGTTGAAGCTTGTGCGATAGTTTTGGCGCATGGCAGCTTCTTCTTGTGGGATGGGTTCGCGGCGGATGCGACCGAGGGAGTCCTTCTGAAGCAGGAAACCTTCTTCGTCAACAGCCTTGCGTGTGAACACATTACCACGGAAGGGGCTATAGTCGGCGACATCTTCAAAGGTGAGGGGACGGTAGACATCTTGGCACCATTCGGCGACATTGCCAGCCATGTTGTACAGGCCGTAGTCGTTGGGCCAATAGGAACCAACGGGGGCGGGCAGGGCAGCGCCGTCGTTCAGGTTGCCAGCAACACCCATATAGTCACCAGGGCCTCTCTTGAAGTTGGCCATGAAGCTTCCGTAATATCTCTTGTTGTCGGTGCGCAGACCGTCGCCATTCCAAGGATAGACCTTGCGTTCGCTAACGATTTCATTGCTGGTGTTGCCTACCAGGCCGACAGCAGCATATTCCCATTCGGCTTCCGTGGGAAGACGGTAGGAGGGAAGCAGGATGCCATCGTCCATTCTGACGTTACGCATGCCATCGCCACCTTTCGAGAGGTCCTTCTTGCCGTTCTTCACCTTGCCGGTGTATTGGCCTGCCAGGTAAGCGTCGGTGTTGAAGTTCTCTTCGTCTTGTTGGGTGGGATCCCAATCAAGGACGCCGGCCTCGACGAGCATCAATTCGTTGACGCGGTCGGTACGCCAAGCGCAGTAGTCGTTGGCTTGCACCCAAGTCACGCCCACCACAGGATAGTCATTGTAGGAAGGATGGCGGAAATAAACCTCAACCATGGGCTCGTTATATGACAAACGATCGCGCCACACCAAGGTGTCGGGAGCAGCATTGCGCACCACTTGAGGATAGTTCTGTCCATAAACACGGTTCAACCAGTAAATGTACTCGCGGTAGTCCACATTGCTGACCTCCGTTCGGTCAATCAGGAAGGTGGGAATCGTGACCTTGCGCGGAGAGTTGTCCCATGAGTAGGTCAGGTTGTCGGTCGTAGCACCCATCACGAAGGTGCCGCCTTCGATGGCAATGAGGCCGGGACCAATTTCCTGATCGTTTATTTCGGTGACTTCAAAACCTCCGTTGTTGGCGTCGTTGTAGGCCCAACCTGTTGTACGCGAGGATTTCTTGGAGCAGGAAACGGTAAGCAATCCTGCCAAAACGATAATGGCTAATGTCTTGAATCCTTGTTTTCTATACATTGTCGTTCAAATTTGTTTTCTATCAAACTCCATCGGAAAGCTTTTATTGTGTGCTTCTCGAGATTTTTTCAAAAAAATCAGGCAAATTTACGGCTTTTTTTGATTTCCTCACCATTTTCAGAAAAAAAACTTTTTTGTGACGAAAAATGGCTGAGTTGCAATAAAAAAGTAGTATTTTCGTTCCATTAATCGTGAACCATAATCTTTTGGTTTGCTTTATTATAATTTTTTGATTGTTAAGTAATTGTATTGTGCGTATGCGAAATAGGACAAGGCCATTTTTGTTGTTCTTCATGCTTGTCACGTTGGTTTTTGCACCTTTTGTCCTTTGGGGACAGATGACCAACCGCTATCCCATTGAATTGAAATGGCAAGGCGTGACTACGGAATGCTTTGCCGACGATACCTTATATTTTATTAACCTCGAGTCAGGTACTTACTTGGATTTAATGCCGATGTTCGTGCAGTCATACCGGATTTACGATGATCAGGTGAAAGCACAGGTGGCGTTGGAGGATGTGAAGACAGTACCCCTTTCTGAAGAGGAACTACAGGTCATCCCTTCGTTTTTGCCTTCTGCCGATTTTGAGGTTGAGGCTTTCCCATTGCGTTCGCGCGACGAGTCACTGCTTTCCGTTCGCATCAATCCTTTCAGGCTAAGAAGCGGGATTTATGAGAAACTGGTTTCGGCTACGCTTTCTGTGACGCTGACGCCAGCCTGTTGCTCTAGTCGGTCCAGCCAAGTTTATGCGACGCAATCGGCGATGGCTTCAGGCGACTGGTATAAGATTGGTCTTCCTGAAACCGGTGTCTACAAATTGACATACAACGACTTGTCGCAACTGGGCATCGATGTGGCGCATGTGGACCCGCGCCAAATCCGTGTCTATCACAACGGAGGCGGCGTTTTGCCTGAGATGAACGCTGTGCCTCGCCATGACGATTTGGTGGAGGTGCCTATCTATGTTGAGGGAGAGAACGATGGACGATTCGACAACAAGGACTACATCTTGTTCTATGGCCGCGGTCCGGTGACTTGGTCGATTGATACCGCGAAGATGGCTTATGTCCACAACCAAAATCCTTATGACGACTATGCCTACGCTTTCGTGGTGACAGGATTGGGACAAGGCAAACGCATCAGCGAAGCCGTAACGCCTTCTGCGACTGCTCAAATCATTGTTGATCAGTTTATTGATTATCAAGTGCATGAACGTGACGAATACAACCTTCATCGCGTGGGACGCACGTATTATGGCGATAAGATGGACCTCACCTCGACCAAAAATTTTGACTTCAGTTTTCCCAACATCGTTACTGACAAGTTGAGTTGGGTGAAGACCGCCATGGCGGGACGCAATTTCAAGCCAGCCACTTATGAAGTCTATGTAAACGATATGAAGAAGGCCACCTATTCCATTACGACGACGACAGGTGCGTCAGATAAGCTTTGGGGGTACGATGTGGGTGGTTGGGTGAATGCGACTCCTACCAATGATACGGTGCGTGTCACTTTGAAACACAACGCGATGGGCCATAACAACACAACCTCGGTGGGTTATGTGGATTATATTGTCGTCAATGCCTGGCGATACCTGAAGATGACGGGAAACCAGATGACGTTCCGCAACCCCAATGCTGCTGTTATTAATAAGGTGTATGAGTACCATCTCTCGAATGCCTCATCACAGATGCAAGTGTGGAATGTCACTGACCCGACGGCACCCGCTAAGATAAAAGGCCAACTCAATGGGTCGATGCTTAGTTTCAAGGTCAATGGCAATGTCAACAATGCTTTCATCGCTTTCAATGGCAACTCGTATTGCACCGCCAAGGCTTTTGGGAAGGTGGAGAACCAGAACCTTCATGGCATAAGGGATGTGGATTTCGTCATCCTGACTTATGATGGATTCATCTCGCAGGCTGAACGCGTGAAAGCCATCCACAACCGCATCGATCCCGACTTGAACATCATGGTTACCACCCCCGAAAAGGTTTATAACGAGTTTTCATGCGGCGCGAAAGACGTCACGGCCATCCGCGATTTCTGCCGCATGCTCTATCTTGACAGTAGTCCTGGACACAAAATCAAGTACTTGTTGTTGTTGGGCGACTGCTCCTACGATTATAAAAACCGCACGGGGTTGGTGGATTTTGTTCCTTCATTTGAGTCGGTGAAATCGTTGTCGATGGGCGAAACCTTTGTCACCGATGATTATTTCGGCTTCATGGACTTTAACGAAGGCTCCATCTATCACTCAATAGCCGACATTGGCATTGGGCGTTTCCCGGTGCAGACGGTGGAACAGGCTTCGCAGATGGTTGACAAGATAGAGCGTTACATCGTGAAAGACGAGACTACCATGCAGTCTTGGCGCAACTCGGTGACATTCTTTACCGATGATGAGGGTGGTTTCGTAACGAATGCTGAGACCTTGGCCTCCAACCTGAAGAATGTAGGTGGAGACGGAGTCGTGGTCGACAAGATTTACTTGGATGCCTATACTCAGATTAGTGCTCCTGGCGGCGAAATCGCTCCCGAAGTGAACGCCGCTATTAACAGCCGAATGGAGAAGGGCACGCTGGTGCTCAATTATATTGGTCACGGCGGTGAGGTGCAGCTCTCCGAAGAGAAAATCCTGCAGAGGAAAGACGTCGATTCGTGGCGCAACGCTCCGATGTATCCGCTGATGATTACAGGCACCTGTGAGTTCAGCCGATACGACGACCACATGCGCACCTCTTTGGGTGAATATGCCTTCCTCAACCAATATGGCGGCATGATTGCCATGTTTACAACGTCACGTGTGACATACGGTCCACATAATCAAAACTTTGCATTAGGGGTCTACAACAACTTGTTCCGTATTCAGGGCGAAGAGCATTACCGGTTGGGTGATGTCTATCGTATGGCCAAGACGAATGGTGGTGAAGTGGAAAAACGCTATGTGTTTTTCGGCGATCCTGCCTTGCGATTGGCCTATCCGAAATGGAAAGTGGAAACGCTGAGCATCAACGGGCAATATCCAGGATATGACTTGGATTCTATCCAAATCAATGATACGACATGGGAGACCTATCCTATCTATCATGATACGATCTGTGCTTTGCAACCTGTTGAAATCGAAGGCGTCGTGAAAGACTTGGAGGGTCGAGTCGCCACAGGTTTCAATGGCGTGGTGAGCGTCATCGTATACGACAAGGAAGCAGAACTTTCCACTTATGGCACTTCTGCTCCAGTTTATGATTTTAAGTTGCGCAATAGCGTGATTTTCAATGGAAAAACAGAAGTTAAGGATGGACGGTTCAAGATTGGTTTTATCGTGCCTCGCGATATCGCCTATCGTTTCGGTCAGGGCCTGATTAACTATTATGCTACTGACTATGAAGTGGAAGCCAACGGCAACTGCGACAGTTTCATCATCGGAGGCTTTTATGATGAGGCTTTTGAGGACAACGAACCGCCCGAGATTCGCCTGTTTGTCGATGACACGCTCTTCGTGAGCGGCGGTCTGACAGGCCAGAATCCATTGTTGCTGGCTTTCGTCGAAGACGAGAGCGGCATCAACACGACGGGTGCAGGCATTGGTCACGACATTACTGCTACCTTAAGCGGCCCCTCTAAAAACAGCTATTGCCTCAACGATTATTTCGTGGGCGAGATCGGACGGCCTGGCAAAGGTGCCGTCACCTACAAGATGCAAGACCTTGCCGATGGCGACTATACGCTTACCCTCAAGGTGTGGGACATCTACAATAATTCCAACACGGCTACCATCGATTTTACCGTGGTCAACAATGCTGGCATGGTGATGGAGAATGCGTTTAATGCGCCAAATCCCGTGACCGACGAGACCTACTTTGTGTTCGACCACAACCAAATGGGCAATAACATGGGTGTCGACATCTATATCTATGATATTATGGGTCGTTGGGTGACCACATTGTCACAACAGGTAATTGGTACCTCCACCCGCATTGCGCCTATTCGTTGGAATGGTCGTGGTTCGCGTGGCGAGAACTTGCGCAATGGAGTCTATATCTACCGCATTGTTGCCACTAACGACCAGGGTGAGACCGCCACATTGGTGTCGAAACTAGTTTTAAGTAAATGATTGTCAATATGAAAAATAGATTCTATAAAGTTTTGTTCCTATGCGTCTTTGCCTTTTCGTTTGGCGTAAGAGGTTATGCCCAAAACAACACCTATCAGTCGGTGTTAAGCGAGCATACTTGGCATAGGATCGCCATAACTGAAGAAGGTGTTTACAAATTGGACTATGCCACACTCCAGGCCATGGGGATTGACATGAATGCATTGAATCCAAACCAGATACGACTTTTTGGCAATCCTTCTGGCGCGTTGCCGGAAAAGAACTCGGAGGCGCGTCCGGATGACCTAACAGAGATGGCAATCTATGTGGGTGGTGCTGAAGATGGAGTCTTCGATGGTGAGGACATGGTGCTGTTTTATGGCCAGGAACCAACTTTTTGGCGGTTGAAAGATGCTGGCAATGAGACATATATTCGTGAACGCAACCTTTACTCTGACACCACCTATTATTATTTTTGCGTTGATAGCGGTGTCGAAGGATTGAGGGTGGGAGAGAAGGCATCGTTGTCTGTCGAAGATGCTACAACGGTGATCTCTGAGTTTCCAGATTTTGTGTGGCATGAGGAAGAGTTGCTATTGCCTTATTTCCAGAGCCGGAATTGGTTTGGCGAGCAACTGACGACACCAGATACCCCGTTTGATTTGACTTTTGTCCTCCCAAATTTGGTGAAGACCAAGCCTTTGTTGGTCAAGAGCCAAGTGCTGGGGCGTGTGAAACCGGGGAATATGTATTATGACTTGTGGGCAAATGACAACCACTTGGCTAGCGAGGTTTCGATCGGCAAATACTCGGACCATTATTTCGGCAGGCTTTCGACATTATCGAAGCAAGCCATGAGCGAGAGCGATACGGTGGCAGTGCATTTGAGTTTTACTTCGGAGTCAACAGCGTCATTGTATCTCGACTATATTGAGATCTATGGTTGGCGCCAGTTGAAAAGAGTGGGGCATTTCTTCCCGTTCCGCTTGATGCCCTCGCAGTTTGGCGCGGAGAAGAGCGCCGTCTGGGTACAAAACACCAGCGTGCAGTATTGGTTGTGGGAAGTGACCGACCCTCTACGTCCCCAATTGCAAGAAGGCATTGTCAGTGGCGGAAATCTTGTCTTCGCCACCGATGAGAGGACGGAGAAGCGTTATGCCTTATTCAACCCAGACTATGCCATGACCGTCGAGCATTGGACCAATTTGCCCAACCAAAATGTGCATGCCATTGGCGAATGCGACATGCTCATCTTGACTGCATCGATATTTATGGCGCAGGCGCTGGTCTTGGCTGACTATCATGCAGAACTTGATGGGTTGAGGAGTGTCGTGGTCGACGTGAATGAGATTTACAACGAGTTTGGCACGGGTCATCCCGATCCTACCGCCATACGCGACTTCGTTCGCATGGTGTACGTTCGCAGTGGTGGTCGGCTTCGCTACTTGACTTTGTTTGGCAGAGCCTCTGCTGACTATCGCAACATCATGGGCTATGGGCAGAACTTTGTCCCTACTTATGAGAGTGCCGACAGTTCACATTGGGAGTTGGATTTCTGCACCGATGATTACTATGGGCTGATGGATCTCAACGAAGGCGATCATAGCAAAGGCCGCGTTGACATTGGCATTGGGCGAATATCGGTTTCGACGGTTGAAGAAGCAGAGACAGCGATTCGTAAAATCCGTCATTATAATGATCTCGCGGCGGTGCATGGTTTTTGGAAGACGGATATGCTTGTGTTTGCCGATGACGAGGAAACCTCTTATGTCAACAATAGTGAGAAATATTGCTCCATGCTCGACACCATCGTGCCGGCTATGACGCCAAAGAAAACCTATACGGGCGCTTATCCTACGGTTAGCACATCGAGCGGAACCGAGATACCAGGCGCTAATGCCGCCCTTATGCGGTCGTTCGACGAAGGTTCGCTGTTGCTGATATACACGGGACATGGCGGTGTTAGGGGGTTGACTGGCGAGAAAGTTTTCACCAATGCTGACATCAATGGTCTCACCAATTATGATAAAATGCCGTTTGTTTATACTGCCACTTGCGAATTCACGAAATACGACAATCCGCTTTTGGTTTCGGCAGGCGAGCAGATGTTCTTGAATCCAAATGGAGGTGCGGTGGCAATGTTCACTACCTGCCGCCCCACTTACGGTCCTCAAAACGACAGGCAAACTCAAGCTTTTGTTAAGGTCTGTTTTGACCGCGACGAAGATGGATTGCCTTTGCGATTTGGCGACATCATACGACGCACGAAGAGTGACCCAAACAATTTCAACAACAGCAACCCATTGGAAAACATCAATATACGATTCCTTTTCTTGGGCGACCCTGCTTTGCGATTCTCTGTTCCGTGTGAAGATATTGCAGTCCAGAAAGTCAATGGCGAATGGGTTGAGGGCAGCGATAATATCAGTCTTCATGGCATGAGCATGGTGACCATGGAAGGTGTGGTGAAGAAAAGTTCTGGGCAAGTTGATGCTGGCTTCAATGGCGTTTTGTGGGTCAGACTGTTCGACAAGGCCTCGAAAATCAGGGTAAACCGTTACGGAGCAAACTATAGGGATGTGCGTTGCTATAAAGATGTGCTATATCAAGGACGCGTTAGCGTGACCAACGGACGCTTCACAGTCTCTTTCCAGGTGCCTAAGGACATCATGCTTGAGAATGGCCAACCTCGTTTCTCGCTCTATGCCTACGATTCCATCCGAGGCATCGATGCCATGGGCAAGTTTGATGAATTGACGTTGGGCGGCATGGACCCTGCTATGATTGCCGATGACGAGGGCCCCAAAGTTGACTTTTATTGGAACACCCCTGATTTTGTCAATGGGCAGTCAGTGGAGCGCCAAGGGGTGCTTTACGCAGACCTCTATGATGCACAAGGGATCTACCACTACGGTTTTAGTTTGGGTCGTGATATTGTGTTGAGCAGCAACCTGATGGCCTATAACCATCTTGTCTTGAACGACAACTTCGAACCTGCCCTCAACGACTTTAGGCGAGGAAGGTTGGCCATACCTGTCAGCGACCTGGAACCTGGCACCTACGAGTTCCAACTTAAGGTGTGGGACACTCAAAACAATCCCACCGAAGCATTGTTGTGGTTCGTGGTCGACGATGACCTATTCTTGTCGCAGGTGCGCAATTTCCCCAACCCCTTCAACGAGGAGACTCGCATCTCGATGACGCATGTCGGAGAGGACGGCAACTTCGACGTTGAAATCGAAATCTACGACATCATGGGTCGTCCTGTGCAGCATCTCTCCAAGAGAGTCACATCCACAAATGGGGTCATAGAACCCATTCGCTGGGATGGTTGTGGCTATTCGGGAACTCCCTTGCGTTCAGGTGTTTATCTCTACCGCTTGACGCTAACGGACGAGACGGGTTTCTTCCGTACCGTTAGCCAACGCATGGTCATCAGTCGTTAGTCCAGAGGCCCCTGAGTCCTCGGTTCCTGTACTTGTCGAAGGAATCGAAGGGTTGTGTGAAAAAATAATTTGCTACCGCATACAATAACCCAATTGAATTATCGTTATTTTTGCAATTTCAAATAAAAGACCTGAAATGAAAGTAAAGAAACTCCTTTTGGCCGCCCTTTTGATGGTTGCGGCAGTCTCTTACGGACAGAACAACAACTACATCGGACAAGACTACAGCGTGTCTCCCAACGTGATTACGACGGCTGTGCCATTTGTTTCCATATCCCCCGATGCCCGTGGCGGTGCCATGGGTGACTGCGGTGTGGCTTCGTCTCCCGATGTCTATTCTATGCACTACAACCCCGCCAAGTATGTGTATCTCGAAGACAAATTCAGCGCCGGTTTGGGTTACAGTCCTTGGCTGCGCAACCTGGTGAGCGACATGAACTTGGCCTATTTGGCGTTGGCCTATAAGATCAACGACCGTTCGGCTGTGGCTGGTACGTTGCGCTATTTCAGTTGTGGTGACATCAACTTCAGGGACCAGAACAACTACGATCTGGGTACATTCAGCCCCAATGAATGGGCCATCGACGCTACCTATTCGCGTATGTTGGGTGATTACCTGTCGGGTGCCGTAGCTGGCCGTTTCATCTATTCCAACCTGACCCAAAACGCCACAGACTATGGTCGTCCCGGTATTTCTGTCGCTGCTGACGTTTCAGTTTACTATCAGCGTCCTGTCGAATGGTTCAGCAACATGGATGCTGACATTGCTTGGGGTGCTGCCATCACCAACATCGGTAGCAAGATCAGTTACAACGGCCAGTCCGACCGCCGTGACTTCATTCCTACCAACTTGCGTTTGGGCGCCAACCTGAAACTCGAACTTGACGAGTACAACTCTTTGGCCTTTATGGTCGATTTCAACAAGTTGATGGTGCCTACGCCTCCTGTCATCGCTAGAGATTCCATTTCGGGTCAGCCTATCCTCAATGACGATGGCACCTACAAGATTCTTTACGGTATGGATAACAACGTCTCCACCGTGGCAGGCATGATTCAGTCGTTCTACGATGCCCCAGGCCATGGCTACGACTACTACACTGGCGAATTGGTAGACTACGGCAGTTTCTATGAGGAGCTTTGCGAGATTAATATTGGTGCTGGTGTCGAGTATTGGTACAACAATATCTTTGCCGTGCGTGCCGGTTATTTCAATGAGACTGCACTGAAGGGCAACCGTAAGTTTGTCACCCTCGGTGCCGCTTTGCATTACAACGTGTTCGGTCTTGACGTGTCGTATCTGATTCCTGTCAATACTGTGGCAGGCAGCAACCCATTGGAGAACACGCTGCGTTTCAACCTCACCTACAACATGGGTGGCAGCAAGAAAGACTAACAGAAACAACAGATCGTAAAACAAAAAAAGAGGCTTGCGAGCCTCTTTTTTTATGCCTTGTGGTAGAGACGCGGCGCGCCACGTCTCTACATGATGTTAGAATATCCATGCCAATAACACATATAACCAGTGAGCCGTAATGCCTGCGCAGAGACCGCCAACGGTATGTGCGCCGATGGCCTTGCCGATGAGTTTGCGGTAACCGAGGCTGTCGAGCATAGCGGCATGGGTGCTGAGGAAACCGCTCCAGCACATGCCAATGGCGGTGAACACAGCGATAGTGTCGTTGGTAACGATTTTGAGTTCGGGGGTGTTAAGAGTGTCTAGGAAAGTAGGTATCAAACCAATTGCAGCACCCACGGCACCGAGGGCGGTCATGGGGAAGGCAATCAAAGCACCGTCCTTGAAACCAAAGAGCCATTCGAAGATGAAGTTAATCTTGTTGGCGGCCCAACTGATGACGGGCACGCCTTCGTAGGCTACGCCAAGATAGGTTTTTCCGTCCTCACCCGCCGGGCCAAATGTAAGCATCATCACAATGGTGGAGATACAAAGCACGCCAGGAATGATAGCGAAACCGATGCTGACGCCGTCTTTGCCGCCGTCAAGCAAGGAGTTGAGGAAACGCATGAAAACGCCACCCTCGCTTTTGAAAGTGATTTGCTGCTCATCGCCACCAAATTCTGCGTCAACAGGAGTGTCCAACTCGGGATAAGATTTTAACGTGGAGCGTTGCATCAATCTTGTGGAGACGATGCTGCCGATGACAGCACCGGCCACGCCAACCAGGGCGCCTTTGCCGAACCTTTGGCCCGTCATGAAGGCCACGACTACGAGACCCATGCCGAAAGCTGTACCAAAGTTGGTCAGTGAGACGAGTTGGTATTTCTTGAAGTAACGGTTGAAGTTCTTGTCGTGTGCCAAGGTGATGATGGCGGGGTTGTCGCTGAGGAAGGTCATCACGGCGCCCAAAGCGGCCACGCCGGGCAGGTTGTAGAGCGGCTTCATCAAAGGACGTAGCAGGTTCTCTAACAAACGCACCACGCCAAATTCGATGAGAAGTTTACTGATGGCACCCATCAATACACATATGGCCATAATGTATAACACGGTGTCCATTAGTAATTTATAACCAGTCTGCATAAATGTGCTTAGCATCTTGGGCAGGCTCATCTTATAGGCCAGCAATCCAAAGAAGGCGAAGAAGACGATAAGGAACACAATGGCTTCCACGCTTCGCTTTGTCGTGAACTTCAAAGGATTTTTGCGTTCGAACTTCTTGAAGAACTTCTCCACGCGCTCGTGATAGAACGTGGTGGTTCGTTTGATGGTGTTGTATTTTGTCTTTGCCATAATGTATTATTTGACGCGTGACTACGTGACTGCGAAACGCGGGATGGGACCTGTCTCTTGTTCCGAAGTCCCGTGTCTTGTGTCAGATTGTTTTATTCTTTGTTTGAGATGCTTTTTTTCAGTTGAAGCAGGTCGACCTTCCAAGTAAAGCCGACGTTGGCTTGGAACTTGCTGATGCCGTCGCTGCTCGTATGGGAACCGCATAAGTGAAGGCGGACGCTGCGGTCGCCCAAAGGATAGTATTCGAAACCTAGACTTTCAAAGTCGACTTTCTTTCCAGGGACTACGTATTGGTCGAAGGCCTCGGTGTTGGGCAACTGGGCTTGGTTGAAGTCGTATCCTGCCTTGGCAAACACAATCCATTTTTCCCCGATGTCGACGCCGATGCCATAGATGGCGGTGATGTCCTGCCCGAAGAACTGCTCCTGCTCGAATGAGGCGCGATTGATGACGTCAAGGTACATCTCCACGCCTTTGAACTGCAGTTTGTTGCCCAAAGCGATATAGTTGATGAATTTGCCGGGTTGGTATTCAATCATGTTGGCAGAATATGTCGTCTTAAACACGCCGAAGTCACCATACCACATCAAATTATAGGCATACATGCTTTGCATGGCTTCGCTGATGAAAGGCGAGTTGCACACTTGGAAGAGTACTTGGTTCTTTTTTGAGTTGTCGACGAAATTGAGCGAAGCGCCCACCTCATAGCAGCACACGGTGTTCCAAAACTCAGTGCCGTAGTAGATGTCGATGGGGTCGGTGTCATATTCCCAACCACCGATGGCTACGACTTGTTTTCCGGCAGACAAGAAAAAGTTGTCATTGAAGTGCCAGTTGAGGTAGGCCCAGTCGGTGCCTTGGAAGAAAGTGTTGGCGAAATCGATGTTGGGCGAATTGAGGCGCTGGTGCAGGTGGTAGGAGAACTTGCTGCCGATGGTGCCGTCGAGAGACACAACCAGATATTTTCCGGCAAAGCCGTGGTCGGTGCTGGGTGCCACCTCGTCATGTCCCGGATGGTAGTCGACGGTGAAGTCGGCGCGGGTGTTCAGGTGAAGGTTGTCCAAGGTGACAAATGGTTTCTTGTCTTGCGAAATGGCCTGCATGCAATAGCAAAGGCATAGAAAGGTGAATAGTAATGCTTTTTTCATACGAAGTTGAAATTTTCTGCAAAGGTAAGAATTAAAAGCATTAGGATTGGATTTTTGGGCAACAAAAAAACGGGGCGGATGACTCCGTCCCGTTGTGGGGTTGTTTTTGGGAAGACTTTAGCAGACTTCGATGGTCTGCATGGCCTGCTTCTTCTCTTCATTAGTCACCTTCGGGATGACGATGTCGAGGATGCCGTTTTCGACCTTGGCGCTGATCTGCTCCTTGTGGATGTCCTC
>JAEEGG010003120.1_pt1 | contig 41633 bp, 34 predicted proteins | sample 9134161 | NCBI WGS metagenome assembly JAEEGG01 (sample SAMN16246543, study PRJNA631951) | gut metagenome | biome: gut microbiome; feature: rumen; material: CR-attached | host: Bos | place: Iran: Karaj | collected 2018-10 | reverse complement strand
TGGTATATCAAAAGAAAGGAAGTGTTTTTATGGGAATCTTATGGATCGCATTAGAAAAACTCACAGTATCACCAGAGCCGACAAAAGAGCTCATGAAAGATTTTTTGTTGTTCGGTGAGTATTTTTGCCCGCCTGAATATAGAGCTGATGATGTCGGACGTAATCCTTGGTTCTTTGATAAGGATAATAAGCTGGTATCTCTTGGAGGGAAAATGGGCGAGCCGGAAATATGGTATCGCCATATAAAGAAATTCTTTGAAAAGCGTGGTTTTCAATTGATAGGTGACCCAAATATTGTATGTGAAATGGATGTTGACATTGATGTCAGACATTTAGAGTTTGAGAGAATTATCGCTAGATATGACGACAGGCCTATTCTCGAACAGCGGTTTTTAGATGATGACGATATCAAATTAAGCGAACAAGCAACTGATAATGAAGATAACTGAAAAATTCTTTGCAGTTACATTTGCAAAAAAATATGTCAGTTAAGATGCGCCTTGATAATGGAAAATAATTACAATATAATTATAATGATTGTAAGTCATTGTTATAGAAGCAAGGGAAATGATAAGAATCATTTCTGCTCGAAAGGCAACAAAATCTGAAGTAAATTACTACATTCAAGGCGGTGGATAATTATGAGAGATAATTATGATATTTCAAAACTCAATCCCAGAAAGAATCCATATGCAGAAAAACTTAAGCGTCAGGTAACCATTAATCTCAAATCAACAACTGTAGAATACTTTAAAAAGCTTGCTGAGGAGACAGGCATTCCATACCAGAATCTGATAGACCTGTATCTTGATGATTGTGTGAAAAAAGGAATCAAGCCTAACATAAAATGGCAACAGCCGGCATAAAACTATTGGACTTCTTTCTATCAGTTCTGTCGTGAAGGGAAAAAACCTTAACGGATTAACGAAGCCGTTATACAAAGAACTGGACCAGTAAGATTGCGCGACAGTTCGCAAACAACCAAATGCTTAATATTCCGATGCTTGAAGGATGATACAGCAATAACCTCTCAGACTAAGTGTTTGGGAGGTTATTCTTTTTCCTGATCCTCTGTTTACGACAATGATGCTATATGGATGATTATAAAAACATTTTAGGCGGACCGACTGTGATAAAGTGGTTTTAGCAGACGATCACAGGCTGACAGGCGTAATATGATAAACAGGTAGATAGCAATCGGCCGATGTAGTATACTAACATGTAAGTTAATATAAAAGGATGGGATGCCCATGGATTTCATTATTTCTAGCGCAAAGATCAGGAAGGGCGGAAATGCCATTGTATACGACGCTGAAGCCTTGAGCGGCGTTAAGAAGATCGCTTCAAAAGTTGCAGGCGACATAAAGGCTGTCTTCGGAGCTGCCCCCAAACTTCTCGAGAATAAAGATGCTGACAGTCCGGTCTATGTCGGCACGATCGGTGATCAGCTCATCAGAAATCTCGGTGTGGATGTATCCGATATTGAAGGTAAGCGTGAGGTATATAAGATCGAAGTAAAAGACGGCAGCCTCATTATCACGGGAAGCGATAAGCGCGGAACGATATATGGTATGTTCAAGCTCTCAGAGATGCTCGGTGTATCTCCCTTTATCGACTGGCTTGATGTAAAGCCTGTAAGGATCAATGAATTCAAGATCCCTAAAGATTATTGCATGATCTCAAAAGAATCTTCTGTAAAATTCAGGGGATTCTTTATTAATGATGAATGGCCGGCATTCGGTAATTACTGCAACAAGAGGTTCGGAGGCTTTAATGCCAAAGTCTATGAACATGTTTTCGAGCTCCTGTTAAGACTTAAGGGAAATTATATGTGGCCTGCAATGTGGTCAGCGATATTCCCGAATGACGGACCGGGACTTGAGAACTGCATTCTTGCCGATGAACTCGGCGTCGTCATGGGTATGAGCCATCACGAACCATGCTTAAGGCAGGGTGAGGAATATAAGTACTTAAGAGGACCTAAGTCTGTCTATGGAGATGCTTGGAATTTCCTTACAAATGAGAAGGGCATAACAAGATTCTGGGAAGACGGATTAAAGAGAAGCGGCAAGTTTGAGAACGTCATTACCGTAGGTATGAGAGGCGAAGCTGACACCGCAATTATGGGCAAGGAGGCAACGCTCAAAGACAATATCGATCTTTTGCGTAAAGTTCTCAAGACCCAGAACAGGCTTATCAGGGAAAACGTTAACGCTAACCTCGATGAAGTGCCGAGAATGCTGGCACTGTATAAGGAAGTTGAGCCGTATTTTTACGGTGATGACAAGACAGCAGGACTCATGGATGATCCTGAACTTGAAGGCGTTACATTGATGCTTTGTGATGATAATCACGGCAACTTAAGGACCGTTCCGACAAACAAGATGAGAAGTCACAAGGGTGGATACGGTATGTATTACCACTTCGACTATCACGGACTTCCGGTGTCATTTGAATGGTTTAACACAACTCACCTGACAAAGGTTTGGGAGCAGATGACAACAGCATATGACTTCGGAATAAGAGATCTCTGGATAGTTAATGTCGGTGATATATTCAGCAACGAATATCCTCTCGGATATTTCCTTGATCTCGCATACGATTTTGACCGCTGGGGAACAAGTAATTCCGGCAGCGCTCACGAGTATACCAGGCTCTGTGTGGAGCGTAATTTCAAAGGAAAGATCACATCACAGGAACTTAAGAAATGCGTTGAACTTCTTGAAGGATACACAAGGATAACTTCAGCCAGAAGAACGGAAGCAATGAACGATCTGGTCTATGCTCCGTTCGCATACAGTGAAGCGTTTGACACACTCGTGAAGTGTGAGAAGCTCATGAGCGATGCTGATAAGCTTTTGAACAAACTCGAAGGCAACACGAAGTATTCTTTCTACGAGCTCATCTGGCTGCCTTTGACGGCAAACTTAAATGTTCAGAAGATGTGGCTTCTTACGACACTTAATCACGGTTATGCAGCGCAAGGCAGCACATATGCCATGACGCTCGCAAAGAAGGTTGAAGAATGCATCGCTTACGACAGAAAGATAGTGGATGAACTTCACAAGATCGCGAACGGAATGTGGTATGGCATGGGCTTATCCGAGCATATTGGTTTTAACGACTGGTGCGAAGAAGGATGCAAGTATCCTGTGGTTCATACTTTCGAGCCTGCGAACAAAGAAAGACTCATAGTATCCGTTAAGGGAAGTAATCAATATTCGGAAGGTAAATTCTGGACCGGCATTGTTCCCGTTGCAGATGCTTTCCTGGATCCGTCAAAGGATGAGGCTGAGCTGATACTTAGTACGGCAGGCGCTCCTGCTGCTCATTTCAAGGTCGAGAATCCTAACAGCTTTATCAGCGTATCTGAAGCAGAAGGCACAGTAAAGCCTTATACCCTGAAGGTGCTTAAGGTAAGGCTCGACAGGAAAAAGTACAAGAAGACAAAATGTATACCTGAGATCTGCATTCATTGTTCAGACGGAAATGTTGTTGTGAAGTTCCCTGTCAATACGCTGGCAGATATCGGTGCTGGCAGGAAGCCTGACGGAGTGTACTACTGGTGCGGCAGGAAGATCGACATGAACGAGAAAGTCATTGATGCTCCGCTCCATAAGAGATCATGGCCGGGCAGCATTGACTGCATGGATTATATCTCGATAGAAGCAAAGAATTTCTACAGCAAGACTGATTCATCAAAAGGCGGATTCAAAGTAATAGAAGATTATTCCAGAGGCTTTGATGCAGTTAAGGCTTATCCGCAGGATGTTATCTTCGGAAGAAGCGGAAAAGATAGCCCGAAGCTGACTTACAAAGTGAATGTTCCTGTTAAGGGTAATTACACGATCACATTCTGTGTAAATCCCAGTAATCCTTATTCGAGAGAAAATGAGATATTCTTCGGTGTAAGCGCAAACGGCGGCAAGATGAAGAAGATCAATATGATCCATCCTTATTTTGCAGTAGGCGACGGCAATCCTTACTGGTCTTCGGGAGTGCTTCAGAATAAGCGTGAGATAGATGTTACAGTAACGCTCAACGCGGGACTAAATGACATCGATGTCTTCGCGCTCGATCCGAATTTTGTCCTTCAGAAGCTGGTTATATTCAAAGCAGAAGAGTATCCTGCAAGATCTTATCTCGGACCTGAAGAGACATTCAGATACAGCGGCTCATAAGATTTCTTGATGGCCTTTCCGGTACAAATCATAAACTGTTAAAATAAACATGACACACTGTTGTCATGTTTATTTTGTTAGTATCATCACGGAGCGAAAACAGGATGAAGATAGACAGACTTATCGGAATATTGTCCGTATTGCTGCAGGAGGAAAAGGTAACTGCACCCGACCTCGCCGAACGATTCGAAGTATCAAGGAGGACCATCAACCGTGACATAGATGACCTGTTGTATGCGGGAATCCCGATACGTACTTCTCAAGGTGTCGGAGGTGGAATCAGCATTGCCGAAGGCTATAAGGTAGACAGGACGATCCTGACTTCAAAAGACATGCAGATGATCCTTGCGGGCTTGAGGAGCCTCGACAGCGTTAGCGGAAGCAGTTATTACGGCCAGCTGATGGAGAAGATCCAGGCGGGGTCATCGGAATTCATCAGCGGCAGAGATTCGATCCTTATTGATCTCTCGTCCTGGTATAAGGAATCTCTGGCACCAAAGATATCAACGATACAGGATGCGATAGAAAACAGGCATTTACTGGAGTTTTACTACTATGCCCCGTCAGGTGAAAGCAAACGTTCGATCGAACCGTATTATATTGTCTTCAAGTGGACGAGCTGGTATGTGTACGGATGGTGCAGGCAAAGGAAAGATTACAGGCTCTTTAAGCTGAACCGTATGGACAAGGTAAAGGAGACGAAAAAAGAGTTTGAATGCAGAAATGCACCGGTACCGGATCTCAGTTCTGAATTGAAGTTTCCGCGGAATATATTGCTTAAGGCATTGTTTGATCCGGATATGAAGTGGCGTCTGGTAGAGGAATTCGGTCCTGACTGTTATGAAGTTCAGGAAGACGGCAGGCTTCTTCTGATCAAAGACTACGCTGATATCGATAATCTTACGATGTGGATGCTTACATTCGGCGATAAAGTAGAAGTGATAGAACCTAATGAAGTGCGTATGAGACTTAAGGAAATATCAGGATCAATGATGAAAATATATGGAGGAAAGAAAAATGGCAGAAATTGAAAGATACGATGTAAGTGAAGAGTGGGCACATTCAGGAATCATCAAGGCCGGTGATTTTTGTTTCCTGGGATACTGCGTAGGGAATATCGGAGGAAGCATCGAGGAACAGATTAACGGAGCCTTCGACAACATGGAACAGAGACTTGCGATGGTAGGCCTTACATTGGAATCCGTGGTTCAGATGGATTGTCTGTTCAGGGATGTATGGAACATCCCCGTTATGGAGAAGATCATCAAGGAAAGATTTAACGGGAAGTATCCTGTAAGAAAATCCATCCAGACGGAGTTTGCCCATGTCGGCGGTAAGGATGGATTACTGTTCCAGGCTGATGCAGTAGCGTACTGCGGTAAATAAGTCAAACGGAGACAGAGATAATGAAATACGATTGGATTGATAAATACCTTCTGGAAAAGCCTGGCGTAACAAAGGATCTGCAGCCGGAATGGAACTGGATACGCTATCAAATAGGCGGGAAGATGTTCGCCGCGGTATGTTTGGATGATAATGACAAGCCTTATTACATAACGTTGAAACTGGAACCGCTCGAAGGCGAATTCTGGCGCAAACAGTATGAGGATATTATTCCCGGTTACTACATGAACAAAGTGCATTGGAATTCGGTGAAAGCTGATGGAAAAGTGCCTGACGATATCCTCAGGGATTTGCTTAATAAGGCATATGGAATAGTACTCGGAAGTCTGAGCAAGAAAAAACAAAAGGAGATATTGGAAGATGAGTGATCTTATCAGCTGCTGCGGTTCGGATTGTAGCGTATGTTATTGTTATGGGGATATGTGCAAAGGCTGCAATGCATTGTGCGGTAAGGTTTTTCACGCACCTGAAGGAAAAGAATGTCCCATATATTATTGCTGCAGAATTAAAAACGGATATAAGTCCTGCGGAGAGTGCAGTAAACTTCCGTGTGACCTTATTCTTGGAACGCGTGATCCTAAGATGTCTGAAGAAGAATTCATGAAGACTGTGGATGAGCGGGTAAAGAGGCTTAGAGGTTGACCACAATGGCATTGGATCTGAAAAAGAAATTCAAAGAGTACTATCTGCCGAAGAATACTCCTGAAATCGTAAATATACCGTCCGTCAATTATCTTGCTGTCAGAGGAACTGGTGATCCTAATATCGAAGACGGTGATTATCAGCATGCAGTAGGATGTCTATATGCAGTAGCCTACACACTCAAGATGAGTTACAAAACTGATTACAAAATACCCGGGTTTTATGAGTATGTAGTACCTCCGCTGGAAGGCTTCTGGTGGCAGGAAGGAATCGATGGTGTGAACTACGCTGATAAGTCATCTTTTAACTGGATTTCCGTAATACGTTTGCCTGATTTTATCACTGCACCGGATGTCGAATGGGCAGTCAGGACAGCAACGGACAGGAAAAAGATTGATTGTTCGCCTGTTAAGTTCATGACTATCGAAGAGGGACTGTGTGTGCAGATGATGCATACGGGTACATATGATAACGAACCGGAAACAGTTGCTTTGATGGATGCTTATATACTTCAAAACGGTTATGAGAACGATTTCGGCGAAGACAGACTTCACCATGAGATATATCTGTCGGATCCGAGAAAAAGCGCTTCGGATAAGATGAGAACCGTTATCCGGCATCCTGTACGGAAAAGATAATAGCTCTTTCTTATAATTTGCAGACAAAAATATGTAATTACGGTGATTATCGGTCTTTTTTCTTGAAAACATCGAATTGTAAAATATAATTAATATATACGAGTGTGTTTTCTGAGGAGATACCGGTTCAGCGTATGAAGAAGTTCTTGATAGTTATAGTCAACATTGCCATTATGGCAACAATATTGACCTTCGTTGTACTATACGCAGGATATGAGAACAGGGATTCTTACCGCAGGCAGATAGAGAACTTCGAGAATACTACAGTCACCATGGAGCACGTGACTGAGAATTATCTTGAAGGTGAGCAGAGGATCTGCGATGTCTGGGCGCAATATATCAACAACAGTAATATGACGATGGAAGAGGCGGCTGAATATATCCGTTCCTCCCATGTTCTCGAAAACACATCTGCCCATATTATTTCAACGGATACTCTTACAGGCCTTTCCACGCGTCCGGGAATCGGTACGGCCGATGAATATGAGGTGTCTTATCAGAGACTTGATCTCCTGAAGAATACTGACTGGATAGATGAGATCGGCAAGTCGATAAACATAACACGTGCCTATACCAACCCGATGAATGGCGAGCAGTCACTGGCCTTCTGCAACATGGTAACGCTGCGTAATCCTGACAGTGATGCTGTTGAGTCGGCAGTCCTTTTGCGCGTAATCCCGATTTCGGATCTGGAACAGAAATGGGTATTCCCTCAGACGGAACTCGTAAATGCAGAGCTCTCAATGATCGATGCAGGCGGCGATTATATCCTTAAAGGTCATAACTATAAGAATTCCAGCTTTTTCGAATTTTACAAATCCTATAACCAGACGGATCCGGAGTCTTCGAAGGAACTCTTTGATAAGATCACTTCCTCTACCGGTTCCGTGTCTATGATCAACTCTCACGGTCAGGAGTGCATCCTTGCATATACACCGATCTCTGCTACATCAGGCTGGACGATGTTGGGACTTGTTCCTGCTGATGATCTCAAAGTCGATACGGAAAACCATGTGTTGTTTATAGTCGTATCTGTAGGACTTCTTATCCTGTTCCTCAGTGACCTTTTCTATATGCGTTACTTAAATAAGAGACTTCAGATCGCGGCAAGGAAGGCTGAGTCCGCCAATAAAGCCAAGACTGATTTCCTTTCCACAATGTCACACGACATACGTACTCCGATGAATGCCATAATAGGTCTTACCACCCTGGCTGAGAAAAATCCGGGTGACGTGGAGTCAACAAAGGAGAGCCTCCGTAAGATCAGTCTTGCAAGCAATCATCTGCTGACACTGATCAACGATATTCTGGATATCTCAAAGGTCGAGAGCGGAAAACTGAAGCTGAGTCCTTTGACGTTTTCCATTGTTGAGACGGTCGAGAATCTTGTTAATATTTCCCAGCCGATGATCAAGGAGAAGAATATCGAATTCAGTTTCCATATCAATCAGTTCGAGAAGGAGTACCTCTATACAGATCAGCTCCGTCTGAATCAGATTTTTATCAATATCCTTTCCAATGCCATCAAATACACTGAACCCGGAGGACGTGTCAGTGTTGATCTGCGCGAGGAACACAGTGATGTAACAGGCTGTATAAAGCTTATCTATGTTGTATCTGATACCGGTATAGGAATGAGTCCCGAATTCATGGAAAACATGTATAAGCCGTTCTCACGTCAGGTGGACAGCCGTGTAAACAGTATTCAGGGTACAGGTCTCGGACTTGCCATAACAAAGCAAATGGTTGATCTGATCGGAGGTACGATCGATTGTCAGAGCGAGCAGGGGAAGGGAACGACCTTTACCGTTACTCTTGATATTCCTGTTGCCGACAGGCAGCGCGAAGACATGAAGCTTGAACCGATAGATGTTCTTATCGTTGATGACGATGAGACGATGCTTCAGACTGCGACAGATACGCTTACATCTCTCGGCGCTAATGTTGAACAGGCAAATAACGGACTTGAAGCTCTCGGAATGATAGAGCACAGACACCTTTCAGGCCGTGATTACACTGTTATAATCATCGACTGGAAGATGCCTGACATAGACGGACTTGAGACAATAAAGCGGATCCGTTCGGAGATAGATTCGCAGACCCCTATATTACTCATCTCGGCATATGACTGGTCGGATATCGAGGATAAGGCAAGAGCAGCAGGAGCAAACGGCTTTGTCAGCAAACCGCTTTTCCGCTCGACGCTCTATGACAAGATCAATGGCCTTATCGGCAAAGACTCCGGTTCTGTTGAGCCTGAGGATGATTATTCGGATCTTAACGGTATCAATATTCTTGTGGCCGAGGATAATGACATTAACTGGGAGATCATATCTGCAATGCTCGCAATGTTTGGAATAACAACCGAACGTGCAGAGAACGGACGTGTCTGTGTGGATATGTTGAGCAAGGCTGAAGAAGGCAGCTATGAACTGATCTTCATGGATGTTCAGATGCCTGAAATGAACGGACTTGATGCTACAAGGACGATACGTAAACTTGAGAATCCGTGGGCATCATCGATCCCGATCGTTGCCATGACGGCTGATGCATTCTCGGAGAACATCATGGAATGTCTTGATGCGGGAATGAACGGACATATTGCAAAGCCGGTGGATATCAAACTGGTTATCAAAGAGATCAGGAGAATCAGGGAAGGAAAGGTATGAATATGAAAAAAGCTATTAGTTTACTATTAACGGCAACAATGGGTCTTGGAATGGTTGCATGCACGGCTCCGAAAGCTGATGTCGATAAAGGCTTCAGTCCTGCGCTGGACAAGTCGACCAGTTGTCATATTACCATTGCCGGAGGCTACGATAACTTCGAAGCTCTGGAAACTGAATTTGACCGGTTTAACGAGTACTATCCGAATGTGGAACTCGTGTTTACGAAGGTTGATGATTATAACAACATGATCGGCACCGTCCTTAACGGAAATGATGCTCCTGACATCTATGTCAATTATTCATGGATGTATGGCAGGGAACAGTATTCATCCTGTATCGAGCATGCAGAGAATCTGGCAGATCCCGCGCTCAACCTTAATCTTGACTGCATCCGCGGCAATATCATGTTGAATACAGATGATGGCACTCTTCCGATGGTGCCTGTTTTCGCAAATACATATGGCATGCTCGTGAACAAAAAGCTGTTCGAAAAGGAGGGCTTGAACGTTCCGACGACATATAAGGAACTTGTTGATGTCTGCAATGCTTTCCGTGAAAAGGGCTATGCAAATCCCATGATGGGTTTCTCACAGAAGGAGACAACCTCACTATTCTCATTGACGATATATCCGTATTTTTGCGGAACAGTTGCGGGTGATGCAGAGGCTGTTAAAAAGCTTAATTCACTTGATCCTTCGGCCGGTGAATACTTAAGACCTTCACTTGAGAAAGTAACGCAGTTTATGAATGACGGATGTGTCGATCTTGACAGCTGCGAACAGATCGAGAACAACTATGATGCCGTTATCCTCCGTTTCTTTGAAGGTGACATTCCGATGATGACATGTTCCGGAGATACTGTCTCAGGTACAAAGAAGCGTGAGAGCCGTTCCGAAGCGTTTATTGCCAATCCATTTGATTATGCCTTTGTACCTATCCCTGTGTCAGACGATGGAGCATATTTCCTTGACATGCCTAATCTCCAGTTCTCAGTCAACAAGGACAGTGCAAATCTCGATATGGCAAACGAGTTCATGCGTTTTCTTATAACTTCGCGTGAGCTGAATCAGATGGCAATGAACAAGGGCCTCATGTCACCGACAAAGGATCTTTCGTTCAATAACATGTATGCTGCATTCGGAAAAATTCCTGAATCACGAATCCTGTCACCCGAAGTGATCGGACTGACAGATGATGCGGTTATTCAGATGAGACAGGCTGTTTACCTTGTCGGAAGAGGCGAGATGACCATAGATGAAGCAGTTGCCGCCTATGGTACCTTTACGCAGTAACGGCATACGTTACCGGTTCTGAACTTTCAAGATCAAGGACGGACAGTTATGAATTATTTTGTTGAAGGCATACAGGGCAGTGGAAAGAGCACGTTAACCGGAAGGTTATCGGAGAAATATCCTGACCATAAAGTTTATGAGGAGGGGGATTATTCTCCCGTTGAGCTTGCCTGGTGCGCATACATGAATAAGGAAGATTATCTGAACATACTGGATAAGTATTCTTCCATGCGCGAAAAGATAGAAGAGAAAACTCATACAGAAGATGATCACATGATCGTCTGCTATACGAAGGTTAAGACTGATAAACATGAGTTTTATCAGGACATGGAAAAGTATGAGATATATAACAACAGGATATCTTTCGGGCAGTTTAAAAAGATTGTTTTGGGCCGTTTTGAAAAATGGGATGGAGAGCCGTTGATCGCTGAATGCTCATTGTTTCAAAACACTGTTGAGGATCTTATTCTCTTCCGCGATATGAGTGATGAAGCAATTATGGATTTCTATCGTGAGATAAAGAAAGTGCTTGAAGATAAGCAGGTTCATATAGCATACATTAAGACCGAACCTGAAGGTATCAGAAAGAATCTTGAGAATGCAAGGAAAGAACGTGTTGATGATAAAGGTAATGAAGTATGGTTTTCCATGCTTTGTAATTACTTCGATAATTGTCCGCACGCAGTCAGATGCGGTCTTGAAGGTGAAGACGGTCTCGTAAGACACTGGATCCACAGACAGGAACTCGAACTTCGGATCTGTGAGGAATTGTTCCCTGGACAGTATTCTGTTTTCAGTTCGAAAAACTATGGTGAGATAACAATATAATTTCTGTAATTACCGATCAAGAATGCGGTATACGGCATCCTCATATTCTGAATACTTCTTTGCTTTCAGAAGTTTCTTGATGTCGCGTTCGCTGCCTTCGAACTGCAATTGCCAATAAGACCACAATTCTCTCATCTTGTAGATGACATTGATATCAGGTGACATGATCTTCTGATATTCGTGATAAAGGGTATCGTGGAACATTTTGAACTTGGCAAAGTCAGTTTCTTGTGTAGTGCCTTTAAGCTTTCCTGCAAGAGACGGATCTGCGATAAGACCTCTGCCTAACATCACGGGATCAAGATCTGTGCCGAATGTACGCTTCATCTCTTCATAATCACTGACAGAATAGATGTTGCCGTTATACACAAGAGGGCATTTTGAATGTTCCAAGGCGTATGCGAAATATTCCTTGCGCGGTTCGCCCTTATAAAAGTCGGATCTTATCCTCGGGTGCACGATCAGTTCGTAAACAGGGTATTGGTTGAAGATGTCTATGAGATCATAGAACTCATCCGGGTTAAAGTAGCCGAGCCTTGTCTTTATCGATATCTTCATTCCGTCAGATTCAGAATAAGAGTAGATGTCATCTAAGAATCTTTGAAGATCAAGAGTATTTGGCAGGAATCCGGCGCCCTTACCCTTTGCACATACGGTTCCTGAAGGGCATCCGAGATTAAGGTTTACTTCCGTGTAACCCATAGTCTTAAGCTCCTGCGCGCCTTCAATAAAGTGATTTGACCTGCAGGTTAGAAGCTGGGGGACAAGACATATACCGGTGTTGTGATTCGGGATCAGATCTTTTCGCTCACGGGGAGTGATGGGACACTTTTCGGATGGGGAGATAAAAGGTGCAAAATATTTATCTATATTGCCGTAGAGCCCGTTGTAAGCATTGCGGAAAATGTAATTTGTAATGCCTTCAAGCGGGGCAAAATAGATCTTCATTTGATTATGGATTCCCTTCGCGATTAACCTTTTGATATACTCTTTAAGTTATTGCAACAAATATACTATTTCAATTGTATTTAGTACAGAAGCTATATTAGGGGTATTCTGTCTATACATAAGGGGGCAATTACATGAGCGGCAAGAAAATTGCGGAAGTATCATTGGTCGTATTCTTTCTTTGCGCTGTGCTGGCGGTATTTGTAGTGTACTATATGCATTCTGATGCAGCGCGCGCAGAAGAGATCGGAGCATATCTGAACTACAAGTACGGAGTTACAGTCGATGAAAATGAGGGCGTTAACATTGAAGGTAATGAATTCTCACTTGTTACTTCGGATAACGTTTTTGTGTGTGGTACATGCGATTATTTCGGTGACGTGCTCACAGAATCTTATGTGAATTACTACTACGCTGATGAATGCGTTGGGCATATAAACGAGTCGATCGGCGATTGTTTTTCTGACTGCGTGATCGTTTATGACGGTTTACAGCTCTCCGAATTGGGATCTTTACCGGTTGATACAGGTTCGATTGATTCCTATGACGGATATGTTGCAGCAACTAAGACTGCATGGGAGAATGCCCAGGAGCACAAATATTACTATAAGATCAGCATCAGGGTATATGTCAGGGAGTCTGATCACCAGACACCTGACCGGCTTGAAGATGTAAACAACGCGATCGCAAGATTGCAGGAAAATGGAGAGTATTTCGACGTTTTCTTCTTCACAGTTCCTGATGATCTGTTTGATCTATATAAAGAAAAAGGTGTCTATGTCTATTTCAAAGGCGGAATAATGAAAGAATTGGAAGAAGGTCAGGATCAGGCTACATGCATTGAACTGGAACATCTGGTTACTGATCTGAATGGAAGCGTGGGTCAATATACCCAGTGGGATCGCTAATTCGTAATAGAACGTGTATATGTAAACCAGTTCATTTTACTTTAACTATATAAATCTGACATTTAATTGATGCTGATTTGATGTTTTATACTCATACAATTTAGACAATACGCTTTATGGGGAACATCAGGAGAAGCACTATATGAAAAGATTAAAGATAATATCAGCAGCGCTCTGCATCTTAATTCCGTTAGCCGGCTGCTCTGTTAATAACAAGGCTCCTGCCGGTGAAGGTGCTACTGACACTTCCGTTACTGACAAAGAGACCTCATCTCACCAGGTAACTGTAGAGGATCTTACAAGAAACGTCATCTCGAGTGGTGAGATCGATTATATAAGTTCGTGTCCCAAGCTTATCGTTGACGGTGTTGAAGCTACGGAGATAAATACTGCTATCAGCGAACATATACAGGAAGAGTATCCTCTTACATTAAACGGAGAATATGTTGACGGCTATGAGACCATATACAAATGGGGTGTAAAGAATAACACTGTATCAATCGTTGTTTATGCGACCTATGTCAGCGAAGATTATTACACCGTTGAGGTATACAATTACGATCTTGATACTCTGAGTCCTTTGGAAGATACAGAGGTTGCAAAGCGTCTTGGCATGACTGATGAAGAGTTCTTCGATAAGACGGCTGAGATTTTTACTGAGCGCTATGGTGATGTGCGCGATATCGATGTTGTGAAGAGCATCGAACAGATCGATTACTACAATATCACCCCTTACATTACTCCTGAAGGTAATCCCGGAGTTGCTGCATATATCTATTATGCTCAAGATTCCCAGTTCGGAGGAATGAAAAGTATGAGGTGCTTTGACCTCACAAAAGATTATTCTGACAGTCAATAATTTCCTTATTGGAATTCCTGTGAAAAATCTGCCGGCCCGTCTTAACTGTTTTTGTTAAGGCGGGCTGGTAGTTTATAGGGTACTATGACTCAATAATAAAGGGTCGAAAACGAAGTTCCCGGCCCTTTATCTTTTTGGGGTGTTTATGTAGTCTTATGCGACTTTATCTCTTAATGATTCGAATGCCTTCATGGCTACCTGCTTTACGTTCGGATCAGTCTCAGTAAAAGCGAGCTTTTTGATGTACTCTTCGCAATGCTTTGCCCTGATGGCTGCTGCTGATTCACATGCTGTTGCTCTTACCATTGCGGACTTATCTCTGAGAAGCGGGATTAAAGCCATTCCGGATTCATAACTGGGGATCATGCCAAGTGCGATAGCTACAGTTACTCTGATGTCTTCGCTCTGATGATTCACATACTTGGTGATTGAATCAAGTTTTTGCTTTGAACCTGCCTTCAAAATCTTTTCTTTTAAAATGTCAGTAAGTGCCATAGTAAGATCCCCCTTTCTATTTATTTCTAAGTCTATTATAGATTTGAGATTGCGAAGGGATAATCAACGCAATATTAAATCTCTGTGAACACTTTGCCTAAAGGTTAAAGCGTTTTGATAAAACACTTGCTTTTCGGGCTTTTTGCTGCAAAAAAACGGCTGATATTTGTGTCAGTTCACAAGACGGTTTCGCTAAATGTTTGAATGAAGTTCACAGGAATTAAACATACCCATTGAATATGTTAGGTATAATGCAAATATGAGAATTATTAGGGTAAATTAGATAAAACTATTTTGATATAATTAAGATGATATGTAATGCAGCCTGATATAAAGGTTCTGCTCATCGAAACGTGTGGGAGATTCATAAATGAACAATCGCATAGCTATATTCACAAACGGTTTCAGTAACGAGTTTGTTGAACATATAGTTACAGGCATACAGAGAAAGGCGCAGGAAGACAGTATTGATCTTTTTGTGTTTGTCACGTATTGCAGCCCGGGCGATCATGAACTTCAGAATAAATGCCAGCTGAACATTTTCCATCTCCCTGATCCCGCTGCTTTTGACGGCGCGATCATGCTTACCAACACTTATAATTTTCCTGATGAACAGGAACGTGTATGTGCCCGCTTTCAGAGAGCCGGTGTGCCAATGCTTTCTCTTGAAGTTGAAGTCCCGGACATGTCCTGCATCAAGACTGAGAATTATAACGGTGTAAGAGAGCTGGCGCTCCATCTGGTTGAACACCACAATGCCAAAAAGATCATTTATGTAAATGGAGTAGACAGTAATGTTGAGAACCTGACCAGACGCCAGGCTTTGGTAGATGTGCTTAAGGATCATGGCCTTGAACTCTATGATGAATTCCATTGCGATTTTGGTTTTTATACTTCCTACATGCAAATGAAACAGTATTTGGAAGACTCAAAAGAACTTCCTGATGCCATTGTATGCGCAAACGATAACATGGCGCTCGGAATAAATACCGCTTTAACTGAAGGGGGCTACAGTGTTCCTGATGATGTTCTTTTGACTGGTTTTGACATGTCCAAGGATGGACAGCACACATTTCCAATCCTTTCCACGGTTTCAAGAGGCTGGGAGACCTTTGGAGAGACAGCATACGAAAAGCTGAAGTACCAGATTGCAAATCCGGATGTAAGGTTTACTGAAGAATATCATTCTTATTTTGTTCCTTCGGAAAGCTGCGGTTGCCCTGCGTCTGAGGAAGCTATTAAGAACCGCTTTAATGCTATCAGAAACTCATATTTTGAAAACCTTCAGATGAATATCATGGATATCTTTTTCATGGGCCTTCAGGTTCCGTTGTCATTTGCGGTAAAGAAAGAGGATTTCTATGAAAAGGGAATACTCAATATCGCCGATGTTCCTCTGCTTGGTAAAAACTACTGCCTTTGTACCGAGCCTGAATTTTTTGAGATGAATGATGACCATTATCCCGAAAGGATCAGAGGTTACAGTTCTAATATGGATATCCTTTATGAACTCCGGGACGGTGAGAGATTTGCCCCGAGACATTTTGATTCAAGAGAACTTTATCCCGGCTATGTTCATGAAGATGGCAAGTCAAATCTCTATATATTTGCGCCTCTCAATTATCTGAATTTCATTATCGGTTACATTGCGATTAAGAATACGCCGATGTTGCTTTACAATCTCGGCCTAAGCAGATTCATTAAGAATATGAATGCGCAGCTGTTCAGTATGCGCCGTCATATCTTCTCTGACCGTGCTAACAAAGAACTAAAGAAGATCTACATGACTGATGCGCTTACAGGTATGTATAACCGCACCGGATGCCAGCAGGTTCTTTACGATTACATCACTTCCCGAAAAGAGAATAACGAGAAGTCGATCCTTGTTTTCGCTGATATCGACAGAATGAAGACCATCAATGATGTATACGGACATCTTAACGGAGACCTTGCGATCAAAGCTACAGCTGAGGCATTCAGGACTCATTCTCCGAAGGAATGGCTGTTCGGAAGATACGGCGGAGATGAATTTATTGCGGTAGGACCATGTCCTGATTCGATCGATGATCTCATACATCAGATTTCCGAATCCATGAGCAATGATTTCAAGGCACTGAATCTGTCATTCGTACTCCATGCGAGTATCGGTTATGCTTTTATCGAGCCCGGTGATGATGCGACGATTGATGATTACATCGACCGTGCCGATAAGTACATGTATAACGAAAAAGAAAAGTACCACAAGTATATAGATTCTCTCAATCAGAAGAGGGACTGATTTAATTCTCTGATTAAGTGTTATACTTACACAGGTGCCTTTCAGGCACAAATTAATCAGGAGAGTTGAATAGATGAAAAAAGTAATCATTGTCGGAGGCGGTATCTCCGGAATGACTGCAGGCATTATCCTGCAAAACTCAGGCTTTGAGACTGAGATCTATGAAAAGAATCCCGTACCGGGCGGCGAGCTTACAGGATGGAAGCGCGAAGGCGTATACATCGATAACTGCATAAACTATATTATGTGCAGTAAAAAAGGAAGTGCCATGAATGAGCTTTGGCACGAGATCGGAATGCTCGACGACAGCGTCAAGATGTATTCCAAGGACCGTTTCTTCACATACAAGGGACATGGCGGAGAGATCACTTACTGGAGAGATAAAGAAAGAACAAAGCGCGAGATGCTTGCTTTATCTCCTGAAGATAAGGATGCTATCGAGAAGTTTTTCGAGAACGTAACAAGAGCAGAGTCCATGATCATGCCTCTCGACAAGCCGATGGACAAGATGGGTCCCAGAGACTTCATGAAGCTCGGCGATTTCGTTAAGAACGTCCCTGCCGCACAGAAGGCATACAAGGGTGTAAGCGTTAAGGATTTAGCTGACAGTTTTAAGAACCCTGTCTTAAGAAGCTCTGTCATGCTCACACATCCTGAGACAACACAGGCATATTCATTCGTTATGTCTTACGCGATGGTTACATCAGGCAGCGGTGATATTCCTGAGGGCGGCTCATTGGCTGCAGCATTGAGGATCGCTGACAGATATAAGCAGGCAGGCGGAAAGCTGCATCTCGGCGCACCTGTTAAGAACGTTAAGATCAACGGGAAAATAGCTGAAGGCATCGTTCTTGAAGACGGCACTGAAGTTAAGGCTGATTATGTTATCTGCGCAACAGATGCAAATCACACATTCACACATCTTCTTCCTGCCGAGTACATGCCGAAGAAGCTTAAGAAGTGCTTCGACGATAAGGCTCACTTCTCTGTATTCAGTAAGTATCACGCAGCATTCCTCGTAGATGGCAAGATGAACGTTGATCCCGATACAACATGCTGGGAGAGCGACGGAATCAAGGTCTGGGACAGAGAGATCAAGGATATCGGTTTCATCTGTTACGATTACGATCCGACTCTTACACCTGAGGGCAAGACAAGTATCCAGATGAAGCTTTTCCAGTACGGCCAGGAAGTAGATAACTGGTTTGAGCTTGCAAAAGATCCTGAGAAGTATGAAGCAAAGAAGATGGAAATTGCTAATGCTCTCATTGCTGAGGTCGAGAAGCAGTTCCCAGAGACAAAGGGTAAGATCAAGCTTCTTGACGCATGGACACCTGTCTCATACGCAAAGCATTGCAACGCATACAGAGGCGCTTACATGGCTTTCGTTGCAGATAAGGATACAAAGACCGTTACAACACCAGGTGTTGTTAAACAGCTTAAGAATGTATTCCTTGCAGGTCAGTGGCTCATGGGTTCAGGCGGACTTCCGCCGGCAACTGCCCAGGGCAAATATGCAGCATGGAGAATCTGCAAAAAAGAAGGCGTTGAGTGCAAGTAACTTGTAACTTAAACCGTTGAGAATACCCACTAAACGCTTGAAATAGTAAGTTTAGTGGGTATTTTTTTACATCTCTTCTATATACTTTTCCACGCGGTCGTTGAGGATCCTGACTGCATCTTCGAGCGGCCTGTCTCCGGCATAATACGGAGATATCTCTTCTATCAGGAAGGCAGTGATTACAGGGTCGTCGTAGTAGTAGAACGAGATGGTCGAGAGGCTGTTCATCATGCCTTCTTCCATAGCTTTTGTAGATTCTTTGTATCCGTATACGATGCAATAATCATCCAGTTCGGTAAAATAATCCGACAGTTCCTCGTCTGTCTTTCGGCCCTTGTTGTTTTCCTCTGATATCAGCGCTATGTTTTTAGCCATGACATCTTTGTTGGTAACGATGTTCTGAAATTCTTTGTCTGCATCTCCGAACCCTGCGCCTGAGAACAGGAAATTGATGAATTTCCTGCATCCTTCTTTACTGCCGGATGAGGACGTAACAGATATTGTTTCCAATGCTCTGAATCTGGGCCCTGATGCGTTAACGGACGGTGTTCCGATTATCGTATAGCTGCCTTCGGAAGACTTGCATGCGTGAATGAATTCGGTGAAGCTTTCAATCCTGTCATACCGGCAGGCGCCTCTGACTCTTTTGACTTCTTCATTCCAGTCATAATCACCGGCGGGTGCAAATCCGTCATCTGCAAAGTATTCGTTTGATGATTCGACGGCTTTATTGAACTGGTCTGTGCCGAATTCAACATTATTACCTTCGATGGCTGATTTTGTGTCAATGCAGGACAACATGAAATCCTTTTTGTTGTTGTATGTTGAAAGAGGATAATCGTAAGGCGAGAAACCATCCAGTTTATCAGTTAACAAATTCTCATAATCTTCAAAAGTGATTCCGCACGCACCGCTGTTTATTAGGGAAGTGTCGGTTACAAGTCCTTCGATCTCCAGTGTGACAGGGAGGAAGTACAGTTTGCCGTCTATCTTCGATGCTTCGATGATATTCGTGAATTGCTTATCCATTATTTCCTGATCGAGATATCCTGTCAGGTCTTCGAAAATATCATCTCTCATTGCATAATTCTTTTGGATCCCGATTGCCAGGTCAGGTGCCTCACTTCCTTTTAATTCCTGGATCATGGTGTAGAGTTTTTCGTCATCTTCGTTAAGAACGGAAAGATCTCTTCCGGCCTTAAGTCCCGAATTGTATTTGCTCCATACTCTTATGAGATATTCGTTATCCATTCTGTTGAATTCATAGATGGCGTTCGACATATATTCAGTGATCTTCGTATCGATAGGGGTTGCCAGTTCGATTACTGTCTTTCCCGCGTGGGGATTCTTATCTGCCTTTTTAAGTATGGTTACGGTCTCATCTATTCCCGAAAAGAACATTGAATATCCAGTGGACTTGCTCGAATATATAACGGCTTCTTCATCGCTGCAAGCTATGAGTTTGACTTCCTCACGCGACAGGTCTGAGAAATATGGTGTATACCAATTATTCTCTATAACCGTTTTTACTTCCTGTGACTGCATGTCAAAAGCAGTTATGTTGCCAAGTGTATCGATCCTGCAAAGCTCACCTGAAGTCACAGCCTGATATTCAGCAAGGTTGATATCATCTGTATTCTGAGCATCGTATTTTACGCTATTGATCAGTTTTCCGGTCTCGGGGTCAAATTCCAGGACTAAAGGCCCGTCACTTCTTGTGTAACCTATAGTAAATACCGTCTTGCTTCTTGAGTCATACGAGAACTCATCCAGGTTATATATATTTGGGAGTTCTGACATATCGAATTCGCATTTGTATTCGCTTCCTGCAAACGAATATATATATACTGTTGAACTGGTGGAATAGCCGGATGCGTAGATGACAGGAAAGTAGTAATCTCCGGCTGTATAAACTTCTGTAACTCCGGCCCATGATGAATTGCCTTCCTGTAATTCGAGATTACTGCCGTCTGCATTTCTGAACGGGCGGGGATCTTTTGCCTCGCCGCTTATAAGATCAATTGTGATGATCGCAGTCTCAAATCCTGACGCCCCAAAGAGTTCTGCTATGGCTTCGGCGGTATTCCCGTCTTTACCGGGCTTTATGCTGTTTATCCTTGTTATCGAATAGTTTCCCGGATCCGTGACCTTGATCTGATTTAAGAGGTTTCCGTTGCTGTCATAAGTATCGAGCATGGTCCTTCTGTAATTATCATAGTCAGAAAGATTCGTAAGACTGTACAGGTGATACAGCCTGTCATTTCCATAAGTTACGACGCTGCTGTCGATCATCTCGGTCGGCAGTTTATCAGTCTCTAAATCGAATCTGACTGATTCATACCATGGGTCATCCTCTTTTACTACGATGTTTTTGGTGTTGCTTTTTGCACACGATGTGATCATTGGCGCAAGAATGCTGACAGCCAATGCTAATGCTGTTATTCTTTTGTACTGCATTGTTTCCCTCCAGATGAGAGCTAATGAATCCTATTACCATCTATACTGTAAAGCAAATTTTATTTTTTGCATCCGAAATACGCAAAAAGACACGAAAACTATGCCGATTTGATGCTTCAGATGAAGTTTTGTAAATATGATTAGAAATAAGACAGTCGGTTAATTATTTGTTACTTTTTGCTTTTCAGGGTGTAAGAGTGGGTTTTCAATAAATATAATCAGGGAAATTCACCTAATATGTTGACGCGAGGATCTTCGTAATGAGCAATGCGACACCCGCAAAACCTGTTGTAAAGAAGTCAGGGAGTCTTGTCGATAAGACCCTGCATTTTCTTGTCCATAACGGTTTTGCATTCACCGTAAGCGTGATGTGTCTTGTTCATTCGATCCTTCTTGCGATTTTCCTTTTTGCAGGCGTAATGCCTTTGGTACAGATCAATGCCTTCAGTGTTCTGGTATATATATTTGCATTCTTCCTTTGCAAATTCGGTTATATCAGGGCCGTATATTTCAGCATTGTCCTGGAGGTTACTTTCTATACCATCATATCGACATACTATGTAGGACTCAGGTGTGGTACATACTGTTTCCTTTTCTCGATCGTTCCGATAATCATATACTTCGGCGCTTTCCTTTATCAGGGCGCGAAAAGATGGAGTATCGTTCTTATGCTCGTTCTGAACTTTGCAACTTTCATTGCCCTTTATATAAGGTATGCTCCGATCGAGCCTGTCTATGATCTGCCGCCTGTTACCAGACTGGTACTTGTGTGTGTTTCTGCATTCGCCATGGTTTTCTCGACGATATTTTATAACACGATCTATATCTATACGTCTGAAAGAGAACTGGGTGATCTTGAGAAGAGAAATCAGCAGTTGTCATCTGATGCCCATGAAGATGCACTCACTAATCTTTTGAACAGACGCGGTTTCCTTCCTCTTGTTCAGGCGATGATGGATGACCATACGCAGGATTTCTGCATTGCATTCTGCGATCTTGATAACTTCAAGCGTGTTAATGACACATATGGTCACGAAGGCGGTGACGAAGTCTTGAAGCACGTTACTAATCTCATAAGGAAAGAACTTCCCGGATGTGACATATGCAGATGGGGCGGAGAGGAATTCGTAATCCTGATGCGCGGCTATAACATGATCACTGCAAAAGAGAAAATGGAAGATTTAAGAAAGCATATCGAATCTAATCCGACTATTTTCTTTAATAAGAGGATCCCGATCACTTCTACTATCGGACTTGAAGAATATAAAGCTGCATTTAATGAGCCTGAGGAGATCATAAAGGTTGCCGATGCGCGCATGTATTACGGCAAGCAGCACGGAAGAAATATCCTTATTTTTGAGGATCTTGATTAGTCTTTTTTAATCTACGTTAACGATCTTGAGATCGTCCAGGCCGCGCTCGTCGTGGCTTGTAATTATGAGCAGACGTCCGTTAAGGTATTTTCTTATGAATGCTATCGTCTGTTCGCGAGAGGCGTCGTCAAGGCCCGTGAAAGGCTCATCGAGAATAACGACGTCTGAATCGTGAAGCATTGCTCTTATCACCGCAAGACGGCGCTTCATTCCTCCTGAGAGTTCGCCGGCCTTTTTGCCAGCTGTGTCTTCGGGAAGAAGTTCTAAGATAGCTGATTTAGCCGCTTCTTCTGTGACGTTGTCATTTACCGCGAGTATATTGGTCAATGCACTTTCTTTCTCGAGAAGTCTGTTCTCCTGAAAGCACACTGCAAAACGTGTATTGTCAGGAATGGAAACTTCGCCCCCGTCCGGTTTGATAAGTCCCAAAACAAGAAGAATGCATGTGGTCTTGCCTATTCCGGAAGGACCTTTGAGAAGATATCCGCCCTCTTCGAAAACGGCACTGAAGGAATCCAGTACTTTCTTATCGTCAAATGATTTGGTGATGTTTTTAAGTTCGATCATTTGAGCACCTTCTTTACGATGAAAGAGATAAGCCTCTCTATGAGGAATGCAGCAAGGACTGCAACAAGGGTCCAAGCAAGCATTTCAGATGTTGCGAGATTGATCTTGGCTCTGTAAAGGCCGTTGCCGATGGATCTTAAAGGCTGGCCGACTACTTCTGCCGTGATTCCGCCTCTGAATGCCATGCCGATGGCAAGTGAGATCGCACTTTTAATGTGTGATGAAAGAGAGGGAAGATAGATGTATCTGATCTTTTTCGAAGTCTTCATCTGAAAGACTTTTGCCATATCGAGCATCTTCCTGTCAGTGACAGATAAGCCTTCAAGTATGTTCTTATAAAAGATCGGGAATGAGATGACCGATGATACGATCAGGGTGACGTTTGAGCTTCCTGCCCATATGAGAGCGATGATTATGAAGCTTACTATCGGTATTGATTTGATAACAGAAACAAAAGGTGACAGGAAGTCTTTTACGAGACCTGATCTGTAAGACAATACCGCCAGCCCTGTTCCCAGGACAAGTCCTGTAAGGAAGCCCAGAAGGACTTTGCCGATCGTTGCTCCGACCGACATGAAAAATGAAGGATCGGAACAAAGAGATATCAGGGCCATGACCGTCTCGACGGGGCCCGACAGAAGGATGCTGTTGTTGATGACAACAGCAAGGATCTGCCATATTGCGAGCCAGATCAGAACGATCACGGCTATCCTGATATATCTTTTGTTCTTCATTTATCAGCCTTTGAAGTAGAATTCATCTCCGGGAAGTTTTCCGCCTACGGACTTGGGTTCGTAATTGTAGAGGACTTCAAGATAAGCGGAGAGGTTTGTCTTCAGGCTGTCTCCTGTGATGCATACAACGTTGCATGAAGGGATAGCCTTCTTTGCGATGGGTTCTTTGCCGATGATATCGTTGGCAACAACAAGAGCAGCGGTAGTATCAAGATCTGAATTAGCAGCATTTACGCTTGCCTGATGCTCGCTGATGAATGTGCTTACGGCAGCCGGGTGCTCTTTGAGGAAGTCATTTCTTACGATGGTTACACCCGTAACCATTCCGAGACCGTTTGTAAGTGTCTGCCATTCGTCTTCGAGAGCGAAAACGGGAGCGATAGCTTCATTCTGTGCACATGCTACGGTAACAAAAGGCTGGGGAAGCACTGCGATCTGCGTGGGGTCTTCAGCAAGCACTGCAGCAACTTCGGTAGCTTCTGACTTGAACTCGATGGTGCAGTCTGTAATGCCGTTCTGGTCAAGCAGATATCTGAGTGAGTATTCGGGTGTAGCGCCCTGGCCTGTGGTGATGACTGTCTTTCCTGCGAGGTCCTTAATGGAATTTACGGAAGAATCTCCCGTAACGCAGTAAAGAACGCCTAGTGTGTTGATGTCGATGGCTGTAACGCCGCCCTCAGTCTTATTGTAAAGAACTGAAGCGAGGTTAGCCGGAACGAGAGCGATGTCGATGTCGCCTGCTACGACTTTGGCAGTGATCTCGTCGGGTGCTGCCGACATTGTGAACTCATAATTGCCTTCGGATTCGCCCTTGGATGATTTATCCATGAGGTTAACGATGCCGATGGTTGTAGGTCCCTTAAGTGAACCGACTCTGATGACTGTGTCATCCTTCTTTTTAGTACATCCTGCCATTAATCCGAGGGATAAAGCGGCAGTAAGTACAGTTGCGATAATCTTATTCTTCATAAGATTTCCTTCTTTCTAATATAAAATTGCGAACTGATTATACACCCATCTTCAATAATGCATGTCAATTTTTGTTTACAGCCAGTCAATCATATCGACATACTGACTGCTTATAATAAAGATATCTTTTTATGTTCTATAAAGGCGAGAGTTAAATTATTTTGATATAATTGCTGAAGAACTTGTTAATTGCCTAAAGGACATGAAGGCGCCAGATATGGCCTTCCGGAGGAAAATATGGCAGCACAGGATTTGATATTCAAGAAAATATCTGAAGCATTACTTGTTGATTATTCAAGCGTTTACTATGTTAATGCCATTACGAACGAATATTATTGGTATTCAGTTAACCCTGAATTCCATTCGCTCAGTCTTGAGCAGGGCGGCGATGACTTCTTCAAGAACATCATTCGTGACTGCAAGAAGGTCATATATGAAGAAGACCAGCATATTTTCTTAGAGGACATCCAGAAAGAAAACCTTTTGGCTGCCATGAAGAAGGGCAGCATGCAGAATATCGAATACCGTCTGATGATAAACGGTGTCCCTACCTGGCATTCTTTGAGAATGATCCGTGGACTTGATGATAATTCCGACTATTTTATTCTCGGCGTACTCAATATCGATGAAGAATACAAGAGACGCGAAAAAGAGAAAGAATTAGCCATTCAAAAGGAAAGATACAATCAGATTACATCCAGCCTTGCAGAACGTTTTGATACCCTTTATTACATAAATGCCGAGACCGGCAAATATGTTGAGATTACTTCCAATGAAGAATACAAGCACTTCAAAGTGCCTGCCGAAGGTGGTGATTTCTTTGCCGAGAGCAGAAAAAATATCCGTAAATTCGTGCATCCTGAGGATCAGGAGAAGGCCATTAAGATGCACTACAGGGATTCAATGCTGGATAACCTTAAGCATAGAAGTTCTTATACCACAACTTATCGAATGGTTATAGATGGTACGGTAAAGAACATCAGATATGTTGAGATGATGGCGCGTGATAAAAAACACATTATCGTATGTGTTGAAAATATCGATGAGGAAGTTAAGGCTAATCTCGAGTTTAAACGCACCCAGGAAAGAAGCATCACTTATTCGCAGATAGCAGAGAGCCTCGCTGCCCAGTATGACATTATTTATTATGTCGATGCCAGAACTGATTATTATATTGAGTTCGCGATGCATAATATTCTCGGAGAACTGGAGATTCAGGAAGAAGGTGAGAACTTCTTCGGTATCGCTACCGGCAATTCCGAGAAAATAATTTATCCGGATGACAGGGAACGTATAAAGCTCTTTATCAACAAAGATAACCTTATTTCGCGTCTGGAAGACACCAAACAGCTTATAGAAGACTATCGAATGGTAGTAGACGGAGGGGATCCGAAATATACCAGAATGACAGTCAGCTGGTCTTCTGACAAATCACATCTGATCATCTGTGTCGAAAATCGTGACGATGATGTAAGGAAAGAGAACGAGCATCTTCAGGCGATTACAATGGCAAATGAGATTGCCAGACGTGACAGCCTTACAGGCACGAGAAACATTACTGCTTATCACGAATATGAGAAAGAACTCCAGAAGCACATCGATGAAAAGATTGAAGAGTCTTTCGGAATAGTAATGTGTGATGTTAATGATCTTAAACTCGTTAACGATACTCAGGGCCATAAAGCAGGTGACGAGCTCATTAAAGAGTCCTGCAAACTCATCTGCAGGACATTTGCCCACAGTCCTGTTTTCAGAGTCGGCGGAGATGAGTTCGCAGTTGTCCTGATGGATAAAGATTTTATTGACCGCGAAAACATCTTAAGCGCATTCAGAAAACATATCGAAGAGAATATAAGGTTAGGCCAGGGTCCCATTATCGCTTCGGGTGTTGCCGAGTATATACTTTATTCCGACAATACTGTAGAAGAGATATATCAGCGTGCGGACAGACGCATGTATGAGAACAAAGCCCAGCTTAAGGAAAAGAAGCACCTCGCAGAGGCCTATGCTATAAAGAATGTTGGCGAAAAGGTCATAACCGAAGACAGAAGAAAGCTGCTTGAGACTTTGTTTAAGTCATACGATGTAGTTGCTGACGGTACATATGTCTTTCTTTGCGATATGAAGTTCGATTTCTCCAAGTGGTCCAAAAATGCGGTCGATACATACGGACTTCCTTCCGAATACATGTATGGCGCGGGCGACATCTGGGAAGAGTTTATTCACCCTGATGACCGTGAGGCTTATCACAGGGGTATCGATGAGATATTCGCAGGCAACTCATCCGGACACGACATGCAGTACCGTGCACGTAAAACTAACGGCGAATATGACGTGTGCACATGCAGAGGCGTAGTTTTGCGCGATAATTCAGGTGATCCTGATTATTTCGTCGGTACGATTAGAAGTCACGGAGTACAGGGTCATGTTGATACATTGACGGGCCTTCGCAACCAGTACGGCTTCTTCGAGGAACTCGACAGCTGCATAAAAAGACAGGCCGAGATAATCGTAATTGTTGTCGGTATCAGCAAGTTCTCTGAGATAAACGAAGTATACGGATATCACTTCGGTAACCGTGTTCTCCAGCTCTTTGCAAGAAAGATATTTGAAGTTACAGGCAATGCCGGAAGCTGCTACAGGATCGACGGAACCAAGTTTGCGATAATAAGCAATTCTTTCTCGCTCGATGAAGTACAGGAGAAATACAATGGTTTCCGTAACTTCTTCCGTGAGGAGTTCTCTGTTGATAACAAGAGGATCATGCTTGAGACAAACTGCGGTGTTCTGCAGCTCGACAGTTTTGATCTTGATTCACAGACTGCATATGCCTGCCTTAACTTCGCATATGTGGAATCAAAGTCCCGCAACCAGGGTGATATGGTACTGTTCCATAATGACTATGGTGACGATAACAAGCAGAGGCTCGAAAAGATCCACGCCATCCGTGCTTCCATCATGCACGGATACAAGGGATTCTATCTGCTTTATCAGCCTGTTGTAGATGCACAGACAGAGCAGCTTATCGGAGCAGAGGCGCTGCTTCGCTGGAAGAATGATAAATATGGTGTGGTTCCACCGGATCAGTTCATTCCGCTTCTTGAAGCTGATCCGCTTTTCCCTGAACTCGGCGAATGGATAATCAGGGAAGCAGTTTATGCGGCTAAGGAAATCCTGAAGAAGAATCCGGACTTTGTAATGAACATCAATCTGTCGTACACGCAGCTTGAGAAGCCTGATTTTGCCGATATGGTATTCCGTATTCTTGAAGAGATGGACTATTCTGCTGAGCATATATGCTTCGAAGTTACTGAAAGATGCAGACTGCTTGATATCGATCTTCTCAAGAACGTCATTGCAAATCTTAAGTCCAGAGGCATTCTTGTTGCACTTGATGACTTCGGAACCGGATTCTCATCAATCGGAATTGTTAAGGAGCTTCCTTTCGACATCATCAAGATCGACAGAGGCTTCGTAATGAGAATTGAAGAAGACGAAGTAGAAAGAGAGCTCATCAAGTATTTCGCTAACTTCGCATCACTGTTCGGAGCAAAGGTCTGTGTCGAAGGTATTGAGACGGCAGGCATGAGGGATATCCTCCAGAAGTATCACGTCGAGAGCTTCCAGGGATACTATTACGCAAAGCCTTTAAAGCTTGAAGAGATAGTAAAGTTCGAATCTAAAAAAGTAACAACGTAAAAAATAAGGATCCTGAAAGGGATCCTTATTTATCGTTCTTTACGAATAACGCTCTGTATTCGCCGGGTGCCATTCCTTTTTCTTCGCGGAATACCCTGTTAAAACTCGGGATGCTCTGGAAGCCCGAGAGCATGGCGATCTCGGTCAGTGTGTGTCCTTCTTCGGTCAGCAGTTCGGAAGCTTTCTCAAGTCTTATCGTGTTCAGCCATTTATTGTAGTTCATGCCGGTAACATTCTTGAATATCCTGGAGAAATAATCCTTGCTGATTCCGGCCATCTCAGCCATTGCGCCCTGTGACAGGTCATCTGCGGTGAGATTGTTCTTTATGTAATCGGTGACGGACATCAGTCTCTTCAAAACATCATCGCTGTATCCGTACTGGTCTTCCACTTTGAGTTCAGGAGCAAGTTCTTTCCTGTAATCGAGAAGTGTCAGCATAAATTCCATAAGGAGCATACAGCATCTGATCTCACGGTCTGATCTTCCGGAGAAGAAGAGATCTTTCATTTTATAGATTATCTCTTTGAGCTTTTGGGCAAGCTCAGGGTGGGTCTGCGCACGGATAACATGCAGGTTGCTGTAAAGGTGCATAATGCGGCGCAGATCGAAAAGAGAATTGATAAAAGCGTTCGAAAACTGGACTACAAGCGAATTGGCCCTGTCTGCATCTGTGATCGAATGCATTTCCATCGGCCATACAAGTACGATATCGTCCGGGTCAAGCTCATATGTATTCCTGCCTACACAGTAAATATTCGGCATATCAGGGCCAACGAGCAGGATCTCACCATATGAATGCCAGTGAGCCTTATAGCTCCTTTCCGTATATCCGGTGGACATGTTAAAAGAACTTACATGATCAAAATCGTAGATTTCGTAGTTGCTATAATCCATATGCTTACTTTCCGATTTTTGTAGTGAATTAATTATATAAGACATTATTATCTCTTGTATGTCATTGTTTTGTTTTTTTGTTCCCCTGATGACAAAAAATGATAAATCACAGACCAAATAGTGAGGAGGTTTGACAGAACACTAATATTATAATTCCCACCGAAAATCAGTTAACGACCGTGGAGAATTGAATTATGAGAAGCAATACAATTGATATGACACAGGGAAGCCCTGTTAAACATATTTTGCTTTTCGCATTGCCGACACTTATCGGCAATGTATTTCAGCAGATCTATAATCTGGCCGATTCTATGATCGTCGGTAACGTCCTCGGTAAAGACGCATTTGCAGCCGTAGGCGCGACTTCCTCGATAACCTTCCTCTTTTTCGCGCTTTGTAACGGTATAGGAAGCGGAGGCGGAGTCGTGGTGTCCCAGTATTACGGAGCACAAGATGACCGTAATGTTAAGAAATGTATTGTTAATACAGGTCTCATTATGCTCATCGTACCCGTTGTGTTTGGAATTGCCGGTTTCACCACGGCGCCGCTTTTGCTTAAACTCCTTCAGACACCTGATCTGATCCTGGCAGATGCGGTCCTCTATACACGCTATATGTGTGTCGGACTTCTGTTCGTATCGCTTTATAACTTTATATCTTCAATGCTGAAGGCATTAGGTGACTCAAGATCACCTTTGTATTTCCTCATAGCATCGACTCTTATCAATGTCGGTCTGGACTATCTTCTCGTAGTTGTTATTCCCATGGGGATCAAGGGCGCTGCTCTTGCGACCGTCATATCACAGTTCATATCGGTACTCCTTTGCGGTATCTATGCATATAAGAAGAATCCGTATTTCGCGATCGGCAAGAAAGATATCTCGATCTCAGGAAGCATGGTAATGAAGATCGTAAAGCTTGGCGTTCCGATGTCATTGCAGTTCGCACTGATCGCCATCTCATCGATGGCACTTCAGTTCGTCGTAAATACTTTCGGAACTACAGTTATCTCCGCATTTACGGCAACCAACAAGATCGAGCAGTTCATCCACCAGCCTTATATGACTCTTGCCGCATCTCTTTCAACATTCAGCGGACAGAACTTCGGTGCCAAGAAGAATGACCGTGTCCTTAAGGGTTATAAGGTCAGCCTTATCATGATGGCAATACTTACGGCATTCCTCATGTTCGTTATGCAAGTATTCGGAAAAACTATTGCTTCATTCTTTGTTCCTGAGCAGGAAGTTGTTTTGCTTGCTGCAAAGGGCCTCAGGATCACAAGTATCTTCTATCTGACACTCGGCATGATCTATGTTGTAAGAGGTGTTCTTACCGGAATCGGAGATGCGTTCTTCTCACTCTTTAACGGTATTATCGAAGTCATCGGAAGATTCACGATCCCGATCCTTCTTACATCATATCTCGGGTTCGGAGAAGCGGGCATCTGGCTCTCATCAGGTGCAGTCTGGCTCATAAGCGGTTTTACCGCATGGCTCAGATACAGAGCTTACTTCGGCTCAAAGGTTCAAGCATCCGTAAAAACTGCTCTGCATACGGGTAAGTACGGTCTGCGTGTAAGCAGATCCGGCAGAAAGTATGCCCCATCACAGAAATAAATTAATTCCATCCCGAAATAGAATTAGTTTATAAAAAGCCCCGTTACCTTAAGCACACAGTAACGGGGTTTATTATTTCTTATCTGTTGTCGACTTTCTCGGGATACATGTCGTGGTTAAAGAGTCTGTCTTCTGCGACCTTTTCCCACTTCGTTCCGGGCTTGCCGTAATTGCAGTACGGGTCGATCGATATGCCGCCTCTTGGTGTGAACTTACCCCATACTTCAATGTATTTGGGATCCATAAGCTTTATGAGATCCTTCATAATGATGTTTACGCAGTCCTCATGGAAATCTCCGTGATTACGGAATGAGAACAGGTAGAGCTTTAATGATTTACTCTCGACCATCTTCTCGGACGGTACATAAGAGATCGTTATTGTCGCAAAGTCTGGCTGGCCGGTAATGGGGCACAGGCTCGTGAATTCGGGACAGTTGAACTTAACGAAATAATCGTTGTCCGGGTGCTTGTTCATGAATGTCTCAAGGACTGACGGATCGTAATCCATGCTGTATTGAGTGCCGTTGCTTCCGAGCTTTGTAAGACCTTCTTTTTCGCGCATATGTTACCCCCTGATGAGATTGTATTTGATGCCTTCATCGAAAGTATCGATGCCTTCTGCCTTCTTGATCTTCTTTACAACAAAGTATGTAACGGGAGTAAAGAGCACTTCATAGCATACCTTGAACAGGTACTGGAAAAGGATCATCTGAAGTACGACCGAATTCTCCATCGTTCCCCAGAAAGAAATGGTAATGAAGATAACTGAATCCAGACCTTCACCGACAACTGTTGAGAGAATGGTACGGATCCAGAGGTTCTTTCCCTTGGTAACAACTTTCAGTCTGGATAAAACGATCGAATTTGAGAACTCACCGAAAAGATATCCGGCAAATGATGCTATAGCCACTCTCGGAGTGGTGCCGAGAACTGTCGCATACGCATCCTGGTTCTCCCAGTATCCCGGATGGGGAAGGGCGATCGTAAGGAGGTAGATGAGCACTGCAAAGAAGCTGCATGCAAATCCGAGCCAGATGATGGTTCTTGCTTTCTTGAATCCGTAGACTTCAGTAAATACATCACCGATGATGTATGTGACGGGGAAGAGGATAACTGCTGCAGGAAGGGTAATGTTCTCTGTTACTGCCCAAAGCTTTCCTGCAACGAGGTTTGAGAGCAAAAGGCATGTCACGAAGATTATGCCGATGCACATGAATAATCTTGATACTGTTTTCTTTTCTGTCATTATAGAATCTCCAAAATAAAAAAGGCTCCCAAAAACAGGAGCCCTCATCTAATCAAATAAGCAACTTAATAGCACATGATATAAATGGTTGTCCTGGTTTTGTTTATCGACAGGATGGCACAAACGAACTGTCGGCTCATAAAAAGCACGCATAAAATAACATTTTCTGTTTATATGGTCAAGACAAATAATCTTGATTTGAAATAGCGCGAGTGTTAGCATTGACGGGATTAAAAACAAAGGACACAGATAATGGGGTATTTATACGAGACACATCTTCATACATGCGAGGCAAGTGCGTGCGGCAAAGTCCACGGTGAAGACTATATCTCTTATATGATGGCTAAAGGCTACAGCGGAATGATCGTTACGGATCATTTCTTTAACGGCAACACATGTGTCCCTAAAGACCTTCCCTGGAAAGAAAGAGTTGAGATATATGCGTCCGGTTACGAGAGAGCTTTAAAGGCTGCAGAAGGCAAAGACTTCCTCGTCATGTTCGGCATTGAAGTAAATTTCAACAAGGATGAATTCCTGCTCTACGGAATCGATAAGGAATGGCTTCTCGCAAACGAGTGCATCATGGACATGACAAGACACGAACTTCTGGATGCTGTCCACAAGGCTGGCGGAATCATGATCCAGGCACACCCTTTCAGAGAAAGAGATTATCTTTCAGACATTAAGCTCGCTCCCACTGCATGCGACGGAGTTGAAGTATATAACGCTGCTAACAAGCCCAACATGAATGCTCTGGGTTATGAATATACTGTAGATCTGGGCCTTCCCATGACAGCCGGATCTGATATTCATTTCTTCCACGACAATGATATGGGCGGCATGCTTTTCGAAGATAAGCTCAGTTCTGTCAATGACTATGCATCAGCTGTAAAAAACGGAAAAGGCATTCCCGTAAGACTCGGGTCCGACGGCACGATCACGCCTGTTTCCGAGATCAAAGAGCAGACGGTATCAACTGATCTTCCTACGCTTCCGGTAATTTATCCTGAAGGAAAATAATTTTTTCTGCAACAATTTATTCTTCTGAATTGTATTCATAGTGTTACAGGCAATAGGGGACCTGAAAGCTAATACTCAAGGAGAATTTTATATCATGAAAAAAGCAAGTGTTGTTTTATCAACATTGATCCTGATCTCATCAGTTGCAGGCTGTACCGCAACAAATGAGACAACAGCAAGAGAGACAAGAAACGACGATACGGATGTCACCATAGTTCAAAGTGATGAACCTGATGAAAACGACGTTACAGATCCTTCAGATACAGTGATCATCCCGATGATTCCCGATTCTGAATTAAAGATCGATTATGTTCCTGAAGATCACGGCAGAGTAATTCCTTTTCTCGCAGTCTATGAGGAAGACGAGTGGATGCCTGAAGGAAACAGGTATACATACGGTCTCATCGATCTGGACGGAAATCAGATCTGTGATGCAGTGTTTGATTCTGTGATCAGCTGTGATGAATGGAATTGTTATATCGTCAGAAGCACACAAGGTGATGTAACAAAGTACGGATTGCTCTCATATGACGGTTCGAAGTTTTCAGGTCTTATCTATGACGGCCTTTACAATATCGGTTATACAGATAAAAACGGAGCATGCTTTTACGGAAGTGTTTACAGCGACGGATATATCTGGGTTAAGTTCATTGATCAGAATTTCAACGAAATACTCGCGTATGACATTAAAATAGATGAAGCAGAGCTTGGTCTTGATGCAGCAAGCGCGCAGCTTACTGTCAGTTATATAGGTGATGGCCGCGCGTACATTTCCAACCGTAATGAATTCTATCCGAATGATTATCTTATTGACACGTCAAACGGTAAGGTCCTCTATCAGAGCAGTGCTCTTGAGATGACAGAAGGAAAACTTTTCGGAAACGTTATCATTGAGCAGGAAGCAGACGGTCAGGGGGTAAAGGTCTATGACATGGATGGCAAAATCATCGTTGATAACAGCCTGGCATATTCGTGGAAGGTATGTTCCGACAGATACATGATCGCAGCTGATGGTACTCTCAATCTCTACGACCGTGAATGGAAGATAGCCGCATCCATGGAGATCCCTGACGATGCGATCGTTATGAGCTCTTTCGAAAAGATCGCAGTCGGAGTTGGTTTGAATACAAAACTCTATGACAAGGAACTTAATCTCATAACCGAGCACGATGACATATTCCTTGGAGACGGAACTTATTTCAGAGACTGGTACGGCTTCGGCGACGGAGATATGTACTTTGATTCTATCAGCTATGCAAACACTGTATTTAACCTCAACACAGGTGCAAGAATATCTAAAGAAGACGGTTTCTTCTATTCATTCAAGTATGGCTATATCATGTCTGACAACGGCAGCAATGGTAATGATCCTGTCAAAAAATGGCGTGTATGCGACGGCGATTTCAATCCCGTAATGAGCGGCACAGGAAATGCCTACATGACTCAGGATGAAGTAACGGGTGAAGTATATCTGTATTCCATCGAAGACGGAAAAATGACAGTTTACTCACTTACCGAAGGTGAAGAACTCTTCACTCTTGATAATTTCTGTTACAACTTAAGAGTTGTTGACGGCAGATTCTATGGGTTTGCCCAAAAACGCTTCTTCCTTGCCGATGACAGCGGTTCATTACTGTTCGATTATGAAGTAGATCACAGGATAATCAGAGGCATATAATCAGGTTTGATCGTAAGAATGACTGTTACTGATTCCAGCCACGTCTTAAGACTAGCTCTTCTGACGTAAAGACTGTTGACTATGACACTGTCAGGATGAATCTGTTCATCAGATCCGGGCGCAGGCGCGACGAGAGTCCCGACTGCGCTTATTACATAAGGAACACCGTCGACCATGCCGAGATATATCATCATGTGACCGGGAAATGCGATAAGGCTTCCGGGTGTGAGCTGTCCGATCTCGTAAAGCTTATCTTCATCACTCATGTCGGATACATCAACAGAATAAACGCCGGTTGAAGCAGACTGCTTTACACGCGGAAGTAGAATGCCAAAACAGCGGTATACTTCTCTCGTGATCCCGGTGCAGTCATTTGCTTCAAGATCTCCGCCCCAGCCGTAGCGGTCGCCTAAGAGCTTGAATGCCTGTCTTACGATGTTGGCGGGAGTGTAGGGAAGGAATCCCACATGCACGTCATCTGACATGGGGATAAGAACGTATTCATCTTCAATGTATCCGTCGTCTCCTCTTGTCGGAACCTTGACCACATAGTCACCGTAAGTTGTTCTCTGGTTGATCACTTCAGGTGCATCTTCAGCTGATACAAGTTCCATCTGCGTTCCCATCGGCAGGACGAGGTCTGATACGGCTTCACAGTGCGGATCGGTTCCGAATCTTATTTCTCTTCCCGTAACAACGAGCCACTGATCAGGGTTTTGTCTTGCGAGCCAGTCTTCCTTGTCTTCACAGAGTGCCACGGCATCCTTTCTGACCCATGCCGAATAGCTGTCGAAAACAACATAATAATATTCGCCGTCGCTGCTCTCATGGAGCACTACGCAGGGCATATAAGGCATGCATTCCGAATAGAGCAGTGCATCGAAATACTTGTCATCAGGATCTTTGAATATGCGGTCTTCTGTCGGGAACATTCTTAATGTCATTCTCTTGACCGTGTAACCGTAACGGACTTCTATTACGTCGGGAACTTGATCGATGTTGGAAAGATCTACGAGGTTTTCCCAATAAATACTTGCTGTGGGTGTTCCGTCAAGATAGTAAGAGCGCGGATTACCGGGAACCGAATTTGCATTGTCATTAAGGAATGTTCTTAATATGTCACCGTCAAGCGTATCTTCGAATTCATCAAGATGCGGCATTTGTGTTTCTTCATCGACTGAAAGAATGTTTCCTCTGTTCTCGTGGTTATATGCCGCGATCTCTTCGTCTGTCATGAGAATGATGTTGTCATCTTCGCCGATCCAGTAATCGGCATTCATCATCTCAGGTTCGACACCGTCTATCAGGCGTACATAGCTTGTATCCAATTCTTCAGATGAGGGTGCGGTCTCAACTGTTCCGGGTTCGGTGGCAGCCGTTGTTTCCTTAGTCGTTTCTGTGGTTTCCATAGTAGTCTCCAATGTCGGCAAGCTGGTCTCTGAAGTGGTGGGAAGAGTAGTCTCTATGCTTTGGTCCGTGTCGATGCTGCATGCGCAAAGAACGGGTGTGATCATTGCTGATGCAAGTACTATTGAGATGATCTTCTCTCTATGTGTAAACATGGTTAACTCCTGTAAACGCTTTTTATCCATTAACCTGATTATATCTCATTGTGATTTATTGCCGTTATTTTAGGTGGTAAAATATAGGCATTAAACTAATGGGGAAGTTAAGTTTATGATCAGATTCATAGAAGACAAAGATGAAAAAAGAAAGATCTCACGCGAGATCCTTGAAGCTCTTACCGAGTGGTTTGAGGTTGAAGAGAGCAGGGAGCAGTACATAAGAGAATCTGCTGACCAGCCTTTCTGGGCATATTTTGATAATGACGTTCCGTCAGGCTTTTTATGTCTTAAAGAGACAGGAAAAGAGACAATGGAGCTTGCAGTCATGGGCGTGAAAAAAGAGTGCCACAGAAAAGGCGCGGGCAGAAGGCTTTTCGCTGCCGCAAAAGATTATGCGGTAATGAAAGGCTATTCATTCATACAGGTTAAGACCGTTCGCTCAGGCATGTATCCTGACTACGACATAACAAATGAGTTCTATAAGAGTCTCGGCTTCAAGGAACTCGAAGTTTTAGAAGAATACTGGGATGCTGCAAACCCCTGCCAGATCTACGTAATGGGACTTAAGAGTGCCATTAACGTTATCGGTACGCGCCACAGCTACCGCGGCAAGTTCTCTTCTGATCCTGTCCCGAGAAAAGATCTTGAGATTATCGCAAACGCAGGCATTGACGCGCCTTCCGGATGCAACAAGCAGACAACGGATCTTGTCGTTGTTGATGATCCCAAACTCCTTGATGAGCTCAAGGGAGTTATCGATCCGCCGGTGGCACAGACAGCTCCTGCCATGATCGTTGTGCTCTCAAGAAAGATAAACGCATACCGTGACCGCTGCTTCGCGATTCAGGATTATTCAGCAGCTATCGAGAATATGCTTTTGGCAATAGTTGAACTCGGTTATCAGAGCTGCTGGTATGAAGGTCACATCACTGATGACGACCGCATTTGCGATAAGATCGCAGCGGTCCTCGGAGTGCCTGATGAATATGGCGTTGTCTGCATCCTTCCTGTAGGAAAAGCTCTGGATGATTTCCATGCACCTTCGAAAAGATCTTTTGCGGAGCGTGTTAAGTTTAACGGATTTGATAAAGAGTGATATGGAAGTATTAAGGGCAGAAGCAGAGTGGCAGAGAGCCGGCGCATACTCCGTCAGAATACAGGGTATGAACCGCCAGTATCACATATCACTCAGAGAAGAATTCGATGAGCATGACTGTGAAGGAACAAGATACATCGTTCTTCTGGATGACGGGTATCCGGTTGCCACGAGCAGGTTTTATGAAGCCGGCGGTAAGAGCGTCATTATAGGCCGCGTTGTTGTCCTTCCTGAATACCGCGGGCAGAAGCTTGGGTTTAAGGTCGTACAGGAAGCAGAACAATGGATAAAAGAACTGGGCTTCGAAGAGATCAAGATCGAGAGCAGGCTTGAAGCGGTTGATTTCTACAAGAAGCTCGGCTACGCGCTTGTTAACGAAGAAGTAGTAAGAAGCGGGAGCTTCGACTGCATAAGAATGAATAAGTACTTGTGACGGAAAAGATATGTATAAGATCTATATAGTTGAAGATGATAAGGGAATCGCAGACGGTATAACTTCATGTCTTGCTAACTGGGGCATGGAAGGAAGGACCGTATCCGATTTCATGAATGTAATGGAAGAGGTAAAGGAGTATGAACCTCATCTGATAATCCTGGATATCACGTTGCCTTACATGGGCGGATACCACTGGTGCCAGGAAATCAGAAAGACAAGTTCCGTACCGATAATCTTTATCTCATCGGCAACGGATAACATGAACATCGTCATGGCCATCAACATGGGTGCTGACGATTTCATAGCAAAACCATTCGACCAGAGCGTGCTCATCGCAAAAGTTAATGCACTACTAAGAAGGACATACGATTTCTCGCAGGGCTCGAGTACTCTTGAAGTCAAGGGCGCCATTCTTAACACGAACAACAACAGGCTGTCTTATAATGGCAATGAGGTCGATCTTGCACGTAACGAATACAGGATCTTGCTGACCCTTATCCAAAACAAGAATAAAGTCGTAAGCCGCGAGAAGCTCATGGAAGCTCTCTGGGAGACAGACAGCTATGTTGACGAGAATACCCTGACCGTAAATGTCGGAAGGCTCAGAAAGACGTTGGAAAGCATCGGACTTAAAGATCTGATCAAGACCAAGTTCGGCGTGGGCTACATTCTGGAGGATTAATGTTTAAGGATTACCTGAAATCCAGGATAAACGTCATCATTCTCATGATCATTGTCGAGGGTGTGTTTGCATCCTCGTATTTTCTGTTCGATATGCCCGCTGTAACAGTGTTATATCCTTTAATTCTAAGCACTTCAGCCCTGATCGTTGCTGGAGTGATCGACTTCGTTTTTACATTTAATAAACACAGAAAACTGACTCAAAATGAGATTTCTGCCTCATCTGACCCCATCGAAAAGGACTATCAGGAGATAATCAGAAAGCTTAAAGAAGAGGAAGCGTATTCCCGTCAGAAAACAACATCTGACTATAACAACATGGTCGAATACTATACCGTTTGGGCTCACCAGATCAAGACTCCGATCGCTTCGATGAGACTTCAGATACAGTCGGAGGATACCGAATCAGCCAGAAAACTGATGGGTGACCTTAACCGAATCGAATCTTACGTTGAAATGGTACTTACTTTTTTAAGACTCGATTCTGACAGTACTGACTATCTGATAAAGGAATATGATCTTGATGAGATCATCCGTCCTGCTATCCGTAAGTTTTCGCGCGAATTCATACTGAAGAAACTGAAGCTTGAATACGAACCGATAGAATTCAAAACCATCACTGATTCCAAATGGCTGTCATTCATCATTGAACAGGTCATTTCCAATGCGGTTAAATACACATCTGAAGGCTATGTGCGCATCTACATGTCTGAACCCGGCATCCTTTGCATTGAAGATACAGGCATTGGTATAAGCGACGAAGACCTGCCTAGAATCTTTGAGAACGGATATACCGGTTTTAACGGACGTGAAGACAAGAGGGCGAGCGGAATCGGTCTTTATCTTTGCAAGCGCATCTCCGATAATCTGGGACATAAGATATATGCAGAATCCAAAGTCGGAGAAGGAACGAAGATATTCCTTGATATGAGAGCAAAGAAGCTGGATGTGGAATAACCGTTCAGATCTCCTCATCGGATAAACCGGTTTCTTTTCCTTCTATCTGGTCAAGAAAACGTTTGAACTTTTTGGTAAATATCCTGATATCACGTTCATTGCCATTCTTCAGGCACGACTTATATGACAATAAGGCTTCCGTTATTTGTTGTCTCTCAAAACTTAATGTTTCTTCGATAATACGTTCAGCACGTGCAATAAGCAGTCGGTATTGTTCTTCACCGGACGGAGCAAGTCTCAGCTTATCCAACTGACTTTTGCATTTTGCCAGTTCCTCTTCTGACATAGTATTGCTCTCGCTCAGAATAACTTTAGAATGTGTTTTCTTATCACTCGTAGTAACATCAACAACCAGGATGCCGTTTATGTCATATGTCAGTCTGACGGAAGCGATAAATTCATGTATCGGAGTCGGGGGACAATTAAGCCTGAGTTCACCCAGTTTGATGTTATTTGAAGGAACAATACTTTCACCCTGATATATAACAATCCTAAGTTCAGTCTGGTTATCAGAAGCAGCAAAATATTCATGAGTCTTGCTGGAAGGCAGCATAGAATTCCGCTGAATAATAAAATCCATTATCTGTTCCCTGGTACGCATATCCAAAACATCTGTTCCAAGCGAGAAGGGACAGATGTCAGTCAGGATTACATCCTTAAAATCCACATTGCGGTTTTTCATTCCGGCAAAAATACCCGCACCAACGCATATTGCCGTATCAGGATCAATATCCGTACAGGGCTTGCGGCCGGTCAGTCTCTCAACATAAGCTGCCACCGTTGGCATCTTACATGAACCACCTACCAGAATAATATCCTTAACTTCACTGACATTCATATGACTGTCACGAAGAACGCGCCTGACAGGTTCTCCGATCTTCTCGAAAACCTCATGCGCGATCTTTATAAGAGAATTGTTATCTAACGTCAGCGTATAGTTTTTATCATTTATATTTACAGACATTATGCTCATCGGCACAGAAGATAAAGCTATCTTACAAGTCTCTGCCGTTTTATATATAGAGGCTTTCTGTTCAGCTGTAAGCAAATTCTCATCGAGCAGATTTTCATCCAGAAACCGATGATAAATGGCCTCATTAAAGTCTTTTCCGCCCAGCTGGTTATTTCCTGCAACTGCAAGGATTTCCATGATGCTGTCAAATGAATCGATCATTGATACATCCAGAGTTCCGCCACCGAAATCAATAACCATGTATGTACCGTCTTCGAATCCGTGCTTTTGCATATATGCCAATGCAGCAGCAGACGGTTCATTGATCAATCTCTCAACCTTAAGTCCTGACATTTCTGCAGCCTGCTTGGTTGCACTTCGGCGACAATCATCAAAATATGCCGGAACGCTGATTATTGCTTCAGTTACTTCTTCACCAAGAAAAGTTTCCGCATCCTCTTTTATTTTTTTCAGAACAAGTGAAGACAGCTGCTCAGAAGAAAAAATATTTGCTCCAACGTTATACGTTCTTTTAGTTCCGAGGGTACGTTTGAATTCAGAAGCGGTCTTATCCGGATCTGTAATCAACCTCTCCTTGGCAATGTCTCCCACGACTATGTCATTGCTGTCATCAACACCGACAACAGACGGAGTAATAGTTGAACCCAAAGAATTCTTGATTAATACGGGAGAACCGTTTCTCCATATGCATGCAAGACTATTAGTCGTACCAAGATCTATACCTATTATCGCCACAGATGTTTCCCTCCATAATTAGCGGACTATGGATTATTACTGCCCGCCACTATAACCATCGCAAAAAGCAATACGATCTCTGCAATCATAGGCAGCGCTATCGTCAATGCTACAAACACAGGTCCCTTATCCGTCATGGTAAGTCCTACGATCATCACTATCATAAAGAAAAGGGCAAATGCCATCATCACAATTATTTTTTTCTTTTTCTTTTTCAGAACTTTTTTATCTGT
>JAEEGG010003118.1_pt1 | contig 41644 bp, 31 predicted proteins | sample 9134161 | NCBI WGS metagenome assembly JAEEGG01 (sample SAMN16246543, study PRJNA631951) | gut metagenome | biome: gut microbiome; feature: rumen; material: CR-attached | host: Bos | place: Iran: Karaj | collected 2018-10 | reverse complement strand
CAGTAGTCGTTGACCATGGTGATGATTTCCACTGTTGACGGTGGTGTGGGTTCGGGGCGCTTCTTCCGAGCGCGCGCCGAAGCGCTGCTGATGCAGAAAAGCACCAGCAACACACTGACGATAGTAATTCTTTTCATGGGCTTAGTAAAGGTTAAACGAAGGAGTTAAAGGAGTTAAAGGAGTTAAAGGAGTTAAAGGAGTTAAAGGAGTTAAAGGAGTTAAAGGAGTTTTTTTAGGAGTTAAAGGAGTTAATGGAGTTAAAGGAGTTAAAGACAAATGACTCTCCATGAAAAGTCTTTGTCTTTAGCATAGCCATTGTCTTTAACTCCTTTAACTCCATTAACTCCTTTAACTCCAAAACTTGTGGCTCTTGAATTACATTACTTTTTAGCCGGAGCATAGCACTCGAACATGCGGGACACGATGTCGCGCGGCATCTTCGGCGTGAGCATACTGACGAGCCACACCACGGGGAAACCTCCCACCATGGCGATGGCGCCGCAGTTAATCGGGTTGATGGGATTGCCAGCCACCATGTTGACCACGGTGAAGCCGACGCCCCAGATGAAGCATGCCCAGACGCTGGCCGTCGTCACGCCGCGCCAGTAGAGGCCCAGCATGAACGGAGCGAGGAAGGCTCCGGCCAGGGCGCCCCACGAGATGCCCATCAGCTGGGCGATGAACGTGGGCGGGTTGAGGGCGATGAGCAGCGAGATGGCGATGAAGAACATGATGAGCACGCGCATCACCACCACCTTGCGGCGCTCAATCTTCTCGGCCACCATGTCGTCGATGGTGCCTTCCTCCACCTCGCCGGGCAGCGACTTCTTGTCGCGGTAGATGAGGTCGAGGGTCATCGTTGAGCTGGAGGTGAGCACCAGCGAGGCCAGCGTCGACATCGATGCCGACAGCACCAGCAGCACCACGAGGGCGATGAGGGCGGGCGACAGCTGCACCAGCATGGCGGGCACGATGCTGTCGAAGGCTATCTTGCCATTGTCGAGCACGACAGGGTCGTACAGACGGCCGAAGCCGCCGAGGAAATAGCAGCCGCCAGCCACGATGAAGGCGAAGACGGTAGAGATGATGGTGCCGCGCTTGATGGCGCTCTCGTCGGTGATGCTGTAGAACTTACCCACCATCTGCGGCAGACCCATCGTGCCCAGCGATGTCAGGACGACCACGCCTAAGAGTCCCCATGGGTCGGGACCGAAGAGCGAGGCGAAGACGCCGGTGCCCTGCTCGGGATTGTCGGCGGGCAGAGCGGCCAGCTTGTGCACGGCCTCTGTCAGGCCGCCCTGAGAAGCCAGGACGGCAGCAATGACGGCCACGATGCCGAAGAGCATGATGATGCCCTGGATGAAGTCGTTCATGGCCGTCGCCTTGTAGCCGCCAAGGATGACATAGACGGCGGTCAAGGCTGCCATGATGATGACACAATACTCGTAGGGAATGCCGAAGCCCATCTCAAACAGGGTGGAAATGCCTTTGTACACGCCTGCGGTGTAGGGGATGAGGAAGACGAAGGCGATGACCGAGGCCGTGACACGCAAGCCCTGGTCCTGGAAGCGGGTGCCGAAAAAGTCGGGCATGGTGCGGCTCTCGATGTGCTGCGTCATCAGCTTCGTGCGCCGGCCTAAGATGATCCAGGCCAGGAGCGAGCCGATGACGGCGTTGCCAATGCCTATCCATGCTGAGGAAAGACCGTATTTCCACCCGAACTGTCCGGCGTAGCCCACGAAGACCACCGCCGAGAAATAACTGGTGCCGAAGGCGAAAGCCGTCAGCCAGGGGCCTACGGCGCGACCGCCCAGCACAAATCCGTCAACACTGCTGGCCTGTTTGCGGGTGTAAAGACCCACGCCAATCATCACGGCCAGGAAAACTATCGTTAAAAGAACTTTGATTACCATTTTTTCGTTATGACGTTATGTCGTTATCACGTTATGTCGTTATGACGTTGTTACGTTATGTCGTTATCACGTTATTACGTTATCACGTTATCACGATGTTACGTTATCACGTTATCACGTTATCACGTTATTACGTTATCACGTTATCACGTTATCACGACTTGTTATTAAAACGCTACCTGCACTTGTGCCTGCAGCCAGTTATAGTCTTTGCCCAGCATGTCGCCGCAGAGACAGCGGGTGTACTGCAGCTGCAATCTACATTTCTTATAATACCAATATTGCACGCCGAGCGTGAGGTTGGTCTGGTCCCAACCGTCCACGTCAGTGTTGCGGTCGAAGGTCTCGCCGCTGGCCACGATGTCGAGGGCATCGACCACGGGGAAGCAGCAGGTGACATAGCCGCCACGCGAGCCCACGTCGCCGTCCTTGCCGCCCAGCCACTCTGCGCGGATGCTGGCGGGACGCGCCTCTTTATACTGCGAGCCGGCGTAGGGCACCGTCTTGTATTCCAGACCGGCGCTGTAGCGCTGACGCTTGTAGTTGTCGCCCACCTTGATGGCGGGATTCCAGGCAGCCACGCCCATGGCGTTGCCCGTGCCTAAATAGCCGGAGGCCACCAAGCGCAGACCGTCGACGGGCTTCACCTCCAGTTTGGCCAGGAAGTCCTTCTGGTTGTTGCGGTCGGAGCGGTTGATGCCTTGTCCGCTCATCAGCGCCAGCTCATAGTGCAGCAGGTTGTTGGCCAGGTCGCCGAAGACCATCAGACCCTGGTCGCGGCCGTAGTTCACGCCGTTCAGCGGGTCGGGACCCTCGCCTGCCAGGTAGAGCACGGCCTGCGAGTAGACGTCGATGAGTTCCAGCGCCGTCGGCGACAGCGGGTTCTCCATCGTGTACGAGTGTTTGAACTGTCCGAAGCGCACGGTCAACGCATTGTCCTTCGTCACACGGTAGTCGGTGTAGAACTCCTGCACCACGCTGTTGAAGTCGTGCATGAAGAGGAACGACCAGCGGTCGGTAATCTTAGCCTTCGCCCAAAGCAGCGTGCGCTTCAGGTTGTAGCTGTTCGCTTTCTGCCCGTGGGCGTCGTTAAAGCTCCAGCCGGCCTGTGCGTAGCCGTTGAACGTGATGCGTTTGGTTAAGTCGTTCATCCATGTGTTGGATGCTTGTTGCCCCATAGCGGCAACACCGCTAAACACTGCCAGCGCTACTGCCAGTGTCCGGAATTTGCAAGATTCTAGTTTCATTTTGTCATTGATTTGAAAGAATAATGGTTCTTGCGGCGACAAAGGTACAAATAAGTGAGCAAAGTGCAAAGAAAAACGGAAGTTTTCTTGTCGCCTTGGCTGAAAAATGTGATATGAGGCAATGCCGCCGCAGAGCTGTCTTTTTCTCTCGTTGCAAAGGAGGGAGGCCGAAGAACAAATTTACATGGCATGGCACCGGCACCCCCACCACACAAAAGTCCCGAAGGGACGAAGGAACTCGGGTAACGAACTGACCTATTTCGCGCCATAACTATGTCACTCCATCCGTACAGCATGTGTCTTTTTGCCATCTCGGGCTTATATGCAAAAGTTTCCTGCCGAGAAACCTTTGGTTTCCTGCCGAGAAACCGATGGTTTCTCGGCAGGAAACTTTTAAAACCCATGCTGCCTTGAAACTGCAGGATTCTCACATGGGTTGAAATCCATAAAAAGCTATTGTCTTTAACTCCTTAAACTCCAAAACCAGCGGCAGCCATTTCTCAGCCTATGCGGGCTTGGGGGCAGTGCTGACAGAGGAAATCATAGACGAAGTCGAAGTCTTCGTCGCCCACGAAAACCATGTTGCGGCTGAAGCGTTCTCTCACTTTAATCAAGTGCTGTCGGCGGCAGGCTATGATGCGGCGCACGCTGCTGTAGCTGCAGGATAAGGATGTGCGGTTAGCAATCAGTATGCCCATCCCCACCATGCTGGGCGTGCCGCCCATGGCCGTCAGCTTGCCGATGGCGCGCGCCTTGCTCACTGTGCTGGGCAGTTGCTTGTGCACCACCTCCTGCTCGTCCATGATGAAGAGGATGCTGTATTTCCAGCCATAGTACCAGGAAACGAAGAAATAGGCCACACAGCCCAGTACCAGGAATACGGCCATGAGCACCAGGAAACCACGGGTGACGTCCCACAAGTCGGCCAGAAGGTGGCGACTCTCGCAGCCTACCATCAGCAATACAAACAGCCACACCGCACCAAAACTGATGCCCAGCACCCAGAACACTTCCAGCAGGATGCTTGGGTTCTTTAACATGGGCACATCATACACCCAGCGGTACTTGCCGTCGGGGCAGAGCACGGGGCGCGTCGAGCTGATGTCGCTGTAATTCTGTTTTGTTTTCTTCTGTTGCTTAGCCATGGCGGTAAGAAGGAACAGACCCATCCCCTCCCTCTATGGAGGGGCTGGGGATGGGTCTGAAACCAGTTATGCGAAGGGGTTCTCGGAGGGATAGTAGTTGCCCTTCGGGAAGTTGTAGTCAATCTCTTCCACGGGGATGCCCATGTACTTCAGCACCTCCCAGAGGTACTTGCCTGCGTGCTCGAACATCACGGCGGCGTGGTGCGGGTAGTGCTTCTCGATGAGGACGTGACGATAGAAGCGGCTCATGTTCTTGATGCCGAAGGTGCCGATGCTGCCGAAGGAACGTGTGGCCACAGGCAGAATCTCGCCCTGGGCGATGTAGGCGCGCAGCTTCGTGTCGGCGGTGCTCTGCAGACGGTAGACGGTAGCCAGGCTGGGCTTCAGGTCGCCCTCCAGCGTGCCGTTGGTCACCTCTACGGGCAGGGCGCGGGCCATGATGCGCTGGAAGCACATCTGGCAGTTGCACACCTTCGACGAGGCGGTGTTGCCGCAGTGGAAGCCCATGAAGATTTCCTTCTCGGTGTATTCGTCGCAGAGGAACTTCTTGCCCTTGATGCTCTCCTCGAACATGTCGCGGGGCACGGAGTTGTTGATGTCGAGCAGCGTCACGGCATCCTGAGTGATGCAAGTGCCGATGAACTCTGACAGAGCACCGTAGATGTCGACCTCGCAGGCCACGGGGATGCCACGGCCCGTCAGGCGGCTGTTGACATAGCAGGGCACGAAGCCGAACATGGTCTGGAAGGCAGGCCAGCACTTGTTGGCCATGGCCACAAACTGGCGGCTGCCCTTGTGGGCCTCAATCCAGTCGGTCAGCGTCAGCTCATACTGAGCCAGCTTCGGCAGCACGCTGGGAATCTTGTTGCCAGTGCCCAGCTCGGCAGCCATATCCTTCACCACATCGTCGATGCGCGGGTCGCCGGCGTGCTTCTGGAAAGCCTCCAAGAGGTCGAGCTCGGAGTTCTCCTCAATCTCCACGTCGAGGTCGTAGAGGGCGCGGATGGGAGCGTTGCAGGCGAGGAAGTTGTTGGGACGGGGACCGAAGCTGATGATCTTCAGGTTCTGCAGACCTACGATAGCGCGGGCGATGGGCAGGAACTCGTGAATCATCTCAGCGCACTGGGCAGCGTCGCCGACGGGCTCCTCGGGGATGTAGGCGCGGGTCTTGCGCAGAGAGAGTGCCTGGCTGGCGTTCAGCATGCCGCAGTAGGCGTCGCCACGACCGTCGATGAGGTCGTTCTGGGTCTCCTCAGCAGCAGCGATGAACATCGACGGGCCCTTGAACCAGTCGGCAATCATCGTCTCAGAGATTTCGGGACCGAAGTTGCCAAGATAGACGCAGAGGGCGTTGCAGCCGGCCTTCTGGATGTCCTCCAAAGCCTGCTGAGCGTGAATCTCGCTCTCGACGATGCAGATGGGGCACTCGTAGATGCCTTCCTTGCCAAACTTCTTCTCATACTCGGCGATGACGGCCTTGCGGCGGTTCACTGCCAATGACTCGGGGAAACAGTCGCGGCTCACGGCCACGATTCCAATCTTAATAACAGGTACGTTGTTCATAAAGTGAAACTAATAAAATAGGTTTGTCAGTTATAGTGGTTGCAAAAGTACGGAAAAAAGCGTGAACCGCCAAACTTTTCAAAGGAAACATTTGGCAGATTTTTCTTTTTTTTGTGGTTCTTACACTTTCAAAAGAAAATTTTTAGTACCTTTGCACGCAAAATGTGCACAAACAATGATGACAAAGAAGATTCTTCTCGCTGCTTTCATGCTCATGGGCGTGCTGGGAGCAAAGGCACAGCAGGCCGACGGGCCGTTTCGCGCGTACTTATATAATAATGAGTACAAGGTGTTCATGCGCCTCAACCTCTACGAGCAGGATGTCGTCATCAGCTGGCAGGAGATGTTCGGACAGCTGCCGGGATTTCTGGCCAAGGAGGGCAACAACTACTGCTGGATTATCACCGACTTCACCATTGACGGCAACAAGGCCGAGCTGGAGATTACCAACGACTATGGCAGCGAAGACCTCACAGCCACGCTCACACAGGTGAACGACACCGTCTACACCCTGCGGCAGAACAGCGGCTCCACGATGAAGGTGCCGGAGAAGAAGAGCTGGAAAAAGCTGCCCACCACGCTCACCTTCATCAAAAGGAAATGATGCGTAGCCAACAAATCGTAAATCAGTAAATCGTAAATCATAAAGATGTTAACACTTAAACTTATTACCGAGCAGACCGAGCGCGTGATTGCCGGTCTGGAGAAGAAGCACTTTCAGGGTGCACGTGAAGCCATCAACGAGGTGCTGGCCATCGACCGCCAGCGCCGTGAGGCTCAGCAACAGTTAGACAAGAACCTGAACGAGCAGAAGCAGCAGTCGGGACAGATAGGCCGGCTGATGAAGGAGGGCAAGCGCGACGAGGCTGAGCAGGCCAAGCAGACCGTCAGCGCCTTGAAGGAGAGCTCGAAGCTGCTGGAGGAGAAGATGAGCCAGGCGCAGGAAGAGATGACGCGGCTGCTCTGCCAGATTCCCAACATCCCCTACGACGAGGTGCCCCAGGGACGCGCCGCAGAGGACAACCGCGTGGTGAAGAGCAACCTGAAGGAGTGCACGGAGACCGACACCGTGGGCAACTGGGACGTCAACCCCACACTGGGCATTGAGAACCCGCTGCCTCACTGGGAATTGGCGAAGAAATACAACCTCATCGACTTCGACCTCGGCGTGAAGATAACGGGTGCAGGCTTCCCCGTCTACATCGGCAAGGGTGCCCAGCTGCAGCGCGCACTCATCAACTTCTTCCTCGACGAGGCACGCGCCAGCGGCTACACAGAGATCATGCCGCCCACCGTGGTCAACGCCGCATCGGGCTACGGCACAGGACAGCTGCCCGACAAAGAGGGACAGATGTACCACTGCGAGGTGGACGACTTCTATCTGATTCCTACGGCTGAGGTGCCTGTCACCAATATCTATCGCGATGTCATCCTCGACGAGGACAAGCTGCCCATCAAGAACTGCGCCTATACCGAGTGCTTCCGTCGCGAGGCCGGCAGCTATGGCAAGGACGTGCGAGGCCTGAACCGCCTGCACGAGTTCTCGAAGATTGAGATAGTGCGCATCGACAAGCCTGAGCACTCGAAGGAGAGCCACAAGGAGATGCTCGCCCATGTCGAGGGACTGCTGAAGAAGCTGGAGCTGCCCTACCGCATCCTCCTGCTCTGCGGCGGCGACCAGAGTTTCACGTCCGCCATCTGCTACGACTTCGAGGTCTACAGCGAGGCACAGGGCCGCTGGCTTGAAGTCTCGTCGGTCAGCAACTTCGACACCTATCAGGCCAACCGCCTGAAATGCCGTTACCGCAGGGCTGACACCAAGAAGACCGAGCTCTGCCACACGCTGAACGGCTCGGCTCTGGCACTGCCCCGCATCGTCGCCGCCCTGCTGGAGAACAACCAGACACCCGAGGGCATCCGCATACCCAAGGCACTGCAGAAGTACACAGGCTTCGACATCATCGACTAAGACATTCCGCTGCGACACCACCCGTTCATAGGTGGTGTCGCTGCGTTTTAATATGCGACTGCTAAGAATTATTACATCTAATGGGGCTTGGTACTATTCTCTAGACCATTATGATACTTTTATACGGATATAATAATAATAATGAGTAGCATTTTTTTTATATCGGAATATGAGGTCCTTACAGACTCGAATAACTTTTCGGTGGTCATACCTGCTATTTGCAACAAGAAGGAATTGCTTAACGAATATAGCATAAAGCTAAAATTTCCATATTTTGGAGCAAACTGGGACTCATTATGGGATTTGATATGTGATTTTCACTGGATTCCACAAAAACATATCCATATTTATCACGAATGTGTCACTTTGATGCCTATTCGTGATTTGAAGATTTTCTTGAAATTACTAATTGATGCCTGCAAAGACTGGGATGAAATTGTAGAAGAAACGTCTGAAAATCAAAAGAAAACACTTTACATATATTTTAATAAAAATGAGGAAGAGTTTATACTATCTAAACTACAATCAATGTAATAAATAGGTTGTATATGAATAGAGAAGAGTTGTTAAGACTGTTGATAAATGAGGGTGTATCTTCAGATACATATTCATTAGACGGTAATTTTATATCAGATCACATTGTTTTGTATGAAAACTATAATTTTTGGGAGGTATTTTATGCTGACGAAAAAGGAAATAAAACATTGCTGAAACGATGCAAAAATGAAGAGGATGCATGTCTCTTTATCCATAATTATTTAATAGAGGGTTTTTTGTCAGAGAAATCCATTTTTTTTTCTGAACCTCCAGTAATTATTCCAAAGACATCACAAATGATACAAAAAATTAGTCTTTTGGAACTATCTATAAGGATATGGTTAGACTCCACTATTGCTAAAGAAATCAGCTGGCCAGACTATGTAACTGGAGCTTTTTGGGGAATTGAAAGAGATATAAAGAACATGCAGAATTATATCTGTCATCTTTTCGGGACAAGGAATGCTGATGATACTAATAATTCGCTTCCTTTTGAGGTTGCTGTTGTGCCATTTTATGATAGGGTTTCCATCAAATCAGGAATGGATGAGGCAGACTTTATAGGTGAGTTCAGCACACTTGTTCGCAAGTGTGTATCAGAACCTGAATATCGTGGTTTTTTTGAAAGGAAAACGATTTACGTTGATTTTTTAGGTAATAAGAAAAACGGAGATTGCGGTGTTAATCCCGTTCAGTCGGATTTGTAATCAAACCGCAGTGAATATAAGCATTTGCAATGCGAAAAGAATGAATAATGAACTATGGCCAGACCCACAACGGTGCTCTCGACTTCAACGACGGTGCCAATGCCGACTGCGAGTATCAGTACGACAGTGGTGGTGACTGCGAGTATCAGTACGACAGCAACGGTGCATTGACACGCGACTGCAACAGGGGCATCAACAGCATCACCCACCACTTCTACTACCTGGGCAACGGCATCATCGTCATGAAGGAGGGCAGCACCGTGACGCCCCTCGTGGCCGTGGCCGACCACCTGGGCAGCATCACCCACCTGATGAAGGGCGACGGCACCACAATGTTCGCCGCCAGCTACGATGCATGGGGCCGGCAGACGGTGACGACCAACACCATCGGCTTCCACCGCGGCTACTGTGGCCACGAGATGCTGCCGGAGTACGTTCTTGTCAATATGCGCTCGGCCTTTGGCCGCTTGCCACCAACGGGACGCAAGAACTACTACCCCTTCGGCACACCCTACAGTAACGCGACAGGCGCCAGTAACCCCGACCTTCAGCCCTACAAGTACAACGGCAAGGAGCTACTGTCAGGTCAAATTACATCTCTGTCAGGCCTCCTCAAAAAAGTCCGAAGGCTTCGGACGCTCTGTCCGAAGGCTTCGGACGCTCTGTCCGAAGGCTTCGGACTCTTCGTCCGAAGGCTTCGGACAAAAATACGAAATGAAAAGAAAAATAGCGGACCGTCTTATTTTGCTTTCCACTCTGTGATGTTGCGCTCCTTCGACGAGAAGGCGAGGCCCACCTTCGTGACGGGACGGCCGTCGAGGGTGTACTTGGCGGCATAGCCGCGCTCGTCAATCTGTTGCAGGGCAGCATCGGCGGTGTCATCGTATTTGAGTTCCAGAATGTAGATGCCTTTCGGCATCTTCAGCGTCAAGTCTGCGCGGCCCTTGGAAGAGAGATCCTCGGCCACCACGTCGGCGCCGAAGCTGACGAAGAGCGTGTAGAGCATGGCGTGGAAGTGGTGCTCGCCTTTGTCATCTATCATATAAGGAACGCCTGCGAAGAACACCTTCAGGGCCTCGATGAAGGCTGCCAGGTTGCCGTCGTCGCGGAAGTCAAGCCAGGCATTCTGGAACACGGAGCGGTTGCGCACGTCAGCCTGTGAGCTGGCCACGTAGCGGTAGAGGCTAATGGCGAAGCCCTTGCGCACCTCACGGTTGGGGAATCCCAGCACGTACTGGTCGCGCGAGGGGCGATATTCCTTGATGGTGAGGTAGCCGCTCTGGTAGAGCACGGGCAAGGGGTACTGATAGCTGTCGAAGGCCACGTTGAAGTCCTCGGCCATGCATGGTGTGCCCTCTGCCTCGGCCATGTCAATAGGCGGCATCTGCGCCAACATGTCAATGAGCGCGCGGGTGGTACCACTCTCAAACCAGTAGCTGTCCACCTTGGCGTTATTGAATGCTTTGAACAGGCTGAAAGGATTGTACATATCGGTCTTTCCCTCACTGAAATGGTAGCCGTCATAGTTCGCCTTCAGCTCGGCCAGCATCGCATCGTAGCTTTTTCCTTGGCGTTCGGCCATCAGTTCAATGTCGAGTCGCAGGGTGGTGACAAGTTCCTTCTCAGTGATGCCGCAAATGGTCTCATAGGCCGGCACCATCGAGATGTTGTTCAGATTGTTCAGCTTAGAGAAGATGCCCATCTGCGAGAATTTGGATATGCCGGTGATGAAGACGAACTGCAGGTGGCTGTCTTCGCTCTTCAGCGGGCCGAAGAGATCTTGGAAACGCTCTCTTATGGCCTTCTGCATCGGTGCATCGTTTAGGAAGTGCAGCATCATGTTGTCGTACTCGTCGCACAGCACCACCACCTTCTTCCCCGTCTGTCGCTCAGCGGTGTGGATAATGTTCTTCATGCGCAAGCTGTAGCTGGCATCTGTCGTTGGAATGCCGTATTGCTGCTCATAGCCGCACAAAGCGTCATTGACATACTCGTCCAGTTTTGCGATGCTCGTCAGATTGCTTGTACTAAAGTCGAAGCGCAGTACTGGGTACTTCTCCCACTTCCAGTCGGTGGTGGCTATGAACAGCTGCGGCTGCTCGATACCATACTCCGTTGTGAAGGCTTCGAACAACTCTCGGCGACCCTCGAAGACGGCCGCCAGCGTGTTCACCAAGAGCGACTTGCCGAAGCGTCGCGGACGGCTCAGGAAATAGGGCTTGCCTTCGGTGATCATCTTGTAGACCAGCGGCGTCTTGTCTACGTAAATATAGCCTTCTGTTCTGATGGACTCAAAGCTCTGTATGCCTACGGGGTATTTTCTCATATTGTTTTCTGTGAATGAATCTTCAACTTGCCGTTGCAAGAACACTATAATTCAGATGCTTTGGCGTTATTGCATAGCCGTTAGCTCGGTCTTATATCGCTTTCCACTCCGTGATGTTGCGCTCCTTCGACGAGAAGGCGAGGCCGACCTTCGTGATGGGACGGCCGTCGAGGGCGTACTTGGCGGCATAGCCGCGCTCGTCTATCTGCTGCAGGGCGGCATCTGCGGTGTCGTCGTATTTGAGTTCCAGGATGTAGATGCCCTTTGGCATCTTCAGCGTCAAGTCTGCACGACCTTTGGAAGAAAGGTCCTCGGCCACCACGTCGGCCCCGAAGCTGACGAACAGCGTGTAGAGCATGGCGTGGAAGTGGTGCTCGCCTTTGTCGTCTATCATATAAGGAACGCCGGCGAAGAACACCTTCAGGGCCTCGATGAATGGCGCAATCACGTCGTCACGGCGGAAGCGCTTGTAGGCCATCTGCAGGGTGCTGCGTGTCCAGTCGTCTTGATGCTGCTGGTGTGCCACATACTGGTAAAGGCACCTGGCAAAGCCCTTACGCACCTCACTGTTGGGGAACCCCAGTGTGTAGGCATCCATGTCGCGGTCATAGCTCTTGATGGTGAGGTAGCCGCTCTGGTAGAGCACGGGCAGGGGAGCGGCATAGCTGTCGAAGGGACGGTCGAAATCGCTGGCATCACACTCCACACCGTCCACTTTCATTATGTCGATGGGCGGCATGTTGGCCAGCATTTCGATGAGTGCGCTGGGCGTGGCACTGTCAAACCAATAGCTGTCCACTATACCAGACTTGATGGCCTTCAGCAGGCTGAATGGATTGTACACATCGGTCTTGTCCCTGCTGAAATGGTATCCGTCGTAGTTGGCCTTCAGCTCGGACAACATCGTGTCGTAGGTCTTGCCTTGCTGTTCCGCCATCAGTTCAATGTCGGGTCGCATGGCTGTAACAAGTTCCTGCTCCGAGATGCCACAGATGGTCTCGTAGGCCGGCTGCATGGATATGTTTTCCAAGTTGTTCAGCTTAGAAAAGATGCCCATCTGCGAGAACTTCGAGATGCCGGTGATGAAGACGAACTGCAGGTGGCTGTCTTCGCTCTTCAGCGGGCCGAAGAGGTTCTGGAAGCGCTCGCGCACAGTCTTCTGCTTCTCCGCGTTGCCTAAGCTGTGTAGCATCATGTTGTCGTATTCGTCGACCAGCACCACCACCTTCTTGCCCGTCTGTTTCTCGGCCGCACTGATGAGGTTGATCATCCTCACGTTGGCTGCTGTGCTGGGGTGGGTGATGCCATACAGTTTTTCATACTGACTCAGCGCATTGTCAACGTACTGGTCAAACTGCTCGACAGTTTCCAGACCGACACTGAAGTCGAAGCGCAGCACGGGGTACTTCTCCCACTTCCAGTTGGTGGTGGCTATGAACAGCTGCGGCTGCTCGATTCCATACTCCGTTGTGAAGGCTTCGAACAACTCTCGGCGGCCCTCGAAAACAGCCGCTAGCGTGTTCACCAAGAGCGACTTGCCGAAGCGTCGCGGACGGCTCAGAAAATAAGGCTTGCCTTCGGTAATCATCTTGTAGACCAGCGGCGTCTTGTCTACGTAAATATAGCCTTCTGTTCTGATGGACTCAAAGCTCTGTATGCCTACGGGGTATTTTCTCATATCGCTTTCTGTAATCTTCAACTTGCCGTTGCAAAAATACGAAATATCAGGCAAACGGCCAAATGATTCGCCAGCTTTTTCTTCCTTATGATTATCCGCATGTCGCTGATGGACGCCTTAGCTGTCCGCGGGCGAGACGCTCATGCTCCCGTCGGCGCCTGCGACTGTTATCTAAAGAAAAAGCAGGAAAGCAGCAAGCCAGCACTGACCAGCAGACCATAGATGAAAATGTTGCGGGCTGTCTCGCCTAAGCATCTGTTGAGTTCGCGCCCCGCCCATATCTTCTTCATTTTCAAATAAGTGAAGAAATGAAGCGCCAGATAGGGGAGCGGCGTCACCATTGCCATCCAATGGCCGTTGCAAAGAAAGACAATGCCCATGAGGAACGCAGCTATGCCCACTCCAAGGTAGAGCCACAGCGCAGGCTGAGCACCGATGCGCACCACGAGCGTGCGCTTGCCTGCTGTCAGGTCGGTGTCACGGTCGCGGAAGTTGTTGACCAGCAGCAGGGCGTCGATGACCAGTCCACAGGCTATCGAGGCGATGAGCACCTCCAGCGTGACGGTGTGCAGCTGCAGGTAATAGGTGGCGCATACGGGTACCAGTCCGAAGAACACCAGCACCAGCACGTCGCCCCAGCCCATATAAGAAAGATGTGTGGTGTAGAGGAAACAGAAAATGACGCACAGCACGCCGACGATAATCATCTCCAGTCCGCCGTACCACACCAACGGCAGCCCGACGAGGCAAGCCAGGCATGTGGTGGCGGCGATGACACGCTTCATCCTGTCGATGCTCACCCATCCCTGTGCACAGGCGCGCTTCGGCCCGAGGCGCGTGGCGTTGTCGTCGGTGCCCTTGGCATAGTCTACAAAGTCGTTGACGAAGTTGGCATCTATCTGCATGATAAACGCGAAGAGCAGGCATAACAGAGCCGGCACCCAGTTGAATGTGCCGGGCACATAGTGGATCTCAGCATCGGTCCAGGCCAATGACAGCCCAATCATCACCGGCACGGCGGCACCGCTCAGCGTTTTGGGGCGCGCTGCCAGCACCCAAGCTTTCAAAGAATCTTTTTTTATCGATTTTTCTACATTCATGGTGCAAAGGTACAAAATAGTTTTAGAAAAATTAGGTGCGGTCGGAAAAAAGTTGTATCTTTGCAGGCGCGAAAACAAACTTTTTATTTTTGCAAAGATAAAAACATTATGATTTATTCAAAGGAAGTTGAAAACATGTGCGTTGTGGCCAAAGGCCCCAACCACGGTCCTGCACCCATTCCCGAAGAGGGCAAGTGGATTCAGGCCAAAGAGATCAAGGACATTTCGGGCTATACGCACGGCATTGGTTGGTGCGCTCCTCAGCAGGGTGCCTGCAAGCTGAGCCTGAACGTGAAGGACGGCGTCATTCAGGAGGCTCTGGTTGAGACCATCGGCTGCACGGGCATGACGCACAGTGCTGCTATGGCCAGCGAGATTCTGCCTGGCAAGACCATCCTCGAGGCTCTGAACACCGACCTCGTGTGCGACGCTATCAACACCGCCATGCGCGAGCTGTTCCTGCAGATTGTCTACGGTCGCACGCAGAGCGCTTTCTCTGAGGGCGGTTTGGTCATCGGTGCTGGCCTGGAAGACCTGGGCAAGGGCCTGCGCTCACAGACGGGTACGCTCTATGGCACAGTGGCCAAGGGCACTCGCTATCTGGAGCTGACCGAGGGCTACATCACCAAGCAGTTCCTCGACAAGGACGATCAGGTTTGCGGCTACGAGTACGTTCACCTGGGCAAGATGATGGAGGCCATCAAGGGCGGCATGGACGCCAACGAGGCTGTGAAGAAGTTCACGGGCAGCTATGGCCGCACAAAGGCCGAGCAGGGTGTTGTGAAAGCTATTGACCCACGTAAAGAGTAAAGGAGGACACGAATTATGATTAGAAAAGTATCATTCGAGAGCTACGAGCGTCGCATCAATCAGGTGCTGGCTGCTCTGAAAGAGAACGGCATCAATAGCATTGAAGAGGCCAACGAGATTTGTGACAAGGTAGGTGTTGACCCCTATCAGATGTGTGAGGACACTCAGGGCATCTGCTTCGAGAACGCCAAGTGGGCCTACGTGTGCGGTGCTGCCATCGCCATCAAGAAGGGCGTGAAGAGCGCTGCAGAGGCTGCCGAGGCTATCGGCATTGGCCTGCAGAGCTTCTGCATCCCCGGCTCAGTGGCCGACGACCGCAAAGTGGGTATTGGCCACGGCAACCTGGCTGCCCGTCTGCTGCGTGAGGAGACCGAGTGCTTCGCCTTCCTCGCTGGTCATGAGAGCTTCGCTGCTGCCGAGGGCGCTATCAAGATTGCCGAGAAGGCCAACAAGGTGCGCCAGAAGCCCCTCCGCGTCATCCTGAACGGTCTGGGCAAGGACGCCGCCATGATCATCAGCCGTATCAATGGTTTCACCTATGTGCAGACACAGTTCGACTACTACACTGGCGAGGTGAAGGTGGTGAAGGAAGTGCCCTACTCAGACGGTCCCCGTGCCAAGGTGAAGTGCTACGGTGCCGACGACGTGCGTGAGGGCGTGGCTATCCTGTGGAAGGAGAACGTCGATGTCAGCATCACTGGCAACTCTACCAACCCCACCCGCTTCCAGCACCCCGTTGCCGGAACGTACAAGAAGGAGCGCGTGCTGGCTGGCAAGCCCTACTTCTCAGTGGCTTCCGGCGGTGGCACAGGCCGCACGCTGCACCCCGACAACATGGCTGCCGGTCCCGCTTCCTATGGCATGACCGACACGCTGGGCCGTATGCACAGCGACGCTCAGTTTGCCGGCTCCAGCTCAGTGCCTGCTCACGTGGAGATGATGGGCTTCCTCGGCATTGGCAACAACCCGATGGTGGGGGCTACCGTCTCTATCGCCGTGGAGATTGACCTGGCTCTGAACAAGAAATAATCCTTAACGGAAATACACATGAAAAGCCCTGACCCAAACGCTGAGCGTTGAGGTCAGGGCTTTTTCATGTGAATGTTTTTTGCCTACGGCGTCACGCGAATATCTGTGAATGACACGCGAATGACCGTGAATGATTTTTTTGCCTACGGCGTCACGCAAATATCCGTGAATGACACGCGAATGACCGATAATAATTAACGTTCATTCGCGTGTCATTTACGGACATTCGCGTTCTTGGACGAGCCAAGCGGCAGAGCCGAGTGGCGTCGCAGACAATACACGGATATTTACGTCGCGCCGCAGACCATAAAAGTCTTCGTGTTAGTCGGCGTTGTTCTCGGGGCGAAGCTGGCGGACGACGGCGCCTGCCTGCCACATCTCCTGATTGCGCATGGCCTCCAGTTCCTTCTCCAGGCCGGCACGGTAGTCGGGCTTTGAGTTCGAGTCAATGCTGATCTGCGCCTCTATGCCGCTCTTCACCGAGAGGTAGAGCCACTCCATGACGGGCTTGATGGCATCGTGGAAACGGGGAGCCCAGTCGAGGGCGCCGCGCTGTGCAGTGGTAGAGCAGTTGGCATACATCCAGTCCATGCCCTTAGCGCCGAAGAGCGGGCCTAGGCTCTGGGTGAGCTCCTCGACGGTCTCGTTGAAAGCCTCCGAAGGAGAGTGGCCGTGCTCGCGCAGCACCTCGTACTGAGCCAGCAGCAGGCCCTGAATGGCGCCCATCAGCGAGCCTCGCTCACCGGTGAGGTCAGAGGTGGCCTCGCGCTCAAAAGTGGTCTTAAACAGGTATCCGGCGCCGATGCCGATGCCGAAGGCGATGGTCTTCTCCTCAGCCTTGCCGCTGGCGTCCTGATAGACGGCGTAAGAGCAGTTCAGGCCGCGGCCCTCGCAGAACATGGTGCGCAGGCTGGTGCCGCTGCCCTTAGGCGCCACGAGGATGACATCTACGTCCGTGGGAGGGACGACGCCGGTGCGGTCGCTCCAGTTGATAGCGAAGCCGTGAGAGTAGTAGAGCGTCTTGCCCGGTGTGAGGTGCTTTTTGATGGTGGGCCACACCTGTATCTGGCCAGCGTCGCTGAGCAGCATGCAGAGGATGGTGCCCTTCTGTGCGGCCTCCTCGATGCTGAAGAGTGTCTTGCCCGGCACCCATCCGTCGGCAACGGCCTTCTCGTAGGTCTTGCCCTCACGCTGTCCGACGATGACGTTGAAGCCGTTGTCGCGCAGGTTGCAAGCCTGTCCAGGTCCCTGAATGCCATAGCCGATGACGGCAATGACCTCGTCTTTCAATACTTCACGTGCTTTCTCCAAAGAGAACTCCTTGCTGGTGACCACAGTCTCGATGACGCCACCAAAATTCATTTCTGCCATGATTGTTGAATGTTTATTGTTTAGCGTTTATTGATTTCAGCCTGCAAAGGTATCACTTTGTCACGAGACTGCCAAATTTTCTGACATTTTTATTTCTCGATGCTGTTCTTTCTTATTTTTTTTATGCTGTTTTGTGTGAAATGATTATCCGCAATCACTTGATGAAGGTACTGAAAGCGGTGCTGCTCAATAGCGCCAGCGTCCGTAGGACCAGCTCAGTACTGCTATCCACCTTGTGGCCATCCCCACAAGATAGAGCAAGCAAGCTCATGCATACAGTCAGGAAATACGCAACCTTATCCATAATAATACACTTTCCCGTGTCATGCCCGTCTGCTCTTCGGTAGCTTACCCATACCTTCAGTTCTTTCTTTGCTACCCATGTCTCTGTTCTTAAAATTCCAACCTAAAACCCTTTGATTTCATCTCCTTGTATTTGTCAGGGTTGAACCTGTACTGAACAGGAACTGTTCGGGCTGCGTTTTTCGGACGGTCGCCAGTTTCTTCCAGAACGCCCAATTTCAGCATTTTATTGGCGAAGTTCCTACGGTCGAAGTGTACCTCAAGGATTGCCTCGTAAAGTGCCTGCAACTGTGGCATTGTGAAGGTCTCTGGCAACAGCTCAAAGCCTATTGGCTGAAAGTGGATTTGTTCCTTCAGATGCTTCAATGCCGTGCGTAGAATCTTCTCATGGTCAAAGGCCAACTGGGGAATCTCACCGATGGGATACCACTGTGCCTTCCTTGCATCGTCGCCACCCTTTACGGCTCCTTTCTGTACCAATGCATAGTAGGCAATGGTAAGAACGCGGCCGCGAGGATCTCGGTCTACATCGGAGAAGCAACCCAGTTGTTCCAAAAAGCCTTTCTCCACATCAAACTCTGTCTCTTCCTTCAATTCACGCAGTGCACCAGCCTCTGTTGTCTCATCCATTCTCAGGAATCCGCCAGGGAATGCCCAGCGTCCCTTATATGGCTCAATACCTCTTTCTATCAAAAGCACAGACAGGCCTTCCTTCATGTCATAGCCAAATATCACACAATCCGTAGTCACCGACGGACGAGGATACTCATAGGTATATACACCTTTCGTCGTTTCCATATCTAGTTTTTAATTGAAACCGTTAACTATTAGGATTATTCACCGATGCATCAAATTACTTTTCTACCGTATTTCTCTTCGAACTCCTTCACTACATTTTTGAAATGGGGAGTAAGATATTCAAGTCCTTTGGCATACAGATCTTTCGGAATGCCATAATAGGCTTCGGCAATAGAGCCGGTGATACAACCAAGAGTATCAGAGTCACCACCGATACTAATTGCATTGCGAATGCTATCCTCAAAATCCTTCCCATCAAGGAATGCAACGATAGCTTGCGGAACAGTATTCTGGCAAAGTCCTCCCCATTCATAGCCGTCACGGATTCCGTCGCAGGTAAAAGCAAGGTCGTAACCAAACTCCTGCTCGATGGCATGTCGTATCTCATCCTTCGATGCACCCTGACGAGCCAATAATATGCAGAGAGCCGTAGCCTGAGCACCTTTGATGCCTTCTGGATGGTTATGTGTTGACTCGGCTGAATACTTCGCATGGGCAAGAACATCCTCTTTGGTGTTATATGCCCAACCGACTGGGCCTATACGCATAGCACTGCCATTCCCACAGCTGTTATAGGGAGAGAAGTCGCCATCCTCTGCCCTGTGAACCCACTTAACGAAGCCACCGCCATACCCGCCTTTAGGATGAGGATAGTTAAATGCATAGCGGAAATAGTACCCGCCACTGTCACTTTGGCTTCCTCCTTCCAATATCCATTTGGCAGTAGCTATCGTCAGAATGCTGTCATCTGTATACCCGCATCTTTCCGAAAAGAACGGGAAATCTTTCGTCTTTATATTGTGGAACTCATATATGCTTCCAACAATGTCACCAATAATACTTCCTAACATAATCTCAATTTCTTTGTTTTACCACTCAATCAATTACTTACTTTTTTCCTCAATGATTATCCGCATGTAGCCGATGGATGCCTTTGCTATCATGTTCTGTCTCAATCATTATCAGACAAATACATGCTGCGCCAAAGTAACTTATTCCCCCCCCTTGGAAAGGGGGGGGGCAGGGGGGGATGAAACTTTGCGCAGATGGATCCCCCTCTAACTCCCCCTTTGCAAGGGGGAGAATTGAGTTACCGCAAGCCTTGCTTGTTTCTATCATGATACATTCTTATGAGGAGTCGGTTTGCTTCTATATTGGCGTGCACACTATCTGGTAATTGCGGATAATCATTTTTCCTAATTATACCTGCGATTCTCTCAGCCAGTCGCGAACTTCCATCAGTGCACAGCCCAGCAGATTTTCTCCCTGCCATTGCTCAGCAGTACCTTTCAGTGCCGTTTCCCTGTCCAGTCCGATGCCCCAAATCTTGTCGTATGGGCTGGCTTCGGCCAAAAGGGCTTCTCCGGTAGAAAGCAGAAACTCCCTGATGTCGCGGTTTTGCCCAAACTTAGCCTTGTTGCCTTCTACAACAATATCATATTTCCTGGCATCCCAGAGTGTCTGTTCAAAACCACGTATCTTTCTTCCCAACTTCTTATAGTCAAATGGGCTGTCGGCTTCCATGATTTCACGAAACACCTCTTCATCACCGAACAGACGTGCCTTACTGGCCATCATATACTGTTCGGTAGTATGGTATTGTATGCCGTCTACCTCAAAATAGCAGTCATACCACTGACTGAAGCATGCTGCAGTCATCTTTTTGGGATTGGGCGTGTGGCCCCAGAAATAAACAACCGGCGTTTCAGGTTTCAGCCGTGCGATTTCCTTGATTTTTTCAATGTCGTACTTCATCATAATGTCTCCTTATCTCTTATGTTCATAATTATTTTTCCTAAATGATTCTCTCCTATCCAACTATACAGGTCTATACCCCAGAATGTTTCCTGCTTGCTGTTGCCATTAAGCAAGACGCGGTCGCCTGTGTCTACTAACTTTTGCATCAGAGAAGGATTCTTCTCAAACTTAGCCCGGAGGATTGACTCCATGATTCCAAGCTGGTTCTCTTCCCATCCCGGATAGGGTATCTGCTTTTTCCCTTTTCCGATGGCCTTGTCGGTTGAACAGCTGGCATACACCCTCCGTTCCTTCTCGTCCTGACACTTGGAAGCCTGAAAGGCAGCTTCAGCACTGCGATACTCCAGTCCTTCCCAAAGGACACGGCAAGGGAATCGGTTGCTCAAGAAATCATACTCACCTTTGAAACTGTTGATGACATCAGGGAAATCGCTCGATGTGAACCCTTTGAACAGTTCCCATACTCCAGGACAAAGCAGCTCCTGACAGGATTCTCCCTTCAGCATCATTTCTCTTGCCAGAGATGAGCTGATGCCTTCTGCTCCGTCGGGCTGGGGCAGTATGACTATTTGTTCCTGATAGCCTGAAAGCACTTCGCTGTTCTTCAACAACTGATCAAGCGTCTCGCTCTCTCTTGAATAGAGCACCACCTTGAAAGCGTCAAGGAAATCCCTTTTGCCTGTCAGGTGAGTCAGCAAGTCCAGTTTATCGGCTCCCATCACGAAGTACAGTTCGGCATCCGGATAGTATTTCTGAATAGCCTGCATAGTCTCCATGGTACTGGCAGCAATGGTGCCCATCTCTTTATCCCATATCTTCAGGCGGCTGTCATCGGAACACATCGACTGTAGCATCCTGACGCGCAGCTCTGGAGACAGGACAACAGGCGGGTGGCTGTGCCGCATTTTCCGTTTCAAGTAAGCGTCGCTTACCGGTACGAAGAAACCTATGTCTGCATCGAGCGCATCCACGGCATTCTTCATTAACTTGTAGTGTGCTAACGTTGGCGGGTTGAAACTCCCACCCATCACAACGATTTTTTTCTTCTCTTTTTCCATGTTTTCTCACCTTCTTGCGTAAATTTTGCGCAAAGGTACAAACATGTTTTGATATCTCCAAATTTTTTTGTGTAAATTTTACGCAAGACGGCGTTTTTTTTTCATTTGTTGCTCACCATCGGCTTCTGTCGTCCCTCCGGAACTATATGCTGCGCCTTGCCCGCCGCGTAGCTCAATGCGCAACCCTCCCCTACAAGGGAGGGGAGTGCCTTACGGGGTCCCTGCGGCGGGCAAGACGATAGCCCTTTTTCCCAAATTGTTTTTCCCAAAAAAAGTCCGAAGCCTTCGGACACTTTGTCCGAAGGCTTCGGACGCTCTGTCCGAAGGCTTCGGACGCTCTGTCCGAAGGCTTCGGACTGACAGTCCGAAATGTGAAAAAAATGACGGACAGCCTTAGAGGTCGGAAAAACTGTGCGCTCTGTCAGTTCTGTGTGCCCTTGAAAGTATAGCCTACGCTCTCAACGGCGGTGCGGATAGCCTCTTCTGTGGCCGGGCCTTTGACAGTGAGGGTATTGGCCGAAGCACTGGCCTTGGCCGACTCCACGCCCGGCACTTTCTCAACGGCACGCACGACGGCGGCCTCGCAATGACTGCAATGCATGTCCTCAACCCTGTAAACGGTGGTGTCAGGGTCTAAAGGCTTGTTGGCAAATTTGCTGAAAAGTTTCATCATAAGTGCATAAATGATTAAAAGGGTTAGAATAGTAGCACAGATAAGTTTGAACGGGCTTGGCAGGGCAGTCTCCCCTGCGCAGCATGCGTCTTGGCCGGCTGTGGCATAGAACTGCAGCCCTGTGGCGTTGAGCAAGAGCCCGAAGAGGATGGAAAAGCCTACGATGGTGAGCAGGTAAAGCGAAGTGAAGCGTCGTCCCATGGCTTTATGGATGACGAGGATGGAGGCGAGGTTGACTGCCGGCCCTGCCATCAGCATCACCAGTGCTGCTCCTGGCGAGAGCCCCTTCATCATCAGCGCTGCCGCCACAGGAATGCTGCCCGTGGAACAGATGTACATCGGTATGGCAATGGCGAGGATGACCAGCATCTGCAACAGTGGCTGGCTGCCGAAGCTGAGAAAGAACTCATCGGGCACCGCGACTTGAATCAGTGCTGCCACGACGAGGCCGATGAGCAGGCGCAGGCCGATGTCGCGGAGCATATCGAAATAGGCATACTTCAGGACACGCCACGGCTTGCTGCCGCGCTCCACCTGACAGGCAGAAGGCGCGTCGTCTGTGGTGTTGTCATCGTGAATCAGGCGGTTTACCAGCAGTCCGCCACAAACGCCGGTGATGAGAGCCGCCACTGGGCGCACTATGGCAAAGCCCAGCCCCATCAGCGAGAAGGTGGCCAGTATGGAGTCGATACCCGTCTGTGGCGTAGCAATAAGAAACGAGGCTATGGCCCCCCGCGACGCCTTCTCGTTCTTCAGACCGATGGCCGTGGGTATCACTCCGCAGGAGCAGAGAGGCAGGGGCACGCCCAACAAGGCTGCCCACAACACCGACAGCTTGTTGTCGCGCGAAAGATAGTTGGCATAGAATCGTTGCGGCACATAGACGTGGAGGATGCCGGCGATGAGGAATCCCAACAGCAGATAGGGAGCCATCTCGCAAACAACGTTCAAAAGCGAATGTAGTCCTTGCTGTTCAATACTCATAAAGCTTGATGTGAAGTATTTTCCACTCACCGACGCCAATGCGGGCGTGTCGGCCCTGATGCGTCTGATCGCCGTTGTGGCGCCGCAAGTATTGCATGGCGCCTGCAGCGTCGATGAACACTTCGTCGACAGACTGGAGACCGAGGCGCTTGCCTTTGAACATCGGCCGTTGGCTGAAGGCTGTCGACCCGCCTTCCTCGGCAAAGCCGTCCTCGCCCAGCTGCTTCTGCTCCTCCTGCTGTTTCTCTGTGGGTGTCTTGAAGTCGACGACCACCCCGCTGCCAGCCAGCAGGTAGTCGTACTTGCCAAGACGGATGAGCATGGCGCCGCCCTCGGGCCAGACGGAGCCGTCGGTGGCACGGGAGTCCCAGGGCAGGGTGAAGTAGTGGCGGCAAGTCATCACCACGCGGTCGTCGGTGATGATGCGCTCACGGTCATCCTGGTCGAAGAGGAGCCCATAAGTAGTAATTGGTGAAAGGTGAGTGGTGAGGGAATAGATTTGACGCAGCAGTGCATACGCTTGCGTCACAGATTCTGTCTCCTTTGTGCTGGCCTGGTCGATGGCGAAGGGACTGAAGCCCAGCGCCTGGTGCTCGCCAAAGGCATAGAGTGCGCGCACGCCGCTGTTTTCGCAGCATCGGCTCTCGGGAATGAACAGGCGGTTCTTTACCTTTCCTCCGTCCTGCGGCCGCTGTGGCATGGCATACTGTGCCGCCCACGACTTGAATCCCGTGTCGTAGATGTCGGGAGCCAGCAGGTCGATGCTGGGTGCGCCCTCTTGCCAGAAGTCGGCGAGATGGGCCAGCGGTCCTGCCGATGGATATTCGCCCGGTCGGCGTCCGCGGCTGTTCATTGCCGCATTCACGTAGAGCGGCATGTCGTGAATCTGCCGGGCGGCCTTGGCCAGATGCTCTACATAGCGGGCATAGCTCAGGGCCATGAACTTCTCGTCGGCATACTCGTCGGTGCCGTAACGCTCGGCCCATCGCTCCTGCTGATAGACTTTCTCTGAGAGCGGTGAGTGGTCGCGTGCCGACTCCAGCATGCCTATCTCGTTCTCTATCTGCATCATGATGACGACCTCACGCTGCGGGTCGCGCTCCTTGATGTGCCGCATCAGAGCTGAGAACGCCTTTAGGTCGGCTTGTAGCACGTTGTCGCTGAAGCACGATGCTATCTCCATCGGCTTGCCCTCGGCTGTCATCGCACGTGGAAAGCGTTTGGTGTCTTGCTTGAACCATCCGGGGGCATAGCACGACATGGAGTTCTTCCATGCTCCGAACCAAAGGAAAACGACATGCAACTGTTCGCGTCGCGCCACATCGACAGTGCGGTCGATGAGCGTGAAGTCGAATCGCCCCTCCACGGGCTCCATCAATTCCCAGTAGGCAGGCACAAGCACTGTGTTCAGTCCCAGTGCGCGCATCCGCGGCAGCACTTCGTCGATGTCGGTCACCGATGTGGCGGCCGAGTTGCTGAGTTCGCCGCCCAGAATGGGGCAGGGCAGCGACGACAGCCTGTCTTTGTCGGCCATCGTCATGCCGGCGTCCTGTGGGTAGCAGGCAGCCATAGGTCGGGCGGTGGCTGCTAAAGCAAGAAAGAGTATGGACAGTATTCTCAGCATATCACGTTGTTGCGGTTATGTAATGCAGAAATTCTTGTCTGTTTCTCCCCGCTTGGAGAAGCCACGATAATCGTGTTTCAGCTCTAACAGGCGCACCTCGGCATTGGTCATGCGGGTGACGTCCTTCATCTCGCAGTTGTAGTAGACGGCTTGCACGGCTTTGTTGATGATGCCATGCCCCACGGCCAGCACGGTCTTGTCGGGGTACTCATTATATATATAATGTAAGAACTGCCGGGCGCGCCCGAGGAGATGGTCGAGTTTCTCCACGTTGTCAGGCCAGGGCAAGCCCTTGAGGTCGGGGATGAACCGCCCTGTGAAGTCGCCCCAGTCGCGCTCGCGCAGCAACGGCGTGGTGACAACAGTCGCCCCATGCGGCTCTGCCACGATGCAGGCGGTGTCGTAGGAGCGCTTCAGGTCGCTGGACACGAAGACATCGACATGGCGGGTGGCCCACTCGTTGCGGACCACCTCGGCCTGACTGATGCCGATGGCGTTCAGCTCGCCCTGTACCTGTCCTTGCATCAGCTGGCGGGCATTGTCGATGGTCTCGCCATGACGCATCAGGAAAAGTTTAGTCATAAACAATCAATAATTCAACTTAGCCCCCCTGTCGTCCCCCGAGGGGGACACAATTGTTCTAAAGAGTAATGAAGCCCCCTCAGGGGCAGTAGGGGGGGCTACTCCTTTAACTTCTGAAAGAAGAGAGAATGTGAAACTTGAATCAAGGACATGGAATATGGTTGGCGTTCTAACCTACTTGACTTCCCGGCTTGACGTCTTTGGTGGTAGTGACAACGCTGAGGCTGTCGTCGCTGTCGACGGCGCTGAGGATCATGCCCTGGCTCTCGATGCCCATCATCTTGCGTGGTGCGAAGTTGGCCACGAAGAGAATGCGGCGGCCAATGAGCTCGGCGGGGTTCTCGTAGAACTGCGCAATGCCCGAGCAGATGGTGCGGTCGGTGCCGGTGCCGTCGTCGATGGTGAACTGCAGCAGCTTCTTGCTCTTCTTCACCGCCTGGCAGTCCTTCACCAGTCCTACGCGGATGTCGAGCTTCTCAAAATCCTCGAAGCTCACCGTCTCCTTGATGGGGGCGGGTGCCCATGCGGCGGCTTCGTTGGCCTTCTTGGTGGATTCGAGCTTGTCGAGCTGCTTCTGTATGGTCTCGTCATCAATCTTCTCGAAGAGCAGCTGCGGCTCGTTCAGCTGATGGCCGGCGGGCAGCAGGTCGGTGTTGCCGAGCTGCTCCCAGTCGAGGTCGTTGGTGTTGATGAGCGAGCGCAGACGGTTGCTTGAGAAGGGCAGGAACGGGCCGAAGGCGATGCTGAGGTTGGCCACAATCTGCAGACAGACGTTGAGGATGGTCTCGCAGCGTTTCGGGTCGGTCTTCCACACCTTCCACGGCTCACATTCGGTGATGTAGCGGTTGCCGATGCGGGCGAGATTCATGGCCTCGAACTGCGCATCGCGGAACTTGAACTGCTCCAGCAGCGTCTCCACCTTTTCCTTTACGTCTTTAAACTCGGCGATGGCGGCCTTGTCGACATCGAGCAGCTCGCCGCAAGCGGGCACAACGCCGTTCCAGTATTTCCACGTCAGCTGGAGCGCACGGTTGACGAAGTTGCCATAGACGGCCACCAACTCGTTGTTGTTGCGGTCCTGAAAATCCTTCCACGTGAAGTTGTTGTCTTTCGTCTCCGGCGCATTGGCGGTAAGCACATAGCGCAGCACGTCCTGCTTGCCGGGGAAGTCGGCGAGGTATTCGTGCAGCCAGACGGCCCAGTTGCGCGAGGTGGAAATCTTGTCGTTCTCTAAGTTCAGGAACTCATTGGCCGGCACGTTGTCGGGCATGATATACTTGCCGTGAGCCTTCATCATCACGGGGAAGATGATGCAGTGGAAGACGATGTTGTCCTTGCCGATGAAGTGGATGAGGCGTGTGTCCTCGTCCTGCCACCACTTCTGCCACGAGCCCCAGCGCTCAGGGTCGCGCTCGCACAGCTCCTTCGTGTTCGACACATAACCGATGGGTGCGTCGAACCAGACATAGAGGACTTTGCCTTCGGCTCCCTCTATGGGCACGGGGATGCCCCAGTCGAGGTCGCGCGTCATGGCACGGGGCTGCAAGTCCATGTCAAGCCAGCTCTTGCACTGTCCGTAGACATTGGGACGCCACTCCTTGTGCTCCTCCAGAATCCACTGCTTCAGCCACTCCTGATAATCATTGAGCGGCAAGTACCAGTTCTTTGTCTCCTTCAGCACGGGCGTAGAGCCGCTGATGGTCGACTTCGGGTTGATGAGCTCCGTAGGCGAGAGGTCGCGTCCGCACTTCTCACACTGGTCGCCGTAGGCACCCTGGTTGTGGCAGTGGGGACATTCGCCGGTGACATAGCGGTCGGCCAGGAACTGATGGGCTTCCTCGTCGTAGAGCTGTGTCGTGGTCTCCTCGGTCAGTTTCCCCTCATCGTAGAGCTTGCGGAACCATTCGGCGGCAAACTGGTGGTGAATCTTTGAGGTCGTCCTTGAGTAAACGTCGAAGCTGATGCCAAACTCGTCGAAGGAGTCGCGAATCATGGCGTGGTAGCGGTTCACCACGTCCTGAGGTGTGATGTGTTCCTTGCGTGCGCGAATAGTAATAGGTACTCCGTGCTCGTCGCTTCCGCCGATGAACATCACCTCGCGCTTCTTTGCCCTGAGATAGCGTACGTAGATATCAGCAGGCACGTAGACGCCTGCCAGATGGCCGATGTGCACACCGCCGTTGGCATAGGGCAAGGCCGAGGTGACGGTGTAGCGTTTGTAGTTCTTCTGTTCCATTTTTTTGCTGTTATTTATGAATTTGAGTGCAAAGGTACGATTTTTTCTTCAAATAGATGCTTGTTTTCATTTTTTCTTCGTATCTTTGTATTCGAAAACTGAAAACATGATCATTATAGTTATGAAAAGAGCGACTAAACTATCCCTTTCAGCCCTGATTCTATGGGCTATGACGTTGTCTGTCCATGCACAAGGCAACAATTTTCCCTTTGTCAAGACTTTTGAGTACGGCTATTTCAAGCATTTCGGCATTGGTGCTTCCGCAGGGCTTGACGGCATCGGCTTCGACGCAGCCGCCGCTGCTGGCGATTATTTAGGCCTGCGTGCCGGTGTCTCATTTATGCCTAAGATCAGTTACGAACATAACTTTGGCCTGCACGACAACGACCCTGACATCACGGATGATGTCGATATAAAAGCTAAGTTGAACGTGTGTGACTTCAAGTTCTTGGTTGATGTTTATCCATCGAAGAATGGCTCCTTCCACTTCACGGTCGGTGCATTCATAGGCAGTGATAAATTTGTAAAGGCGACCAACACCTCCATGTTCATCAAAAATCCTGCTAAATATGGCAAGATTGGCCTGACCTTAGGCGATAAACGCGTGACCACTGACGAGCATGGCTATGCCCAAGCCGACCTTGTGGTCAACAGTTTCAAACCTTATCTGGGCCTGGGCTTCGGACGGGCCGTGCCACGGAAACGGGTTGGCGTGTCGTTTGATTTTGGCCTGAAGTTCTGGGGAAAACCTGCTCTGGGAGCAACGGTAGTGGACGACTGGGGACAGAAAAGTTACCATAAGTTCAAGTACACCGAGCTGACCGATGATGACGACGAAGACCTGAAGGACGGTTTGAAGATAGCTTCCAAGGTGTTCGCTTTCCCCGTCCTCACTCTCCGCCTCAGCGGACGAATCTTATAATTGAAGAATGGAGTAACTAAAAAAACAAAAAGTGATGAAAAAGTTTTTTTTCTACGCCTTTGCTGTGATGACAGCAATGTGTATGACTGCATGCAGCAGCGACGACGACAATGACGACAAGAAGCAGAATGAGACGGTGATGCCAAAGCCTGTTAATGCTGAACAATCCGTGCAATTTGCCCTTGACACGCCGAAGTCGCCTGAGAATGTTGACGACGATGCACCTCAACTGAAGACTATCGACTTCACTGAGAGTGGCGACGTGCTCATAGAGTTCAAACACCCCGTCAGCCAGTCTGTCGTTTATATCAAGGATAAAGCCAGCTTTAACGGCACCACCTATACGATGAACGGCTCGAAGGTGAAGGGCACGGTCAAGGTGGCTGGTCAGGCTGCCCGAGCCACCCGCGCAGACAATGTCGAGCTCGCGGTTGACATCGCTGTGACGTTCTCGACCGAGAAGACTTACACCTATGTCACAGGGGAAGGCGAGACCATTACAGTCACCAAGGATGCTCCCCCGACGGGCGACCAGGCTTTGGACATACTGGCTCGCACGTGGAATGTGCTGGGCCTGATCCTCGACTTGAAGGGCGATGACATCAAAGCCTTCGAGACATGGGATGCCGTGGGAGGTGTCTTCGATTTGGAGACGACCGTTCTCAAGACTGCTCTTGAAAGAGATGTCAATCTGTCGGCCGATGAGCAGAAAGCACTGAAGAAGAAAGTGAAAGGTGTGGTGATCACCAAGACAAAGCTGTTTGCTCTCGACTATACTGACGGCACAGAAGACGTGGCGTCGTGGAACTGGGCGGATGCCTCGAAGACCGGCATCCGCATCATGCTGAAGGACGACAAGATGGGCAACAAGTTCATTCAGGATGCCACGATGATTTCTTTCGCCTTCAATGGAGACCGTTGCAACATGAAGTTGGCGACAACCTTTACGGACAACAGCAACAAGAAGTGGAACGCCGTTGTGACGCTGCAGCTGCAGTCACCGAAATGATGGAACCGTTTACTTCTGAGTTATGAGTTAGAGATAATTGAGCAGTTCGCTGAACTGCTCAATTTTTATTAGCCGTTCATGCTCGAAATCGTCGTGATGCTCCAACTGCCAAGTGACGTGGAAGGGAATGTAGACCGCCCAGGCGCCGATGGCCAGTGCAGGGGCGATGTCGCTCTTCAGCGAGTTGCCTACCATCAGCAGTTCGTCCGGCCTGATACTGAGCTTGCGGCAGAGGTCGCGGAATTCTTTTTCACCTTTGTCGCTCGTTATCTCCACATGGTCGAAATATGGGGCCAGGCCACTGCGCTCCAGTTTGTGCTCCTGGTCAAGAAGCTCGCCTTTGGTGAAAACGATGAGAGAGGTGAGGGCTGATGGGTGGGTGGTGATATGATGGCGCAGCACCTGCAGCGTCTCTTCCACTTCGGGCAGGGGCGTGCAGGGAAATTGCAGCAGACCGTAGCACTGCTGCAGGATGTCGTTGATGGTGGCGGCAGGCATCTCATTGCGGCTGACGCGCATGGCCGTCTCCAGCATGGACAGGGTGAAGGCTTTCACGCCGTAGCCCAGCAGGTACATGTTCTTGCGCTCGGTGGCGAAAAGCTCCATGGCAGCCGTCTCACGGTCTACCCACGGCGTCAGCTCGTCGTAGAGGTGTTGCATCACGCGCTCGAAATGTCCCTGACAGTCCCACAGCGTGTCGTCGGCGTCAAAGGCAATGACTTTGATATGATTGTTTTTCATCTTTAACATTCTGTTTTTCGACTTTCCTTTTAACTTCTTGTTTTTCATTCTTCCTCGTAGATGCTGAATGTAGCGGGGAGGGATGAAAGCTCTATTTCCTTTTGTCGGTCAGCTTCGGTGTTGTATTTGATATACCATGACGGGGGAAGGGATACCCAAGAAGCCCCCCCTACGGCCCCCGAGGCGGTTTCAATACTTGATATGACATTTGTGTCCCCCTCGGGGAACGACAGGGGGGCTAAGCTCAGCGTGGCTTCCATGTTGGGGAAACCGCCGCCTGTCTGCTCTTGAAATTCCTCCTTGCTCTTATCATGATCGCCGTCGCGTCCGCCATAGACCAGCTTGTAGCTCACCACGGCAGGATAGAGCGTGCTGTCGGAGCGATAGGCGTAGCTGACGCGGTAGTCGCGGATGAAGGTGTCGATGCGATAGCCGAAGACCTGCGCCATGCGGTACATCAGACCGTCGATGCGCTCCTGGCGGTTGGTCTTCGTGCCGGTGTGACGATAGGCCTTGACGATGGTGTAGCGCAGGGTGTCGATGACCAGCGTGCCGTAGTCGTCGACATTCTTCGGTGAACGGAAGCGTAGCTCTATCTCGTTGGCACTCTGCCCCTGATATTCATAGTTGGCGTAGAACCGGTGGTGGCGGATAAAACCGTTGTCGAGGTCGGCTATGAAGTCTTCGTAGAGCATTCGCCGCAAGTTGCTGGTGTCGGTGAGGCGGGTGCTGTCGGCTGCCACGATGCCGGCAGTGTCGGGCAGGATGGCGTAATGCTTGTGGCGTGGACTCTTGTGGCGCAACATGCCAGTGAGCCTCATGCGATAGATGCTGTTCGTGCCCAAGCTCTGCGTGTGATACTCAAACCGTTCCTCGCTCTCTTGGCCATAGTAGAGGTTGTCTTTATGCCTGACCACCTGCTTCAGGCAGCGACGTATCCATTCGGGCTCGCGATTGGTCACCACCACCTGCCCCACATCGCGGTAGCGAGGTTGCAGGAAGACGGTGTCGGACGATGGGTGTGAGGAGCGCAACACACGCTGCTCGTAGTTCAGGTGGCTGACGGTGAGCTTTTGCCATTGGAATGTGACCGTCGCAGCGCCCTGCTCATTGCTGACGCAGGAGTGGAAGCGCCCGTCCTCTTTGGTGTAGAGCGAGGCGTGTGCCACAGGCTGATGTGTCACGGCGTCGGCAATGACAAGGCTTTGAGCGAAGAGTCTGCTGAATGGAACACAAAGACACAACGCCACAAAGAATGTGCACACCGTGCATGGCCCTTTGTGTGTTTGTGTCTTTTCGTTCAGCTTAGCGTGTACCAAGTTGTCACTTCAGGAGATAAAAGAAGAACAGGACGGCAGCGTAGGAACTATTCACATCCTTGGCGTGACCTATAGTGCGGTAGTTCGGATCCTGCACGGTGCCGTCGCTTTTGATGTGCCCCACGGTGCGGTAGTTGCTATCCATCACCGTGCCGTCATTCCTGTAATGGCCCATGGTGCGGTAGTTGGAGTCCTGTATAGTGCCGTCGTTCTTGATGTGGCCGATGGTGCGGTAGTTGGAGTCCTGTATGGTGCCGTCATTCTTGATGTGGCCGATGGTGTGGTAGTTGGAGTCCTGAATAGTGCCGTCGCTCTTCACGTGGCCTATGGTCTTATAGTTGCTGTCCTGCACCGTCTGCGCCTGCACCGTCAGACTGCCAAACAACAGACAAAAGAAAAAAAGAAGGCTCTTCATGTTCGTAGTTCTTAGCAATGTTTACTTATTTCTTTGTTAATAATGCAACTTCATCTGGTGAAAGTTGAAGGCTCTTTACAATCATCTCCATCGGAATGTCATTATCCATCAGACTGCGGGCAATTCTGAGCCGTTCTTCTGCCTGTCCTTCAGCCCGTCCCTCTGCCCGTCCTTCAGCTCGTCCTTCTGCCCGTCCTTCAGCTCGTCCTTCAGCCCGTCCTTCTGCCCGTCCTTCAGCCCGTCCCTTCAGGATGCCTCGGGTATAGCCTTTGTGGTCAGCGGTCATAAAGGCGCCTTGATTGTCGTAGAACACCTTTTCGCTCTCCCAGTATTTGGCATATTCCTCCCTTGTGAGGGCAGCTACCTCGGCCACTTCGAAGAACTTCGAGAAAATGCGCTCTTGCAGCGCTTTCGGGCGCTCCAGCAGGCGGGGAAGGTTTTTCAGGGCGTAGAGCCATTTGTCAGTCATGTCCACCAGCTCGTCCTCACTCTTGCGAAACTTAGGCATCTCTAAGTAGATATAGGTCAGCTTGTCGTAGAATACCGTCTTCGTGTTGACATCCATCAGTTGCACCACATGGTGGTAATAGTTTTCGTCGTCTTTGTCCTCATCGAAGACAAAGTTCAAGATGCCAATGGTATAGACGGCCTTCAGTCCGAAAAGCCACTTGCCCTTTTCTCCTTGTGAGCGGATGGGGAACGAGGAATAGTAGACGGAGCGGTCTTTGAACCACTGCTGGTCGGCCTTCTGCATCTCGATGATAATCTTATCGCCTTTCTCGTTTTCGCAATACACGTCGAAGACAGATCGGCGGTCCTCCTCCGTGTCGCCCAACTGCTCCGTTGGCAATAGGGTAAGACTCTTGATGACCTCGCGGCCTTGCAGCAGGGCATTCACCAGATGCAGCGTCAACTCCTTGTTCGGCTCAGTGCCGAAAAGGTACTTGAAACCGTAGTCGGTATAAGGGTTGATGTATCTGTTTCCTTCCATGAACTTACAGCATCCTTGAAACATGTGGCAAAGATACATAATATTTGAAAGACAAACAAATATTTTTGTACTTTTCTTTAGATTGGAATTTTCCGCAGGCTTCAGATTCTTTCGACCGCTTCGTTTTTTTTGTCCGAAGCCTGCGGATTTTTCCCGGACTCTTAATAGCAGAGCTGGCGGTAAGGACAGTTGCGGCAGCGCTGACGGTCTTCTGTGGGCTGCAGGGGAATGTCGGGGTTGAACATGTCACTGATGGTGGACTGCAACAGCTCCATGAATCGCTCGGCGTGTTGGCGGATGTCGCTGATGGGTTCCCGGCCGAATTGCAGAATGGGGTCATAGTCTTCTGCGGCGGCGTGCTGGATGAAGAGCAAGGCGGGCGAGACGGGTATGTCGGGATGCTCTTGAGCCACGATGACAGAGTAGAGCATGGCCTGCAGGTAATAGTCGGAGTGTTCTTTCAGGTATGCCTGGCTGAACACAGCGTCGACGTCGGGTAGGGGCTTGAGACGGTGTGCGCCTGTCTTATAGTCGATGACGCGGATGTGGTCGCAGCCATTGCGGTCGGTTATCATATCTAAACGGTCGATGCGGCCGCCAAGGTAAGCCCTCCCTACTGCCCCCAAGAGAGCTTCATTTGACTTGCGGACATTTGTGTCCCCCTCGGGGAACGACAGGGGGGCTTTCACATCCCCCTCTAATGCGAGGATGGTGAAGGGCGTAAGCTGACGGTCGAGGATGAGCAGCTGCCGCAGGTAGTGGATGATGACCTGACGGTTGATGAGCGCCAGCCCGTTGATATGGCTGGGCAGCTGGCGCAGCTCCTTCATAAAGGCATCGTCGACGGCACGCTCAATGTCCACTCGCTGTTTCAGCACCAGGTCAATGTCGGCCTTCTCTATTTGCGGCTTCCTTGCCTTCATGTTGGTGTAGAGCGTCTGCGCCGCCTCGTGGAAGATGTTGCCGAAGATGCGGTTGTCGATGGTGTCGTCATCGGGGTCGTCCAGCTCGCGCAGACCACATATATAATAATAGTGGAACTGCAAGGGGCAGCGCAGATAGCGGTTGATGGCCGTAGGAGTGAGGAAATAGGAGCCGTCGGACGTTGAGCGACTCTGAGTGTTGATGACCTTGAGCAACGTGTTGGCCACGGGCTGCGGCTCATGTGGCCGGTGGCTGATGTGTCCTTGCAGCGTGAGGGTGGGGATAGGGTAGGGATATTCCACCATGAGCTGCAGCAGGAATCGGCTCATCTCGCCCTTCTGCCCGTCGTTGGTAGAGTTGTTATAGACAACGGTGACGTCTTCGGCACGCTGCAGCAGGCGGTGGAAGTAATAGCTGTAGATGGCCACCTTGTGCTCAGGCGTAGTGAGGCCGAAGGCACGTCGCAGACTGTAGGGTATGAACGATGTGTCGGCTGTGCCACGTGGCATGTTGCCCTCCTGGGCAGAGAGGATGAGCAGGTGGCGGAAGTCCAGATTGCGCGTCTCTAAGAGTCCCATCACTTGCAGCCCCTCGACAGGCTCACCGTGGAAGGGCACTGACGTGGACTGTATGAGCTGAGTGATGAGCCGTCCCAAGGTGACGATGTCGGTCTGCAGGTCGCCGTCGCGTGTCAGGTTCAGCAGGCGGTTCAACAGGGTGAAGGTGCGGAACAGTGCTTCGGCGGCTCCCTCTTGTCTTCCCTGACTGGGAAAGATTTCTCCCGTTGGGAGCTTTTGCGCTGCTGCCTCCTGCTGTTGCGAGAGGAAGGTGGGGGCGATGGCTTTTATCACCTCGCAGAGCCAGCAGAGCATCTCCTCGTTCTGATAGAGGGGCTGCAACGGACGGAAGAGCAGGGTGGTGAGCGGGTCGACGGACAGTTGCTGCTGTGTGGGGTGGAAAATCTTCTCCTCGGCCAACTGCTTCATCAGTGTCGTGGCCTGAGGCGAGCTGCTGGCGACGTAAGGATGGCGCAGCAAGGCTTTGACCTGACGGAAGCGGAAGGTGGCGTGCTTCTGGTCGTAGCCGTCGCGGCGCAGGGCGATGAGCATGTTGACAAGCGAAGCCGTCGGCGACTGTGCCAAGGGATAGCCTGTGGTGACATTGACGTCGCTCACTTCCGGTGGCAGACAGTGGATGATGGTGGGCAGCAGACCCTCGTTGCACAGCACAATGGCGGTCTCACGTCCGTCGTCGATGCGCTGTTTGTCTTCACGAAGCCAGGTGGCGGCATAGCGTGCCTGGATGTTCTCGGTAGAGGCGGAGGCGAAGCGCAACTGCTTCTTCTGGCAGAAGTTGCGGTAGATATGTTCGTTGCGGATGTCCAGCTCGTTGGGAAAGTCGGCCAGATACTGGCTGATGAAGTAGCCGGCCTCGTGGGAGTTAAGAGTTGAGGGTTGAGAGTTGAGAGTTGAGGGTTGGGAGTTAAGAGTTGAGGGTTGGGAGTTGAGAGTTGAGCGGTGAGAGGGGCGATGCGGCATGTAGTAGTCGTCGAAGTCCCAGTAGAAGCGGGCCTTGCCCTCACGGTGCAGAAGGGTGAACAGCTGCTGCTCCACCCGCAACAGAACGTTGAAGCCAATGAAAAGAAAAAGGCCAGAAGCCCCCCCTACGGCCCCCGATGGGGCTTCATTACTCTTTAGGACAATTGTGTCCCCCTCGGGGGACGACAGGGGGGCTTCTTCGGGGGACGACAGGGGGGCTTCTTCGGGGGACGACAGGGGGGCTTCTGCTTCCACCACTTCACGGTATAGCGCTCCCTCGTAGGCCAGACCTTGTGCGGCGAGACGGTTGTTGAAGTCGTGATAGATGGCTTTCAGCTTCGACCACAGGCGGAGGAATCGCTGGCGCAGCTCGCTGTTGTGCTCGTCGGTGAAGTTGCTGAAGAAGCGTTGCAACACCTCGCGCTGCTGGTCGGTGAGGAAGCTGCTGTCGTCCATCTCGTGCAGGTCGGTGATGTTGGCCAGCACCTGGTCGGCGTCGGCCATCTGCTTGTCGATGTCATCGAAGTCGGCCAACAGCAGCTGCCCCCAGCCGTAGAAATGGTCCAGCGTCTCGGCGATGCCTGTCTGCGCCGTAAACGACTTGTGCAGCTCGCACACCAGCTTGATGGGGTCGGCCACGCGCCGTGTGGAGTATTGGCGGAACAGGTCGCTGATGGTGGTGTAGGCTGGGCTCCAGATGGGCTTGCCGGCCAGGCGCACCAGATGCTCGTTGAGGAAGAGCGAGGCACGCTTGTTGGGAAAGACGATGGTGAGGCGCGACAGGTCGGTGCCCCATTTGCTGAGTATGTCCTCAGCCACATATTCCAAGAAAGTCTTCATACGTCAATATCCAAGAAGATGGTCATACGTCAATGATTTCGTTTTTATAGACAAGCCACAGGTATCCTTTCACGTTCTTGTGGCCCATGTCGCTGAGCAGGTTCATGTATTGTTTCACCTGTGCGTGGTATTCGTCGCGGTCGCGTCCAAACTTGAAGTCCACGACGATGGTCTGTTCGCCGTCGGTCATCACGCGGTCAGGCCGTCGGTTGGCCACACGACCGCTCTGCGGGTCAAGGCTCAGAATGGCGCACTCGTTGAACAGTTGCCAGCGTCCTGGCTTGAACCACTCGGCCACGCGTGGGCTCTCCACCCTGTCGCGTATCATCTTTGTGAGGTGCTGTCGTGTCAGCTCTCCCTCGCCGAAGAGCACGCCTTTCTGCTCCATCTGCGTCAGGGCATCGCCGATGTCGTCGGTGCTGCGGATAGTGGCCAGCACCTTGTGCAGCACGTTGCCCAGCTTGATGAACTCTGCTTGTCGGCTGTCCTCTTCGCCGTAGTCATTGCCCAGGAACTCCCTGCTCTCGTTGCTCTGCTTGAAGCTGGCCCTGGCCGGGAACGCCTCGACAGCCACCTTGACAGGTGCAGGGGATTGGAGGAAAGGATTGGCCCCCCCTACTGCCCCCGAGGGGGCTTCATTACTCTTTAGGACAGTTGCGTTCCCCTCGGGGGACGACAGGGGGGCTTCCCTATATTCAAACACCAACGGCTCATTCTCATTCTCCACCCCCGTAAGAATGGCTTCGCCCGGTATATCCTCCCCTCCCTGCAGGGAGGGGCTGGGGGTGGGTCTGTTGGGGGTGGGTCTGCTGGGGGTGGGTCTGAGTTCTTTTTGCATCTCTTTCACTACCTGCTCGATAAGTGCGGAGCGGGTGTTGGCAGCAGCTTTGCGCCGACCATAGACGAAGAGCCCGCTGGTGGCACGGGTGAAGGCCACGTAGAGCAGGTTGAGGTTGTCCACGATGTTTTGCTGGTGTTCCTCCTCGTAGTCGCTGTCATAGATGGTGCCCTTCATGCCGCGCTGGCTGTAGTTGATGGGCGCGAGGGGCAGCTGGTTGAACGGCTCTTCGTTGGGTGTGCACCACAGCACGTCGGGCAGCTCCAAGCGCCAGTCGCAGAAGGGGATGAGCACACAAGGGAACTCCAGCCCCTTCGACTTGTGGATGGAGATGAGGCGGATGCCGTCGGCCTCGGGACTCTGGATGGTCTTTGCGCAGAGTTCCTCGTTCCAGGCTTTGAGGAAGGCGTCAAGGTCGGAGCCGCGGTCGGCAGCGAAGACCGACACATAGTCGTAGAACGCACAGAGGTAGGCACTCTGATTCTCCATGCGGTCAACATGCAGGAGCGTGAAGAGCGCCTCAGCCTGCTCATAGAGGGGAAGCTGGAGGAGTTGAGAGCTGAGAGTTGAGAGTTGAGAGTTGAGAGTTGAGAGTTGAGAGCTGAGAGCTGAGAGTTGAGAGTTGAGAGTGTAGAGTGGAGAGTTTGCTGCCGCCGTCCCATTTGGTGAAGGAATGGCGGTAGCCAACTCTCCACTCTCCACTCTCCACTCTAAACTGCTTGCAGAAGGTATGGCGGCAGCAAACTCTCCACTCTCCACTCTAAACTCTAAACTGTTCAGATACGCTTGTGCGATGGCATCGTCGGGATGGGCCAGCAGGCGCAAACCCTGCACGATGGTCATCACCGCTGTCGAGGCGTCGAGGCGGAAGGCTTCATCGCTCACCACCTTCACGTTGGGCAGCTGCTCCATGAAGTAACGGGCGATGACGGGGATATAACTGTTGGCACGCACCAGGATGGCGATGTCGGCAGGCTTCCAGCCCTGCGCCAGCAAGTCCTTCACCTGCTGGCACAGCAGCTGCAGCGTCGTCTGCTCATAGTCGTCGGCGGGCAACAGGCTGACCTTTACGTGGCCGCCCAGACAGGTGCGCTTTTTGATCTTCTGCTCCACGTCGTCGTAGGCCGTCACGCCCTCTATCTTGGCCGCCTCCTTGAAGAAGGCATTGTTGAAGGCTACGATGTGCGCATCCGAGCGGAAATTGGTTTCCAGCGTCTCGACCTTCACCATGCCCTCGCTGTTGGCAAACTGCTCCTTGATGCCGGCCAGCAGCCGCCAGTCGCCGCTGCGCCAACGGTAGATGCTCTGCTTCACATCGCCAACGATGAGGTTCTCGCTACCCTTGCGGCTCATCGTCTCCTGCAGCAGCACCTTGAAGTTCTGCCACTGCACGGTGCTGGTGTCCTGAAACTCGTCTATCATAATGTGCTCCAGCTGCGTGCCTATCTTCTCGAAGATGAAAGGCGTGTCGCTGCCGTCTATCAGCTCGTGCAGCAGCTGCTGCGTGTCGCTCAGCAGGAAGCGGTTCTGCTCCTCGTTCAGCTGGCGCACTTTCTTCTCGATGCTGCCTAAGAGACGCAGTTGTGAGAGGTGAGCCAGCGTGAGGTCGGCGCTCTTGTAGAGCTTCCACTGGCGAGGCTGCTCCTCTACGGCCATGCGTAAGAGCGATCCGAGCGACGTGTCGGCCAGGTGCATGATGAGTGCACGCTTGGCGTGTGTCTTCTTGCACCACGCCTCTGGGTTGCCCACGCAGTCGGTGACGCGCTTCGTCAGCACCGTTTCGTCGAAGACGCCGTTCTGCAGCTTCAGGAAGAGGCCCGCCATGCCGTTCTTGCCGTAGCTGAAGTCCTCGATGCCGAGGCCCTCGTCCTCCATCACAGTGAAAAACTCGCTGGCGATGCGCTCCATGCGCTGCAGGGCCTGCTGCCGCAACTGCCGCAATTGCTGCTGATACTGCTCGAAGAAATCCTTCTCGCTCATCAGCCGCCGCAGTTCCTCGCCGTGGCTCTTGTAATAGTCGCGGAAGATGGTGCGCCCGAACTTCTTGATCTGTCCGATGACGTTCCATGAGCGGTCGTCGCTGATGTTGTCCATGATGTATTTCATCAGCCACTGCAGCAGTTGGTCGGAGGCCGACAGCGAGTCGATGAGCTGGTCAACGGCAACCTCCTCCACCTGCACGTCGTTCAGCTCCACGCGCAGGTTGGCCGTAAGGTTCAGCTCGCGTGCCAGGTTGCGCATCACGCTCTGGAAGAACGAGTCGATGGTCTCCACACGGAAGTAGCTGTAGTTGTGCAGCAGCAGGTGCAGCGCTTGTCCGGCACGCTCGGCTATCTGCGGCTCTGACAGCGCGCCGTCCAGTGCCTTGTGCACCTTCTCTAAATAGCTTCTCGAGTCGGGATGGCTGCGCCAGATGCCGTAGAGGTGGGTCAGTATGCGCATCTTCATCTCCTCCGTGGCCTTGTTGGTGAAGGTCACGGCCAGAATCTGACGGTAGTTCTGCGGGTTGCGCACCAGCAGTTTGATATATTCCACGGCCAGCGTGAATGTCTTGCCGCTGCCGGCGCTGGCGCGATAGACGGTGAGGGGATAATGCTGTTCAGTGTTCATGGCTTATGATTCATTGACCTTCTGTGTTTTGGCGTTCATGTAGAGTCGCCACCATGTGACGTCTCTACCATCTTTGTTTCCATATAACTGACCTCAGCATGGGGTTATAAAACGCCTCTGCTTTCGGTCAGCCGAAAAGTTTGCTGCAAAGATAATACTTTTTATTCAGATAATGGCACAATCTATAGGTATATAAGTTATCCTGAATGATTCATCGATTATCTTATTTGTCTGCGACGCTACATCACAGGCTATGCCGCTTACAAGGCAAGAATAGCCATCATTTACGTACGCATCCATGCCGACACTGTCTGGCCCATGCACTGCTTGAAGGCCATGCAGAAGGTGCTGTAGCTATGATAGCCGCTGAGAACGGACAGCTGCTGAACGGTGAAAGGCTGCTGTGATGCCACTGCCTCGTGATATATTTTGATGAAATAGCTGATGCGCAGCGTGTTGATATAAGAGTTGTAAGTAGTTTGCTGACTGGAGAAATAGTGGCTGAGGTAGGTGCGGTTGGTGCCTATGGCCTGCGCCAGCTGACTGATGGTGAGGTCGTGCTGCAGATAGAGCCGCGTGCCCTCGCAATGCTCCATCAGCAAGGCACCTATACGCTCGTAGGTGGCGTCGGAAAGCGCACCAGACGATAGAGCCTCGCCTTCGCCTTCCAGTCTTCCCGTCTGCATGTCTTCCTGAATCCCTATGCTCAGGTCGCTCAGTGTCTCCACGCGCCACAGCAGATGGCCTACGACCACAAGACTGCATATCTGGCAGACGTATGCGTAGGTCATGCTGCCGTCGTAGCCTGCCACGTAATAGCTGAGCGCGAGCACGATGACGACCAGCACGACGAATGTCTGCCACACCTCCTTGTGCTCCAGGTCGGCAAAGTTGTCGCGCAGCCACCGCCCGTACTGCCTCACGGCGCGCACCATATAGACGACGAGGCCTATGGTCATCAGCAGCAGATAGTCATACGCCAGCGGCAGATAGTCCATGCTGCGGGTGGCGATGCACGCCACCATCAGCACCACGAGCGGCGCCGTCAACACCCCGACAGGCCACAGCGGCCGCCTCCGGTCCTGCAACATGCAGAGCAGCAGCACAATGGGCAGAGGAACCAACGTCAGACTGTCGAGCAGTCCGCCCACGAGCATGCACATCATGAAGTTGTCGCCTGAGGTGAACGCGTCAGCCGGCAAGTACCACAGATGCCCCATGGCCAGGATGGCAAAGAATGCCGCCGTCCACCGCCTGAGCCGCACGGGCGGCGTGACGTCGGGCGCAAAGGCGTTGGCACGCCGCAGCAGCAGGTAGAAGCAAGCTACGCCTGCCACCGCCGCTCCTATGCCGTAGAGCATGAACAATAGTATTGTATCGAGAGAAATCTGTCCGTACATTCGCGTTCCTGGTTTAAAAACGGTGCAAAGTTACTGTTTTTTCCGCACATTCGATGCAATTCCTGTCAAAAAAATGTGCTGTACGGATGGAATTCAAGAACTCATTCGCTGCCTCATATTCGCTGCCCCTTCTTCGCTGATAAAATATTACAGATTCAACTTCCGCAAGTTTTGGAGTTAAAGGAGCTAAAGACAATAGCTTTTCTATGGATTTCGACCCATGTGAGAATCCTGCAGTTTCAAGGCAGCATGGGTTTCAAAAGTTTCCTGCCGAGAAACCATCGGTTTCTCGGCAGGAAACCAAAGGTTTCTCGCCAGGAAACTTTTGCATAAAAGCCCCAGATGGAAAAAAGACACATGCTGTACGTATGGAGTGACGTAGTTATGGCGCGAAATAGGTCAGTTCGTTACCCGAGTTCTGTCGTCCCTTCGGGACTTTTTGCCGCGCCTTTCCCTTCGCGTAGCTCAATGCGCAGCCATCCCCTCCCTTCAAGGGGAGGGGTTCTTGCCTTGCAAGCGTCCTTCGGCCGAGCGAGGGGTGGGGTCTGTAATGTCTGTAATATTTTAGGCAATGATATAGCAGTTGACCCTTTGCAGAAAGGATTTATGCGCAGCCATCCCCTCCCTTCAAGGGGAGGGGCAGGGGTGGGGTCTGTAATGTCAGTAATGTTCTTTGCTGCCACTCC
>JAEEGG010003117.1_pt1 | contig 41648 bp, 43 predicted proteins | sample 9134161 | NCBI WGS metagenome assembly JAEEGG01 (sample SAMN16246543, study PRJNA631951) | gut metagenome | biome: gut microbiome; feature: rumen; material: CR-attached | host: Bos | place: Iran: Karaj | collected 2018-10 | reverse complement strand
ATCGTGATTTGAAGTCTCTCAGTGATATGCTGAAGGGCAAAAGCGGACGTTTTCGTCAGAACCTGCTGGGCAAGCGTGTGGACTATTCCGGCCGTTCTGTGATTGTTATCGGTCCTGAGCTGAAAGTCCATCAATGCGGTCTGCCCAAGAAGATGGCTCTGGTCTTGTTCGAGCCGTTCATCATCCGCCGTCTGAAAGAAAAGGGTCTGGTGCATACAGTGCGTTCAGCCAAGAAGATGATCGAAAGACAGCCTCGCGAGGTGTGGGATGTGCTGGAGCAGGTGACCAAAGGTCATACCGTTCTGCTGAACCGCGCTCCGACGCTGCACCGTTTGTCCATCCAGGCGTTTGAACCGGTGCTGATCGAAGGTGAAGCTATCCGTGTCCATCCGCTGGTTTGTACGGCGTTCAACGCGGACTTTGACGGCGACCAGATGGCCGTGCACGTTCCTCTGTCTGTGGAGGCGCAGTTAGAGGCTCGTCTGCTGATGCTTTCTTCCAATAACATTTTCAGTCCGTCCAGCGGCAAGCCGATCATGATGCCGACTCAGGATATCACCCTGGGCTGCTATTATCTGACAGCCGATCCCCGCACGCCGGAAGACAAGCGGGAGCATCCGTATATGTTCGGCAACAAGTTTGAGGCGATTTTTGCCTACGCGGATGGTTCCATTCGTGTTCATGAGAGGATCCTGCTGGCGAATCCGGACTTGGGCAAGGAAACCGTTTTCGGTGATCCCAAGAGCCGTTTGATCGAAACAACGGTGGGTCGTGTTCTGTTCAGTGAAGTCTGGCCTCTGGAACTGGGTTTCTATAACAAGGCCGCGGGCAAGAACCAGATCGCCTCGCTGATCAGCGCCTGCTATAAGAAGTGCGGTCACGCCACAACGATCGAAACACTGGATCACTTGAAGGAATTCGGTTTCCGCTACGCGACCGTGGCCGGTGTCTCCATCGGTATTGATGATATGATCATCCCGGATGAGAAGAACCAGCAGATCGAAATGGCTCAAAAACAGGTTGACGAGACTGAGAAGCAGTTCAGCCGCGGTATTATTACCAGTGGTGAACGCTACAATAAGATCGTTGATATCTGGACCCATTGCGGCGATGAGATCGCGAAAGTCATGCTGAAGACCCTGAAGGACAACCACGGCAAGGCCGAGTACAATCCTCTATTCATGATGGTGGATTCCGGCGCCCGCGGTAATAAACAACAGGTGCGTCAGCTGGCCGGTGTGCGTGGTCTGATGGCCAAGCCATCCGGTGAGATCATTGAGAACCCGATCTTGTCCAACTTCCGTGAAGGTTTGACCGTGTTGGAGTACTTCATTTCCACACACGGTGCCCGTAAAGGTTTGGCTGATACGGCGCTCAAGACTGCGGACTCCGGTTACATGACCCGTAAGCTGGTGGATGTCTCGCAGGATGTGATCATCCGTGAGGAAGACTGTGAAACCACGAACGGTATTTGGGTGCAGGCGATCACAGACGGTGATGAGGAACGTGTCAAACTGAGTGAGCGTATCATCGGCCGTCACGCGTGCGATGACATTTATGATCCGCACGATCCTAACAAGATTTTAGTCCCCGCTAACGCGGAAATCGATGAAGCTGCGGCGGAACTGCTGGATAATGCCGGTATTGAACGAGTGAAGATCCGCTCCGTTCTGACATGTGAAAGCCGTTTCGGTGTGTGCGCGTGCTGCTACGGCCGTAATCTGGCCACTGGCACCAAGGTGAAGATCGGTGAAGCTGTCGGCATCATTGCCGCTCAGTCCATCGGTGAGCCGGGAACCCAGCTGACGATGCGTACATTCCACGTCGGCGGTACGGCTTCCCAGACATTCAAACAGCCGGAAATTATTGCTCACCATGACGGCACTCTGCATTACGCGGATCTGCGTTCGGTCGAGATCGAAGGCGGTCACATCGTTCTGAATAAGAATGGTTCCATTTCTATCAGGGATGAGAGTGGTGAAACTCTGGAGGAATACAAGATCGTGATCGGTGCCTGTATTCTCTTCCCGAATGGTTCCAAGATCAAGGCCGGTGACCGGCTGGTTCGCTGGGATCCGTATAATGTACCTGTTATTTCCGAGCATGAAGGTATCGTTCAATTCCAGGATATCATCGAGGGTATCACTGTGGAGCATGAAAACAGTTCGGCGGGTTCCTCCAATCTGGTCGTTTTGGAATATAAGGAAGAACGTCCTCAGATCAACATTTTAGATAAAAAAGGAAAAGTGCTGGGAGTTTATCCCATTCCTTCGGGCGCCCACATCGTTGTGGAAGACGGTTCTACTATTTACGCGGGCAGCCAGCTGGCCAAGACGCCTCGCCGTCAGGCCAAGACCAAGGATATTACCGGCGGTCTGCCGCGTGTGGCTGAGCTCTTTGAAGCGCGCCGTCCGAAAGACGCGGCGGAAATCGCCCGTTTTGACGGTATAGTGGATATGGGACCGACTCAGCGCGGCAAGCGCACGATCATCATCACGGATCCGAAGACCGGTGAATCTGAAGATCACCAGATTCCCATCGGCAAGCACGTCATCGTGTTCAAGGGCGACTATGTGAAGAAAGGTCAGCAGCTGACAGAAGGCTCCGTGGTGCCTCACGAAGTGCTGGATGTCTGCGGACCTCAGGAGCTGCAGGAACATCTGCTGAACGAAGTTCAGGAGGTGTACCGCACGCAGGGTGTCTCCATCAATGATAAACACGTGGAGATCATCATCCGTCAGATGCTTCGCAAAGTCCGCATCACGGAACCGGGAGATTCCCTGTTCCTGTGGGGTGAGCAGGTGGATCGTGTCGCCTTTGAGGAAGAGAATAAACGCATCGATCAAATGGGCGGCCGCCCGGCGGAAGGTCAGCCGGTGCTTTTGGGTATCACCAAGGCATCTTTGCAGACCGATTCCTTCCTGAGCGCGGCATCCTTCCAGGATACGACACAGGTGCTGACCGAAGCGGCCACGACAGGCCGTGTGGACGCACTGCGCGGATTCAAGGAAAACGTGATCATGGGTCACTTGATCCCTGCCGGCACAGGATTCCCGACTTATCGTTCCATCAAGCTCAAACCGCTGGTCAAGCCTGTGGAAGAACCTGTTCCGGAGAAGGAAGTTGAGGATGACAGCAATCCGGATAAAGTATCCGAGCTCAAAGCGAGCCTGGGTATGGATGAAGTCTATGAGGAGGAGACGCCCATAGATGAAAATGAAGATTTCGATTCCTAAAAGAGGATAACAAGGATTTGTGACACTTTTTTTAGGAGATTTAAAACAAGTTGATAGGGAGGGGGTTGACCTCTCCCTTGAAAAAAAGTTGAGAGAAGTGTTTGCCAAAATCCGGCAACACTGATAATATAGACAGCTCTGCCCGCTCTAGGGCAAGATCGCAAAAACGATAGTTAAAGAATGCCAACAATTAACCAACTCGTCCGCAAGGGACGGAATAAGTTGAATGAGAAGTCCAAAGCACCGGCTTTGGATAAATGTCCTTTTCGTCGTGGGGTATGCTTACAAGTTATGACTCGTACCCCCAAGAAGCCGAACTCCGCTATGCGTAAAGTGGCGAAGATTCGTCTTTCCAATGGATTTGAAGTGATTGCATATATTCCTGATGAAGGTCACAACCTGCAGGAACACTCAATCGTTCTGGTACGTGGTGGTCGTGTAAAAGACTTACCTGGTGTGCGTTATCACATTGTTCGCGGTACGCTTGATACCGCCGGTGTGGAGAAACGTCGTGTGAGTCGCTCCAAGTACGGAGTGAAGAAACCCAAGGCCGCGGCCAAGAAATAGTTTAAGATATGTCTCGTCGTCGTCGTGCTGTACGTAGAGCAGTTCCGGAAGATGGTAAATACCATAGCGTTCTGGTTGCTCGTTTGATCAATAAAGTGATGAAATGGGGGCAGAAGTCCAAAGCCCAGAAGATCGTTCATGGAGCTTTTGACGTTCTGGCTGCGAAGAACCCCGGTGTGGAACCTATGGCGATCGTTCAACGCGCCATTGATAATGTAAAACCCCGCCTGGAGGTCAAAGCCCGCCGTGTAGGTGGTGCGACCTATCAAGTTCCTCTGGAAGTCCCCGTTGACAGACAGATTTCCCTGTCTATCCGCTGGATCGTCTCCCTGGCCGCTGCCCGCAAAGGCATCGCTATGAAAGACGCTTTGGCTAATGAAATTTCTGAAGCTGCACAAGGGCAAGGCAGCGCAATCCGTAAACGTGACGATATGCACAGAATGGCTCAGGCCAATAAGGCATTCGCTCACTTCCGCTGGTAATCAGTAAAGCGGTATTCCAATAACGCCCCGATGTTTTTTTTGAGCGGGGCGTTTTTATTCAGTTTTTTTTAGTAGGTGCAAGATACTGACAATATACAAGCTGAGGAGATCAATCCGAATGCTTCAGATCGAGCTTATCCACTCGAACGCACTCGTAATATAGGTATTGCGGCGCATATCGATGCCGGCAAAACCACCACTACAGAGCGCATCCTTTACTATACGGGGCTCATCCACAGAATGGGTGATGTCCACGATGGCAATACGGTGACGGACTGGATGGAACAGGAGCGTGAGCGTGGTATTACTATTACTTCGGCGGCCATCACCTGTTACTGGACTCAGAAGGAGGAGCCCGGCATGGTGAAGAGCTTCCCCGGGATCGCCCACCGCATCAATATCATTGACACTCCGGGCCACGTGGACTTCACCGCAGAGGTGGAACGCTCCATGCGTGTTCTGGACGGGGCGGTTTCCGTATTTTGTGCTGTAGGAGGCGTACAGCCGCAGTCTGAGACTGTCTGGCGCCAGGCCACCAAGTATAAAGTCCCCCGTATCGCGTTCATCAACAAGATGGACCGCACGGGAGCCAATTTTGACGCAGTTGTTGCCGAAATGCGCCGCAAACTGGGTGCTTATGCCTACCCGGTGGTGCTGCCGATCGGCAAAGAAGATAAATTCAAAGGTGTCATCGACATCATCAATCAGAAAGCGATCATCTATGATGAGGCGGATCCGGAAGGACTCCGCTACAGCATCACGGAGATCCCGGCTGAGATGAAGGACAATGCCCATCTGGCATTGGAAGAGTTGATAGACGCCGTATCCAATAAAGATGACCAAATCGCAGAAATGGTCATCATGGAGAAGAAGATCAGTCCTAATACCCTCAAGACGGCCATTCGCCGTCTGACCATCGCCTTGGAATTTGTTCCAGTGCTCTGCGGAACGGCTTTCCGCAAGAAAGGGGTGCAGCCCCTGGTGGACGCGGTGGTGGACTATCTGCCTTCTCCGCTGGATGTTCCACCCGCAGAAGCCCATGATCCTCTGGATTTTGAAAAGACAATGGCGGTCAAGACTTCCGATCACGGTAAGTTTACCGCGCTGGTTTTCAAACTTTGGAGCGATCCTTATGTGGGCAAACTGGTATTCATCCGCGTTTACAGCGGCACTCTCAAGAACGGCGATACCGTTTATAATCCGCGTATTCGTAAGAGAGAGCGCATCAACCGTTTGATGATGATCCAGGCGGATGATCGACTGGAACTGGATAAGGTCCACGCTGGCGATATCGCCGCGGTGGTCGGGCTGAAAAACGTGACCACCGGTGATACGCTCTGCTTTGAGGACTCCGCCGTGCTGCTGGAGCCTCCGACCTTCCCGGAACCGGTCATCAGTATGGCGGTGGAACCGAAAACAAAGGCTGATCGTGAGAAATTAACGACAGCGCTGCAAAGACTTTCAGAAGAAGACCCGACTTTTCGCTGTTATACCAACGAAGAAACGGGTCAGCTTATTATCGCCGGCATGGGTGAACTCCACTTGGACATCATTCGCGATCGCTTACTTCGCGAATTTAAGGTGGAAGCTTTTGTCGGCGCGCCACAAATTGCCTATCGCGAAACGATTACCCAAGCCGCCAAGGGCGAGGGGAAATTCATCCGTCAATCCGGCGGCCGCGGTCAGTATGGCCATGCCATTATCAGTATTGAGCCGAACACCCGCGGGGCAGGAGTGGAAATCGTTAGCAAAGTCGTTGGGGGAACGATACCTAAAGAGTATATCGCCCCGACTATGGCAGGCATCAAAGAGGCTATTGATACCGGTGTTCTGGCCGGCTATCCGATGGTCGATATGAAGGTCTCGATCCTGGAAGGTTCGTATCACGAAGTGGACTCTAGCGAGCTCGCATTTAAAATGGCTGGAATTTTTGCCTTGAAAGATGCGGCGAAAAATGCTAAACCTATCGTCCTCGAGCCTGTAATGAAGGTCGAAGTAAGCACGCCCGATGAATATCAGGGCGATCTTCTGGGTGATTTATCTCGCAGGCGCGGTAAGGTTTCGTCGATTGAAGCGAAAGCAGATATCACGTTGCTGAATGCCGAAGTTCCGCTTGCGCAGATGTTTGGGTATGCTACGGCTATACGGTCCCTGTCCAAGGGCCGTGCGTCGTATTCAATGGAGCCATCGCACTTTGAACCGGTGCCGGCTTCTGTGCTTGAGGTTATACTAGAAAAGTCCGAACCGAAAGTGTCTCGGACAGTTTAAAACCAGGTGGGGGCAGAAATGCCTGCCATCCGGGAAATTAATTAGAAATATATATGGCTGGACAAAGAATTAGAATCAGGCTGAAAGCTTATGATCACCGAGTCATTGATAAGTCCGCGAGTGAAATCGTGGATACCGTCAAACGCACCGGTGCTCGTGTAGCCGGCCCGATCCCTCTGCCGATGCGCGTAGAACGCTATACCGTGCAGAGGTCTCCTCACGCGGACAAGAAATCACAAGAAACGTTTGAGCAGAGAACGCACAAACGTCTTCTGGACATCCTTGATCCGACTGCAAAAACCGTGGATGAATTGAAAAAACTCAATCTTCCTGCGGGCGTTCATATCACCGTCAAGGTATAAGGAAAGAATATGGTAGGTTTAATTGGTAAAAAACTTGGCCACACTCGTATTTATGATACCGAAGGCAACATTGTCCCTGTGACAGTAGTCCTTGCTGGTCCAAATCGTGTGGTACAATGCAAGACTGTTGAAAAAGACGGTTATAGTGCAGTGCAGCTCGGGTTTGATGATCAAAAAGAAACTCGTATCAGTAAGCCGTTGGCTGGACACTTCCAAAAGCACAATGCGGCCCCTGTCAAGAAACTGCGCGAATTCCGCGACTTCTCCCTCAAAGTCAATGAGGGCGATGTGCTGAACGTGGATGTTTTCGCTCAGGGCGATTATGTGGACTGCATTGGTATTACGAAGGGCCATGGATTCGCTGGCGTAGTCAAGCGCTACGACTTCCACGGCGGTCCCGCTACACACGGTTCCAAAGGTTGGAAACGCAGAACAGGTGCATTGGGCTGCCGTTTGTTCCCTGGTAACATTGCCAAGGGACAGAAGATGCCCGGTCACATGGGACAAGTACGCCGTACCGTGCAGAACCTGCAGGTGGCGGCTATTCTGCCTGAAGATAACGTCATCCTCATCCGCGGCTGTATGCCCGGAGCCGAAGGCGATTATGTCATCATTCGTGAATCGAAGAAAAAACCGAAAGTCGCCAAGAAATAAGGAGTAGGACATGACGATTACAGTTAAAGATTTACAGGGAAAAGAACAAGGACAGATCGAGGTCAGCTCTCAATTAGAGAAGTTTGAAGAACTCGGTAAAAGACTTGTAGGTACCCAGGCCGCTCATGAGGCGGTGACAGCTATCCGCGCAGCGCAGCGCTCCGGAACAGCCTGCACCAAGACCATGGGTGAAGTGGCCGGATCCGGTAAGAAACCGTGGCGCCAGAAGGGCACAGGCCGCGCTCGTGCGGGTTCCTTTGCCTCTCCGCTGTGGCCCGGAGGCGGTGTGGTCTTTGGACCGAAACCGCGCGATTACTCCAAGAAGGTGAACCGCAAGGTCAGCCGTCTGGCTCTTCAGAAGCTGATCAGCACCCGCGCTTGCGCCGGTGACCTGGTGGCTGTGGATGAACTGAAGATGCAGTCTCCCAAGACGGGTCAATTCGTTCAGATCCTCAAAGACATGGGACTGGACGGAGCCAAGGTTCTCTTCATCGCAGCGATGGATGAAGATATCAATACGAACTTCTGCCTTGCTTCCCGCAACGTGCAGAAAGTTAAAGTTGTGGATAGTGCCACAGTGAATCCCTACGATGTTTTGGCATCGACCAAAGTCGTGGTGACCCGGAAAGCCTGGGCCAAAATAGAAGAACGCATCATCACCAAGTAAGAGCATGAATTCTTTTGATATTATTAAAACGGTGCGCATCACCGAAAAGGGGACTGCTCAATCCGAACAGAACAAATACACCATGATAGCTGACAAGAGGGCTACCAAGATCCAGATCCGTCAGGCTGTCGAGGAACTGTTCAAGGTGAAGGTGGTCAAGGTCAATACCATGAATGTCCGCGGCAAACAGCGTCGTCAGAGAACGGCCGCTGCCGGATGGACCTCTGATTGGAAAAAGGCCATCGTAACATTAAAACAAGGCGATAAAATCATATTAACCTAAAAACTATGCCTGTTAAATCATTTAGACCCTTAACTCCTTCGCTGCGGTATCTTACCGTATCGTCTTTTGAGGAGATTACCAAAGATAAACCAGAAAAGAGTCTGGTTCAAATTCGCAAGAAGACCGGCGGCCGCAACAGCCAAGGTCGTGTGACATCCCGCGGTCGCGGCGGCGGGCACAAACAGAAGATCCGCTTAGTGGATTTTCGCCGCAATAAGTTTGATGTGGAAGCCCGTGTGGTAGCCATTGAATATGATCCGATGCGCTCAGCTTATCTGGCGCTGCTGGAGTACAAAGATGGTGAGAAACGCTACATCCTGGCTCCTGTGGGATTGAAAGTTGGCGCCCGTGTTTCCAGCGGTGCAGCCGCTCCTGCGGAAGTGGGCAACAGCCTGCCTCTGAAGAGTATTCCCATCGGCTCAGTGATCCATAATATCGAATTGATCCCCGGCAAGGGCGGTCAGCTGGTGCGTGCCGCAGGCGGTATGGCCACGCTGATGTCCATTGCTGACGGATACGCGCTGGTTCGTCTGCCCTCCGGAGAAATCCGCAAGGTCAAAGAGCAGTGCTATGCGACACTGGGACAGGTTGGCAACACCGATCATGAGAACGTTGTGCTGGGCAAAGCCGGCCGTTCCCGTCATCTGGGTCTCAGACCTCTTTCCCGCGCTGTTTGTAAGAACCCTGTTGATCACCCAATGGGTGGTGGTGCAGGCAGAACGGCCGGCGGTGGTCATCCGGTGACTCCATGGGGTGTTATTACCAAGGGTTTCAAGACCCGCAAGAAAGTCAGATATTCAAATCGCTACATCGTGACCCGTCGTGATGGACGTCCGATGAAAATGAAATAAGTGAGTAGTTATGGGACGTTCAATTAAAAAAGGTCCGTTTGTAGACCCCTCCCTGATGGAGAAAGTACAAGCGATGAATAAAGCCTCTTCCAAGAAGCCTATCAAGACTTGGTCCAGGCGTTCGATGGTGACCCCCGAATTTGTGGGATTAACGATTAATGTTCACAACGGCAGAATGTTCCTGCCGGTGTTCGTGACTGAAAATATGGTTGGTCACCGTTTAGGTGAGTTTGCGTTGACCCGTACATTCAAGAAGCACGGTGTCCATACAGCCAAAGCGGAGGCGAAGTAAGAGAAGCTATGAAAGTTTTATCTGTAACAAAAAATATCCGTATGTCTCCTCAGAAAATGCGCGAGGTGACAAGACAGATCCATGGTATGAGAGCGATCGATGCTCAGGCGGCGTTGGCCTATGTGCCGCGTAAATCCGCCCGTGCCGTGCTCAATACCTTGAAATCTGCCATTGCAAACGCAGTGAATAATTTCGGTCTGGATGAGGGATCTCTCTGGATTGTCGAGTCCGTGGCAGGTGCCGCCCGCACCTACAAACGTTTTACCCCTAAAGCTCGCGGTTCAGCGGGACATATCCTCAAGCGGGGATGTCACGTCCGTATCGTACTCTCTGACATAAATACCGAGAATTAATTGACTAGATATGGGACAAAAAACTAATCCAATTGGCCTGAGACTTTCCTTGAACAAGGACTGGCGTTCACGCTGGTACGCTTCCAAGAGCGAGTTTAGCAAACTGCTGGAGGAAGACGATAAGATCAGACGCTTTTTGAAAAATAAACTGGAATCAGCCTCTGTGCCGCGCATCAATATCGAGCGCGCCGGAGCCCGCTGCCGTGTTTCGATCCTGACGGCTCGTCCGGGTTTAGTCATTGGCCGTAAAGGCCAGGATATTGACAAGCTCAAAGAAGAATTGTCAAAGATGACTAAGAAGGAAGTGTACGTTGAGATCCAGGAAGTAAAAAGACCTGAAACAAACGCGCAGCTGGTCGCTGAGAATATCGCCTTGCAGCTGGAGCGCCGTGTGTCTTTCCGCCGCGCTATGAAGAAATCCATCCAAACTGTGATGGATTCCGGAGCTCAAGGAGTAAAGATTCGCTGTTCGGGCCGCTTAGGTGGAGCGGAACTCTCTCGTTCTGAAAATTATCACGAGGGTAGAGTTCCCCTGCACACTCTGCGCGCGAACATAGATTATGGTTTCGCGGAAGCGAAAACTTTGTATGGTAAGATCGGTGTGAAATGTTGGGTATGCACCGGTGATATGATGGAGAAAAAGCAGGCTTCCCAACAAGCCGCCCGTTAAAGGGTAAGGAAGGACAGATATGCCTTTAATTCCTTCAAGAGTTAAATATCGTAAACAACAACGCGGCAATCGCGCCGGTACGGCCACACGCGGGAATTTCCTGGCGTTTGGGACCTACGGCCTGATGGCATTGGAACGCTGCTGGATGGATACACGCCAGCTGGAAGCCGCCCGTGTAGCCGTTACCCGTGCTATGAAACGTCATGGCAGAGTATGGCTGCGCGTGTTCCCTGATAAACCGTTCACTAAGAAGCCTCTGGAAGTACGTCAAGGTACCGGTAAGGGCGCGGTCGAATCCTGGGTGGCAGTGATCCGCCCGGCCAACATCATCCTGGAAGTGGAAGGCGTGACCGAGTCTCAGGCTCGTGAAGCGATGCGCTTGGTTGCTTGCAAGCTGCCGATCCGCACCAAATTCATTGCCCGCCACCACGCAGAAGCATAGAAAGTAGGAAGTAAATATGAAAATATCTGAAATCCAAGATTTAACTGTGCAGGAACTGTTGGTCAAGGGACGTGATCTGCGCATGGAGTTGTTCAACCTCCGTTTGCAGAAAGCCAGCAGCCAATTGGAGAAGTCACACCGCATTCGTTCTCTTCGCAGAGATATTGCGCGCGTTGAAACGCAGCTCTCCAAACAACGTAAAAAATCAGCCTAATTATTGAGATATGGAAAATACTGAAGTCAAGAAATCAGTTCGCAAGGAAAAAGTAGGCACGGTCATCTCTAACAAGATGAATAAAACCATCGTGGTGGAAGTGGCCCGCCGCCATGCACATCCTCAGTTTAGGAAGATTGTCATCACCAAGAAGAAATTCTACGCTCATGATGAAAAGCAGGAAGCGCAGATTGGTGATACGGTGTGCATTCAGGAAACCAGACCTCTTTCCAAGCTGAAACGCTGGAGTCTGGTGAAAATAGTAAAACACGACGTTATCTAAAGAGAGAGAGGCTATTAGATGTTACAAGTTCGTAGTATTTTAGACGTTGCCGATAATACGGGTGCCCGCAAGGCGGCCGCCATCGGTGTACTGGGGTCCAATCAGGAGTATGCCCGCATTGGTGATGTCATCAAGGCGCATATCAAGGAAGCTACTCCCGATGGCACGGTGAAAAAGGGTGATGTTGTCAACGCCGTAGTCGTTCGCACCAAAAGAGCGATCTACCGCGCGGACGGATCCTGCGTGAGATTTGATCACAACGCCATCGTGATCGTTGATAAGGACAATAATCCGAAAGGAACACGTATTTTCGGCCCTGTGGCTCGTGAGTTGCGTGAAAAGAAATTTTTGAAAATCATTTCACTGGCTCCGGAGGTTATCTAATTATGGAAAATAAAAAGAGTGCTCTGAAGGCTATCAGAAAAGGTGATGAAGTTGTCGTCATCTCTGGCAGCAGAAAAGAGAAAAACGGAAAACCGGCCCTGCGCGGCAAGCGCGGCAAGGTTCTGATTGTAATGCGTGATAAACAGCGCGCAGTGGTGGAAGGTCTGAACATGATCAAGCGGCATACACGCCGCTCCCAGGCCAATCCCAACGGTGCCATTATCGAACGCGAAGGCTCCATTCATATCTCTAACCTGATGAGGGCAGAGCTCTATGATGCCCGTAAAAAGGCTAAAGCCGCAAAGTAAGGATATAAATGAAAGCGACTAGACTTTATCAAAAGTATGTAGAGACCGTTCGCCCCGCTCTGATCGAGAACTGGAAGTACACCAATGTGCACCAGGTTCCCCAGGTGGAGAAAATCGTCATCCGTATGGGTTGGGATACCTCTACGGAAAAGGGTGCTGTGGATGAGGCCATCAAGGAATTGATGACCATCACCGGGCGCAAGCCGGTACCCGATCGTGCTCGCAAGAGTGTTGCAAATTTCAAACTGCGCAAAGGACAGCAAATCGGTTGCCATGTAACCCTGCGCAGAGAAGTGATGTTTGAATTCCTTGACCGACTGATCTCAACAGCGCTGCCGCGTATTCGCGACTTCCGCGGGATCTCTCCCAGAGGTTTTGACGGCCGCGGCAATTACTCTATCGGTATTGCCAACCAGGTCATCTTCCCGGAAATCGACGCTGACAAGGTCAAAAGGAACCAGGGTATGGATATCACCATCGTTACCTCTGCAAAAACTAACGCAGAGGCCCTTGATCTACTGAAAAAGCTCGGCATGCCTTTTGCCGAGAGACGGTAAATTATTATGGCTAAGAAATCTTGGATCCAACGTGAAAAGAAGAAACGCGAACTGGTGGCGAAATATGCCGCTAAGCGCGCAGAACTGAAGGCCAACCATGATTACGCCGGACTGTCCAAGTTGCCCCGCAACTCCAGCACAGTTCGTCTCGTAAACCGCTGTTCGCTCAGTGGTCGTCGTCATGGATTCCTTCGCAAATTCGGTGTCTCCCGTCTCGCTTTCCGTGAGATGGCAAGGAATGGACTGATTCCCGGAGTAACAAAAGCAAGCTGGTAAACAAATTATATGGATACAATTGCTGATTTTCTGACCGTAGTGCGCAATGCAGGTGCTGCTCAGCACAAGACTGCAACGGTCCCGTACTCCAAAATCAAGGAGTCCATTGCCCGCATCCTGAAGGATGAGGGGTACATACTGGATTATGTGGTGGAAGGGGATAAGATCAAGAATCTGACCCTGACTTTGAAATATCAAAATCGTAAGCATGTCATTCAGGCCTTGCGTCGTATCAGCAAGCCCGGCATCCGCTGCTATGTGCCCGTCAAGAGCATTCCGCGCGTCCTGGGCGGCCTGGGCATCGTCATCCTTTCCACACCCAAGGGTGTGATGACAGGGGTGGAAGCCCGCAAGAATAACTGCGGCGGTGAAGTACTGTGCTATATCTGGTAGAAAGGGAATTAGAAGAATATGTCAAGAATTGGTAAAGTTCCCGTTCAGCTGCCGGCTGGTGTGAAAGTTTCTGTCAAAGGACAGGAAGTTTTTGTGGAAGGCTCCAAAGGCAAGTTGTCCTTTGGCATCCTGCCTCACACCTCTGTGGAAGTGGAAGCTGACAAGGTCGTTGTCAAACGTGATAATGACAGCGCCGTCTCCAAGGCAATGCACGGCACCTGCCGCGCCCGTATTGCCAATATGGTCAAGGGTGTTTCCGAAGGATATGTGAAGAAACTCGAAATCCAGGGTGTCGGCTTCAAGGCCAGCGTTGCTGGTCAGGTGGTCACGATGATTTTGGGTTATGCTCATCCCTGTGTTTACAATCTGCCGGCTGGCGTGAAAGTGACCGTGGATGATTCCAGTACGAAACTCACCGTTGAGGGTATCGATAAGAATGATGTGGGCCGTGTAGCCGCTGAGCTCAGAGCCTTCTATCCGCCTGAACCTTACAAAGGCAAGGGTGTTCGTTATGTGGGCGAGCATGTCGTTCATAAGGAAGGTAAAACTGTTCAATAATTGATTTGAATACAACCCGGATACGGTTCAAGCCGTGTCCAATAAAAGATGAAGAATATTCAGAAAAACAGGTTGTTGAGAATTCGCCGCTGGCGGATTCGCAAGAAGGTAAACGGAACTCAGGAACGCCCCCGTATGAGCGTTAAGTTCACCAATATGCACATCTATGTGCAGTTTATTGATGACGAATCCGGTAAGACACTGGCTTGGGTCTCAACCAATAATAAAGAGGGTAAGAGCGCAAAGCTGTCCGCAAACGTGAAGTCCGCTGTGGAGATTGGCAAGAAAGCCGGCGAAGCAGCCAAGGCCGCGGGTATCACCAAGGTGGTATTTGACAGAAATGGTGCTGTTTATCATGGTAAGGTCAAAGCTCTTGCGGATGCCGCCAGAGAGACCGGTCTAGTATTCTAACTTGTTATAGGAGAATTTACTGTGTCAGAAGCAAAAAATGTGAATCCTCGCAATGGAGGCAGACAGGGACGCTCACAACGCCGTTCCTTTGAGCAGAAGAAGGGTGATTTCCCTCAAGAACAAGGACCGGAGCTGCATGAGAAGGTTGTTTTCATCAACCGTTCCTCTAAAGTAGTCAAAGGTGGCCGCCGTTTCAACTTCAGCGCGCTCGTCATCGTAGGTGACCGCGCCGGCAAGTACGGCCTGGCTTTGGGCAAAGCAAACGAAGTGTCTGATGCGATCCGTCGTGGTACGGAACTGGCTAAGATGCGCATGGACAAGATCTCTTACAAGGGATACACCATTCCGCATGAAGTCAGTGCTACCTATGATGGAGCCAAGATCCTTCTTCGTCCGGCCTCTGAAGGTACGGGCATCATCGCCGGCAAGACTGTGAGAGCAGTCCTGGAAGCGGTGGGGATCAAGGATGTACTCAGCAAGAGCATGGGTTCCAATAACCCGGCCAATGTGGTCAAGGCCACGATCGCCGCTCTGAAGATGCTGCGCACTCGTGATGAAATCCAGCAGGTTCGCGGGCTGAACCGCAAACCGAAAGATGAAACAACAACAGAAGCTTGATTGGTATGCAATTACACACACTTAAACCCCGCGCTGGCGCACGCCATCGGGTGAAACGTCTTGGTAAAGGTGAGTCAAGCGGTTTGGGTAAGACCTCCGGCCGTGGTGGCAAAGGTCAGACCGCCCGTTCAGGTTCATCCATCCGCCCCGGTTTCGAGGGTGGTCAGATGCCCCTCTATCGCCGTATTCCAAAACGCGGATTTAACAACATCCGTTTTGCAACGATCTATTCCGTTGTGAATCTGAGTGATCTGAACCGTTTCGACGAGGGTGCTCGCGTTGACGAGACAGCCCTGCGCGCCTGCGGTTTAGTCCGTGGTCACAATGACGGAGTCAAGATCCTTGCGACCGGTGATTTAACCAAGAAATTGACCATTGTCGCTGATAAGTTCAGCGCTGCGGCCAAACAAAAGATCGAAGCCGCCGGCGGTGTCTGTGAAGTCGCTCCGGCAGCGAGGAAAGAATCCAAGGCCAAAGTCTGTTCTTCCTCCGAGAATAAATAACGAACGCTGTTCATGTTAAAAAATATTGTCAATACATTCGCTAACTGCTTCAAGATCCCGGAGCTGCGCTCCCGTATCTTCTTTACCCTGATCGTTCTGGGTATTTGCAGGCTCGCGGCTATCATTCCCTTGCCGGGATTGGATAGCAGCCTCCTGAAGCAGTATTTTGATTCACACGCTGACGTAGGTGGTGGCCTGCTGGGTATGTACAGTATGTTCACAGGTGGTGCGCTTGAGCGCTGCGCTGTGGGTACATTGGGTATCATGCCTTATATCAGTGCCACGATCGTCCTGCAGCTGCTTACCGCTGTTGTGGGCAAGCTGAGCCGTTTGGCCCGTGAAGCCGGCGGACGGATCAAGATCATCCAATACGGACGTGTGTTGACAGTACTGCTCTGTCTGGGACAGGGTTTCGTGATGGCGTTAGCTTTCGAGCATCCGGGTAAATTATTCTCCGGTTTCGAGGGAAATCTAGTATTAGTGGACAATCTGTGGTGGTACCGGATCCAGACAGCGATCCTGCTGACGACCGGTACTGTTATGCTCATGTGGCTGGGTGAACAGATCACCGAACGCGGTATCGGTAATGGTATCTCTTTGATCATCACGATCGGTATCCTTTCGCGTATCCCGCTTGCGGCTCAAGGTGTTAAGGATATGTTCTTCACCAGTGCCGACTCTCAGTTCAACATGGGCCATCTGGTGCTGATGATCGTCCTGATGGTGGTTGTGGTCGCCTCGGTGATCGCGATTACCCAGGCTCAGCGCAAGATCCCCGTTCAGTACGCACAACGCACAGTGGGTCGTAAATCCTACGCGGGAACGACTTCCTTCCTGCCGCTGCGTGTGAACTACGCGGGTGTTATGCCGATCATCTTTGCTCAGGCGCTGCTGATGTTCCCTGCTACGATCTTCACCTATCTGGGAAGCGCTTTCGAGGTGAAACTCTTCAATGAGATCGCCCGTCAGCTGCATTCCGGCCAGTTGCTGTACCTGATCGTATATGCCGCTATGGTCATCTTCTTCACCTATTTCTGGGTGGCGACTCAGTTCAATGAGCTGCAGATCTCAGACGATCTGAAGAAGAACGGCGGGTATATCCCCGGTGTCAGACCCGGCCAGGTGACCTGTGATTTCCTGCACCACGCGATGAGCCGTTTGACTCTGGCGGGTGCGATCTTCCTGACGATCATTGCGATTATTCCGATGACGATGTATGGCTACTTCAAGATCGATTATAATGTGGCCAGCTTCTTTGGAGGAACAAGCATTCTGATTCTTGTCGGTGTAGTATTGGACACTATGCGTCAAATCGAGTCCCACTTGATGATGAGGCACTATGACGGCTTCCTCAAGAAGGGACGTATTCGCGGACGTTTCTAAAACGTCTTGAAATTGAAAATTTTTGTTGAATAACGAACGGCCTGTAAGAAGTATCATGAGAATTCCGATCAAAGATGAGAAAGGGATACAAGGGATGCGGGCGGCAGGCAAAGTTTCGGCTCGTGTACTCCGGGATGTTGCCAAAATGGTGCAGCCCGGAGTAACGACCCTGGAGCTCGACCAATATGCCAAAGAGCGCATGGACTATTATGGTGGAAAGAGCGCTTTTTATAATTATCACGGGTTTCCGGGGCAAATTTGTATCTCGGTGAATGATGTTATCATTCACGGGATCGGCAGCAGCACCCAGCGGCTGGTGCTGGGCGATATCGTCAGCCTGGATGTCGGTGTCTCTTATGAGGGGTACATCGGCGACAACGCGATGACGGTGCCGGCCGGCGGCTGTTCCATGGACGTGCAGGAACTGCTGAACGTGACCGAAACTGCTCTGAAAAAGGGGATTCAACAAGCTAAAAAAGGAAACAGAGTTTCGGATATTTCCTTTGCCGTGCAAAAATGGGTTGAAAGCCATGGCTGTAGTGTGGTAAAAGAATTCGTGGGCCACGGAGTGGGGAAGCATCTCCACGAAGAGCCTCAAGTCCCTAATTTTGTGGATGGGTCTAAATCGCCCTTGCTGGTTCCCGGGATGACGATCGCGATCGAGCCGATGGTCAATGCCGGGGGGGAAGCATTAAGGATTTTAAGAGATGGCTGGACAACGGTGACCAAAGATGGTAGCCTTTCAGCCCATTTTGAACATACGGTTCTAATAACAGATGGGGAACCGGAGATACTCACATGTCCAGATTAGGAGCGGTGCACATCGCAGCGAAGATCGTTGAGCAAAAACGAGATAAGTTGTGGGTTGCTGAACTGATAAATGGGCATCGAGTCATCGCTTTTTTTTGTTCGGAGTTGAAGAAGGACCCGATTGAACTCCGTATCGGTGAGTGGGTCATATTAGAAGTATCGCCTTTTGATCTTTCAGAGGGCAGTATTTTGAGTAAATTAAACTAAGCGATAACATGAAAGTTAGAGCATCGGTAAAAAGAATGTGCGAGCACTGTAAAATAGTGCGCCGCAAGGGCGTGATTCGTGTGATTTGCTCCTCGAATGCACGGCATAAACAGCGTCAAGGCTAAACAATATAGAATATGGCTAGAATTTTAGGTGTAGATATACCCAGCGAAAAGCGCATTGATATTGCGCTAAGGTATGTCTATGGTATCGGCCCTTCCATAGCGAAGGAAATACTTGCAAAGGCTAAAATTGACCCGAGTGTTCGGGCCAAAAACCTGACAGATCAGGATCTGTCTCAGATCGTCAGCATCATTCAAAATGACGGCTATCTGATTGAAGGCGATTTAAGACGCGAAGTCGGAATGAACCTCAAACGGCTCCAGGGCATCAAATGCTATCGTGGCATCCGCCACCTGCGCAGCCTGCCGGTTCGTGGTCAAAGAACATCAACTAATGCTCGCACCCGCAAAGGTCCGCGTAAGACCGTCGGTGTGCAGCGCAACCCTAACGCCAAAGCTGGTATCCACTAAACGATTATGGCTGACGAGACCAACAAAAATACGGCTCCTGCAGAAGAGGAGATTAAGAAAGCGGCTCCTGCTGCGGAAGAAAAGCAGGAAACAACAACAGAGGCCAAGCCCAAGAAGGCTAAGGCCGCTCCTAAGGCAAAGGCCGAAGGAAAGAAGACAGAAGGTAAGGCAAAAGCTGCTGAACCCAAGGCTGAAGGCGAGACTGCCAAGGAAGAGGCCAAGGAAGCAGAAAAAGCTCCCGAACAACCCCAGGTGGGTGTGGTTTCCGCTCCTACAGTGGCGGAACTGCTCGGTGAAGACCTTACAGCCGCGCGCAAGATCATCAAGGTCAAAGGCGCAAAGAATATCGCAAACGGTATCGCACACATTGATGCCAGTTTTAATAATACCATCGTTACCATTACCGATATGCACGGCAACACCATTGCCTGGGCAACGGCCGGCCGCGTAGGTTTCAAAGGCTCCCGCAAGAGCACCGCATTCGCGGCTCAGCAGGTGGCTCAGGACGCAGCCCGTCAGGCTCTGTCTCATGGCATGCGTGAAGTGGAAGTGCGCGTGAGCGGCCCCGGTGCCGGACGTGAATCCGCCATCCGCGCTCTGCAAGCTATTGGTTTGGACATTAATACAATCAAAGATGTGACTCCGGTTCCGCACAACGGATGTCGTCCACGTAAACGTCGTCGCGTCTAAAACAAATAAATAAATAGGAGATTTAGAAATTATGGCACGTTACAAAGGTCCGAGAGTTCGCATTAGCCGTCGTTTCGGCGTAGCAATTTTTGGTAATTCCAAGTATCTTGAACGCAGACAGTATCCCCCCGGAGTCCATGGTCCGAGAGCTCACCGCAAGAACAGTGAGTATGCTATGGGTCTGATGGAGAAACAGAAGATGCGTTATTATTATGGTCTGTTGGAGAAACAGTTCCGTAATATCTATGAAGCCGCAGCTCGTCGTCGTGGTGTGACCGGCACAATCATGCTGGAAATGCTGGAGACACGTCTGGACAATGTTGTTTATCAACTGGGTTTCGGTCAAACCCGCGCTCAGGCTCGTCAGATGGTGGTCCATGGCCATATCCTGGTCAACGGCCGCAAGGTGACGATCCCTTCCTATGTTGTCAAAGTTGGTGACACGGTGGACGTTAAAGAAAAAGCCGTCTCCCGTCAGCTGGCCGCTCACAACATGGAGCTGAGCACGAACCGCATCATCCCCGCGTGGCTGGGTCTGAATAAAGATTCCTTCCGCGGCACGATCATGCGTATGCCGACTCGTGAAGACATCCAGCCGATCGCCAATGATCAGGCTGTCGTTGAGTTCTATTCCCGTTAACACTGATTCATTCAATTTAGCAGGTATATGGGGCTTGCTCCCACGGGATAGGGTGCAGGCTCAGATTAAAACTGCTTTAAGAAAGATATATTATGCCAGTAAGATTAGGCCGTTTTGAAATGCCTAAGCGGTTGTGGAAAGATGAAACGACCGCGACCCCTACATACGCGAAATTTGTTGCCGAGCCGTTTGAGACCGGTTACGGTTATACGCTGGGCAACGCTCTGCGCCGGGTGCTGCTTTCCTCTCTGGAGGGAGCTGCCATCACGAACGTCAAGATCGAAGGCGCGATGCATGAGTTTACCACCATTGAAGACGTGGTGGAGGATGTCACCGAGATCGTCCTGAACCTGAAGAAGATCCTTTTCAAGGCTTTTACACGGGATCCGCAAACTCTTTATCTCTCTGTGAATAAAGAGGGTCCTGTGACTGCCGCGGATATCCAGACCAATCAGAACGTAGAATGCGTGAATCCGGATCAGCTGATCTGCACTTTGGACAAGAAGCGCAAGCTGGATATGGAATTCGATGTGCGCATCGGCCGTGGATACTGCCCCGGTGATGAGAATAAGAAGCTGGATCAGCCCATTGGTGTGATCGCGATCGATTCTCTGTTCTCTCCGGTGACACGTGTCCGTTATGCCGTGGAAAGCGCCCGTGTGGGGCAGCGTACCGATTATGACCGTCTGGTCCTGGAAATCTGGACTGATGGCCGTATCACTCCGGATGACGCGCTGACTCAGGGGGCTGCGATCCTGCACCATCACTTTGATGTCTTTGTCAACTATGACAGAACTTCGATCGAGTTCGAGGAAGAGGTCGCCCAGCGCGATGATCAGCGTGCGCAGCTGCGCAAGCTCTTGTGCATGAGCGTCAACGAAATCGAGCTGAGTGTGCGTGCGGCTAACTGCTTGAACAACGCGAACATCACTACGGTCGGCCAGCTGGCTATGAAGGGTGAACAGGAAATGCTCAAATACCGCAACTTCGGTAAGAAGTCGTTAAATGAGATCAAGGATAAGCTGACTGCTCTGGGCTTGAGCCTGGGCATGAAATTTGATAATGAGCTTATCGAATCAATTAATAAAGAAGTTAAAGATAAACAACCGAATCAGTAATTATACTTTATGCGTCATTTAAAACGTACTGCTAAGCTTGGACGTACCACTGCCCACCGCAACGCGATGCTGGCAAACATGGTTTGCAGTCTGATCAAGCACAAACGCATTACCACCACTTTAGCGAAAGCCAAGGCTGTTCGTCCTGTCGCCGAAAAGGTGATGACTCTGGCTCGTAAATCTCTGGCTCGTGAAGCTCTTATTCGTGAAAACCTCTCTAAAGAGGGTATCACCGATGAGAAAATCATCCGCAAAGAGATCGGCAAGAGAGGCGGACTCCATTATCGTCGTCTGGCTGTGGCGGATCTCCACCAGGAAGATGCCGTGACTACTCTGTTCAAAGAGCTGGCACCTGCCCAAAAGGACCGCACCGGTGGTTATACCCGCATCATTCATGCTGCTGTCCAGCGCCGCGGCGATGCCTCCCGCGTGGCCATCATTGAATGGGTGGATGAGACCAAGCCTGCTGCCGCCGAAACTCCGGCCGCGACAAAGGATATTCCGGCTCCTGCCACTGTAGCGGAAGTGAAGGCCGAAGAAGCCAAGGCCGCTGACAAACCCGCTGAAGGCGAAGCCAAAGCGTAATAGAAGTTTGTAAGTTTTTTCAGAGCTCTTCCGTTGGGAAGAGCTTTTTTGCTTTATGAGACCGTTCAAAACGGGTATAAGGAACCGGGGGAAATTTTATGGATATGGATCGTACTTCATTGCCTATAGCACTGACGATAGCCGGGGCTGATACCGGCGGCGGTGCCGGGATACAGGCAGATCTCAAAACCTTTGCCGCTCTGGGGGTACACGGTTGTTCCGTATTGACCTGCATGACAGCCCAGAATCCGGCGGAAGTCCTGGCGGTCATGCCGTCTTCCGTTGATTTTTTACGCCATCAGCTCTTGGCCGTTTTCAGGGAGCTGCCTCCGTCAGCAGTCAAAACAGGGATGCTTTACAATGCGGAGCTGATCCATGCCGTGGCGGAGTTTCTGAAGGATAAATCCGTAAAACTGGTCGTGGATCCGGTGATGATCAGCACCAGCGGCGCGGAGTTGATGCAGAGCGATGCGGTCCAGGTATTGTGCCGCGAGTTGTTCCCGCTGGCTTCACTGTTGACCCCGAATCTGGATGAAGCCGCTTATTTGCTGAAGCATCCGATTCAAAACCGTTCTGAATTATCCGATGCTGCCCGCGAGTTGTATCAGTTGTTTGGGTGTCCAGTCCTGGCCAAAGGCGGCCATCTGAGGGATTCCGATCAGGCGGTCGATATTCTGTGGGACGGCAGCCGGGAATCCATATTTTGCAAGCCGTTTATCAACGGGGTATCCACTCATGGCACAGGCTGTACGTTTTCCTCGGCCATTACCGCCTTTCTGTGCCGTGGTTTTTCGCTGGAAGAGTCCGTGAACCGTGCCAAAGAATATGTCAATCGTGTGATAGGCGACTCGGTTCGGATCGGCCGTCACTATGCGCTCAACTGGTTTGGACAACACTAAATTCTGTCAAGACAGATGATCGTTCGAGTTGCAACGGAAATCGCTCTGAATAAGTTCTTCGATTACGAAGTGCCTCCGCAAATGGAGCGCCTGATCAGTATCGGCAGCCGGGTCAAGATCCCTTTTGGTCACCGCGAAGTCCTGGGCTATGTGACAGAGGTCATCGAAAAAACGACTCTGACGGCACCATCCGGGGAAGGAATGCTGCCCGGCACGGAAGTCCCGGTCAAACTCAAACGCATCATCAAAGTCATCGGCGAACAAAATTTGATCACGCCCAAGGTGATGGCGCTGGCGGTCTGGATGGCCGGTTACTACTGCTGTTCTGTGGAAGTGGCGCTGAGGAGCCTGCTGCCCAAAATGGTCTGCCGTGAACAGGAAGGCTGGAAAAAACAGCTTTATGTCCGCTACAATCAGGGAGTTCCCGAGCCGGATAAACTGACCAAAAGACAGAAAGAAGTTTTAGATTTTATCCAGCAGAAGCGGGAACTGCCGCTGACGCAGCTGACAACGGAGATGGGCTGCACCTCCGACATCGTGCGCCGTCTGGAAAAGACGGGCAAGGTCACTCTGGCTCCGCTCAAAGTCCTGCGCGATCCCTACGCCAACTTGGAACTGATTCCCACTCAACCCCGCAAACTGAATTCCGCCCAGGAAACCGCGCTGCGCCAGATCGTCTCCGCCATGGATGCGAAGGACCGCGGCCAGGTGAAACCGTTTTTGCTTTTTGGGGTGACCGGCAGCGGTAAAACGGAAGTCTATCTGCAAGCCATCGCCCACGCGCTGGAAAAGGGGCAGGGCGCGATCGTTCTGGTTCCAGAGATATCTCTGACCCCGCAGACGGTGGAACGCTTCAAAGCCCGTTTTGCGGAAGGACCGCTCCGTACCCAGGTAGCCGTTCTGCACAGTCATCTTTCTGACGGAGAACGTCACGATGAATGGCATAAGATCCGCAAGGGGAATGCCCGCATCGTGATCGGAGCACGTTCGGCGGTCTTTGCGCCGGTGGATCCGCTGGGGGTCATCATCGTGGATGAGGAACATGAATACTCCTATAAACAGGAATCCGAACCTCGCTACAATGCCCGTGATGTGGCTGTGGTGCGCGCTCAAAAAGAGGATACGATCGTAGTCCTGGGCAGTGCCACTCCCAGCATGGAAAGCTATTATAACGCCCAGAAGGGCAAATACACACTTTTGACCCTGCCGCACCGGGTCGATAACATCAAAATGCCGGGTGTCCGCATCGTGAATATGAGTTCGGAAATGCGGATGGAAGGCGTACCGCAGTTTTCCACCATGCTCAAGGAAGCGATCCGGCTGCGTCTGGACGAGCACCAGCAGGTGATCCTGTTCCTCAACCGGCGCGGTTATGCCACTCAGCTCCAGTGTCCGGCCTGCGGCTATGTGGCTTATTGTCCTTACTGCAGTGTGGCTCTGACCTATCACCGCCGGGAGTGTCTGCTCAAGTGTCATATCTGCGGTTACCAGGTCAAAGCGCCTTACAACTGTCCCGAATGCAATGAGCCGGGCATCCGCTACAAAGGTACCGGGACTGAGCGTGTGGAGGAGACTCTGGCCAAACTTTTCCCCTTAGCCCGCATCCGCCGGATGGATACGGACACCTTGAAGAAAAAAGATGATTATCAAAAGATACTCCGGGACTTCGGGCTGGGGAAGATCGACATTTTGCTGGGTACCCAGATGATCACCAAGGGATTGCACTTTCCGCGGGTGACGCTGGTGGGGATCATCAACGCGGACATATCCCTGCACAGGCCGGACTTCCGGGCCAGCGAGCGCACCTTCCAGCTCATTACACAGGTGGCGGGCCGGGCCGGCCGCGGCAATGAAGAGGGCGAGGTCATCGTCCAGACTTTTACTCCCTGGGCTCCGGCCATTTCCTATGCCAGGGATCACGACTATGTTAGCTTTTACGAAGAAGAGATACAGCACCGTGCCGAACTTTTCTATCCGCCTTTTGGCCGCCTGGTGCTGATCACCATCCTGAGTCAAAATGAAGAACTGCTCCAGCGTGTGGCGGAGGAACTGCGCCGCCAGATCGAAACCCGTGTCCCGGCAGAGGCACTCCACTCCCTGAAAGGCCCGGTCCCGGCACTGCTGGAACGCGCAGAAGGCTATTACCGCTATCATATCCAGATCCAGACCCGGAAAATGTCCGTCCTGAGCCGCCATCTGTTCGACATCTGCCAAGAGTTCCGCTGTCCCGAAGAGGTCAACTTTACCGTGGACGTGGATCCGGTGAACATGGTCTGAAATGGTGATTTTGGGGTGAATAAAGGAACGATTTTCATAGAATAACCTTTTCTTATGGGTGCAGTTATGGTAGGTTGAAAAGGTCATGTGGAGTGACAGTGTATGACTGAAAACCAAAACATAGAATATAAAGAATCCTGGCATGATGAGTATTTGAAATGGATATGCGGATATGCTAATGCCCAGGGTGGGGTTCTTTATATTGGCCTGAATGATAAGGGGACTGTTGTTGGTTTGAAGAACAGCAAAAAGCTGTTGGAGGATTTACCCAATAAGATCCGAGACGTGCTGGGGATTGTTGCTGATGTCAATCTGCATAAAAAGAAAGGATTGGATTATATCAAGATCATTGTCCATCCAAGTTCTTATCCTGTTGATTACAAAGGAGAATATCATTATCGCTCAGGAAGTACGAAACAGTTGCTTACCGGAGCGGCCCTGACTCAGTTCCTTATGAGAAAAACAGGGAGTAAATGGGATGCGGTCGTACTTGATGATGCAACAGTTGAAGATCTGGATAAGGAGAGTTTTGACATTTTCAAAAGAGAAGCAAAACGTTCCGGACGTATGACGGATTCCGATTTGCAGCTTTCAGATGAGGAATTGCTGAACCATCTTAATTTGTTAAAGGACGGCAAGTTGAAAAGAGCCGCTGTCTTGCTGTTCCACAGGAATCCAGAAAAGTGGTTCACAGGTGTGTACACGAAAATAGGAAAGTTCACAGGTTCAGAAATCGACTACATGGATGAGGTGCATGGCTCACTGATCCTGCAGGCTGACAGAGTGATCGACCTTATTTATTTGAAATATCTCAAAGCTGCTGTCAGTTATCAAAAAGATACCCGAGTAGAATTGTATCCTTTTGCGAGGGAAGCAATTCGGGAAACGTATTTTAATGCTTTGTGTCATTCCGATTGGTCTGGGTGTGTGCCGATTCAAATCAAGATCGAGGAAGAGCAGATGTTTATTAGTAATATCTGTTTGTTTCCTGAAGGATGGACTGCGGAAACCCTGATGAAAGATCATAATTCGGTTCCGTTTAACCCGGATATAGCGAACACATTCTATCGGGCAGGTTATATCGAAGCATGGGGACGGGGAATCAAGAAAATATGTGACGCGTGCAAAGAGTTAGGTGCGAAAGAGCCGGAATATATTATTCACGGACATGATGTGATGGTTCGTTTTGAATCTTTACATACGCATGAGAGTCAGGAGAAAAGTCAGGAGAAAAATATAAAAAGAAATGCTATAACAGAGAAGATAATAGATATTCTCAAAAAGAATCCTGACAGCAGTATGAAAGAGATATCATTAAAATGTGGTGTCACAGAAAGTTGGGTTTACAAGACAATCAAAAAACTCAAAGCACAAGAGATGGTATATCATATCGGTCCCGACAAGGGTGGGCATTGGAAAGTAAATACTAAATTACTTGAAAGAGAGTAAAAGCAAATGAGACAAATATTATGTTTACTCGTTGCGTTAGTGTTTCTGCAAGGGTGCAGTAAAAACGCAGAAACATATTCTGCTCCACTCAAGGAAATTTTCAGCCAGTTGGATGCTTGCCGCGAGGAGTCACTTTCTCTTGAAGAGAGAAAGGCGGTATTGGACAAAGTGAATGAAGATCTACAAGCGATGGGAACGAATGTGTTCACATATATAGTGGAGGAAATGAATTCATTCAAAATTGCTAACATAGATTATCCGTGGGACGATAATAAAGATATTGAGAGACGTTTCCAGAATTTGCAACTTGTATTCGGACTTTTAGGCAAGGATATGGAACCGATCATCCCTGAGTTTGTTGCTAATATAGATACTAATCGGAATTTTTTAACAGGTATATCAGGTCTATTAAATTGCGGAAGTTTGGGGTTGCCTTATTTAGAGACGCTTCTCAACCATCCTGATGAACATATTCGAGAGGCAGTTACTATCAGTTTGATAGTTAAAAAGAATCGGTCTTCAGATTGGGAAGTGAGTCCTGAATTTTCAAAAGCTGTTCATGCCGCATCCGTTTCACTTCTCGAAAATAAATCTGATGAGGTGAAATGCTTAGCTGCTTTTGGAGTAGCTGAGTATTGTACGGATTCCAAAAGCATTTCTATTTTGATGGATCGTTTCACAAAAGAAACCACTCCTATTGTGCGTATAGCGTTCATTAAGCTCTCAGGACAAATTTATAGAGAATTCCCAGACTCTGACAAAAATTTTTTAGCTACGTTAGAAAAGATAGCCAAAGATGAAAATAATGAGGATAAAGTGCGAAAGGTAGCCCAATTTGTTCTTAAGGATATCACCGAGCAGGATCCAGACTCTAAAGAACATAGTGATGAAGAGAAGGAATGAGTTGTGCAGTTGCTTAAAAATTGTATAAGGACTGCGTGTTTTTTTAACACCATCTCTACATTACATCTGATTATTAAACAATAAATTATCTGTTTAAATCTGACGTTTTTCAAATACCTGTTTGGATGGAGCCTTATACTTTTTCCATATAGACAAGGCGTAACTCATCAGTGACGGGTTTGCAATCAAATATTTTATACCCCATTCTTTGGTAGAGCCGGATATTATCCGTGCTTTTGGTGCTTGTAAAAAGCTCGTATCGTTTTTTGGGAAAGTATTGTTCTATCGCTTGCAGAAGCTTTGTGCCCAAACCACGATGCCGGCAGTCCGGGTGGACCATCAGCTTGCCCACATATACGGTGCCGTTCTGCTCTTTCGCGCGGATCGAGCCGATAATAACATGATCCTCATTGACTATTTTCAGAATAACGCCTGCATGGTATTCACCAGTCATCTCGTCCAGGGTCTGCTTTAATGGAGGAATATCCCTGCTGCCGAACAGAGCTGCTTCACTTTGATAGGAAAGATACTGAAGGCGCAATATCTCCGGCAGATCTTCGAGGCCTGCCTTGTCAATACGGTGATCCTCGCTCATATTCCTATTCTTTCAGCAGTTTCCACACGCGGAGAGTTTCGCAGAGGGACCATGCCTGGGCATCGCAGCCGCGCTGAGTGTGCGGTAGATCGCCGTCCATGATCTCGGAGATTTGCCCCAGAGCACCCTTGTTCATCCAGTATTCCGCGCTGCGCAGATAGGCTTTGGCAGCAGAGCGGGCGGCCTTGTCGTCGGGCCATGCCTGAACCATTGCCTCACAGAAGACCGGGAACATAAAACCCCAGGCCGTTCCGTTATGATAAGCCGGTTTGCGCCGGGTGTCCTCATCGCCTTCGTAGCGCGGCCAATAAGGATGACCTGGATCGTTCAGCAGAGAACCCTGCGAACCGTAAACGGGAGCCAGACAATCCACCGGCAGGGGAGCCAGTGAGCGGATGGCACCGGGAATGACCAGCCAGCGCAAAGCCGCGCGCACGGCACTTTGTGCCTGAGACTGTTCGCAGAAACCGAATGCCACGGCGATCAGCTGATTGGGTCTCAAAGCGTCATCCACACGAGCCTGAGCGGCCGGAGTCTTGTTCTCGGCCCAGAGACCATCGGCGAACCAGCCCTTTTGCGGCAGCCAGTAGTAACGGTGCAGTGAATCCGCGGCACGGTCGGCCAGCGTTTTCCATTGTGCATGGTTTTGTTTATCCTCACGTTCCAGCTGGCGCAGCAGCCGTATCCAGAGCGCTTGGATCTCGATGGGATAGCCGCAGCGCGGAGTGCCTGCCGGGTAATTCGTATCCATCCAGGTGAAATGCGCGGGACTCCAGACCAGAGCCGAATCCGCATCCACTTTGATACCGTTGGACGTTCCTTTCAGATAACCGTTTGCGATATTTCTGAGTATTTCCAAAAGTGTGCGTCCGTCTTCGAGAGGCGTGTTCAGCACATTGTCTTTCGGGTGGAGTTTGGCGTATTCCTCGATCACGACTCCCAGCCAAAGCGGAGCGTCCACCGTATCGCGGTTGGAATCGTTGTCGCCATAGATGACATTGGGCAGGGTGCCGCCTTTCTCCATGCGCGCGAAAGTCTGGATCAGTTCCAGCACTTCCTTGTCGTACCCGGCGGCTAGATAACCGCGGGCGCTAATCAGCGTATCGCGTCCCCAGTCCAGGAACCACGGATAGCCGGCGATGATCGTCTTGCCGTGTTCCTTGCCGCGGCGCACCAGAAAAGCTTTCATGCCGAGGACCAGTTCACGTTCCCAGGGATCGGAGAGATCGCCCTTGTATTGGCTCAGGAGCTTTTCATTTTGGGCAAGGCGTTGTGTCTCGAAATTCAGGATCTCCTGTTCACCGGTCGGTTCCTGTTCCGCGTCCGCTACCAGATAGACCGGTTTCTCTATGTCGAGAGGCAGCTCGAACCAGCCCGGACTGTAAGCATCACCATGATCGGTCTGACCGCGGCTGCCTTCCACGGGATGCCAGATATTCTCGCACCATTCGATATCAGAATGGAACTGTCCGGCGGAGGCATACGCGCGGAAGCCCCGATCCTGAGCCGGAGTGAAATGGAATCCGCACTGAGCCAGCTTGCCGTCCGGGGAAAGGGGTTGAGTGTGACTGGTAAAGTGATAACGCGCCCCGTCATTCAGATGAGTTTCCGTGTGGAAATTGCGGTCTTCCACATCCAGACGCACGATCGCGGTGACATGGGCTTCCGCCGGGAGCTGATTCTGTGTCCACTGACTGCGCGGTTCCCGTTTGAGACGTTCCAGTTTCATGCCCAGTGTGTTCCGATCCTCCAGCAGATCCACCGTCAGCCGTACCTGCGCCGTTCGCGCATCGCCGGCCGCTGCGATGAAATCCCAGAACACGGGTGTTTCCGCCTTCATCGCGGCCAGATTGTTGGCGTTGAGCTGACTGATGAACCCATCAGCATTGACCCAAATGCGGACCCGTTTCACGAATACGTGACGATCCACAGGATATTCCGGGTTCAGGTTCGCTCCCAGCAGACAGTCATATTTCGATTGGATCGTGCCCAGATCGGCGCAGATCCGGCTCATGCCGCCGCGGCCGTTTGTCAGCAGAACGAGTGAGTTCTTCTCGTAACAATCGGAAAAGAGGGAGCCTCTCATCATCAGCCAGTGATCTTTGCCTTGGGAGGCTGAGCGCGGGATGGCGTTTTTGAGTTCCTCCGCGCTGAAAGTATTTTCGGAAACATAGAGCAGATGCACATTTACGGGATGCTTGTGTGTTTTCCAGTTCATTCCTTCCAGGATCAGTCTTCCGTTACCGGGTGTGACCACGTCCGCGATCTCCAGAGGCGAGAAAGCTGCGATGTGTCCGTTCTTGGTGCTCACAGAGTGGATGACCGCGGAGGCTTTGGTGCTGGAGCGGAGCTGTACCCGGAAGGGTGCTTCCTTCCACCTCAAATAAAGCCAGTGATCTTTGGGCAGGATATTGATACGCTTTGCGGCTCCTTCTTTCAGCTCGATCACCTCGTCATAGCCGCCGGCTTTCATTTCTGCGCGCACCTGTTCCAGCCAGTTGTCCAGCTTGTCACCGCGTAGCGCGATGCGGTTGACCGCGCCCAGATACGCGACAGGATCCGGCTCCGTCAGCTCGGCGACAGCTTTCCAGTCTGCGGCCTGACGGCGGCGTGCTTTCCACATCTTGCAGGAGCTGACCAGTGCCCAAGTGGCGATTGCACGTTTCTGGCGGTAATCATTTCCGGCCAACCCCCGGATTTCTGTGGATGGAGCCAGACACCAGCACGTGCCGGCCGGGACCGTATAGATCCAGCGTTCCGCGTTGTTTTCCACTTTCACGGGATGGATCGTTTTGCCCGTGAGCAGGTCTGTCATCTGCGGCAGCAGATCCTTGCCGGAGATGCTGATTGTGGAATCATGCTCCATGTCTGTATTGGCAAAGACCCAGAGACTGTCCATGCCTTCGGCACTGTCGCGGCGCAGCACATAGACCGCTCCTTCATTGGACAGACGGCTCAGCCGCGCTCCGTCAAAGAAGCAGGGATGCTCCGTAAGAAGCTTGTTCAGTTTGGAAAGCTCCGGCACGATATTATCCGGGTTGTCCCAGGCCAGCCCGGAACGCTGATGGACAAGGATCTTTTCCGTGGCCAGCCATTCCACGCCGCAGGTGAATCCGAACCCGCCGGCCACACTGGTCAGCGCGCAAAGCTGATTGCGGAAGAGCGACCACTGACGGCCTTTGGCGGCCAGACGGTTGTTGTCGTGTGTCTCGCTGTAGTGGATCCACACACCTTTGCGGCCGCTCTGCTTCAGCGCGTAATCCAGATACCGGCTGACATCGCCGCCGGAATAATTTTGGAACAGCTCAGAGTAGGCGAACTGCATCCGTCCCTGAGTCAGGAGCGTTTCTGTCGCCTCCCAGGAACCGCCCAACCCTTCCAGCAGGAAGAACGCCTCCGGGAACTCGTGGTGGACTCTTGAAATGATATAGCGCCAGGCTTCCATGGGGATTTTATAGCCGGCATCGCAGCGGAAACCGTCCACGCCCCGCTGACACCAGGTGATGAAGACTCCGGCCAGGTAATTCCACAGATCGGGGATCATCGTGTTCAGCTCGGAGAGATCGCCCCACGTCACGCCCCAGGCTCCGGGCGAGACAAAACTGCCCTGAGCGTCCTTCACGTACCATTCGGGATGATTGTCATGCAGCCAGGCTCCCCAGCCGGTGTGATTGATAGCCAGGTCTATCATCAGCCGGGCTCCATGCTGATGGATCGCGTCGGCCAGCTCCCGGAATTGATCCACGGAAGTCGTCTCGCGCTCGAATTCCACCAGTGCCGGATCGATCCCGGTCAGGTCCAGTGAGGCATACGGACTCCCGAACCGTCCCATCCGCGCCATCGTGGTGGGGGTAGGGTTGACCGGCAGCAGATGGACGATCCTGCATCCCAGCGTTTCCGTGATGTGGGGCAGATATTTTTTCAGATCACGGAACTTGCCCGACGGAGGAATACAGGTGAACCCCTGATCGTCCAGTCGGTTGATGTTGGGTTCTTCTTTTTCGGGCAGAGCCTGTTTTGCGGTGATATTCTCGCCGAACAACCGGGTAAACGCGCAGTAAATGATGTTGCCGGTGCGGCAGAAATCCGGATGCACCGAGATCCCCACATTCGCGCCGTCGGGCCAGACCTGCATTCCCTGTTCGTCCAGGGCATAGAGTTTGGCTTCAAAGTAACCCACTTGATAGAGAGGAATTTCTATCGTGGCTTTGCCGTCCGTTACCGGAATGGGCATATCCCGCCAGGATTGACCCGCCAGCGGCCACTTATGAGAGTGGGCATGAATGATCTCTTCCTCCAGTTTCTGTTCTCGTCCCAAATTCGTCCGCAGAAAGACACGCCAGCCGGCCGGAACAGGACTGCCGTCTTCCATTTCAAACTGAAAATAAACCCAATCCCCGCGGTATCTTAGCAGATTTTCACCTGCCGCAGGTCTCATTCTTACCCTACTCATAAAACACCGCTATTTTCCCAATAGAAAGCGCGGCGGTCAATTCTGAATTGAAGCAGATGCTTCTTATTAAAAATTTTGAATGAAAAAATATGTTGCGCGATTTGGGAGAAAATAATATAAAAACCTTGTATTGATTTATTTTCATGACAAAACCATTGAAAATAGACAAGCAAAAAACTAAAAACAATAAACAATATATGAAACAAGGAATAAAAGAAAAAATTCGCAAAAGCTGGAAATGCTTTTGGAGAGCTGTTGGCATCTTTTCATTCATAGGGTGTCAGGCTGTTATCGCAGTAATAATTGCCATTGTTGTAATGATAATAGGTAAAGGAGCGGTCTATATCATCACGCTCACATTCTTTGACTTCAAAGATGGAAGCTATATCCAAAACGTTTCATTGATACCGGGCAAAGACGCTACGATCCGCCTCAGGGGCGGAGTGGACTTGGAAATGATTTGGATCGAGCCGGGAACCTACACCTTGGGCAGTCCGGTGAATGAATTGGGGTGGCACCACAGTGAAGTCATGCATAAAGTAACGCTGACAAAAGGTTTTTGGCTGGGTAAGTATGAAGTGACTCAGGCTCAGTGGAAAGCCGTGATGAGGAGCAATCCGTCTAAATTCATTGATAATAATAATCCTGTAGAAGGAATTAATTGGGAAGATGCTATGTCGTTTTGTAGAGCTTTGACAAAACAGGAACAAGCTCTTGGACGGTTGCTGGAGGGATACCAGTATATATTGCCCACGAGTGCTCAGTGGGAATATGCCTGCCGTGCCGGAACGACTACGGCATTGAACAGCGGAAAGAATCTGTCAAATGCGGAAAAATGCCCCGAAATGGATGAAGTGGGCTGGTATAAATACAATTCAAAAGGAAGAACCCATCCTGTTGGCCAGAAAAAGCCAAACGCATGGGGATTATATGATATGCACGGTAATGTGTTTGAATGGTGTTATGATTGGGCTGTAGATTATCCAGATGGGGCGCTGACAGATCCGATAACTGTGCATGAACCTAACGATAAGCTTGCCTGGCATCGAATTCTTCGAGGAGGCTGTTGGTTTCATGATGCGGAGATTTGCAGGTCTGCAGTATGGTTTCATTCTCATCCGACAAGGATGAATAATAGTGAGTATCACAGAGAACGGGATGGTTTTCGCCTGTCTATTGCTTCGCGTAGTTATTTCAAAAAATCATCATTCATAAATAAATTGTTTAATCGTTTTTGGATGGCTGATATAGCGTATAGAAATGGTTCTGAAATCCAGGGGAGAGTATTGGACTATAATTATTTTTATTAAAAACCCGCTAAGGACAAATGATTTATCTTTAGCGGGTTTTTGATTGGGAACAGGTTCTGTTACATCCGGATCAATTCATAATCCATTGTGCCGATGCCGATCTTCTGGGCGTGTTCCAGACAGACCTTCCAGTTCGTGGCAGGGCTGATGGCGTGAAAGTAATCCTGCCCTTTGTTCTCTTCCTTGTCGATCAGACAGCCGGGGATAATGGGCTGTTTATTACAGAGTTCCGCGCAGGCCGTGTCCAGAGCCACCGGGTCGAACGAAGCCAGGATGCCGACATCGGGAATGATGGCGGTGTCGTTCTTGGGATGGCAGTCGCAGAAGGGCGAGACCTGCATGACAAAATTGATATGGAAATGAGGCCGGTTCTGTACGACGGCCTTGGCGTATTCGGCCATCTTCATGCTGACATCTTCGCACGAATGGAAATTCGGAGCCTGGATCGCGTCGAAATTGCAGGCGCCCAGACAGCGGCCGCAGCCCACGCACTTCTCCTGATCGATATAAGCCTTGCCGTTTTCCTGATAGGTGATGGCGTTCTGGCCGCAGTTCTTGGCGCAGATGCGGCATCCTTTGCACAAGCTCTGATCCACGGTCAGCTTGCCCGTGCAGTGCTGTTCCATCTTGCCGGCGCGGGATCCGCAGCCCATGCCCAGATTCTTGATGGCACCGCCCACACCCAGCATTTCATGGGCCTTGAAGTGGTTCATGGAAATGATGATATCCGCGTCCATGATTGCCTTGCCGATCTTGGCGTTCTTTACAAAAGTCGTTCCTTCCAGGGGGACATCCACCTCATCCGTCCCTTTCAGACCGTCGCCGATGATCACCTGACATCCGCAGGTGTTATAATTGAAACCGTTCTCCATGGCGCAGTCCAGATGATCCAAGGCGTTCTTGCGCATCCCCACATACAGCGTGTTGCAGTCCGTCAGAAAAGGCTTGCCGCCCTGGGCTTTGATGACCTCCACGACCGTCTTCGCGAAGTTCGGGCGCAGATAGCTTAGATTGCCGGGTTCACCGAAGTGGATCTTGATGGCGGTGAACTTATTTTTGAAATCGATCGTCTCGATCCCTGCTTTCCTGATCAGTTTCTTCAACTTTTGCAGCAGATTATCTCCATTGTAGGAGACCCGCATATCCGTAAAATAGACTTTGCTCTTTTCCATAGTTACTTATCGCCTTATTGCATCTTCCCGTAAAGGGGCACCCCACCTTACTGAATCAGCCCCTTGAATGTCAAGAGGAAAGCAGATACATTCCTCTCTTTGTTATCCAATTCCGGAGGAATTAATTATACGACCTCTTTCAGGGTTATAATTTAAGGAGACGCGCGGATATTGTGTCTTTTCTATTTATTCTATTGTAAATAAATAACTTATATGTGTTTATCAGCGTTCATCCGTGGTTCTTTTATCAATCCGGCTGTTGTTCCGCGGGACGGCAGAGGCGATCTTGTCCGGCTTTTTGATCCGTGGAGCGGGTGCATCCCATTGTTTTGGAAAAAGTTGATTCATTTTTATGGAATTTATACTGGAATTTGATGGAACACTGAAGTAAAATACCTCGTTCGGGACGGTCATCCCCCGGCGAAAGACAAGGATATCTTTCCGGGTAAAGGAGGCTCCCGCGGTATAAGATTTTGATTATGAAGATTTATTTGAATGGGAAAATGGTAGATGAGCAGAACGCGGTCGTTTCTGTGTTTGATCATGGTTTACTTTACGGTGACGGCGTGTTTGAAGGCATTCGCGCTTATAACGGTCGTGTGTTCAAGCTGACGGAACATATTGCCCGTCTGTACTATTCAGCCAAAGCGATCGCGCTGACGATCCCGATGACTCAGGAAGAAATGATCAAGGCCGTCGTGGAGACCTGCAAAGTCAACAACCTGAGAGACTGCTACATCCGCCTGGTCGTGACCCGCGGTGTTGGTACTCTGGGCCTGAGCCCCAAGAAGTGCGGCACTCCGCAGGTGATCATCATCGCCGCCGGTATCCAGCTCTATCCCGAAGAATACTACACCAAAGGAATGAGCATCGTGACCGTGCCGACGACCCGCAATCATCACAACGCGGTGAACCCGGCCATTAAGTCCCTGAACTATTTGAACAACATCCTGGCCAAGATCGAAGCCAATACGGCCGGAGTGGAAGAAGCCATCATGCTGAACAGCCAGGGTTACGTGGCTGAATGCACCGGTGACAACATCTTCCTGATCAAGGGTAAACAGCTGATCACTCCGCCGCTTTCCGCCGGAGCGCTCTACGGCATTACCCGTGGTTCCGTCATCGAAGTGGCCAAAGAAGGTGGTTTCGAGGTCGTGGAACCGAATGTGACCCGCTATGACGTGTACAACGCGGATGAATGCTTTGTGACCGGCAGCGCGGCCGAACTGGTGCCTGTGACCAAGGTGGACGGTCGTGAGATCGGAGCCGGTGTTCCGGGCGAAGGCTTCAAAAAACTGCTGGATCTGTTCCGCAAGTTGACAAGAAGCACAGGAACCCCTATATTTGAATAGTGTGAAGGGGGGGATATTGTTCCCCCCCTGAGCGGAAAAGTGTATGCTTTGTCACATTTGTAAAAAAGCGGAAGCAACAGTTCATCTGACGCAGGTGGTCGGCGGCAAGATCCGGAAACTGGATCTTTGCGCCGCCTGCGCGGAGAAGTGCGGCGTAGATGATCCTGCCGGTTTTTCCATGCTGGAGATACTCAAAAAGTTCTCCAACGTGATCAGTTCGGATTCGGAGAAAGAGGAGAAACCGAAGCAGAAAAAGTCACCGAATGAAGATACCGTTTGCCCGGAATGCGGCTATACAGGAAAAGATCTGGCCAAGACCGGCAAACTGGGATGTGCTTTTTGCTATAAGACATTTGAGACGAACATGGAAAATGCCCTTCCGCACATGCACCGGGGAACTCAGCATATAGGCAAAACTCCCCAGTGCCATCCCTTGACGGCAGAGGAGAGGGCGCGATTCACCGGCGAAGAGGTCCCGGCCCCGAAAAAGCCCCGCAAGCGCGCGGCGGTCAAGACGGCTTCCCCAAAGAGCAAGGCCGGCACTGCCGATGTTGATGAAAAACAGGAATTATTGGATGAATTGTACGAATCCAAGAAAGCCCTTTTGAAACAGGCTGTCAAGGAGGAGAACTACGAGTATGCCGCCAAAGTCCGTGACGAGATAAAAGAGATCGAGAAGAAGATCAAAGCCAAAAAAGAAGAAGGTCAAAAAGGAAAGGATCAAGACCTTCTGGGTGCTTTGAAGACCTTGTTTGATAGTGTGGATAGTGCGGACGAATAGTTTGACCCAAAAAATAGAAAGAAAAGATGATTCTGTCTGAGTTTTTGATCCCTTCCAAGAGTTATGCCTCGCTGAGAGGTCCGGAAGATACGATCGTGCTGAGCAGCCGCGCAAGGCTCGCCCGGAACCTTCGTCACGCTTCCTTTCCGTCTTTTGCGAAAAAGACGGAGCGTCTCCGTGTCTTCAAACAGATACGGGATGCCGTTTTGAAACTCAATGGAATGGAAGCCTGTTTCGTGGAAGGGATGGGCAATCTCAGCAGTGACGAGAAAACGGCTTTGGTCGAGCGTCATCTGATCAGCCGCGAACACGCGGCCCGCGGTGTCGGAAGCGGACTGGTCATCAATAAAGATGAAAATATCTCGGTGATGATCAATGAGGAAGATCATCTGCGGATGCAGGCGATCCTGCCGGGTTTCCAGATCCGTCAGGCCTGGGAACGTATCGATCAGGTGGATACCGAGCTGGAACAGAATATCGAATACGCGTTCCATCCCAAATACGGCTATCTGACCGCCTGTCCCACGAACGTGGGCACGGGCATCCGTGTGAGCGCGATGATCCATCTGCCGGCGCTGGCGCTGACGGATCAGATCCGCCAGATCATTGGCGCGGTGGATAAGCTGGGATTGACCGTGCGGGGTATTTATGGAGAGGGGACTGACGCTTTGGGGAACCTTTTTCAGGCATCGAACCAGCAAACACTGGGTGAGACCGAAGATGCCATTGTGACACGTCTGGAGAAAGTCATTCGCCAGGTGGTCATCAACGAAGAAAATGCCCGTCAGACTCTCTTGGAAGAGGAGGGACAAAAGACCCTGCTCAACAATATCGGCAGGGCCTGGGGGATCTTGTCCAACTGCTACATGATCGAGACCCAGGAAACACTGAATCTGCTCTCGTTCGTCCGGCTGGGAGTGGATCTGGGAATGTTCCCGAACAGTGACAGAGAGATCGTCAATGAACTGTTTCTCATCACTCAGAAGGGACATTTGCAAATGATGAAAGGAACAATGGAAGACCAGAAGCGGGATCAGATCCGCGCGGAGATCCTTCGCGAAAAGACAGTCCTGCTGGGAGCGCCGCGCAAGGTCAAAGTTGTTTCCAAAGGTGGAAAGAAATAATTCGTTCGTCCATCTTGTGCAGACAAAAACAGGCAGGATGGGAACAGAATATCTGAAATGTAAAGAATGGCGTCAGGTAATAACAATATGAGCAATTTTAGTCCGCGGGCGGAGAAAGCTCTCCAGCTCGCTTATGTTGAGGCCGCCCGTTTAGGTCACAAGACCGTTGGGACGGAACATATCCTTTTAGGTTTAGTCGCTCTGGGTGAAGGAGTGGCTGTAGAGATTTTTGAAAAAATGGGAGTGAGTCTAGAGAGAATCCGCCGGGAAGTGGAAAACTCGGTGATCAAGGGGACTCCTCTCAAACCGGCTAATTTCCCGTTCTCGCCCCGCGCCAAAAAAGTGCTGGCGCTTGCCGCGAATGAGGCGAAACATCTGGGATATAACGGGATCGCTACCGAGCATCTGCTGCTGGGACTGCTGAGAGAAGATCAGGGTGAAGGCGCGGTCGTTCTCAAGAAATTGAACATCACCCTGGAAGGGGTCTTGCAGTGTTTAGGTGTTCAGATGGAGGAGGAAAGTGGCTCCATGTTCGATCTCAGCGATGAAGATCCGGAAAACCGCTCCAGCAGAAGAAACAAAAAACCTTCCGCCCTGAAGGCTTTCGGGCGTGACCTGACAGAAATGGCCAGAGCCAAACAGCTGGATCCGGTCATTGGCCGCCAGAATGAGATCCAGCGTGTGATGCAGATCCTCTGCCGCCGCACCAAAAACAACCCGGTCCTGCTGGGTGAGGCCGGTGTGGGCAAGACTGCTATCGTGGAAGGTCTCGCACAGAGAATAGCCGATGAGGAAGTCCCGGAGATCCTTCGCAATAAGAAGATCGTGGGGCTGGATCTGGCGCGGATGCTGGCCGGTACCAAGTACCGCGGCCAGTTTGAGGAACGTATCAAAGCCTTGATGGATGAGATACGTGAATCAGGCGATGTCATCATTTTCATTGATGAGCTGCATACCATTGTGGGCGCGGGTTCCTCGGAAGGCACGATGGATGTAGCCAATATCATCAAACCGGCTTTGAGCCGCGGCGAATTCCAATGCGTGGGTGCCACGACGCTGGAAGAATACCGCAAGTTTATTGAGAAAGACGCGGCGCTGGAACGCCGTTTCCAAAGCGTCAAAGTGGAACCGCCCAGCACGCTGGAAACGATTCAGATCCTGCGTGGCATCCGTTTTAAATATGAAGAGCATCACCGCGCGACGATCACAGATGCGGCCATCGACGCGGCAGTGCGTCTGTCTGATCGTTACATCACTTCACGATTCCTGCCGGACAAGGCTATTGACGTGATCGACGAAGCGGGTTCCTATTGCCGTATGGCGGCGGAGACCTGCCCTCCGGAGTTCAAACATCTGGAGAAAGAGATCGAAAAAGCCCGGCTGGATAAGGAAAAAGCTATCGCGGAACAGCGTTTTGAAGATGCCGCCATCTTCCGGGATACCGAACGCCAGAAGAAAGAAGATCTGGACAGTTCCCGCAAGAAATGGCGTACCGAGGTCGATCATAAAAAAGTGGTCGTGGATGAAGCGGATGTGACACAAGTTGTCTCCAAATGGACCGGAGTGCCTCTGCGCGGTATGGAGAAGGACGAGCTGAAACGGCTGCTTTCGATGGAGAAGGAGCTTTCGACCCGTGTGATCGGCCAGTCCGCGGCGGTCAGTTCCATCAGCAAAGCTTTGCGCCGTTCCCGCGCGGATCTGAAAGATCCCAACCGTCCGATCGGGGCGTTCATGCTCCTGGGGCCGACAGGTGTGGGCAAGACCTTGCTGAGCCGGGTGCTGGCGGAATCCATGTTCGGCGATTCCAAATCGCTGATCCAGCTGGATATGAGCGAATACATGGAGAAATTCACCGTTTCCCGTCTGGTGGGATCGCCTCCGGGTTATGTGGGATATGATGAAGGTGGGCAGTTGACCGAAAAGGTGCGCCGACGTCCTTACAGCGTGGTGCTTTTTGACGAGATCGAAAAGGCTCACCCGGATGTGTGGAATATTCTCCTGCAAATACTGGAAGAAGGCAAGCTGACCGATTCGATGGGACGCACGGTCGATTTCCGTAATACGATCATCCTGCTGACCTCCAATGTGGGTGCCGAAGCCTCACGCAAGAGCTCGATCGGCTTTGGCAGTCACAGCGAGGAAGCGAATACGGAACGGCTTCGCGTGAGCCTGATCGAAGAGGCTAAAAGAGTGTTCAAGCCGGAGTTCCTGAACCGTTTGGACGAGATCTTGGTCTTCCGGCCGCTGAATAAGGAAGATTTGATACAGGTGCTGGATCTGGAAATGAGCAAGCTGGCTTCCCGCCTGGAGCTGAAGGATATCACCCTGAAGCTGGAAAATGAGGCTCGCGATCTGCTCATCCAAAAAGGCTACAATCCGGTCTATGGTGCGCGTCCGATGCGCCGCACGGTGGAACAGATGGTGCAGGATCCTTTGGCCGAAGAGATACTCCGCGGACATATCCGCCCCGGTGAGCTGGTCAAAGTGGGTGTGGATAAAGAGCGTCTGGTATTCTATCAGGATGCGGCGGAAAAGCTTCTGGAAAACCACCAGCAGCCCAATATCGAAACCACTCCGATCCAGAATAAGAAATCAGAAGATCCTCACCCGGAGAAACCTTTGAAAACGAACCGAAAATCGGATTCTAAAGAATAAATGATTTTGCGCGGAAAAGCGGTTCTCTTTTGGAGGATCGCTTTTTTGCGGAAGCTGAAAGTATGAAGATCGCGTTTTTGATCCCGGATAATCGTGACGAGTTCGGCTGGTATGACCGGCCGGAGCCGGTATTTGGTCCCGCGCCGGATGTATTGCTGCAGGGCTTTTCCGAGCTGGTTCAGGAGGCAGGATGCGAGATCCATGTCGTCAGCTGTTCCCGAAAACCCTCTAAAGCACCGGAAAAAATCTACAACGGCAGGATATTTTATCATCAGCCGCTGGTCTCTCCGCTGGGCTATTTAAAAACGCTTTATTTTGGATGCCGCCGCGCGATTCGTTCCACGCTGCGGGGCATCCGGCCGGATATCGTTCACGCTCAGGGCACAGAACGTTATTGCGCCTATGCCGGCGCCCGTTCCGGTTTCCCTTGTGTGGTGACTGTTCACGGAAATATGCGCTCGATCGCCAAGGTCAATCAAGTGAGCCCTTTCTCGTTTTACGGATTAGCGGCCCGGTTGGAAGAATGGACCCTGCCCAGAGTCGAGGGCGTGATATGCCTGAGTAATTACACCCGCTGGAACGTGGAGGATCTGGCGCGCAGGACCTGGGTCATCCCGAATGCGGTCGAGGAAAGATTTTTTGATGTCCAGCCGCGGCGGCCGCAGGAATTGCAGCTGACCTGCGTGGGGACGATCTGCCACCACAAGAACCAGAACGCGCTGATCCGGGCGCTGGCTCCCTTGAGGGAAGAGTTTGAATTCACACTGAACCTCTATGGCGCGGTGGAGCCGGGAACCGCTTACACGGAGGAGTTCGAGTCGCTTCTGGCTCAGTATCCCTGGGTGAAAGCACATGGCCATGTTTCCCGCGACAAACTCCCGGAGGTCTATGCCAACAGTTCGCTGCTGCTGATCCCTTCATTAGAGGATAATTGTCCGATGGTGGTGTTGGAGGCGATGGCATCCGGCATCCCGGTGCTGGGCTCACGGGTCGGAGGCATCCCCGACCTGATCCATCCGGAGAAAAACGGCTGGCTCTATGAATGCGGCAATGTGGAGGAATTTCGCGCGATGCTCCGCA
>JAEEGG010003110.1_pt1 | contig 41706 bp, 36 predicted proteins | sample 9134161 | NCBI WGS metagenome assembly JAEEGG01 (sample SAMN16246543, study PRJNA631951) | gut metagenome | biome: gut microbiome; feature: rumen; material: CR-attached | host: Bos | place: Iran: Karaj | collected 2018-10 | reverse complement strand
GCGGGCAGCAGCCCGAGGTTTCAGGAGCGGGATATAAGACCTACGGAGCTTGCGCCCGTCCTGTCCGATGGGGAGGACGGACTGACCTTAAGGAGCATACGTTGGGGCTTGCCCGGATTTCAAAAGGGGCAGGTCATTTTCAATGCGAGATGTGAGACGGCGCTGGATAAAGGAATGTTTCGTGAGGGCGTATTGCATGGCCGCATCGTCATTCCTGCCGTAAGCTTTTATGAATGGAATCGCCTTAAGGAAAAGAATACTTTTTCGCGACCGGACGGTAAGATCCTTTATATGGCGGGCTTTTGCAAGGGAGAGGGATCGGCGGAGCGCTTCACGATTCTGACAACGGCAGCAAATGAATCCATGCTTCCCGTGCATGACAGAATGCCGCTGATCTTGGAGGAGAGCGAGATCGAACCCTGGCTTTACCGGGAGGATTGGACGGAGTCCATCCTAAGAAAGATTCCAGGCCCCCTTTCGCGGCAAGCGGAATATGAACAATTGAGCCTGTTTTAGATGAGGATGCGGACCAAGGAGCTGTTGGCCACCTCGTCGACCGGGTGGGGGTTCCAGCCTTTTTCCTCCGTTGCGATTTTAGGTGGAATATGCTACAATAAAATAAATGGCTGCAAAGCATACAAGATGATGACAAAATGATGACAGGAGGATACAAGCGTGGGATATCGTGAGGAGTTTCAGTTTTGGCTAGAGAATGATTATTTTGACCAGAAGACGAAGGAGGAGCTTTTGGCCATTCGTAATCATGAGGCTGAGGTAGAGGATCGGTTTTATCGGGAGCTGGAGTTTGGAACGGGAGGTTTGCGCGGCGTTGTGGCAGCAGGTACTAACCGCATGAACGTTTATACCGTGAGAAAGGCAACGCAGGGCCTGGCAAATTATATTCTAAAGCAGGGAACAGAAGGAAAGGGTGTCGCGATTTCCTTTGATAATCGCCGCATGAGCACGGAGTTTGCGCAGGAGACGGCGCTTTGTCTTGCGGCCAACGGTATTAAGGCGTATATTTTCGAGAGCCTTCGTCCTACGCCGGAGCTTTCCTTTGCCCTGAGAACGCTTGGATGCACGGCAGGCGTCATGGTGACGGCAAGCCATAATCCTCCGGAATATAATGGATATAAGGTTTATTGGGAGGATGGCTCTCAGATTACGGCGCCCAGGGATAAGGAGATTATCAGCGAGGTGCGCGCGGTTACGGACTTTGGAACCGTAAAGACCATGAAGAAGGAAGACGCCATTGCAGCTGGACTTTATCAGGTCATCGGAAAGGAAATCGACGATCTGTTCATGGCGGAGCTGAAAAAGCAGATTCTGCATCCTGAGATCATCAGTGAGGTCTCCAAGGATATTAAGATCGTATATACCCCGCTTTGCGGAACGGGAAACAAGCCAGTGCAGAGAATTCTCAAAGAGCTTGGTTTCCAAAATGTCTTTGTTGTTCCCGAGCAGGAGAATCCCGATCCGAACTTTACGACGCTGGAGTATCCGAATCCGGAGGATCCCAAGGCCTTTACCTATGCGCTGCGCCTTGCAAAGGAAAAGGACGCGGACATTGTTCTGGCAACGGATCCGGACGCAGATCGTCTTGGCATTTATGCCAAGGATGCGAAGACGGGCGAGTATAAATCCTTTACCGGAAACATGTCCGGCATGCTGATCGCAGAGTATATTTTGCGCGAGAGAACGGCGATGGGACTGATGCCGGAGAATCCTGCGATGGTGACGACGATCGTGACGACGAACATGACCTTCCCCATCAGTAAGGCATATCACGTAAAGCTGATCGAGACTCTGACGGGCTTTAAGTATATTGGTGAGCAGATCAAATTCTTTGAGGAAAACCACAGCTACAATTACGTGTTTGGTCTGGAGGAGTCCTACGGATGTCTTGCAGGAACGCATTCAAGAGATAAGGATGCCATCGTGGCGGTAACCTGTCTTTGTGAGGTGGCAGCATATTGCAAGAAGCAGGGGAAGACACTCTGCGACATGATGACGGAAATCTATGAAAAGTACGGATATTACAAGGAAGGTCAGTACACCATTACCATGAAGGGACAGTCCGGTGCAAAGCAGATCGCGGAGACGATGGAAAAGCTTCGCACGAACCCTCCGAAGGCCATTGGTGATAAGCAGGTATTAAAGCTTCGCGACTATCAGAAGGACGAGATTTTGGACCTTGCAACTGGCGAGAAGATACCCACGGGACTTCCAAAGTCGAACGTATTGTACTTTGAGCTTCCGAATGACGAGTGGTGCTGCGCAAGACCTTCCGGAACGGAGCCGAAGATCAAGTTTTATATGGGCGTTAAGGGGACAAGTGAAGCGGATGCCATAGAAAGACTTGCTAAGTTGACGGAGGATCTCAAGGCGCTGCTGTAAGGGGGAAGCCTTGTGGGACAAGCAAAGGAAGCCTTGGAAGAGGAATATGGGAAAGCTGACGATCGCAAATTTGAAAAAAACTCTATATTATCTGAGGCGCAATGGCTTGCAAAATACCTGGAATGCGGCGAGGGAGCGACTTTCAGCGACGGAGCCCTATTCGTTTAGGCCACTCTCCGAGGAAGAAAAAAAGACGCTGCGGGAGCAGGCAAGGGAATGCATCCGAAATTGGAGCGAGGCAGGGAAGGAAGTGCCGACCTTTAGCATTCTGGTACCGGCTTATCGGACAAACCCTGCATTCTTAAAGGATTTGGTGGTTTCCGTGCAGGAGCAGGCGTATCCCCTTTGGGAGCTTTTGCTTCTGGATGCATCTGGGGATGAGAGCGTGTACGCAGCCTTGGAGGAGATTTGCAGGGAGACGCACGTGCCGATGTTTTCGGAGCGCCTGGTCGGAGATGAGGATGATGCCGTAAACGTTGGAAGTATTCGTTACGTACGTCTTGCAAAAAACGATGGCATCTCGGAGAATACGAATGCCGGCATTCCGTATGCACGTGGGAGGTACGTGGGGCTCCTGGATCATGACGACGTGCTGACGCCGGATGCGCTGCTGGAGATGGCGAAGGCAATCCGCGGCGAGAAGGAAACTCTGGAAGCGCCGCTTTTGGTCTATTCGGACGAGGATAAATGGGACGGCGCAGGACAGTATTATGAACGCAACCGCAAGGAAGACTTTAATTTTGACCTCCTTTTGTCCAATAATTACGTCTGCCATTTTTTAGTGATGGAGCGAGAGCTCTTTTGTGAGCTACGGCTTCGGAAGGAATTTGACGGAGCGCAGGACTATGACCTGGTACTGCGGGCAGTAGCGGAAATGATGGCGCGGGGACTTTCCCCGGAACAGGCCATTTGCCACGTGCCAAAGGTGCTTTATCATTGGAGATGTCATGGAGGCTCCACGGCGGAGAATCCACAGAGTAAGCTCTATGCCTATGAGGCAGGGAAGCGCGCATTGCAGGATTTTGCAGACGGGCAGGGCTGGAATGCGAAGGCCGTGGATTTGAAGCACGTAGGGTTTTACCGACTGAATTATGTTGGGGATGAAAGCTCTGTCTTAGGCAACCGCCACGATCTTGGCGCAGTTGGAGGAAAACTGATCTCCCAGAGAGTGCTAGTGGGCGGAAGAATGGCCCGGGACGGCAGCATCTATTACGAGGGACTGAAGGAAGGGTTCAGCGGCTATCTGCACCGCGGAGTGCTGACGCAGGATGCGGAGGCGGTTGATCTTCGCTGTATCTGTGTTGCCAAGGAATTCTGGCCTTTGTTTGAAAAAGTGGTTGGCGTCCCCTACGTGACGAGGCGCCTTTTCATACAAGATGAAAAAAAGAATCAAAAGAGTTTCGAAGTCGAGATCTTTGATGCGGGAACGCTTCCCAAGGATGCTGAGGTAAAAAAGCTGAGTCTTTTATTCTGCAAGGCATTACGGGAGCAGGGGAAACGGATTATGTGGGATCCGGAATTCATGGTGCAGAGCTAAGGCAGAGACGTTCAGTCGGCACCATGGCTTAGAGAGGAACGGCTCGTACTACGACACGTCACGTGAGGGGAAGCTACATGACAACGATCACGGTGATCATCCCGAATTATAAGGGAATTAAGTTCATAGAGAATTGCCTTTCCTCCTTGTATGCACAGGTAGAGGGAACGCCGTCCTATGAGGTGTTGGTCGTGGACAATGCCTCCGAGGATGGGAGCGTGGAACTGATCCGCGAGAAATTTCCGCAGACGCGTCTTCTTTGTCTGAAAGAAAACACGGGCTTTTGCCATGCCGTGAACGTGGGAATTCAAAGCAGCGACAGCCCATATGTGCTTCTCTTAAACAATGATACAAAGGTCTATTCGGATTTCATCAAGCAAATATATGCCCCCATGGAAGACCTGGGTGTAAGTAAGACATCCGATGCGAAGGGAAAAGGCAAGGCATCTGGTAGGATGATTTCTGGCGGGAAAGATGGCAGATGGCCCATTTTTTCAGTGAGTGCGGCCATGCTCATGTGGGACAAGCCGGAGCTCATGGATGATGCAGGCGACGTCTATACCATTATGGGCTGGGCATTTTCGCGAGGAAAGGGAAAGCCCTATACGGACTATCAAAAGCGGGCACGCATCTTTTCCGCCTGTGGCGGTGCGGCACTTTATCGGCGCGAGGCTTTAGAAAGAATCGGACTGTTTGATGAGAAGCATTTTGCATATCTTGAGGATTTAGACCTGGGCTACCGCGCCAATATTTATGGTTATCGGAGTCTCTATGAGCCGAGAGCAAGGGTCGTCCATTATGGAAGTGCCTCCACGGGTTCGCGTTACAATGCGTGGAAGACGAAGCGTGCGGCGGCAAACAGTGTCTATGTGATTGCAAAGAATCTGCCACTCTTTTTCAAGGTGCTCCACTTTCCGTTTCTTCTTGCAGGGTATGGAATCAAATTTCTGTTCTTTGTGAAGAAAAAAATGGGACGACAATACCTGCTGGGCGTGTGCGAGGGCTTACGACTTAGCATGAGCCCTGAGGGTAGACAAAAGAGGGTAAAATTTCAGGTAAAGTATCTTTGCAATTATCTGAGAATCGAGTGGGATTTGATTACGGGACTGGTGCGGAGATAGATAGTAAGGCAGGTGATGGCCATGGGAATCAATTGGGCGAATTTGACCTTTAGCAGCTTGGGATTTGACGGGATCAAGAATTTATCCAACATGACATTCAATCTGGCAAAGGGACGGTATGAAACGATGGATTTCCCAAGGGCGAAGTCCGTACATGGAGAGCTTCTTTTGCCAAAGCTGATAGATAACCTGGCGCATCATGCACCGAAGGGATATGTGGCAGCGCTGGCGTACATGCTGGACGGAAGCATTGAGTATGCCCAGCGAGGCGTTGGAGGGAAAGGCGGCGTCAACAGCGGCATTTACGGCAAGGATTTTTATAAGACCTGTCAATACATCAATGCGAATTCGAACATAGAATGTGTGGATAGCCTGATATTGACGCATCAGCCTGAGGGACTCTTTTTGCTTCAGGAAATTCCCTGCGACAATCGAAAAATGAGAAGGTTTCGGATGGTTCATGAATCCTTTCGGGATGATCGCCTGGACGAGAAGGAGCGAAAGGCGTTATTGGCGATCCGGAAAAAGGCCATCGTTAAGAGCTGCAGGGACTATTTAAGGGATCTTGGCGGGCCAGAAGGATTGTCAGAGAGCGAAATCATGGAAGTGGTTGCCGTCTTGGACGTGATGAAGGCATTGGATCCTCGGGAGATGAGTGGCTTTACAAAAAGGCGTGCGAACAGGAAAAGGAAGACGGACGGAAATAAGATTTTGAAATTTCGTGACAATGCGGATCAAAATAAAGACTCCGACGGAATTTGAAAAAGGGGTAGTTACGGGAATTGTGATCGGGAAACATAAAACGGGGTAGTGGCATGGAAACGGGTGGCATTTGTCCACCCGTTTTGTTTTTATCAAATTGGGAAGCAGGAAATAGGAAAGAGGGTATGGGCAAGGGTGAGGTGCTGAGAATACCACAAAAAATGAGGGATGATCGGCAAGCCCTAAGATGCAGGAAATTGTCATGGATGATACGATAAACATAGAATCCATGAACGAGTTTCTAAAGAAGGAGGAAATGGAAAATGAATGAAACAATTAAAGTATTAGAGAGCAGAAGAAGCTGTAGGAATTTTAAGCCCGACATGATCAAGGATGAGGAGCTTCAGGCAATCATAAAGGCTGGTACCTATGCCGCTACTGGCATGGGAAAGCAGAGCCCTGTCATTATTGCGGTGACAAATAAGGAACTGCGGGATGAGATTATGGAAGCAAACAGAAAAATCGGAGGTTGGGGAGAAGGCTTTGATCCCTTCTATGGCGCGCCTGTTATTTTAATCGTCATTGCCAAAAAGGACGTCGTAACCCATGTTTATGATGGTTCTCTCGTGATGGGCAACCTGATGAATGCAGCGGAAAGCCTTGGCGTTGCAAGCATCTGGATTCACAGGGCAAAGGAAGAGTTCGAATCTGATTTTGGAAAGAATCTATTAAAGCAGCTTGGCATTGAAGGAGAATATGAAGGCATTGGTCATTGTGCGCTGGGATATGCGGCAGAACCTGCCAAGGCTCCGGCACCCAGAAAAGAAGACTATGTATATTTTGTCTCCTAAGGGATGAATGGAGGAAGAACAATGGGAGATCAATTGAAGGTATTGATGCTTAATGGAAGCCCGAGAGGAAATGGAAACATTGCCCTGGCCTTTCATGAAATGGAACAGGTCTTTGAGGAAAACGGCGTTGCATATGAGAACATTTTGCTGGGACGCATGGACATTCGCGGCTGTATCGCGTGTGAGACCTGCAGAAAGAATAATAAGTGTGTCTTTGATGACGTTGTAAATGAACTGGCAAAGAAATTTGAGGAGGCTGACGGTTTGGTGATCGGTTCGCCCGTGTACTACGGCTCTGCGAATGGAACGCTGATGTCGGCCCTGCAAAGACTCTTTTACAGTACGCATTTTGACAAGAGCTATAAGGTGGGTGCGAGCGTGGTCAGCGCAAGGCGTTCTGGCTGTACCGCAACGTTTGACGAGCTGAATAAGTTCTTTACCTTGTCGAACATGCCTGTAGCGACTAGTCAGTATTGGAATAACATCTACGGGTGGGATCCTGGTGAAGGCAACATTGATGCGGAAGGAAAGCAGGTGATGCGCGTCCTTGCAAGAAACATGGTATTTCTCATGAAAAGCATAGCATTGGGCAAGGAGCAGATTGGCCTTCCGGAAGTAGAGAATCGCGTATGGACGAATTTTCATCATCAATAAATCACAAAAGCAATGCATCAGGTTACCATATGAATAGAATATCACTCGCGTCATTTTTATAAGCGAAGAAGTATGAGAGGAGCTAACGGACGTGAAGAAGGTTGCAGTAATATGGTCAAGTCCTAACACGGATGGCTTGACGGCGTCTTGTAAAAATCAGTTTTGTAAAGGCCTGGAGGATGCGGGAGCGCAGATCGAGGAAATACACTTAAACAGAAAAAAATTAGAGCATTGCAGAGCCTGCGGCAATGGATGGGGAACATGTAATAAAAATGGTACCTGTGTTTTGCAGGATGAATTTGCACAGATTTATCAGGTGCTCGCCGAAGCAGATGGAATAGTCTGGATTAGTGCAGTGTACTGGTCAGACATGACAGAGTGCTTTAAGGCATTTTTTGACAGACTCCGCAGATGCGATGCCACAAAGAATCATTTTCTGGCGGAGAAGCGTTGTATTCTCATGGCATGTGCGGGCGGGACGGGCCGCGGAACGCTTGAGTGTATGACTCAAATGGAGAGAGGACTGACACACATGGGCATGCGCGTGTATGACAGAATTTCGGTTGTAAGATATAATCAGGAGTATATCCTTTCCATGTTGCCGGAAGCGGGAAAAACATATGCAAACGTGTTAGAAACAGGATTTAATATGTATTATTAATAGCGGATCGGAGGAGAAGGCAGATGAAGAATATCAGTATTGTAAATGGACCACAAAATGCTTCCGTCATGATTCAGGGGTGTATGAGAATGCCCAGTCTGTCGAAGGAAGCGGCGGCAGAGGTAATTCGTACGGCAGTAGATTGCGGCATCAACTTCTTTGACCACGCGACCTGCTATGGAAAAGACGGAGAGGCAGAGAGCAGATTTGCTGAGGCTTTTCCGCTTACTGGCATCAAGAGGGAGGACATTTTTATTCAGAGCAAGTGCGGTCTTTGCTTTGACCGAAATGAGTTTGATTGGACGAAGGAAAATATTCTCTCTAGCGTGGACGACAGCCTGCGCAGGCTGAAAATTGATTATCTCGACACGCTTCTTTTGCACAGACCAGACGTGTTGTTTGATCCTGAGGAGGTAGCCGCAGCGTTTGATGAGCTGGAAAAGGCCGGAAAGGTGCGGTTCTTTGGCGTGAGCAATCTGGTTCCGATGCAGATTGAGCTACTGAAAAAATATGTGAAGCAACCCCTTGTAATCAATCAGGTGCAGCTTTCTTTGGAACAGTCACAATTGATTGATCAGGCACTTTACATGAATAATAAATCAACGGAATTTTCGATTAACCGCGATGGAAATGCATTGGATTATTGTCGCCTGAAGGACATTACCATTCAGGCCTGGTCGCCTTTACAGTTTGGAATGTTTGGCGGTTCCTTTATCGATCATCCGGACTTTCCGAAGCTCAATCAGGCGCTCGCTGAGATCGCGGACAGAGAGAAGGTTTCCAAGGCTGCCGTGGCAATTGCATGGATTCTCCGACATCCCGCAAGAATGCAGGCAATCATTGGAACCATGAATCCGGAGCATGTCAAGGATATCTGTGCTGCAACGGAAGTTCATCTCTCCCATCATGACTGGTATGCATTGTATCTGGCTGCCGGGAAATATTTGCCATAGGAACGTCCCCCCTTTATGTACTGAAGGGGGGTTTTAAATTGCTTGACAAAGAAATAGAAATGTATTTATAATACAGTTGTTCAGTAATCGATTGATTCACGAGGTATTTTATGTTAAGTGTGGTGAAATAACCATTGCAAATTTTATATTGCATGGCCATTTTGGTTTCCGGTTAACGGTACAAATCGTTGGCTTATTTCGTTACGCTTCATATCGTGGATAGAGATTGATTACCTTCGTATTGTTTGTTTCAAATAAGAAGGGTGGTTTTTGTATTTCTCTTTGAATTCGAGAACCATATCGTTATAGGAGGACCATGATATCTTAGCCAAGGTATCATGGTCTTTTTGTGTCTATCCAGCATTAGCAATCTGATTCGCTGAACAAATAAGTGAGAAAGAAAATAAGAAAGAGAAAGAAAATAAAGAAAAGAAGGATCATAAAGAGATGAATATAGAAAAACAGATAGAATTTGACAAGATCAAAGAGAAGTGGAAGGAACTCACCTGCACGGAACGTGCGGCGGAAATGATTCAAGGCATTGAGATTATTTTAGAGGAACCGGAGCTGCGTAAGCAGCTTCGGGATACAACAAATGCCCGGGAGTTGATTGAGAAGCTTGGGAATCCGCCGCTGCAAAACGTGACGGAGATGAAGGAGATCATGCAAATTGCACAGAGAGGAGATTGCCTAAGCCCTTATCAGTTAGAGCGCGTGGAAAAGGTATTGGTGGTGACGCAGCGCTTAAAGGAGTATCTGCACAGAGGAAAACAGTATGAGAATCCGCTGGCATTTTATGATGAGAATTTGGAGGGACTAGAAGAGCTTCGCGAGGAAATCAGCAGGCAGATCCGAAATGAAGCGGTGGATGACAGGGCATCGAAGCTGTTATATGATATCCGTTACCAGATCACGCATCTGGAGGAGGGCATGAAGCAAAAGGCGGAACAGGTGATCCGAAATAACAAGGAGTGTATGGCGGATACCTATTATACCCTGCGAAACGGCAGAGTCTGCGTACCTGTAAAGAAAGAATACAAATTCCGGATTCCTGGCAGCACGATCGACAAGTCTTCTACAGGCAGTACTTTTTTCATTGAGCCGGTGGGCGTGTCCAAGCAGTTCGAGGAGATCCAGCTCCTTCGCATCGAGGAGGAGAATGAGGTACACAGAATTCTGTATACCCTTACGGCAATGGTTTCGGATGCCTTGCCTTACATGGAAGAAAACGTCAGAATGATTGAGAAGCTGGACTTCGTTTTTTCTAAGGGAAAGCTGAGCCTGCAGCTGGATTGTATGGAACCTAAAATCAACACGGATAGGAGAATCCTACTGAAGGAAGCAAGACATCCTTTAATGGACAAGGCAATTAACGTGCCGCTGAATTTTTCCATGGGAACAAGCGAAGGGATACGAGGGATCGTCATTACCGGGCCAAACACGGGTGGGAAAACCGTAGCAATCAAGACTGTCATGCTGAATTCTTACATGGCGCAGTGCGGTCTTCACGTCACCTGTAAGGAGGCGGAGCTTTGCATGAACGGCGCATATCTTTGTGACATTGGAGACGGGCAGAATCTCTCAGAGAATTTGTCTACCTTTTCAGCGCATATCAAAAACGTGCTGGAGATTTTGAGGCAGGTCAACAGGGAAAGCTTTGTGATCATGGATGAGCTGGGTTCGGGGACGGATCCCGCGGAGGGTATGGGAATTGCGGTTGCCATACTGGAGGAGCTCCGAAAAAGCGACTGTAATTTTCTTGTCACGACGCATTATCCGGAGATCAAGGAGTATGCAGAACAGAAAGAGCATATTGTCAACGCCAGAATGACCTTTGATCGTGAAACGTTGATGCCCACTTATCAAATGCTGATCGGTGAGGCAGGGGAGAGCTGTGCGTTTTACGTTGCTGACAGACTTGGAATGCCTGCGGAGATGCTAAAGGTGGCCGTGGAGGCAGCCTATGGGAAGGAGGCAGTGAAAAACTATACCTTCCATGAACAGGAAAAGCAGGGCAATGACAGAGGGAAGACTGGACAAAGAAAGATCACAAAGGAGAAAAAGTCTCATACGGATGCAAAGCTGGCCGAGAAGTTTCAGATCGGGGACAGCGTCATGATCTATCCGGACAAGAAGATTGGTATCGTGTGCGAAAAGGTGAATGAGCAGGGCGTACTGCGTGTTCAGGTGGCAGACCGTAAGATTTGGATCAACCATAAGCGCGTGAAGCTTCACGTCAAGGCCGAGGAGCTCTATCCGGAGGATTATGATTTTTCCATCATCTTTGATTCCGTAAGGGATCGCAAAATTCGTCATGACATGGAGCGGAAATATACGGAGGAAACGATTGAGCATCCCAAGGAATAACGGAAAAGAAATGCTTGCCTCAACGGAGGCTTTCAAATAGTGGTTGAAAACCTTTTGCGCAGGGAATATAATAATTTCATGGTCTTTGGATCATAGTTTTTTTGCAGAGGATAGGAATTGTCATGAAGGAACAGTTTGCAAGGACGCAGCTTTTGATCGGCGCGGAAGGGCTGGAAAAGCTGGCGAAGGCGCGCGTCGCCGTGTTTGGCATTGGAGGCGTCGGCGGATATGTCGTGGAGGCACTGGCCAGAAGCGGTGTCGGAGCGTTTGATTTAATTGACAATGACACGGTCTGCCTGTCGAATTTAAATCGGCAGATCATTGCAACACAAAATACTATAGGGCAATACAAGGTTGACGTGATGAAGGAGAGGATTCTTTCCATCAATCCCGAAGCAGTCGTAAATGTCCGCAGATGCTTTTATCTTCCGGGAACAGCTGACCAGTTTGATTTTTCGGAGTATAGCTATGTCGTGGATGCCGTAGATACCGTGACGGCAAAGATCGACATCATTATGCAGGCGCAAAAGGCCGGCGTGCCCGTGATGAGCTCCATGGGAGCGGGAAATAAGCTGGATCCCACGAAGTTTCAGGTGGCAGACATTTATAAGACAAGCGTCTGCCCCCTTGCCAAGGTGATGCGTCGGGAATTAAAAAAGCGCGGCGTGAAGAAGCTGAAGGTGGTTTATTCTACGGAGGAGGCCTTAACGCCGATAACGGAGGACGTCGATCGGATAACGGAGGACGTCGATCTGATGACAGAGGCCTTGAGCCATGAGAGCGGCGGAGGCGATGACCGGACGAGTGCGCTGCCCAAAGGCTCCTCGCGCAGGAGCACGCCTGGCAGCATTGCGTTTGTGCCGTCCGTAGCCGGCCTCATCATCGCCGGAGAAGTCATTAAAGATTTAATAAAAACGGAATAAAGGTAATCTATTTCGAAGCGATTACATTCAGAAAGGAATTGGAATGATGTACGATAAGAGAATCAGACCTGATGAAAGACCTGTCTTCCCCAAGCGCTGTGTGATTACGGGAGGCATGCCGTATGGCAATAAGGAGCTGCATTTTGGACACGTGGGAGGCATGTTTGTACATGCGGACGTGTTTGCAAGATTCATGCGGGACAGAATTGGCAAGGAGAACGTCATTTTTGTATCGGGAACGGATTGCTATGGCTCCCCTGCGCTGGAGAGCTATCGGAAGCTGAAGGAAAACGGCTATCAGGAGTCCATTGCAGATTACGTGCGCTCTAATCACGAAAAGCAGAAGGAGACGCTGGATCAGTATCAGATCAGCCTGAATTACTTTGGCGCGTCTGCGCTTGGCGAGGCGGGAAAGATCCACTCGAAGACCTCTGCGCAAATTTTTAATCAGTTGTATGAGAAAGGTTATCTGGAGAAGCTGTCCACGCCGCAGTTTTTTGACGAGGAGCTTGGCGTATTCCTCAACGGAAGACAGGTCGTGGGACGCTGTCCCATCGAGGGCTGTACCAGTGAGAAGGCGTATGCGGACGAGTGTTCCTTAGGGCATCAGTATATGCCGAGCGAGCTCATTGACCCCGTCAGCGTTTTGTCCGGAAAGAAGCCGACCTTCGTGAACGTAACAAACTGGTATTACAAGCTGGAGGACGACATTGATTACCTAAAGGGCTGCATTAATGATCTGCGCGCGAATACCAATCGCCGTAAATTTGAAATGCTGATCATTGATGAGTTTTTAAATAAGCCTGCCGTGCATATCCCGAAGAAATATCTTGAGGGTATGGATCAGGAGGCGCTTCTTGCGAAGTTTCCCGAGCATGAGCTCATTGACGAGGAGAAGAGAAAATCGCTTCTTTGTGTGTTCCGGTCCCTGGATGACAGAGACCTTGCAAGGAAGGTGCTGGAGGAAGCGGGCGTACATTATACGGCGGGCAAAACCTTGGTGCCGTTCCGTCTTTCCGGCAATGTCGAATGGGGCGTTCCCGTTCCTGAGGTCGAGGGCGAAAAGGATCTGACCTTCTGGGTATGGCCGGAGTCCCTTTGGGCACCCATTTCCTTTACGAAGGCTTATCTTGCTTCTAAGGGAGCGGATGAGGACGAGTGGCAGAAATGGTGGAATGACGAGGAGGCTTTTGTTTATCAGTTCATCGGTGAGGATAACATTTATTTCTATTCCATCGCGGAGATGGGTATTTTCCATGCGCTTGGGAACGTGAGACCGCCGCATATCATTCCGAACAGACACATTTTGTTCATGGATACGAAGGCCAGCAGCAGCTCGGAGATCAAGCCTCCGATGGCAGCAGAGCTGCTTTCACATTATTCCGTGGATCAGCTTCGCATGCACTTTATCAGTCTGGGACTTTCCAATAAGAGTACGGGCTTTAAGCCGCAGGTATACCTTCCGGAGGAGCAGCGGGAGGGCGTTGATCCAGTTGTCAAGGAAGGCAATCTTTTGACAAACGTTTACAACCGCTTGATCCGTTCCTGCTTTTATTCCACGCAGGCGTCCTTTGACGGCGTGCTTCCCGAAGGAGAGGTCTCCGAGCGGATGCGCAGTCTTGCCGAGAAGAACGTGCTAGACTATGAAAGACATATGTATAATCATGACTTCCACAGGATTTCATATACCTTGGATGATTATATTCGCGAGGTGAACAAGAACTGGGCTGCGGTCAGCCGAGAGGCAGACAAGACAGGTGACCTTGAGATGAAGCGTCAGCTCCTGGTGGATACCTGGTACTCCTGTAAGGTGATGGCAGTACTGTTCCATCCGATCGCGCCGGACGGCTGTGAAATGTTCCGCGAATACATTGGCTTTGACGAGAAGCTTTGGAGCTGGGATCTGATCTTGGAGCCTTTGACGGCATATGTTTCTGACCTTAAGACACATAAGTTGAAGTTCTTGGAGCCGAGAGTGGATTTCTTCAAAAAACCTGAGTGGCAGTTTGAGAAGGAATAAACATGTGAAAAAGCTAGATCCATCATTGTTGTCGACCGAATGATCTAAATGGAAAGGAGATCCTCCATGAAAAAGCGTTTTCTAGGGTTTGCCATTGCTATGATTTTATTGCTTTGTAGCGGATGTACGGGTTCCAACCCGCTTCCCGCGCAGAGTGACGTGACGGACAAGGCGCTGAAGGACGTGTTTGCGGAGCATGGAGTCAAGGTGGGAACCTGTATTTCTTCGCAGGTTATCAGCAATCCCAATATGGCAGGTCTTGTCATGTCGCAGTACAACAGCTGCACCATGGAAAATGCCATGAAGCCGGATGCCATTCTTAGTCTGGAAAAGAGCAGGGGAGAAGGGAATCTGGTAGTGGAATTTAACAATGACGCCAGGCGCGTTTTGGAGTGGGCAAAGAATCATCATTTTTCCATGCGCGGACATACCTTTATCTGGTACAGCCAGACGCCTGATTGGATCTTCTATCAGGATTTTGATCCCTCAAAGAGCTTCGTCGACAGGGAGACCATGCTTTCCCGCATGGAGGCTCTGATCAAGGGAACATTTGAGGAGCTGGAACGCCTGGGGTATTTGGAGCTCTTCTATGCCTATGACGTGGTCAATGAGGCGTGGAATGAAAATGGCACCATGCGCGAGAATTATTGGTCGCAGATCATCGGAGATGATTATCTTTGGTATGCCTTTTATTATGCCGATAAGTATGCACCGGAGTCCGTGGCACTATATTACAATGATTATAATGAGCAATATAAGGCAGATACGATTGCGGCGTTTGTGACGACGTTGGTGGATGAGAAAGGTAGGTCCCTCATTGATGGCATCGGACTGCAAGGACACCTCTTTACGGCAGATGACCTGCAGCTTTATTTTGAGAGCGTGGACACGCTGGCAAAGACAGGCCTGACGCTTGAGATGACGGAAATTGACGTGGGCCTTGGGGCCTATCAGAAGCCGCTGACACCTACGGACGACAAGCTGAAGATGCAGGGAAGATACTATTATGAGCTCATTGGCGGCTTATTTGACAGAATTGACGCAGGCACGCTGAAAATGGATGCCGTTACCTTCTGGGGCTTTAGTGATGGCATCTCCTGGAGAAGCGAATATCGGCCGCAACTTTATAATTCTGATCTGGATCCGAAATATGCGCTCTACGGAGCCATGCAGATTAAGGAATATGCGGGCTACTAAGCAGGTTTCATTCCATCGTATTTAGTATTTTATCAGAAGTTTTCGCAAGTGAGGTAGATAAACTATGGCAAATAAGAAAAACAAAAAGCAGTTGCACGTGATGAAAAAGAATCACGTGGTAATGACAATCTTATTGTTTGCCGTGATTCTTGGCAGTGTTTTTGCAGTGTTATTATTGTCCTATTTGATGTTAGGGCAATACTTCCTTGCTTCGAAGCTATCGGCGGAATACAATTCCATAAGGTATTTGGCTCAGATGTATGAGCAGGCACAAATTTCTGGCGAGGACGTAAGTAAACCATTGTCACTTGCGGACCGAGAGTTTTTTGCTTTGGATGAACAGGGAAAGATGCTTACAAAGCAGGGAGACATGACTTGCACGCTGCGGGATGGCCAGATTTCCCTGCCGGGCATGTCAGATCCCATTTCCGTTTACCTTGATGCGGATGACGGATGGTTAAGAACTACGGATGATCTCTTAGTGCCTGATTTTGGAGTGATTTTGGAGCGACTTATTTTAAAAACGGGGTCATTCTCCATAAAGGTGGAGCAGGAGGACGGTACCTCGGTTGACCTATCCGCAAATGAAATTGACGAAGAGCTTTTGGCTCAACTGGAAGAAGAAGTGATCGCTTCACAAGCCATAAAATATGAAGAGGAATGCTTTCCGGTCTGGGTGCGCATTCCGTTTACGGACGTGCAAGGGAGCTTTGTCGCAAAGGCCAAGGTTCGCTTTAACGGAGATGAGATGATTATCGTGGTTGCGATGATACTTCTCATGATTGCATTGTTGATTATCCTGCTTGTCTTGATGATCGGCAACCTGATCCGCAATGCGCACAGAACGAAAAAGATTGTGGATACCTATCTGACGGATGCCGTGACGCAGGGACATAACTGGGCATGGTTCATCTTAAAGGAAGAGCCCGTTGTTCGCAGCGCTCGCTTTGCAAATAAGAAGCTGGCGGTGATCGAATTGGTTTTTGTCAATTATCGTAATTTCTGTACCTGCCATTCCATTCAGGAAGGGGAACAGATGCTTTGCAGTATCTATGAGGTCATTAAAAAGTGCCTGACAAAGCAGGAGGCATGTGCGCACGTGACAACCTCAAGCTATGCCGTGTTGATGGAGTATGAGGAGGAAGAACGCCTAAAGGAGAGACTTCGAAATCTGATTGAGAGCCTGGAGAATATTGACAGAGGTCATAAGTTTGCCTTCCACTTAGGGGTTCGGCTGCTGGACGTTGAGCATGGTTCAAACGGAAAGCCTACGCGCCGCAGAAAGCTCAATCTGGAGGAAGAGTATAATAACGCATGCACGGCAAGGTCAACGATGGACGGCATTGATGATTCCCGCATTGCTTTCTTTGATCAAAAGCTGGTGGATGAGAAGAAGTGGATTGATGCCGTGACGGAACGTCAGGAAAAGGCAATTGAAAACGAAGAGTTTGTTGTATATTACCAGCCGAAATACGATCCAAAGACAAGAAAACTGCGCGGCGCGGAAGCGTTGATTCGCTGGAATAGTCCTGATTTGGGTTTTGTTTCGCCGGGAAAATTTATACCCATTTTTGAAAAGAATGGATTCATTACTAAGATTGATCATTACATGCTGACGCATGTGGCGGCAGATCAGAAGGCATGGTTGGATCAAGGGCTGGATTGTGTTACGGTCAGCGTGAATGTCTCTCGCGCACACTTTATTGAGAGTGACCTTGCAGAACAGATTCGAGGCATAGTCGATGAGGCGGGTACCCCTCGTCACTTGATCGAAATTGAATTGACGGAAAGCGCATTCTTTGATGATAAGAATGCCATGATCTCCACGATTCAGAAACTGAAGGAATATGGCTTTAAGGTTTCCATGGATGATTTTGGAGCCGGATATTCTTCGCTGAATTCCTTGAAGGACATGCCGCTGGACGTGCTGAAGCTGGACGCGGAATTTTTCCGCGGTGAGACGGAAGGCGGGCGTGGAGAGATTGTTGTTTCTGAGGCCATTAAGCTAGCCAAGAAACTCAATATGCATACCGTGGCGGAGGGGGTTGAGGACAAGGCGCAGGTCGAATTCCTTGCAAAACAAGATTGTGACATGATTCAGGGCTTTATTTTTTCAAAGCCCTTGCCAAAAAATGAGTACATGGAACGCATGCGCACAGGATTTGCGGAGGGCGGGTCTTCACCAGAGCCGGCGGCGGAAGCGGAGACCGTGCAGGAGCCTGATGAAGCAGAAGCGGCAGCGCCGGAGGCTGTCAAGGCAGAGGCAACCGAAGGCGCAGAGACGAATGCAACAACGCAGGCAGTAAGCGCTGCGTCGGCGGAAAACGCAGGGAAGGATGAAGCAGAGCATGAAGGCAGAGAAGGGAAAGGCGCTGAGGAATAAAACCATCGATTTTCCGCTCGAGAGCAAGGAAGGAGCTGACTATCGTAAGAAGATTCGGCGACTGAATCAGAAGGTTGGAGCATCTGAGGAAATCTTAGATCAGGTGATCTTGGGGGACAGCCTTAAGGTCATGGAAGAGCTTCCTCGGGGCTTCGCAGACCTTTTGATTGTGGACCCGCCCTACAATCTCGAGAAGGATTATCATGGCAATAAATTTAAGGCAGAAAGCCATGAGGCATACAGGGCTTATACGAAGGAATGGCTGGAAAAAGCTTTGCCGCTGTTAAAGCCTACGGCATCCGTCTATGTCTGCTGTGACTGGAAGAGCTCTTTGATCATTGGTGAGGTTTTGTATGAGCTTTTGAAGGTACGAAATCGCATTACCTGGCAGCGGGAAAAGGGCCGCGGGGCAAAGGCAAACTGGAAAAATGGCATGGAGGATGTCTGGTTCGCAACGGTTTCCAATGCCTATACCTTTCATCTGGATGCCGTAAAGGTTCGAAGAAAGGTTATCGCACCCTACAAGGTGGAGGGCGTTCCCAAGGATTGGGAGGAAACGGAGGAGGGCAATTATCGAAATACCTGTCCCTCCAATTTTTGGGATGACATTTCGATTCCCTATTGGTCTATGCCGGAGAACACGGCGCATCCCACGCAAAAGCCGGAAAAGCTCATGGCAAAGCTGATTTTGGCAAGCTCTAGTGAGGGAGACGTCATATTGGATCCCTTTGGCGGCTCGGGAACAACGGCAGTCACGGCAAAAAAGCTGGGGCGGCATTTCGTGACGATTGAGCAGAATGAATTATATTGCGCCTGGGCCTTAAAACGCCTGGAGATGGCAGAGACGGATGCCTCCATTCAGGGGTATCAGGATGGGGTGTTCTGGGAGAGAAATTCCTGGTCCGAACAGAGAAAAAAGCATGAGGGAGGGGAAAAGCATGATGATTGAAACCAATCGAAGCCTGACAAAGGCCGAAGCCAAAGAGATCACGACCGTGATGATAAATGCCAGACAACTGATTAAAAATCCGACGAAAAAAATATCCGACATTTTTCGGTTTTGCTTTATGGGTGCGATCTTTTGTGCTGTATCCTTGCTGTTTTTCTCGTATTTTCTGATCAGGGGAGACAGGGATGCCATAACGCTTACGGGCACGCTGATTACCATTGTTGCCGTGATTTTTCTTGCCGTGTTTTATCGTGGCATTCGAAAAACCTACCATACCTTCTTATCGCATGGCAATGAACACGTGATCATGAATCTGGATGAGAAGGGTATCGATTACGAGGTGGTAGGAAATAGGAGATACCAGTCTTCCTGGGAAAACGTTGCGTTTATCCGGGTATTTCAGGAGATGATTTACATGATGCCAAAAGATATCACGGGTATGATATTTAGCGTTGAGAAAAAGCATCTGGAAGAGCTTAAGAGCTTTCTGAAAGAGAATCAGAATCAGATTCAGGTGATCGAATAAATTGGGAAATCATTTATGAGAGCGGGAGAAGTCAAAGGAAGGGTCCTTTGCTTTTCCCGCTCTTATGTTATCTTTATGCCCTCTAATTAAAAACAGGAGAGAACCTCACTGCCTTCCCTGGCAAAGGCGAGAAATTCATGGATCTCAGCGTGGCACCGAATGGTCTGACCGCCAGAAAGCTTTTCCTTGGTCAGAACGTGAACCCAGATCCCTTCAGGAAGGTATACCTCGCGCTCCGTCTGTCCCTGCGCATAAATGGGAGCAAAGAGGAGGTCCTTTCCAAAGAAATACTGATCCTCCAGCTCATAGCATTTTTGGTCAGAAGGATATTCCCAGAACATGGGTCGCATGATCGGTGCACCCGTTTCTGAGGCCTCCTGCATGTACTTACAGATATAATCCTTTAGGCGATCCCTGATCTCGATGAGGTTCTTTAGGATAGGATAATTTTCTTCTCCAAAGCACCAGATTTCGTTAGCACCGCCGCTCGGCTCAATGATTCCAGGATTCTTAAATTCATAATTGGACTGCCTGATGCGAACGCCATGCAGACGCATCACGGGACAGAAGAGTCCAAACTGGAACCAGCGGACAATCAGCTCGCGGAAATAGGGACTTTCGATGTCACCGGAATGGAAGCCGCCAATGTCGGAATTCCACCATGGGATGCCGCACATTCCCATGGAAAGACCACTCTTGATGCTCATTTTTAGCGCCTCGAAGGTCGAAGGAATGTCGCCGTTCCAAACAATGGCGCCGAATTTCTGACTTCCGGGATAGGCAGCCCTGGTCAGGGATACGGGCTGTTCGCCCTCCGCAGTTAGGCCGTCATAAAAGGTTTTGGAATAGTAGTAGGGGTAGAGCTGTGCCACCTGCGCACCATTGCCAAGGTAGTAATGCAGATGTGCGGGCTGCTGGGGATGTACTTCAGGCTCGGCCTCATCCAGCCAGAAGGTTTTAATGCCATAGCGATAATAGTTTTCCTTGACCTTCTCCCAGACAAAGCGTCTTGTATCAGGATTCATGGCGTCAATAAAGGTCTGCTGTCCATAGAAATCAAAGGTTCCGTACTGTCCGTTTTCCGTGCGGACCAGCAGGTTTCCCTCACTCATTTCATAGTAGTTCTCGCTTTTAGGATTGATCGTTGGCCAGATCGAAACGACAAGCTCGATTCCCATTTCCTTTAGCTCATCCACCATGGCCTTGGGATCTGGCCAATATTTCGGATCAAATTTCCATTCGCCCTGCTCCGTCCAGTGGAAGAAGTCAATGACAATGGCATCGATGGGAATGCCGCGTCTTTTGTACTCCCTTGCAACGGAGAGGAGCTCCTCTTGGCTTTCATAGCGAAGCTTACACTGCCAAAAGCCTGCCGCAAAACGAGGAAACTTCGGCGCATATCCCGTCAGGTCGCAGTAGAGCTTCATGACGTCGGCTGGCGTGTCTCCCGCATAGAGAAAATAATCTGCCTGATAGGCACTGTCTGCCACAAACATGGTGTGATTTCTTGTGGTTTCACAGCGCCCGGGCGCAGGATTATTCCAAAAGAAACCGTAACCAAGAGAGGAAAACAGGACGGGAAGCGTCGATTTCGTGTTGTAATGAATGATCTGGCTCGTGCTTCCCTTGCGATCAAAGACGTCTACAAGCTCTTGGCCCATGCCGTAAAAATGCTCACCCTCATTCGCGTCAAAAAGGATCTGAATTCGATAGTTATCGCCTTCTACATGCTGGAATTTATTGGTATAATCGCCCTCGCATTTTTCATGCAAAATGGGCTTCCCATATCGGAAATAGGTGAGCATGCCGCCGAACCAGGGGCGCCTTGTGTCAAAGGTCGCGCTTATGATGCCGTTTTGAATGGTAGCAACCTTATCGTCTCCGGTAACGACGCAGGTATCCTCCGTGGCGGGAGCCTGTACCGTCCAAAGCTCTTCGGATACCTTGGCATTACGCGTAATGCGCGTGCGCAGGCAATTTGCGCCATACGGCTCTATGATGGTCAGTTCATCCTTTCTCTGATATATCAGTCTCTTTTCTTCCAGAATCAGTTTTCCCATAAATACCTCCAAGAATGATAGTTGTGACTTTAGGTTTTCCGGATGAAGCGGTTCATCCGACATATCTGTTACTGACATGATATTGCAAAAACCATGAAAAAACTTGACGGATGTTATGAAAATATTGTACTATTTTGCTATGAAAAGAAACAAAACAATCAATTTTGAAACCAAACAGAATTTAGAAAACGTAAGTCACGAGACGGCGGCAAGGCCCTTTTCCATTCATCATACCTTTGTGGATGGGGACAATACAAACGCTTTGTATGTACATTGCCACCCCGAGGCAGAATTCTTTTGCCTGGCGGAAGGTGAACTGCGCTTTTTTGTGGAGGATCAGGTTATCACGCTTCATGGCGGAGATGCGATTTTTGTGCCACCCAATCTGACGCATCATGCGGATAAGGCGCCCGGAATGCCTTGTAGCTATGACGCTCTGGTTTTTTCGCTGGACTGGATGTCAGGATATCTTGGCGGCGAGGGGAATCTTTATGTCAATTTGCTCCTAAAAAACCGCATGGATGCCATTACCATCTTTCGGAGGGAAAAAGCGGAGGATGCGGAAAGTCTGGAGCGTCTTTCCCATTTTAAGGAATATTTGAACTGTCCCATTCAAAGCTATGAGATGAGGCTTCTGGGTGAGCTCATGATCAGCCTGCAGGAAATATTTAATGCAGTTTCGGATCAGATGCGTTATAATGATAGGGTCGATGCGGCGAGGGAGGGCGTGCAAAAGGGAATTGATTATCTCATGCTGCATTATGATGAAGGAATGACCCTGGCGGAGCTCGTGGAGAGCTCTGGCTATAGTGAGAGTCATTTCTGCCATCGGTTTAAGGCAATCACGGGCTATGCGCCCTTTGCCTATCTGAATCGCATTCGGATTATAAAGGCAGCGGAGCGGCTGATTACTTCGGACGATAAGATCACGAAAATTGCAGCGGATTGTGGCTTTGACAATATCAGTTATTTCAATCGCGTCTTTCGCAGGCAGATGGGTTCCTCGCCAAAGGAATACCGTGCCAGCGGAAGGCAGGGGAGAAAACAATGGAGCGACTGATTTTTCACGTGGACGTCAACAGTGCATATCTTTCCTGGGAATCCGTCAAAAGGCTTTCCGAGGGTGGGGAGGATCTGCGCCTGATTCCCTCTGCGGTTGGCGGTGATCCAAACAAAAGAACGGGGATCATATTGGCGAAATCCATCCCCGCGAAAAAATATGGCGTGACCACGGGAGAACCTGTTTCCATGGCGCTACAAAAGTGTCCCGGACTTGTTTTGGTTCCGCCGAGCTTTGGACTATATGAGAGAAATTCCAGGGCCTTTATGGCAATCTGTAGGAAGTATGCGCCTGTCATGCAAAAGTTTTCCGTGGATGAATGCTTTATTGACATGACGGGAACCTCTCTGATCTATCCGGATCCCATTGCCCTGGCACGTCAGATCAAGGACGAGATTCGGGACAGCCTTGGCTTTACCGTAAATGTCGGGATCAGCTCCAACAAGCTTCTTGCAAAGATGGCAAGCGATTTTGAAAAGCCGGATAAGGTGCATACGCTTTTCCCGAGGGAGGTCCCGGAGAAAATGTGGCCGCTTCCCGTTGGCGATCTTCTTTTTGTTGGCAAGATGTCCACTGCAAGGCTTCAGGAGGAAGGAATCATGACTATCGGAGCCCTGGCAAACACGCCGGTCGAAAAGCTTCAGCAGATCTTGGGAGAGAAGGGCGGACTGGCCGCATGGGAATCCGCCAATGGAATCGATGAATCTCCCGTATCGGAGGAGCGCGAGGATGCCAAGGGGTACAGCATTTCCACAACGCTTGAGGAGGACGTAACCAGCCTGGAGCAGGCTAGGCACGTGCTTTTGGCACTGGCTGACAATGTCGCAAGGCGCATGCGGGCAGACGGCGCGAAGGCAAATTGCGTTGCCGTGGACATTCGCTTAAGTAAGCTAAGGAACGCGAGTGGCAATACGCCGTCCTCGCGCTTTACCAATAAATCCCGTCAGCGAAAGCTGGAGGCTCCCACGGACGTGACGGATGAAATTTATGAGACGGCCGTTTCCCTGTTTCAGGAGCTTTGGCGTGGTGAGCCCTTAAGGCTTCTTGGAATCGCGCTGTCGGACGTAACGAAGGAAGAGTACGAGCAGGTATCCCTGTTTCGGGATGAAAAGCATGAAAGGGCAAGAAAGCTGGATGCCGCCATGGATCAGATCCGCGGGAAATTTGGCATGGGCGCCGTGTATCGCGCCGGGGCAACGGACTCCGGACGCATCGGGAGAAAATACAAGGCGCAACTTGATGAAACGCATTCCGAGGATGAAAAATAAGGAAACATGAAATCAGCATAAAAACATCGTGAAGCGATGAAAAGCGAAATCAGCATAAAATATCGCGAAGCGATTCTGGCAGAAAGAAGGAAGTGGAATTGATTAAGGGAGCAACGAAAGCAGGAACGAATGCAAAAAGGAAAAGTGCCAATGTGCGATGGCAGCAGCTCGCAATTGTCTTGGCAGGGATGACGGGAATATTCTGTATGACGACTATGCCGGTAGGGGCGTCAGAAATGTCTGGGGAATCAGATGCTCCGCTGCTGATTGCAACAAGGCAGGAGCAGACAATCATAGAGGACGCAAAAGGCCTTTTGGCGATGGCGGAGGATCCCTATGGATTTTACGTGCTGGCTGATGACATTCAGATGGAGGGCGTGGAATGGAAGCCCTTTTCGTTTCATGGAACGCTGGATGGCGCGGGCTTTTCCCTTCTGAATCTGACCATTGGGGAGACGGGAGAGACCGTAAGGGAGACCTTTGACGGAAACATGAAGGTTTATGACACCTATTTTGCAGGTCTCTTTGATGAACTGAGTGAAGGCAGCATTTCCAATCTGAATCTTGTGAATCTGAGAATCGACGTGGAGACGGATTTGCCTTGCTTTATCGGTTCCCTTGCGGGATACATGGAGAATGCAACCATCGAAAACTGTAGCGTACGGGGAATGTTACAGCTTCGTGCGCATGACAGAATGTTTGGCGTGGGCGGCATCATCGGATACGGCTGTGGAGAAATCAACGATTGCAGCACGGACGTGACACTGGTTTGCATTGACACGGATGCCACCACGAAGGATGAGCAGTTTATGGGCGGCGTCTGTGCGGCGGGATATCCCGACATGCATAGAAACCAAATTGCGATTCGTGGCTTTGATTCAGATCATGGCTATGTACATGATGGCGGACTAGTCGGCATGTATATGTTTTATCCCAAGGGGAAAAAATATCGTGGATCCATCACGGATAACTATGTTTCCGGAAAGATTACCTTCTATGAGGATAATAAGAATCGCCGTGCCTATTGTAATGGCTTCATTGGCGAGATTATGAACTGGGATTTTGAAAACGGCCGAAATAAGGACGATTTCGTGCGGGATGAGGTGTATACCTATGACATTGATTTGATGCCGCACGCCTGCGAAAATCCGGCGCTGCGAGAGGAAGTGATTGCGCCTGGGTGCGAATTTGGTTACGTGAAATATGTCTGCGAGACCTGCGGCTATGAGGAGACGGATCATTATACGCTGAAGGCGCATGACTATGAGTGGACGGTCGTTAGAGAGGCAACGACGGAGGAGGAAGGCCTTAAGCACGGCGTTTGTAGGGACTGCGGGGCAGAGACGGAGGAGATTCTTCCCATTTTGCCGCCAGAGCCCGAGGAGCCAAGTTCAGAGCGGGTGGAAACGGTCGAAAACAGTCCGGCTCCTACGGAAGCAGAAGCGCAGGATACAGCTGAGCTTGCCCCTGCAGATCCCTTTGGAACCAACAAGGGCTTTGTGATTTTAGTTAGTATCTGCATTGTAGGAGCGGCATGTCTCATTGTATGGTTGATTTGTAAAAAGGGCAAGGCGGAGGAAGAATGATGGGAAGCTTTAATCAAAGGGATACGGAAAGAAACGCATGTCAGCTTTGGGGGAAGCTTGCATGGAAGGGGTATGACTGGTGGTGGCATTCCTTTACGGGAATCAATCGAAACACGGGAGAGGAAAAGGCATTTTTCGTGGAGTATTTTCTCTGCAATCCCGCATTAGGACAGGCAGAGCCGATCTTTGGACAGGATCCGGAGAGCATAAAGAATGAATGGTGGCCGTCCTATCTGATGGTAAAGGCTGGCTGCTGGGGAGAGGATGCAAGGCAGCTTCACCGCTTCTTTGGCTGGGAGGACGTGAGCGTTTATGGTACGAAGTCCTACAGACTGTGGGCCGGAGACTGCAGGGCGTCGGAGACCTTGATTCGAGGAAGCGTTAAGGTGACGGAAGAAGAGGTGAAGGAGCATCCAGAATGGCTTTGTCAGGCGGGTGAGATGCAGTGGAACCTCAAGGTAAAAAAGCAGGTGGCGTTCAACGTAGGGTATGGCGCCGGAGAGCTGATGAGAAAGCTGAATGCCTTTGAGATGTATTGGCATGCGGAGGGCATGAAGACTGCCTACGACGGCGAGGTGATTCTTGACGGCGAGGTATATGACGTCAAGCCAGAGACCTGCTACGGTTATGCGGATAAAAACTGGGGATCCAACTTTACGACCCCCTGGATTTGGCTCTCTTCCAATGACATTGTAAGAAAGAGGGACGGGAAACGCCTTAAGAACACGGTCTTTGACATTGGCGGCGGCAGGCCGCGCGTTTTTGGGATCGGGCTCGACAGAATCCTATTAGGCGCCTTGTATCTTGAGGGAAAGCCCATCGAGTTTAATTTTTCAAAATTCTGGACGGGCGCAAAGACAAAATTCCACTGCAAGGAGACGGAGGAAAAGATCATCTGGCACGTGGAGCAGGAGAATTGGAACTTTTGTATGCAGACGAACGTGCATTGTGACAGAAAGGACATGCTGTTTGTCAATTATGAGGCACCTGACGGCAGCAGGGTTCATCAGCGCCTTTGGAATGGGGGAACCGGACGCGGATGGGTCAAGCTCTATCGAAAGGAAAGAGGGAAGAGAGTTCTTATCGACACCTTTTTGATTGGTCACGTCGGGTGTGAATATGGGGAATGACTTGAGGTGATTGGTCACGTCGGGTGTGAATACGGGGAATGACTTAAGGAGGTACTATGGCGGATTTGGGGGATCTGATCGGGGGAGTTTACCGGATCAGAGGTCTGCTTGGTGAGGGGGGAACGGCAAAGGTTTATTTGGCGGAGCATAAAGAGAATGGTCAGCTTCATGCCATAAAGGAGATTTCTGCAGAGAAGGCAGAACGCGCCGGAATGCTGGCGGAGATCAGGCTAAAGGAAAAGCTGTATCATCCGGCGTTGCCACATGTTTGGGAGGCCTTTGAGGAAAAGGGAGCAATCTACATTGTCATGGACTATGTGGAAGGAATGGATTTGGGAACCTTTCTTCGCAGGCATGGAGCCGTCACGCAGGATCAGGCGGTCGAATGGATGAAGCAGCTATGTAAGGCTCTGACCTATCTTCATGGATTCCAGCCGCCGGTGATCTATCGCGACATGAAGCCTTCCAACATTGTCTTGCAAAAGGATGGCAGAATCAAGCTGATTGATTTCGGTGCCATCATTCAAAAGGATCGGCGCGGGAAAACGGCCCCTTCCCTGGGAACGCCAGGATATGCGGCACCGGAGCAATATGGAAAGCGTCCACGGAGTGACGTGAGAACGGATGTCTATGGACTGGGAATGACCTTTTATTTCATGCTTACGGGACAGGATCCAGGGAAGCCGCCGCATGAAATACGCAAGATTAGGGAGTGGAATCCAACGCTCTCCCGGACGCTGGAAAAAATCGTTTGTAAATGTACGAGGAAGCAGCCCTGGCGCAGGTTTCCGTCCTGCGCGGATTTGTTAAAGGCCTTGGAAGGCTATGACGCGAATAAAGAAAGAGGATGAAAACAGACGCGAGCTTTTCTGGTCGTGACAAATACTTCGTTTTATGTTATCGTATGCTTGTAAGATGTAATAGGCAGAAACTGGAGGAGAAATGAAATGGCTGAGCATGTTGTGAAATCACCAAGAATTACAATTACGGCTTCCGATGATTCGGATCTTTGGAATAAAGATTGGATTATTTCTTTGACGAAGGAAGGGAAAAAAATAGGAACCTCCTCCTTTGCCGGAGACAAGGAGTTGGGAACGGTCCCGATCCACATAGAGCTTGATGAGGAATATCGGAATCAAAGGTTCGGCAGGGAGGCCATCATTATGATGGTGGACTGGGCCTTTCGGTTTCAGAATATTTATGAGGTTTCGGCTGAGACGGATCGTGAAAATGATAAGTGCGTGAAGGCCTTAAAAAAGGCAGGGTTCGTCTACCGCGAGGGAGAAGGGCGAATGGAGAAATACTCCATCACCAAACCAAAAACGGCATGGACGGGACTCTACCTTTTCATAGGAATCGCACTGGGACTTGTTCTTGGAATCGTGTTTTCCCATGTCATTACGGGTCTGATTGCGGGCGTTGTCATCGGTGTATCCTTCGGAGCCTCCCTGGATCTGGCGGCGAAGAAGGAACGGGAAAAGGTGACGGGAAAACACTTAAAATAATTTATTTGTGTTTATCTTTCTTTTGGCTCTTTGGACGCACACTCGATGATGTCCTCAATGATAAAGGGAGGACGTTTTCTGGATGCGTCCAGGGTGCGCCAGAGATATTCTCCTAACATGCCGAGCATGCTTAAGATCAAACCAGCGGAAAAGAGTACGACGCTCATCAGGGAAGACCATCCCGCGAGGGGAACCTGATTGGTAAAGTATTCCACGAAGACGCTGATTAACATAATGATGGCGAAAATATCAAAGAGTACGCCAACATAGGTCATAAAGCGAATCGGCATATAGGAGAAGCTCATCATGGAATCCATCACCAACTTGAATTTCTTCGCAAAGGTCCATCTGGACTTTCCAATTTCGCGATTTTTCCGATCAAAATATACCTTGTCCGTGCGGAAGCCAGCCCACATGACCTGTAAGGTCAGGCTGGAATTTTTTTCGTCTAACAATTTCAAAACCTCGATGACCTTGCGGTCAATCAGATAGCAGTCGCAGCCTCCGACGGGCATGTCCTTGTTGACAAATTTACGAACCATCAGATAATAAAGGTTTGCAAAGAAAACCTTTACCTTACTTTCGTCGCGGGAGCGGCGGATGGCAAGTACGACGTTGTTGCCCTTTTTCCAGCTCTCATACATCTCCAAGATCAGCGTGGAGTCCTCCTGAAGATCGGCCTGCTTCGTTACGGCGCAGTCTCCCGTACAGACGCTGAGACCTGCAAGCAAAGCGGCGTGCTCTCCGAAGTTGCGGGAAAGATGAAGGAGCTTAACGTTGGGATCCATTGCGTGGATTTCATTCATGACCTTCCAGGAATCATCGCCTGAGCCATCATCCACGAAGACAAGCTCGTAATCGCCAATCGTTCCGAGGATCTTTTCCTTCATGTCCTGATATAATGGCATTAAGGTATCTGCATTATAGTAAACGGGAATGACAATAGATAATTTACTCATGACGCTTACGTTAGCTCCTTTTCATGAACGGGAAGATTCAAAGCCTTTAGGTATTCCTGATAATCTCGAATGTATTCGTGGGGGTCGTAATGTCTGCTGGCCAATACCAAAAGAACGGAATCAGATGAGAATTCGTACATGTCCTTCCAGAGCATGGGCGGCAGATACAGGCCAATGCCAGGCCTGTCTAGGTCGATCACGCGGGAGTCCACGCCATTGTCAACCCGAACCTTGCTTTTTCCACTGACGTTGATCAGGACAAACTCCGTCTCCCTGTTTGCATGCTGACCGCGCACTACGGTGTCATCTGAATCGTACATATAAAACACGCGCTTGACGTCAAAGGGAATGTCGATCCCTTCTCCCTCAATGACATAAAGCTTTCCTCGTTCATCACCGAAATCCTTAAAATCTATCACGCGATATTGCTCGTCGATATTCATTCTAAAACTCCTTAAATAGATCAAAACCTGCGACTATTTTGCGTGCCCTTCGGCACGTCCCTCGCAATCGCTCGGGATCGCAGAATTTTAGCAAAATTCTGCAACTATTATACAATAATTCATGGGTATTTGCAATCTTTCTTTTCGCGCGGGAAAGCGGCATATCATTCTTCTCGCAGGAGCCCTGAAATATCTTGTGACTTGAAATCTTATGGGAATGTTGATATAATACACGCAGGAAACGAAGCATACTTCAATGAACCTTGTGATGAGAAAATAGATATCATCCGGGAAACGGATACGCGAACGAAAGGAGATTCGTATGGCTATTTTTTTAAGGCTATTTTTGTTTTTTATGGCTTTTACGGTCGTGCCGATGCAAACCTATCTTAGGAAATCGCGGGAGGCGAGGGAGCGTCAGGCGCGGGAGATTCAAGTGATCGAAGGATCGACGGGAGGTCAGGAGACGAGGCAAAAGAATCCGAGTTATTTTATGGATATTCGGAATTCCAATCGCCCTGAGGTAATCGGTGTTGAATTGCGGGATGAAAGCACGGTGGGAGACTTGGGTGAGGCTAGAGTTTCCGACGTTTACAAGAAAGAATACATGGCCAGCGGAGTTGTGGGGCTTGTGGGCGTGCCTGTTCGCATCACCTATCAGGAGGGCGCCGCACCTCGTCTGACCTTTTATTATGATGAGGATGAGCTTCGTGGCATCCCGGAGCGCAATCTGATTATTCTGCATGAGGACGCAGACGGATCCTATGTACAGGTTGGTCAGGAAAGCAAAGATGAAGAGGAAAATACCATTTCCGTAGCAATTTCGGAGCCCGGAATCTATTTGATGGCGGATTGTTACCAGTGGTACACCGTGTGGGGCGTAGACATGTCTGATTATGCTTATGAAGTAGACCCCACCATGTATCCTTCTGCCTGGGAGCGGGAATGTGATACAGGTTCCATTCTGGAGCTTGCAGATAAAAAATGGGCCATGGAAAATGCTCCCGTCTTCCATGTATCCACGGCAAGTGAGCTTGCCAGCGTAGTTTATTATAACAATGCCATTATGGACTATGGTGCATATGGGGGAGAGCTCTATGTCTATCTGGAGGATGACATTGACCTCGCGGGATACCGTTGGGTGCCCATGGGTTGGACGGGAGCAACGAATAACCGCTTTGATGGCGTATTTGACGGGCAGGGACATACCATCTCGAACATGACCATGGATCCGTCCAATGAAAGCCATGTTGCATTTATCGGTTATTCCACGGGCGTGGAAGTAAAGAACGTCACCTTCAAGGATGCAACGGTGATTGGCGGTAGCTATACGGGAATTGTCGGTGGCGAAATCTATATCTCAAGAGAGTGGGAAAACGTTCACGTGAGCGGCGTTATTGCAGATGCCAGGGGTGAGGTTGGAAGCATCGTCGGAAGGGAAGCATACCTGCATTTCAAGGATTGTTCCGCAGACGTGGTCCTTAGCAATCCGACAGGAGGAGCAGATCAGCAGTTAGAGTATTTCTCCCATCGATTAGAGGTCGTTGCCAATACGCCCGCTACCGAGGATTTCCAGCTGACCTACGAGGAAGATGGCAGCATTACGCGAACTACGTCAGAGGAATATTTCCAAAACCTTTGCTGGCATTTGGATGCGGACGGAGTTTTGGTGTTGCAAAGAAGCGCAGATCAGGAAGAAAATCTGGACCCGGCCGAATTCTTTGACAGCTACCTAAGGGCAGGGCATAAATGTGAAATATGGCTGGAGGCCTACACGGGAGAGACCTATACGAGAGTGAGCAACATTCTGGAATATCCCAAGAAGTAATCAAGAAAACACAGACAATTAAAACGGAGTCACCGTCAGAAGACTCCGTTTTTTTAGCTATTTTCATTTTGGACTTTTTTATTTGGAGGCCGCTTTGTTTTGCTTTAGCATTTTGTTGGCGCGTTTCAATACGTCATTACAGGTATGATCCTGTTTGGCATCAAAGAATGCAACGCCCTTGGCTAGGGAAGGAGTCTGCTTTGTCGCATCCTTCTGAGAATTTTCCTTTCTTTGCGCAGTCTCGATGACGTTTAAGGAGTGCTCCAAATCCTTTGCAGTGAAGTCTTGCGCCAACACAATAAACTCATCGCTGCCAATGCGGAAAATGGTTTCGGGACGAAACGCCTGTAGCAAAATAGTTGCCGTATCAAATATCACCTGATCTCCTGCATTGAGACCATACTCGTCATTGATCTGCCTGAGTCCATCGACGTCAAACATGGCGATGCAAAAATCTGCCACGCCGTCGGCAATCTTCAGATCCATGTCTCTGGTAAGCTCCTGATAGGCCATTTTATTGCCGACGCCCGTCAATGGATCCGTGAAATCCTGCTCGTGAACGTAAGAAGCGTATTGCCTCATGTCCTGTCTTGTCTGTTTGATTTTATTTTCCAGAGCATCGAAGGTGCCAACGTGAGAAGGGGAATCTTCTTCTGCTTCCGCAGGCTGTCTGGAAGGCTTGGCGTGAAACTCTTCGGGGGGAGCCATCTCCTTGTTCAGCGCATTGACTTCATCGGAGAGAGAGGAAAGCTCATCAGACAAGATGCGGAACCTTCTTTGAAACCGATTGGAAATCAACAAAACAATGAAAGCACCGATCAGCACGGAGAGCGTACAGATGATGAGAATGCTTGCCGTATGCATGGCGATCATGTCCTCAAACCACGCGGCGTCATAGTCCACACCGATGATACAGACGAGTTTACCCTCGGAATCGTACACGGGGCTGTAGGCACTGTAGAATTTACCCCAACGGTCGGAAAAGGGGTTTTCATCCACGGAGGCGATCCCCTGGCTGGCTTTTTCCAGCGCCTTCGTATAGACAATGGGTTCGCCGAACTGTCCGGGATCTATGGGATCCGGGTCGGCAAGGAAGACAAAGCTCTGCCCGCTGACGTGCTTTACGGCATAGATATATTTCATGTCCATGTGATCGAGAAACAGTCGCAGGGAGCTAAGAACCTTCTGAAAATTCTCTGAGCCAGTCTGCGCGTCCTGGGAGGAGATGGATGCCATGAGATCTCCGTCCATGGAGGCGGCCGCAATGTTCGCGGCATCCAGCATCTTGCTCTGGAGTAAGGCAGTCATGCCTTTCTTTGACTGCGAAGTCAAAACAATACCTAAGACCAGATTGATCGCCAATAAAAAAGTACAGGCGAGCACCAGGTATTTTGTTGCAGTGCTAATTCGTTTTTTTCCTTTACTCATCGTAATAAATCCTCATATAAGACAGGCACCTATGTATCTAACTTACATAGTTTATAGTATGGAATTTGAAAAGTCAATTACAGACTTGCGTCAGGGAATATTTATAACAAAATTGTTTCAATTTGGCAGACTGCAGTCCCCGTGCCACAAATCGCTGGCAAATTGACAAAGCATATGCCGTATGATAGAATATTAAAAACTCTTTGCACTGCAATCTACACATAAAGTGCATCTACAGTACAAACAGAGCAGGCAATGCGCTTCTTTTAGGCGTATGTGGCCGGGTCGTGAATACGACAGCAGATGAAAGCATAAGGTATATCTGCGGGACTACGTTTTGTTCCGGGATATACCTTTTTCAATCCCGAGACAGTGAAATGAGTATCTGTGTGAATGGAGGATCTTGCCATGGAGGAGAAAAAAATTCTAAAGAGATTGTCTCGAATTGGTATCTTGGGCAACGTGCTCTTGGCTGCCTTTAAACTGTTTTCTGGCATTCTCGGAAAATCTGGAGCCATGATTTCTGATGCAGTCCATTCCCTGTCGGACGTGTTTGCGACGCTGATCGCCTATGTTGGCGTCAGATTGTCACAACAGAAGGAGGATGCAGAGCATCCCTATGGGCATGAACGTTTGGAATGTGTTGCTTCCCTGATCCTGGGTCTGATTTTGGCTGGAACGGGCATTGGTATCGGCTATGCGGGCGTTCATAAGCTCCTTTTTGAACAGCAAACCATCGAAATACCTACAGCCTTGCCGCTGATCGCTGCAGTCGTCTCCATTGTTGTCAAGGAGGGCATGTTCTGGTATACTTATATCTATGCGAAGAAGCTGGATTCCGCGGCATTTAAGGCAGATGCGTGGCATCATCGCTCTGATGCGATTTCCTCCGTTGGTTCCTTTATCGGCATAGGCATGGCGAAGCTGGGGTTCCCCTTTATGGATCCGATTGCCAGCGTGATTATCTGCATTTTCATCCTAAAGGTAGCTTATGACATTTCCAGGGACGCCCTGAACAAAATGCTGGATACCTCCTGCGACAATGCGTTGGAGCAAAACATCAAAGACTTTGTCGAAGGACAGCCGGGCGTAAAGCATATTGATCTTCTTCGCACCAGACAATTCGGAAATAAACTGTATGTTGATCTTGAAATCGCAGTGCAAAGGGACATCTCGCTGGTAGATGCCCATGAAATTGCAGAAAACGTACATGACGCCGTGGAGAACAACTTCCCCAACGTGAAGCACGTGATGATTCACGTCAATCCCGAGGAAAAGCAATCCACAGAGATGGCATATGCGTGTGAGGCGGATGCGGAGAAAGAAGACTCAAGGGAAGAGACTGGCAGTAATGAATTGGACAACAGACATGCAGAGCAGTAATAAGGAGTATGAAAGAATATGCACTTTGTGGACGCGAAGGGAATCCTCACTGGAAGCGGTGGGCATTATGGAATGAATCTATATCGCGGGTGCACTCATGGCTGCATTTACTGTGACAGCAGGAGCAAGTGCTATCAGTTTACGCACGACTTTGAAGACATCGAAGTAAAGCAAAATGCGCCAGAGCTTTTGGAGGCGGCACTGAAGTCGAAACGAAAGAAGGGCATGATCGGGACGGGATCCATGTCAGATCCCTACATGCACTGTGAGGAACAGCTGCGCCTGACGAGAAAGTGTCTTGAGGTCATCCTGCGGCAAGGATTTGGCGTGGCCGTGCAGACAAAATCAGACCGTATTTTGCAGGATATTGATTTGCTGGAGAAAATCAACCGAGAAGCAAAATGCGTGGTGCAGATTACGTTGACAACCTATGACGATGAGCTTTGCCGCATCATCGAACCCAATGTTTGTAATACCAAGCGGCGCATTGAGGTGCTGGAGAAGCTGCAGGAGCGCGGCATTCCGACAGTGGTTTGGCTAACGCCGATTCTCCCCTTCATCAATGATACGGAGGAGAATGTCAAGGCAATCTTGGAGGAATGCATTCGTGTCGGCGTCAAGGGCATCATATGCTTTGACATGGGACTGACCCTGCGAGAGGGTGACAGAGAGTACTATTATGCAGCGCTGGACAAGCATTTCCCAGGATTGAAGCAACAATACATTCAGCGCTACGGAAATGCGTATGAGCTACCTAGCCCAAAATCCAGGGAGCTGATGTCGTTATTTAGGAACACCTGTAAAGCCCATGGTATCATGTACTCTCCCGAGGAGTGCTTCCGATATATGCAGGAGATACCTGAAAAATACGAGCAGATGAGCCTTTTTTGAATGGAGTGGAAACGCATGAAGATTTCCTATCATCTTCCAGGACTATTTGAATTCTATGATTTATACAAGGTATTTCTTCCGCTTTTTCGGGAGCATAGGGATTACTTTTATGATTGGTGTGAAATTGGTTCCATTTATGGCGCCCCATGGGACTGTATCTGGGGCGGGGGCCGCGTGGGCTTTGGGGAAGAGCATCCAGAAAATGTCGCCGCGCTCATGAAGGAATATGACATTTCTGCATGTCTTACGTTCAGCAATTCCCTGCTTAGAAAAGAGCATCTTTCTGATAGGAAATGTAATGAATTATGTGCCCTGTTTGAAAAGAACGGAGTAGCGCAGAATGGAATTGTAATCTATTCCGATTTGTTGTTGGATTACATAAAGTCAAAGTATCCTGCGTATTATTTTGTCTCCTCGACGACGAAGGTACTGATGGATTTTCAACAGCTAGAGGAGGAATTAAATCGTGAGGATTTCCGCTATGTCGTTCCTGATTTTCGGCTGAATAAAGAAATGGAAAAGCTAGATACATTGACGGACGTGCAAAAGCGGAAGGTAGAATTTTTGTGTAACGAATGCTGCTGGTTTGAGTGCCATGACAGAAAGAATTGCTATGAAAATGTCAGCCGAAAAAGTCTTGGGGAAGCCTGCGAGGATCATGCTTGCGTTTCCCCTACTGCGTCGCGGGGCTATCGATTTTCTGATGCGATGCAGAATCCTGGCTTTATCGGCATTGATGCCATTCAGAAGATCTATGCGCCGAAGGGCTTTTCTGAGTTTAAGATTGAAGGACGCGGCCTCGGCAGCGCTATTGTATTAGAGTTTTTACTTTATTATCTGACCAAGCCAGAGCATCAACTGAAGGTGAGGGAAGAGATTTACTTGGACAGCATGTTGGATTTGTTTTAGGGAGAATTGCGGGAGAATGAATATTTACGTAGATTTTGACGATTGCTTATGTGAAACCGCGCGGCATTTTTCGGAGCTTGTTGTAGAGCTGTTCGGAAAGCATGTGCCATACAAGGACATGAAGTACTTTGATTTGCAGAAATCCTTTTCTTTGACGCGAGAGCAGTATGAGTATATGATGATCAAAGCACACAATCCAGAAATTCTGCTGTCTTATGAGGAGACGCCTGGCGCTGTCGAAACCTTAAATGAGTGGATTGACAGGGGATATGAGGTGTCCATTATTACGGGGCGACCAAGCAGTTCTTATGAACCTTCGCGCCTTTGGCTGGATCAGCATGGACTGGAACGAGCGAAGCTGTTTTGCCTAAATAAGTATGGACGGACTGGCTTTATCAAAGAGAGTGATTTCAATCTGGAGCTGGAAGATTTTTATCAGATGCATTTTGATTATGCTATAGAGGATTCTCCGGCGGCATTTCGATTTTTTGAGCGTTGGCCGAGCTTAAAGGTGTTAGTTTATGATCGGCCATGGAATCAAGAGTGCGAGTTTTTGGGAAAAGAGTATAGACGATGCGCGGATTGGAAAAGCATCAGGGACATAGTGAAATAAGAGGGGTAAGCGTCTTTTTTGAAATTCTGTTAGGAGGAGGGAAGGATGGCCAATTTGATCGTTGTATGTGGACCGCAGGCCGTAGGGAAGATGGTGGTCGCTGAGAGCCTGAGGGACAAGCTAAAATATAATATGATGATGAATCATGACAGCATTGAGATTTCGGATAAGATCTTTGGTTTTGCGACTCCTGCACAAAAGGAATTCAATTCGTTCTTTCGTGAAAAGGCATTTGAGCTTGCCGTGAAGCACAACGTGGATCTCGTATTCACCTATGTTTGTGCGTTCGAGATGCAGGAGGAAAAAGATTATCTGATGGGGCTTCATGATCTCTTCACGAAGAATGGCGGAGACTTCTATTTTGTTGAGCTGAGCGCAGCGCTTGAAACGAGAATCAAGAGAAATGAGACACCTTATCGAATGGAGCGCAAGGCATCAAAGAAGGATTTGGAATGGAGCAGGGCCAACCTCTTAAAGGATGCTCAAAATCATAGGCTCAATTCGAACGCTGACGAGGTTTGGTTTGAGCATCATCTCAAGATTGATAACACAAACCTTACTCCCGATCAGGTTGCGGACAAGGTGATTGAGGCCTTTGGCCTTGTCGCAAATGAGAAGGACGAAAAGGAATATCGATTCGGTGTATCAAGCTGAATGAGAGCGTGAAGCGTGTGAAGGATTTACTTCGCACGCTTTTTCTTATTGACAACATACCCCGATGGGGTATATGATAGCAAATAGATAGATACCCTATGGGGGTATACTGGAAAGGAGATTCTAATGTCAGAACATAGGAATCACATGGATGAAAGGCAGAAGGTTGGGGAATGCTGTCAGTCAGGAAAGCATAAGGAGCGAGATGAGAAGGAATACAAGGATCTCATGAATCGCTTAAAGCGGATTGAGGGACAGGTACGAGGCGTCGAGGGAATGCTGGAAAACGATGCTTACTGTACGGATATCCTGATACAGGTATCCGCGATTACCAGTGCGCTCAACAGCTTTAATAAGGTGTTGCTTGCAAATCATATGCGAACCTGTGTGGCGGATAACATCAGGGAAGGCAATGATGAAGTGATTGATGAGCTCGTTACGACATTGCAAAAGCTTATGAAGTAAGTAGCATTGTTTTTGGTAGAGGAGTGAAGTATGGTACAATACAAGGTTTCAGGAATGAGCTGCGCCGCCTGTCAGACAAGGGTTGAGAAGGCAGTGAATGCCGTTGATGGTGTTGAGAGCTGTGCGGTAAGTCTGCTCACAAACTCCATGGGTGTTGAAGGAACGGCGCGGGCGGAGGATATCATCGCGGCTGTCGAAGCGGCAGGCTATGGTGCCAGCTTAAAGGGCAGCGGGGAGAAGAATTCTAATGCTGCAGCAGAGGATTCCCTAAAGGATACTGAGACACCTAAGATGAAGAAAAGACTCATTGCTTCCATCGCTTTGCTAATCCCGCTGATGTATGTATCCATGGGGCATATGCTATGGAACTGGCCGTTGCCTGGCTTCCTGCAGGGGAACCACGTGGCCATGGGCTTATGGCAGCTGCTCTTATCAGGGATGGTTATGGTGATCAACCAAAGGTTTTTCATCAGTGGATTCAGGGGAATCATGCATAGGTCACCCAACATGGATACGCTTGTAGCATTAGGGGCAACTGCATCCTTTTCGTATAGCGTGTTCGCGCTTTTTGCCATGACGGGGACGGTTCTTCAGGGAAATGAAGAGCGGACCATGTATTACATGGATCAGTTTTATTTTGAGGCGGCAGCCATGATCCTTACGTTGATTACCGTTGGGAAAATGCTGGAGGCCAGATCAAAAGGAAAAACCACCAATGCCCTAAAGGGACTAATGGATTTGTCGCCCAAGACGGCAGTGGTCCTTCGTGATGGCAAGGAAAATACGGTGCCCATTGAGAGCGTCAAGGTTGGGGATCGGTTTGTGGTAAGGCCTGGCGACGCGATCCCCGTGGATGGCGTCGTGGTGGAAGGCGAGAGTGCCGTAAACGAATCCGCACTGACTGGCGAGAGCGTTCCCGTAGAAAAGGGCGTTGGTGATGTGGTTTCAGCGGCAACCATGAACACCTCGGGATATATGGTTTGTGAGGCGACAAGGGTTGGGGAGGATACGACTCTTTCGGCCATCATTCGGATGGTGAGCGATGCAGCGGCGACGAAGGCTCCGATCGCAAAGATTGCAGACAAGGTATCGGGTGTGTTTGTGCCAGTGGTCATCGGAATAGCGCTAGTTACCTTTTGTGCTTGGCTCGTGGCAGGGCAGACCGTCGGATATGCCATCGCAAGGGCAGTATCCGTCCTTGTGATCAGTTGTCCCTGTGCCCTTGGGCTGGCAACGCCCGTAGCCATCATGGTTGGAAATGGCATTGCAGCGAGGACGGGAATTCTGTTTAAGACCGCAGCCTCTTTGGAGCAGGCGGGAAGGACGCAAATCCTTGCGCTGGATAAAACGGGGACCATTACCACGGGAGAGATGAAGGTGACGGATTTGATTCCCGTGAATGGCGTTTCGGAAAAGGAACTGCTAACAGTTGCCTATGCATTGGAGTCCAAGAGCGAGCATCCCATCGCCAAGGCCGTTACGGAATATGCCATGGAGAAGGAGATCCCCCTTGCGGAGACCACGGAGTTTGAAGTGCTTTCCGGAAATGGATTGAAAGCCAGATGCGGCGGGGAAGAAATTCACGGAGGAAATCAGAAGTATTTGGAAAGTGTGGTCGGCAAGGTTGGCGTTGAGATCGCGCAGAAGCTGGAAAAGCTGGCACTGGATGGAAAGACGCCCGTTCTCATGGCTAAGGCGGGGAGGCTCCTTGGAATCCTTGGAGTGTCTGACGTGATTAAGGAGGATTCACCACAAGCAATCGCAGAGCTGAAGCAAATGGGAATCCATACCGTGATGCTGACGGGTGACAATGAGGTGACTGCCTCCGCCATTGCAAAGCAGGCTGGCGTAGATGAGGTGGTTGCATCCGTAAAGCCCGACGGCAAGGAGGCGGTCATCAGGCAGCTCATGGAGCATGGAAAGGTTACCATGGTTGGAGATGGCATTAATGATGCACCTGCCCTAACTTCTGCGGATCTAGGAATTGCCATCGGCGCGGGAACGGATGTTGCCATAGATGCGGCGGACGTGGTTTTAATGAAGAGTAGTATTCGGGATGTTGCGGCGGCCATCAGGATTTCGCGAAGCACTTTGCGGAACATTCATGAGAATCTTTTCTGGGCGTTCTTTTATAATGTCCTAGGCATTCCCTTGGCAGCAGGCTGTTACGTCGCGGCCTTTGGCTGGGAGCTCAATCCGATGTTTGGTGCGGCAGCCATGGGATTATCTAGCTTTTGCGTGGTATCGAACGCACTAAGGCTCAATTGGATTAAGCCCTACAACGGCAGTAGGGATCGGGTCGTAAAGAAGCCCGTCACAGGGAATCTGATACAAAAGGAAACAAGAAACGAAGCAATTAACAAAGAAACAAGAAAGGAAAAGAACGAGATGAAAATCAAAGTAAACGGAATGATGTGTGCACATTGTGAGGCTCACGTAAAAAAGGCACTCGAGGCAATTGACGGAATTCAGGAGGCCGTGGCATCCCACGAGGAGAATCTGGTAACGATCACAAGCTCTAAGGACATTGACGAGGCATCCATCAAGGCAGCCGTTGAGGGAGCTGGTTATGAGTACGCAGGGAGGATGGAATGATTTCCATAGGTAAATTTAGTCTGAGAAACGAGGAGTGAAAGCGGAAAAAGCGCCAGGCAGAACGAAGAAATCTTTCGTGATCTCGCTGGCGCTTTTTTCGTTTATTTACTACCAAGTGATTCCGATGTCTTTAAGCGAAGTATCGAACCAAATCATTCCTTTATCGATGGCATTTAGCAGGTTTTCGTGCTGCGTCCAAAACTCGTCCACGATTTCCTCCTTGGAATAATATTTGCACCCACCCTTTTCAAAAGCTTCCTGTATCTCTGCCTCATTCATTCTCTCCCAGGCATAGGTGAGTTCTCCATCTTTCCACTCTAGCGTCAGGCTAACGGTGCAAGCTTCCATAAATGCTTCCTTAGAGGTAAAGAATTTGCTAAAATCTTCAGGACGTTCAGCAACATAGATCCAATATTCATATTCCGAGTATGGAAAGTCATCTTCCTTGGACGGAAATTGCTCACTGTATTTGTAGCTCATGGAGATATAATCATTGTTTTCCTCCATATTTACATAAAGGGTACACGAAGTAAATTCCGTAATGTTGGGATAAACATAACTCAAATCAGCGCTATAAATGTCACTGGATGAATACTGGACATACCACCAATCATCTGGTCCATAGCTGGAATTCTGCCCATACTGTGAGAAGCAATCTGTCTGATCTGGATCTCCCTCAATTTCTACGCCTTCGATCGTAGCAAGGGTTCTGTTTAGATACTTGGTCCATGTCATGCCACAATCCGTGCATACGCCGTTTACAAATTGATGCTCATTATGAATTTCGATCTCTCGACTGAGTGCCTGCGTAGGATCTATGTCTCTGTATTTCGTTCCAAGATCAATTCCGTAGTCTTCCAATGTCGTATTTAGCGAAGAAAAGGCATTGTCAGAAAAAACAATGAATCTTGCATACAGGATCGGAAGGTCATGCTTTAGCAGTTCCGGATCAGTTCTGTATGCAGATTTTTCATGTGGACCCTCGAACTGCGCCGTCCCGTCGATCAGGGCATCCACATAAGCTTCTATTTTGTCTAAACCAATGGGAAGACCTCTCGTATATAATCTGCTGTTTTCATAGCAGATATCCAAATCAATTCTGGCTTTTTCCGTTTCCGGATCTATGTTGAGGGTAAAGCTTTGAGACCCGTTTGTTGCAAGATATTCAAAAGAAAACTTGTTATTGAACTGCGGCATATAGCCACCTTCGCCCCGAAGGCCGTCAACATATATGTCAGCGTACCTGTCATTATCTGGATGCGTTTTGTGGTAGAGATCCGTCACAGCGTTTAGCCATGCTTTGTCTAGATGCAGATCACTGGTAGTAGTAGCCATGCTGCTTTGCGAGATTTTTGAGGTTTCCTCTTGGGAAGAGGAGGCGGTATCGCTGCTTTCCTGAACCGTGCGGCTCTCAGAGGTCTCACTTGCTGAGCTTTCCAGACTTTCAGAAGCCTCTGTTAGAAACGGGTTGTCTGTATTCATGTTTGTGCAACCTGAAAAAATCAGGGATGCAGCTAAAAGCCCGCTAGGTATCCACGCCATTCTTTTTTTCATAATGATCCCTCCTCGTATAATAATTTTTAGATACAGTAAATGCACCTTGATAACTTAATAAATTTTGTTCAATAGGCTTAGTTAAACCCATGATATAATTGTTCCCTAGTGTCAATCAGGTATCAGTTCTCCGT
>JAEEGG010003106.1_pt1 | contig 41724 bp, 29 predicted proteins | sample 9134161 | NCBI WGS metagenome assembly JAEEGG01 (sample SAMN16246543, study PRJNA631951) | gut metagenome | biome: gut microbiome; feature: rumen; material: CR-attached | host: Bos | place: Iran: Karaj | collected 2018-10 | reverse complement strand
AATATACATGTTTGCTTTTTTCTGTGTGAATTACAGCACATATTGGATACTGTAACACGGAAATTTCGTTTTTGGGAAAAGTTCTTAAATTTAATAAAAAATTATGGGAAAGTGGAACACCTTGAAGCTGTCCGTTTAGACAGCACATTGTTTCCCGCAATTCATTTTTATTTCTCCAGCCCACATTTTTTTGTTATAATTGAATTCATGAAATCACAGCTCACAACACTATGCTATATTCAGCAGAACGACTCATATCTTATGCTCCACCGCGTGACCAAAAAAAATGACATAAACCATGACAAATGGATTGGCGTCGGCGGTCATTTTGAACACGGCGAAAGTCCCGAAGAATGTCTCCTGCGCGAAGTTAAGGAAGAAACAGGCCTCACCTTATTGAATTATAAATTCCGTGGAATCGTTACATTTGTTTCGGACGATAACCCGGCTGAATATATGTGTCTTTATACCGCCGACGAGTTTGAAGGTGAATTAAAAGAATGCGACGAAGGTAAACTTGAATGGGTTACTTTTGATAAAATTCCATCACTGGAATTATGGGAAGGCGACCGTGTATTTCTGAATCTGCTCAAAAAAAATGCGCCGTTCTTCTCACTAAAATTAGTGTACAAAAACGGCGCTTTGATTCAGACCGTGCTTAACGGCCAGCCGATGTAGTTGTAAGATTCCTTACATCAAATCTTCAATATTAATTTCTCCGGCAACGCAAGGAACGTTGATTGACCAGTTTTCCAGAACCTGCGGATGAACTTCGCCAAAAACGCCTACCTGTTTACCGTTTACCATGATTGCAGCCTGACGTCCAGGAATAAATCTCGGGTCGCTTACTTCCTTTACATCGTATTTGTGGTCAAGGAGGTAAAGCAATGAACTAACTTCACTTGCCAGGTCGTTGAAGTTTGCGTTGTTAACGGCTGTCATAAATCCAAGGGACTGGATTGTTTTTGTTCCTGTGTTTTCTTTTGGATCGAGGAATGCAACCTTACCGATTTCAAAAATTTTGTGCGGGAACACAGCCTGTCCTGCGGCACTTTCTGCGCGGAGCAGAGAAGAAATAATTGACGGGCGTACAAACTGATAGTTTTCGCTCATCGGGTTAGAAATTTCAATTACATTGTCAGCGCTTACATTCATTCTGTCGATGTAGTCGCGTTTAGAACCAAGGTAGTTGAAAATCATTTCCTGGTATCCGAGACCAACCATGATTTCCTTTGCCTTGCGGCTGAAAATTGTTACGTCAGAAAGTTTACCAACTGTAAAGTCGTTCGGGCGCTGCGGCTTAAAGTTATCAAGGCCGACACCGATCATTACGTCTTCAATGATATCAACTTCGTGGAGGAAGTCGTTGCGGTATGGTGGCGGATTCAATACGAATTCAACATCAGAATTATTTGCCTTGCAGTATTTTTTTGTTGCGTCAGTAACAGGAATATCTTTTGCAGTTACATCGTTGTCCATTCTTGAAAGTGCATCAAGAACTTCTTTTTTGGTTAAGTCGCAGCCAAGTTTCTTGTTGATTGCGGCGAGAGTTGCTTTTGTAGGCTGCTGGAAATAGAACGGAACTACGATTTCTTTTCCCAGACCTGTGTCATATGGATGAACGACTTTTACCGGAAGAATTTCATAACCTGCATCGTAGAAGTCACATGCAACGATGTTTGCGGCAAGAACCAGGTTTTCCATTTCGGTACCTGTAAGTTCAACCATAAGATCCTTGTCACCAACCTGAACGGCACCAAGAGTTGCTGAGTTGATAATCGGTGCCATGGAAAGAACTTCGTCCTTATCATCTGTGAGCAGCGGGAATTTTTTAAAGCCTTCCAGAATCCATCCAAAGTCTTTTCCTTTCGGATGTTCTGTCAAAATCTGACGGCATGTCATCGGCTGTTCGCACTGAAGCGGAACGAAAGAAGTTTTATCAGGATCAACTGCCTTGTAGTGACACGGCCATTTAATCTGGCTCATGCGGTAAACACCCATGGAAATTGACTTACGTTTGCGGCCAAAGTTCCAGCAGAGTTTTTCCTGAGTCTGGATGATATCTTTGAGCATCGGATCATCAATAGCTTTTCCACTGATTACAAAACTAACCATGTATGGACGGATGTCTTTAAGATCTTTATCAACAGTAATTATACGATTGCCAAAATCTTTGATGTCGCCTTTTCTTGAAAGAAATTTGCTGTAGTCTGAACGCTTTGCTCCTTCGTGCAAACGGAGCTGACGGCTGACACCACCTGTAGACCAGAGGTCAGGGCGGTTTGTATCGTTCAATTCAATTTTGATAACACGTTCATCAGCGCTCTGCGACATATCTGGTTTTTCATCAAGTTCAGCTTTTCCAAAAGTAAGCTTTTTTTCCAGTGTGTCGTAATCGTATTTTTTTCCAAGAAGATTAAAAAACAGTTTTTCGTTTACTTCAATTTTTGGCATAATTTTCCTCTATAAAAATCGATTATACCGAAATCAAAGTCTACTGTCCACAAACTAATTTTTCCGGCCGTCAAAGTGGCGGGTCTGAAAAATGGTTTCCTGGGAAACATTCTTCTCGACCAGATTGTTCATGTACTCGCTGTATCTGCTTTGTTCAACCTTTATGTTTTCCATAATCGAATTGAATTTTTCCCGGCTGATAAACTTACTGTCAGGAGCAGCCAGAAGTTCCATCGAATCAAGTCCAAAGGTGTTTGTCAGTTTTACGTAGGTTTCGCACTCAGGCCAGGTCCTGCCCGATTCAATTTTTTGAATTGCCTTTACGGTAACTCCGCAAAGTTCGGCCAGTTTGTCTTGAGTCAAATTATTTTTAAGTCTAAAAAACCGCACATTGCTGCCAAGCACGATTTTCAGTTTTTCAGCATCAAGCATATGATAAATTTATATGCAAAAACCCTAACACAAAATCCACGGGAAGTTACTTTATAAATTCGACAAAGGAACTCTCTGTTCCCGTCTTTTTGAATTCAATTCTGCTCACTTTACACCGATTGAATTTTAATTTCTTTATAGTTATTATCAGCCTATGATTGAATTAACAAGCAGACAGAGAAAGATTCTGGAAAAAGAAGCTCAGCCGATGAGCGCTGTAATCCAGGTTGGAAAGTACGGGGTTTCAGAAGAACTCGTTAAACAGATTCAGGCCGCAATCTCAACAAAAGAACTTATCAAAATTAAGTTCAATGAATTTAAGGACGAAAAAAAGGACCTGAGTTACGAAATTGCCGAACACACAGATTCAACTGTTGTCCGAATCATCGGTAACACAACTATTCTTTACAAAGAAGCTGCAGAACGGGAAAACCGCAAATACGCATCACTTCTTGCCAAAGCAAATTAACCCGCCTTTTTTTTCTAACTAATAGTCCAAACTCTTTCGATAATCTATAAGTATAATTATGGAAAAAATTAATTATCAGAAAGAGCTGGACAAAATCCTGACAGACATTTCCGGCCGACAAAATTCTGAAAAACCAGATTTACTTCTCCACGCATGCTGCGGTCCGTGCAGTTCCTATGTTATCGAGTACCTGTCTTCCATTTTTAATATAACAATTTATTATTATAACCCCAACATTCATCCGGCAGAAGAATATTACCGCCGCCTTAACGAATTAAAAAAGTTTTTGACGGTTTTTCCTGACGCGGTAAAAAATCAGGTTCAACTTGTTGAAGATAATTACGATCCGGAAGAATATTTTGCGGCCGTCAATACAAGGGAAGAAACCGAACTTTGCACCGAGCCCGAAAAAGGTGAACGCTGCCGGCGATGCTACAAGTTAAGAATGGAACGCGCCTGGAAATATGCGTGTCAGAATAATTTTGACTGGTTTACAACAACGCTCAGCATCAGCCCGCACAAAGACAGTCAGAAAATAAATGCAATCGGTTTACAGCTCGACAAAGAGTTTGCTGAGTCAGTAAACAACTCCGGGGGAAGCTCTTTGTCCCGCACAAAGTTTTTGCCGTCGGACTTTAAGAAAAATGGAGGCTTTTTACGAAGCACTCAGTTAACTAGCGAATACGGTTTATGGCGGCAGGATTATTGCGGCTGTATATATTCAATGAGGAATAAAAAATGAAACAAAATTCAATTCAATTAAAAGCAGAAAGAATTCGTGACGTAATCCGTTACATCAGCCGTTTTAAAAATGCAACGGTCGTAATTTACATCGACGACAATATCATCGACTCGTCAATTTTTGCAAACCACATTCATGATATTTCTCTGATAAAAGAAGCCGGCTTAAAAGTTTTAATCGTGCCGGGTGCACACCGCCGCATCGACGCAATGTTAAAAGACAACAGAGTTGAATGGACACTTCAGAACGGAATCCGCGTAACTTCGTCCGAAGCAATGCCGTTAATCAAAACCGCCGCGTTTGAAGTTGCAAATAATGTAATGACAAGTCTGGCCGGCGAGCATTTGACTGCCGTAATCGGAAACTGGGTTCGTGCCCGCGGAAAAGGTGTCGTAAACGGAATCGATTATGGAACTGCCGGAGAAATCGATAAAATAGATGATCTGACTTTAAACACCGTTTTGAACGATGGAATTATTCCTATCTTTCCGTGCATCGGATGGAGCCTGAACGGAAAACCGTACAACATTTCTTCGATGCAGCTTGCCGCACAGCTTTCGATTCACATCAAGGCAGACAAATTATTTTTCCTCGTTCCGGACGCAGAACTTACAGACAGGTATTTTATAATTCCAAAAGACATCGGTTTGTCCCCGGAAGGAAACATCCCGGCAATGAATATACAGGAATTGAATTCATTTATTGAACTGAATTCCAGTCCGGCAAAAAAATTATCCAAAGCAGACCAGTCACTTTTTAGCCGCATTATTTCTATTCTTGAACTTTCGAGGTCCGCCTGCGAATCTGGAGTTTCGCGCTCCCATATTTTGAACGGCAGCATCGACGGAATTATCCCGTGCGAAATCTTCAGCAATCTTGGTTCAGGAACAATGATTTATTCAAACAATTACGGAAAGATCCGTGCAATGCGCCGCGAAGATATTCCTCAGGTAATGTCAGTTACACGCCCGTTCGTAGAAAACGGAATTCTTCTGCCAAAATCAGAAAAATATCTGGAAACACATTTTAACGACTTTATCATTTACGAAATCGACGGTTCTGTGCGTGCCTGCGCTGCATTACATATTTACGACCGCTCACAGGCAGAAATCGCCTCGGTTGCCGTGGACGAAACCTGTTCGCACATCGGTATCGGTCCTAAAATGATTGAATACCTGATTAACAAGGCAAAAAGCATAGATATAAAAAGCATCTTTATTTTAACGACACAGACAGCCGACTGGTTTGAAAGCCTTGGATTCAAAGCGGACAAAATTGAATCAATCCCGGCCAAGCGGAAAGAAATCTGGACGCCGGAACGTAACTCCAAGGTATTCCGCCTGAATCTCAGCTAAAATATTATTTGTACAAATTGCCCGGACGGCTGACGTGTGTTTCACCTCACCTTCCGGGCTTTTTTATTTTAAATGCAAGATTTGTTTTAAATGACGACTGGTAGTTAGAATCTTTAAACTGACTGTCGTTAGTCAGTTTAAATGTTTCTCATGAAACATTTTTCACACAGCCCGCGCAGTGGCCGGGACGCTGATGTTTCTCATGAAACATTTTGCTTACAAACAGGTCGGTGTCGCTTTGAGTCTAGGAACAAAAAAGTTTCTCATGAAACATTATTGGCCTTCTTTCGGCTCGGGGAAATTTTCACACTTATCAAAAAGTTTCTCATGATACATTTCCCCAGATAAAAATATTGAATTTCGGGACTGGGACTAATAGCGAATTACAAATGACGCCTGCAACCCAAACCGGGCAGTCAACTCAAAAACCTTGGTTGCTGAATAAATGTTTCTCATGAAACAAATTATGAACCAACCCGAAACACACGATCTGCACCACGCAACTAAGAATGACCAATTTGATTAAATGACGGAATAGTTTATTGCCCAAATTCAAGTCTTTGAAATCGTAGAATTTATGACTCATATTCATAATTTGATTGAAGCTGAATCAGATGGAAGGACTGTGAGTTATTTTATAATATCCGGCACCCGTCAGATTCCGGAATGTTTCTCATGAAACATTGTTATAACAAAAGAAAGACTGGAAACAGAAAGCTGATAAGTTCAACTTGTGACTAAAAATTTGCGAATATCTAAATGTTTCTCATGAAACAAATTTGTCTACAAGTTATCCACAAGCACAAAATTCAACTTTTTTGTTTTGAAATTTGTAAATTCTTTTAAAATAAGGAATTAGAGAATTCATCCACAAACGGCTAAATTTATCTACAAGTTATCCACAAGCAGCCCGAATTTGTGAACAAATTTTGGGCATAAAAAAACGCCAGAGTAAATCTCTGGCGCCCTGATGGTCAATTGATCGCACTAGACTTTTTGTCTTATAAGGATCATTTAACAAATTCCCCTCGACAATTATTATATTTAATAAAAAAATTTTTGTCATCACAAAAAGTCAAAAATTAATATAATTTTTGAAATTTTTTTTAAAATTATTTTAAAATTGTGCTTTTAACTTTGCTAATTCCTTGTAATATAAAGAATTACGCTTGTTTTTCTTCTTTGTCATCGTCATTTGCTACTTTATCAAAGCCGACAACATAATCCGGCGGATCAATATTGATAACTCTTGTGCCGGAAGAAGCTCTTCCCTGTTTAGAAATTGCATCTGCCTTTAAGCGCAGAGTTTTTCCCTGGCCGGAAATACAAACGACTTCATCTTTTTGTGCAACTGCAAGTGCTCCGATAATTTCGCCCTTGCCGTCGATGTTGCCAAAGATTTTTTGTCCACCGGTTCCGCGGCCGTGGTTGTTGTACTCGTTAAAGTCAACGCGCTTTCCATAACCTTTTTCTGTGATAACGAGACAGTCGCATCCTTCTTCAACCCGGATAGCGGCGGCAAGTTCATCACCGGAAGCAAGTTTAATTCCGCCGACACCTGAACTGGCACGTCCCATCGGTCTAACAGAAGTTTCTGAAATTCTCAAAGACTGACCACGGCGTGTAATCAGCATCAGGTCATCATTGCCCGATGTCAAAATGCTGCTGACAAGTTTGTCACCGTCTTTAAGATGAATTGCGATTACACCGCGTGTTTTTGCATTTGCAAATTCAGTTGTCTTACACTTTTTAACAACACCGTTTTCAGTTGCCATAAAGATGTACTGATCATCTGTGTAATCTTTCATTGTTACGATAGTTGTAATTTCTTCGTCTGCAGAAACTTGGAGCAGAGATTTTACGCTCGAACCACGGCTCGCTCTGCTTGCCTCAGGAATTTCGTGAACTTTAATCCAGTATGCTTTTCCTTCGTTTGTCATGAAGGTAATGTAAGATTTTGTAGTGGCAATAAAAATCTGATTGATGTAATCGTCTTCAATCAGGTTGGCACTCATGCTGCCCTTGCCTCCCCTGCTCTGTGCTTTGTACTGAGTAAGTGGAACACGTTTGATATAACCAAGTTTAGAAATCATAACTACGACTTCTTCTTCCTTAATCATATCTTCTGTGTTAATTTCTTCAACTTCGTCGGCTACGATATCTGTGCGGCGATCGTCTCCGTATTTGTCAGCAAGTTCATTTGTTTCATCTTTGATGAGTGCAAGAATCTTTTCGTGGTGTGCAAGCAGATCTTCGAGGTGATCGATAAGTGCCTGGAGTTCACGGATTTCTTTCTGCAAGTCTTCAATCTGCAGATGAGTAAGACGTTTGAGCTGCATATCGACAATTGCCTGTGCCTGCTCATCATCAAAGTTAAATCTCTTTTCGAGTTTAAGTTTTGCGTCTTCTGTGTTTTCGCTGCTTTTAATAATTTGAATTACTTCGTCGATATTATTGATTGCAGTAATCAAAGCTTCCAAAATGTGCATCTTGTGCTTTGCTACTTTTAAATCATAAATTGTGCGGCGTGTAATTACTTCGTCACGATGTTTAACAAAATGGAATATAATCTGTTTGAGATTTAAGATTTCCGGTTTAAGGTAAGTCTTTTTAAGAGTCAGCAATCCAGGTTCATCATAACGAGGTTCACCGTCCATTTCCTGTGGAACAAGAGCCAAGTTGATTACACCAAAGTTTGACTGCAAATCAGTTTTTGCAAAAAGCTGGTTAAGAACTAATTTTGTGACTGCACCCTTTTTAAGATCAACAACGAGGCGCATACCAACACGGTCAGAAGTTTCGTCGTTGGCATCTGCGATACCTTCGATTATTTTGTCATCGCGGAGGTCATTAATCTTTTTGATAATGTTTGTTGTATTTACTCCATAAGGAACTTCTGTAAATACAATTTTTTCGCGCCCGTGTTTATCAACTTCAATAGTAAATTTTGAACGGATTGTGATTTTACCGCGACCGGTTCGATAAGCCTTTTTAATTCCTTCACGGCCGTAAATTATACCGCCTGTTGGAAAATCCGGACCCTTTATATATTTCATCAATTCATCAATTGAAATTTCCGGGTTATCGATATAGGCAGCAATTGCAGCGGCAACTTCGCGGAGGTTATGGGTAGGCATGTTAGTTGCCATACCAACGGCAATACCTGTTGTACCATTACAAAGAAGGAAAGGAAACTTGGAAGGAAGTACGGAAGGTTCCTTTGTTGTATCATCAAAGTTAGGAACCATATCAACAGTATTCTTGTTGATATCCGCATTCATTTCTTCTGTCATCTTTGACATTTTAGCTTCGGTGTAACGGTAAGCTGCGGCAGGGTCACCGGCGATTGTACCAAAGTTTCCCTGCGGGGTAATCATTGTATAACGCTGAGAAAAGTCCTGTCCCAGACGAACGATTGCATCATAAACAGAAGCGTCTCCGTGCGGGTGATAATGACCGAGTACTTCACCGACGATGGTAGCACATTTTTTTGTTTTTCCACCGCTGGTAAGATTCAACTTGTCCATTGCGTACATGATACGGCGATGTACAGGTTTAAGACCGTCACGAACATCAGGCAAAGCACGCTGTACGATTACTGACATTGAGTAGTCGATATAGGCTTGTTTAACTTCGTCCTCAATAGGAATTTTTATTACGGTTCCACCCTCAGGTGTTTTTGCTTCTTCTAACATTTTTTACCCTAAACTAAATATCAAGATTTGCGTAACTTGAATTACTTTCAATAAACTGTCGGCGAGGTTCAACTTCTTCGCCCATGCAGACTGTAAATATTTTATCTGCGGCTTCTGCATCAGGAATTGTAACAACCCTCATCTTGCGGTGTGCAGGATCCATTGTTGTTTCCCAAAGCTGATTACCGTCCATTTCACCAAGACCTTTGTAACGCTGAACATCTGCCTTATCACGCTGATCACCAAGGGCAGCGAGTGCTTCATCCCGTTCTGCGTCAGAATAGCAGTATACAGGTTCTTTTTTACCAAGCTGAACTTTAAACAATGGCGGCATTGCAAGGAATACGTGGCCCTGTTCAATAAGCTGAGGCATATAACGGAAAAAGAAAGTTAAAAGCAAAGTGCGGATATGTGAACCATCGACATCGGCATCGGCCATGATGATGATTTTGTGATAGCGGAGTTTTTCGATATTAAAATCTTTTCCAAAACCTGTTCCAAGAGAAGCAATTACCGGCTGGAGTTTGTCGTTTCCGACAACCTTGTCTGCAGTAACTTTTTCTACGTTGAGCATTTTTCCCCACAACGGAAGGATGGCCTGTGTTTTTGAATCACGGCCCTTCTTTGCAGAACCACCCGCAGAGTCTCCTTCGACGATATATACTTCACAAATTTCAGGATTATCTTTAATAGAACAATCAGAAAGTTTTTCCGGTTTCTGGAAGGCGCCGGAAACAACCTTTTTACGCATGCGCTCTTTTGCCTTTCGTGCTTCTACACGGGCACATGCTTCGCCGATTGATTTTTCAAGAACTTTTTCGAGAACCGACGGGTTCAATTCAAAAAAGATAGTAAGTTTTTCTTTTACGAGCGAGTCAACAATTGTACGAACTTCAGTATTACCGAGTTTGTCTTTTGTCTGTCCGACAAATTCCGGCTCAGGAACTTTCATTGAAAGAACTGCAACAAGACCTGCGCGGACATCTTCACCGGTGAGCTTTTCTTTTTTATCTTCACCAGGTTCAAATTTACCGTCGCGGTCCGGCATCTTTTTCTTCATTTTTTCGTTGCCGTCGAGAGCCTTATTCAATACCCACAAAAGTGCGGAACGGAAACCATCAAGGTGAGTACCGCCATCTCTTGTGTTGATATCGTTAACATAAGTATGGATGTTTTCGCCGTATGTTTCGTTGTACTGGAAAGAAAGTTCAGTAATTACGTTATCCTTTTCGCCGTTGATGTAAATCGGTTCTTCCGGATAAACAAATTTGCTTTTTTCGTTTAATTCTTTTACGTAGTGAACGATACCGCCTTCATATTTGAGAACTTCTGTTTTTGGAGTTTCGAGGCGTTCGTTTTTAAAGTAAATTACGATTCCGCTGTTGAGGAATGCAAGTTCCTTCAAGCGCTGAATCAAAACATCGTAGTCGTAAGTTGTGGTTTCTGTAAAAATAGTTTTGTCGGCCTTCCAGCGGATTGTTGTACCGTGAAGATCTGAGTCGCCGATAACTTCTACCTTTGTTTTTGGAATTCCCTTTTCGTAACGCTGGCGGTAGATGTGACCGTCGCGCTGAACTGTTGCTTCAAGCCATTCAGAAAGTGCGTTAACACAGCTTACACCAACACCGTGCAAACCGCCCGAAACCTTGTAGGAATTTTTGTCAAATTTTCCGCCGGCATGGAGTCGGGTCAAAACAAGTTCAAGAGCGCTGATTTTTTCTGTCGGGTGAATATCAACAGGAATACCGCGTCCGTTATCTTCTACACGGACAATATCATCTTTTTCGAGAGCAACGGTAATTTCTGTACAAAAACCGGCCATTGCTTCGTCGATACAGTTATCTACAGTTTCATAAACAAGGTGATGCAGTCCTTTAGGACCTGTTGAACCGATATACATACCAGGTCTTTTACGTACAGCTTCAAGACCTTTAAGAACCTGGATGTTCCCTGCTGAATAAGAGGCAGTCATTTTTTATTTCCTTACATTATATAAATTTAATGATTACTTTAAAAAATCGAAAAGAGATTATAAGCAAAGCAAATTATAAGTGTATTGAAGAAAAAAGTAAAGGTGAATTATAATTAGCCTATGTCCAATCAAAATTACAAAGAGTTTTTTACCGAAGCAATAAATCAAATTCATCAGGAAATGATAGCAGCAAATCAGGAAGATGATTTTAAGCTCTGGTTCAATATGGAATATGTAGATGACTCACTTTCCCAGATAAATGTTACTGTTCCGTCAGAATTTATGTGGATGAAGATGATTCAGAACGGATATATCACAAAGACAGAAAATAAAATTCTTGAACTCACTGGTCAGACAATAAAAATCGAACACGTTGTAAAAAAATCTGCTTCGCCTGCTCCTTCAACTGAAGTACAGAAAATTGAAGAAACAAAAAAAGATGCTGAAAAAGAAAAAAAACCTGCAAATATAGAAACTAAAAAACATCCTCAACTGAGGGATGATTTTACATTTGAAAACTTTGTTCCTGGCGACAACAGTATTTATGCTTACAATGCTTCCATGGCAGCTGCAGACAAACCGGGCAAAGCTTTTAACCCGATTTTGATTTATGGTGGAGTTGGTCTTGGTAAAACTCACCTTATGCAGGCAATAGGAAATCAAATTTTTGCAAAAGAAAGCGACAAAATTAAAATTGCTTATTTGAGTGCAGAAAATTTTACAAATGAATTTACAACTGCTGTAAGAAACCAGTCAACCGACAGACAGTCAATGGAAAAATTCAAAAAAAAGTACAGAAACCTTGATGTACTTTTACTCGATGATATTCAGTTTCTGGAAGGAAAAGACCAGACTCAGGAAGAGCTTTTCCATACATTCAATTCAATTTATGACCGTGCAGGCCAGATTGTATTTACAAGCGATAGACCGATAAAAGAAATCAAGGGATTTACAGAACGTTTAAGTTCAAGATTCAGCCGTGGTTTAAACGTTGATCTGCAGCCTCCAAGTTACGAAAACAGAATTGCAATTATTCAGAAGAAACTGGAAATTCAGGGAAAAGAAATTCCAAAAGATGTAATTGAATACATTGCTAAAAACTGCCAGACAAATGTCCGTGATATTGAAGCATGTATTTTAAAATCAATCGGTTATGCTGAACTTGTTAAAAAAACTCTTACAGTAGAAATTGCACAGAACATTTTGCGCGATACAATCAACAATCCGTATTCCGGAACAATTACGATAGAAAATATCCAGAAAGTTGTAGCTGAACATTACAATATTTCAATCAGTGACATCAAAGGAAAAAAGAAAGAAAGAAAATTTGTAATGCCGAGACAGATTGCAGTTTACATTTCCTGCGCACTCACTGAATATTCAACTACTGAAATAGGAACGGAATTTGGCGGCCGTGATCATACAACAATCATGCACGCAAGAGATAAAATTGAAAATATGCTCAAAACAGATCCGTCGCTGGATTCAACTATAAATCTTTTGACACGAGAGGCAAAAGACTACAAAAAAATATAATTTTGTGTAAAATGTGATATAATATTGTGAATAACTTGTGGATAAGTCCACAGCCTGTGGAAATGTGAATTTAAAGTGAATTCAAATATTGAGTTATCAACTTTAAATTTCATTATAAAACAAAGAGTTAAGTGATTTATACACAAATTCACAAGCCTTATTATTACTATTACTAAATTTATATAAATTTAATAAATTTAGAAACGAATAAAAAAGTTGTATGCCGGTAAAAAGGCAGAACTTAAAGGAGACTTATATGAAATTTACCTTTGACAGAAATTCGATGATTAACGAAATTTCAATCGCTCAGGAAATTATTTCGACAAAAAGCAATGTATCCATTCTTTCAAATGTAATGTTCATTGCTCAGGATAATACTTTAACAATCAAAGCTACTGACATCAAAGTAAACTTTGAAACAAAGATTCCTGTTAACATCGAAGAAGAAGGTTCAACAACAGTCTTCTGTGATAAATTCCTTGGAATTTTGACAGGCCTTGATGAAGGTGAAATTGAATTCGTTATCCAGCAGAAAGATAATCAGACAATTGCACTGATCCGCCATACAACTAAAAAAATCAAGTTCCAGTTAAAATGTACTTCTCAGGATAAATTCCCGGAATTTCCGGTTGCAGAAAATGTACCATTCTTTGAAGTTCCAGCCAAAGAAATTAAAAAGATGATCAGCCAGACTTCTTTTGCAGTCAGTGCTGACGAAACAAGATACTTTATGAACGGTGTTTATTTTGAAAAGAAAGACAATAAACTTGTTCTTGTTGCAACAGACGGACGCCGCCTGGCTTATGCTTCAAAAGAATTTGCAGAAGGAATCAGTGAATTTCCTTCGGCAATCGTTCATCCAAAAGTTTTGAATATCGTTGCAAAACATGCTTCTGACGAAGGTAATGTTTCAATTGCAGTAGTAGATAAAATGATTTTCTTCAGATTCAGTAATTATGAATTGAGTTCAACTTTGATTGACGGTCAGTTCCCTAATTACATGAGGGTAATTCCGGAAAGTCAGCTTTATAACTTTAAAGTTACCAAGAGCGAACTTGTTGAATCATTGAAGCGCACTGCAATCATGGTTGATAAAAAAGCAGGAAGAATTTTCTTTAACATCTGTCCTGGTGTTCTTAAACTTACATCTCAGGAATCTGATAACGGTGATGCAGAAGTTGAAATTCCATGCGAATACGCTGGTGATGAATTTACAATTGCTATGAACTATCGCTACATCGAAGAACCGCTCAAAGTAATTACAAGCGATAAAATTAAATTCGAATTCTCCGGAGAAATGAAGGCAGTAACATTGCTTCCTGAACCTGCAGAAGATTATTTCCACATAATTATGCCTATGCAGATGGCTTAATGCGGAGATAAATTTTTCGCAATAATGCCAGTACTTTCAATTTCGTACATTAATTACCGGAATCTTCAGGATTCGACAATTGATTTAAACTCAAAAGAAGTCTTTTTTGTGGGCGAAAACGGACAGGGAAAAAGCAACCTCCTTGAATCCGTATATTATTCTGCCTACGGAAACTCTTTCCGCACCCGCGCGGACGCAGAAGTATGCAGACAGGGCTTTAATGAGTTTTCTGTCAGAACCTTGTACCGTCTTGAAAACAATACTACAGAAAATATTTCTGTAATTTATGAAAACGGTAAAAAGAAAATCGATAAAAACGGTAAATTCATCAAAGACAGAAAAGAGCTTATAAACACAATGCCGTGCGTTCTTTTTTGTCACGATGATCTGGCTTTTGCAGTCGGTGAACCTGAACGCCGCCGTTTTTTTATAGATCAGTGTCTTTCGATGTACGATGTTTTGTACATTGATATAAACCGCAATTACCGTAAAATTCTCAAAAGCCGGAATATGTGCCTTAAAGAAAAAAAATACGAAATGCTTGATATTTATGATATTCAGCTGGCACAAAACGGTATCGAAATTGAAAACAAAAGGCGCAATGCGATTTTTCAGTTTAACCAGATTTTTGGAAAGCTTTACGAAAAAATAACCGGCATCGACGGAATATCAATAAAATACGATCCGTCCTGGAAGTCGCAGTCAAATGTGCTTCCGGATTTGTCTGAAGTAAAACAAATTCTGCTTTCCAAGCGCGATATTGATAAAACAATAATGACAACGATGAGCGGACCGCACCGCGACAGAATAAAGTTTATCAGAAACGGAATGGATTTTATTCCGTGCGCGTCGACAGGTCAAAGGCGCCTGACCGCGATTCTGCTTAGAATTGCACAGTGCATTTTTTATTCACAGATTACCGGAAAAAAACCGGTAATTTTGATGGACGACGTTCTTCTTGAACTTGATCCTGATAAAAGACAGGCCGTTACCCTCGCCCTCCCGGAATATGACCAGCTTTTCTGTACATTTCTGCCGGGCGAGCCATTCGAACGCTACATGAAGAATTCAACAAAGATTTATGAAATAAAAGGAGGCTGCTGGAATGAACGACAATGAAATAATGAACGCTAAAAGTATGATTCTGCAGGTTACGAGCAATCTCCAGGCCAAAATGAAAATGGGCGAAAAAATAGTTACGCTCTGGCAGCAAATTGTTGAATCAATAAAATCGAATTCAATAAACGGCGACAACATCGGCAAAAATATGGCAAGCCACTCACGCGTAAATGATTTTGAAAATGGAATTCTGCTGATTGAATGCGACCATCCGGGCTGGATTCAAATGCTGCAGACACACAAAAAATACATACTCAAAGGATTTGAATTAAAAGCTCCGGAATTGAAAATTCAATCACTGGCTTTTAAACTTTCGGGAACAACAGCAGGCCTCAGAAAAGTTAAGGAACAGGATCAGATTGAAAAACAGAACAGAATTCAAAACGAAAGAATGGAACAGGAAGAAAAAATTTTAGAGGAAAAAGGATTTGCATATCAAAAACCGGCTCAGAAAAAAGAATTACCGCCGGAAATTCAGAAAATGTTTGATGAAATGAAAGACGATATGTTGACCAAAAATAAATAAATTTGATACACTTTACCGCACTACACTTTTTTTGAAAATTTTGGAATCTGTATCAAACAGATTCTGTATATAAGGAGAATGTTCCGATGTTAAGAACATACCAGCCAAGTAAAGTTAAAAGAAATAGAAAATTTGGATTCCGCGCTCGCATGGCAACAAAAGGCGGACGTGCAGTACTCGCTCGTCGTCGTGCTAAGGGCCGCGCAAAACTCACAATTTCTGACGAAAAGAAGCCATACTGATTTTTTATTTTGAAAAATGAAAACACTCTTGGTAGAGTCAAAGCGTTTTGTTCTTGAAGAAAGAATAAAACGCGCTTCAGAAATCAAGAATCTGTTTAAAAATGGGAAAAGAGTAAGTGTAGAAGGAGCAAAACTGTTCTTTTTACCCAATGATAACCAGTTCAATCGAATTGGTTTTCCTCTTCCCCGTGGTTATGGCAACGCCGTTCAGAGAAATTATTCTAAACGGTTAAGCCGGGAAACTTTTCGAAATCTAAAATCGCACCTGAACACCGGCTACGATATGCTGTTCCTTGTATATCCGGGCGCCGAAAAACCCTCGTTCCACTCGCGGTGCGATCAATTTCTTTCATTGTGCAAAAAAGCCGGACTTTTAAAAGAATGGGAAAATTAATCTCAAAATTTTTTTGTAGTCTGATTCGATTTTATCAACTCTGTATTTCTCCTATGTTTCCATCTGCATGTCGTTATACACCTACGTGTTCTCAGTATGCGCTGGAAGCCATTCAGAAATATGGAGCGGTAAAAGGCTCATGGATGGGTTTTAAAAGAATTCTCAGGTGCAATCCTTTTTTTAAGGGTGGCTATGACCCGGTTCCGTAACTAATTCTTGTTTAAACAATTTAATTAATTAAAACGGAGTAAACGATGGAAAAAAACACAGCATGGGCAATTGGATTGTCCTCAATCGTTCTGATTGGTTTTTTCTTCTTACAGACTTTTTTAGCACCAAAACAAAGTGCTCAAACACCTGCCGCTGCAAATTCAACTGAACAAGTATCTTCCGAACAGCCTTCATCAACACCGGTTACAAATTCAACAACAGAAAAAGCAGTTGCCGCTTCTGCAAAAGATTCTGCAGCAGAAGACACTTTTGTAATTGAAACAAACAAATTGAGAGTTACATTTACAAACCGTGGCGGTGACGTAATCGGTTATGAATTAAAAGATCATAAAGATACAGATACAGGCGATTATATCGAAATGGCCGACAATATCACAAAAACAAACCGCGCATTTGCACTCGCTCTCGGAGGAGCAAACGAAGCAATCATTAATGATATTTTTAACGCACGCAAAATCAACGACAATACAATCGGATTCTTTAAGAACTACACTGTAAAAAATGCCGACGGAACAACAGGCGTTTTTACTCTTGTTAAAACTTATGAATTCAACCCGGACGACTATACATTTAAACTTACAGTAAATGTTGACGGAGCTGAAAACTTTAAGGGTCTTGATGTGAACGGTGCCGCTTATTCCTTGAGAACATCTCCTCAGATTGGACCTTTCTACAACCCTAAAATGAACCGCTATGAAAACCGTCAGTTCATTTCTTACAACGGAAACAAAAAGAAGAAGGTAATTCTCGGAACAAACCAGACCAAAGCCTATGAAAAGGCCTGGCAATGGGTTGCTATGGCCGGAAAATACTTTGAAATTCTTACCTTACCTGCTGATTCTTCGACAATGCAGGACAAGGTTGTTTATACATCAAAATGTGACATTGCCGACAAGACAAACTGCCAGGCAATAGTAACACGCCGCGCAATTGATTCAACAAAGGCAGAAGACGTTTACTATATTTATGTTGGACCACGCAACGAAAAAGATTTGAGAATTTACAACGTTGCTGACAAAAACCCATGGAAGCTTGAAGGCGTTCGTTTTGATGACAGTATGCAGACATCGGGCGTTTTGAGCTGGCTCGAAGTTATTCTTAAATTCCTGCTTGAACTTATCAATAAGGCTGTAAAAAACTGGGGTATTTCTATTATCATCCTTACAGCACTTTTGAAATTTGCAATGTTCCCGATTACTGCCAAGACTGCAAAATCTACTGTTAAAATGCAGGAAATGCAGCCAAAAATGCAGGCTCTTCAGGAAAAATACAAGGATAACCCGCAGAAACTTAATGAACAGACAGCAAAACTTTACAAAGAAATCGGTTACAATCCGCTTTCCGGCTGTCTGCCGATGGTATTCCAGTTTGTAATTTTGTTTGCAATGTACAACCTGTTCAACAACTACTTTGAATTCCGCGGAGCAAGTTTTATTCCTGGATGGATCAGCGACTTGTCTGCCGGTGATAATGTAAAAACTCTGGGATTCAATATCCCGTTGCTTGGTAACCATATCAGACTCCTGCCTGTTATTTATGTAATCAGCCAGCTGCTTTTTGGTAAGATTACAAATAACGGCGGTACAACTGCCACACAGAATGCGGGCCAGATGAAGATGATGATGTACGGTATGCCGATTCTTTTCTTCTTCCTGTTCTATAATGCACCGTCAGGATTGCTGCTTTACTGGACAATCAGTAACCTGATTCAGCTCGGACAGCAGTTGTACATCAATTCAAGGATTAAGAAATAATTTTGAATTCAATAATTAAGGGGAAATATAATGACTTACGAATTTGAAGGAAAAAATGAAAAAGAAGCAATTGAAAAAGCAGTTGCTGAACTTGGCCTCGAAAGAGATCAATTTGATGTTGAAATCATCGAAGCACAGAAAAATACATTGTTCAAAAAGGGATACGTAAAAATTCGTGTTCATACAGTAAGTGACACAGAAGTTGCTTCTTACGAAATGCAGGGAAAAAGTTCTTCTCCTGTTAAAAAAACAATTTCTAATCCGCTTGCTCAGGACGAATTTGAACAGAAACTTCTGGATTTTGTAAACGAAATGATTACAAAGATGGGTTACGAAGTTGCTGTAGAAATTATGTTCCGTGAAGACAAAAAAATCGGAATTAAACTCAGCTCTTCTTCATCTTCAATTTTGATTGGCCGCAAAGGTAAAAACCTTGATGCAATGCAGCTTCTGGCAAATGTTTACGCAGGTCACCTTGGACGCGAAGATGTACGTGTAATTCTCGATGCAGAAAACTACCGCGTACGCCGCGAAGAAAGCCTTGTTCATCTTGCTTATACAACTGCCGACAGAGTTCGCTCTAACCGCCAGTCAATTCTTCTTGAACCAATGAATCCTTTTGAACGCCGCCTGATTCATACAACTTTGAACGACATTCCTGATGTAGAAACAATCAGTGAAGGCGAAGGCCTGTACAAACAGGTACGCGTACTTTACAAAGGATTGGGCTACTAATTTTAAGAGAATTATGAATAAAAAATATTTGATTCCCGGTATTTTATTTATTCTTGGTTGCAGCGCAGTGTCAGGAGAACAGAAAGTTCAGCAGAAGGTGTTCTTAAACGATGACAAAGTTGAACTTACTTTGACTCCGGACACTCCCCTTGCACAGCAGGCTGTGAATACCTGGAATTCAAAAGAAAAACCTCGTCTTACAAACGAAAAACTTTTTGCCATCAAAAAAAGTGAGCTTCCGGAAGGCGTGGATATTAACAAGATTTCTAAAATTGTCCGCTCCATTTCTACAATGAAGGGACAGACTTATTATTCAAACAGACATAAAAAGACAGAAGTTTTGTACCACGATGCTTATCTGATTGACGGTCCAAAAAGCAAAAAACCTGTCGCTGACGATACTGAAGGCAGTGCCGAGGGAAAAGTACTTTACTGCATGCAGGATGATAATTCATTTGGCAAATGCTATTACAAATTGAATTACCATCAGACTCAGAATGAAGTCAGTGTTTGTTTTGACAATTTTGAAAGCCTCAAATTCGGCTTTATTACTGCAGCAAAGGCTCACAACATAAAAATTAATTTTGTTGCCGTTGATAACGGAGACGAATTTTTAATTTACCTGATTGTTCAGGCATATTATCCACGAATCTCAGTGCTGGAAGACAAGATGATTGATTCTTTTAACGCGAGAGTGGATTCAATATACAAATGGTTTGTTGGTCAGCTGGCAGACTAAAAACATGCGAGGTGCGTATGAAACGAAATTTATTTGCAGCAATATTTACTTTGCTTGCAATATCTTTTGGAGGATGTAAATCTATGGATAAGGAATTGAAAGCAATCGAAGGTAAAGATGGTGTTTTTGCAATTATGCAGACATCTAAAGGTTCAATCGTTCTTGAACTTTTTTATGACAAAACTCCACTTACAGTAACAAATTTTGTTGGTCTTGCAGAAGGCACTCTTGATGCTGCAAAAGGCAAACCATTTTATGACGGTTTAACTTTCCACCGTGTAATTGCTGACTTTATGATTCAGGGCGGTGACCCGGAAGGAACAGGACGCGGCGGTCCCGGATATCGCTTTGCTGATGAATGCCGCGATGACCTTGTTTTTGACAAACCTGGTTACCTTGCTATGGCAAACGCCGGTCCTGGAACAAACGGAAGCCAGTTCTTTATCACACACGTTCCGACAGACTGGTTGAACGGAAAACACACAATCTTTGGTCAGGTTGTAAATGCAGACAGCCAGAAAGTAGTAAACGCTGTTCAGCAGGGTGATAAAATCGAAAAACTTACAATCGTTCGCCAGGGGGATGCAGCAAAAAGCTTTACTGCAACTCAGGCAGACTTTGATAAACTTGCCGAAGAAGCAAAAATCGCCGCTGTAGAAAAAGCAAAGGCTGCAAATGCAAAGAAAATTGCAGAAGTAGAAAAAGCTTTCCCGGGCTATGCTAAGGACAGCAACGGTATCTACTACAAAACTACAAAAGAAGGAAGCGGAAACAAAATCGGCGGACGCAAAAATGTTGCCTGCGAATACAAAGGTTACCTCGTAGACGGTCGTGTATTTGATCAGTCTAAGGGACGGGGTCCCCTCGAATTTGTAACTGACGGCGGCCAGATGATTCCTGGATTTGATATTATGGTTCAGGATATGAAAGTTGGCGAAAAACGTACAATCGTAATTCCTTCTGATCTGGCATATGGTCCAAACGGAATTCCTGGCGTAATCCCGGGCGGTGCTTACATCGCATTTGATGTTGAACTTGTAAGAGCACGCTAAAATGGCTAACGGTCAGGAAGACCTGGAAGAAAAAAACAGGGATAAACGGCCCACATTAAAAAAAGGCCGGTATTCTGAGTGGAAAAACTTTCAGGGTCGTGAAGATGCCGAAATGCTTTACGAAAAGCACGACGGCTGGACAAGCGCACGCTCTCAGAAAGAATGGGAGCGGATGCAGGATTCAGAATAAAAATGACAAAAAAAGGGCTGTCTTATTAAAGACAGCCCTTTGTAGTTTTAAAGTTTAATTACTTTCCAAAGTAAGCAAGAGCGTTACCGAAAGAAATATCCTTAACAAACTTAGTGAGCATTTCCATATTGTTTGGATACTCGCCGTTTTCTACCCATGTACCAAAGATGTTACAGAGGATGCGGCGGAAGTATTCGTGGCGTGAGTAGCTCAGGAATGAACGGCTGTCAGTAAGCATACCTACAAATGCAGGAATCATGCCGAGGTTGCCGAGAACCTTAATCTGCTGTTCCATACCGTCTTTGTGATCGCAGAACCACCAGCCTGAACCGAACTGGATTTTACCTTTGATTCCGCCACCCTGGAAACAACCCATGATTGTTCCGATTGAGTAGTAGTCTTTCGGGTTAAGAGAGTAAAGGATAGTTTTTGGAGTACCGCCTGCAGCTTCGATCAAAGAAAGAAGGCCTGCGAGGTTTTCTGCCATTGGTTTATCGTGGCTTCCGTCAAAACCGGTATCTGGACCGAGTTTTTCGAACATTGCTTTGTTGTTATCGCGGATAGCATTCATGTGCCACTGCTGAACGATGCCTCTCTGTTCGTAAGCGCGTCCGAGTGCAACGAGAATCTTTGTCTTGTAAGCTTCTGCTTCTGCTTCAGGAATAACTTCGCCTTTGAGTGCGCGTGCAACAACTGCATCGATGTTTGCATCAGTGTCAACTTTGCATGGCGGATATTCAAGAGCGTGGTCAGAAGCACGGCATCCCATTTCGATAAAGAAATCGAGACGTTTGATAAGGGCTTTGATTACATCGTCAGAAGTCTTGATTTCGATTCCTGAAACTTCAGAAAGTTTTTCGATGTATCCTTTGTATGTAGGAAGGTTGATGTTAAGAGCCTTGTCCGGGCGGAATGACGGGCGAACTTTAGTTTCGATTTTGCCGATTGGAGCTGTTCCTTCAGCGATAGCCTTGTGGTATTCAAGTGAATCAATCGGGTCGTCAGTTGTACCAACAGCGTAAACATGGAATTTTTTGAAGATTCCTTTTACTGAAAGTTCTTCAGTCTGGAGAAGTTTGTTTGCTTTTTCCCAGATGCGTGGAGCTGATTCAACAGTAAGAGGTTCGTAAATTCCAAAGTAGCGCTGGAGTTCAAGGTGAGTCCAGTGATAAAGCGGGTTCCCGATAAGGTGTTCGATAGTTTCTGCCCACTTAAGGAATTTTTCGTAATCAGGTTTGTCGCCTGTAATGTAATCTTCGGTAATACCGTATGTTCTCATCTGGCGCCATTTGTAGTGGTCGCCGCCGAGCCAGATTTCAGTAAGGTTTTTGAATTGTTTGTTGTTTGCAATCTGCTCTGGTGGAAGATGACAGTGATAGTCCCAAAGTGGTTCATCCTTGCAGGCAGCAAAAAGCTTTTGAGCAGTTTTTGTGTCCAAAAGGAAGTTTTTGTCCATGAATTTTTTCATATTAAAAAGGCCTCCGGATTTTCTGGTTAAGAAAATGTTGAAAAAAATTATATCACGAATATGCCTTTTTTACTACTGCCAGCGTCTCTTCGCTTATATCCACTTCCTTACCGAATCTAAGGTAAAAGAGTTTGCAGGAAATGTTTTCCACCGGAACGCCCTGCATCTGGGAAACTGCAAAACGGTAACCTGCAAGCTGTTCGTAATAAATCTCAGGTTCGATGGTTGAATTTGTTTTGTAGTCTACAACGGTGTAGTGCCCTTCTGAACTTTCAAAAACAAGGTCGATTGTTCCCTTGAGGATTTGTGAATTCAATGCGGCCTTAAATTCGTACTCGCCCTTGTGCCAGATTGAATTTTTAGCCTCCTTTCCGAGGGTTGAGTTTTCAAAATCGTCACACATTTTTTTGCAGATTGAATTTATTGTGTTGATTTTTTTCTGATTGCCGTTCAGTCCTGCAAGATCCCGGTTGGAAATCTGAGGCTGTTCGTCCTTGATAAATGCTTCCATGTAAGCGTGTGCAATCGTACCAAAATTTGCATAACTGAATTTTGGTTCCTGTTCCGCTGAATTTTTTGGAATCGATTCCAGGACGATTTTGTTTATCTCCGGGTAAGGGGCTGTGTCGGATGCCGTGCGCAATTTTGTGGCACTTGTTTCTTCGTCTTCCACATGCAGTTTGCTTGGAAGAAGATATTTTGCCGGAAGAACTTCTTTTTCTATAACTGTTGAATTTTGATATAGGTCTTCCTCGTTCAATTTTTGAATAAGAGATATTTTTTGTGTCTGTGTATTTGAACGGGTTTTCTGTTCCTGAGGAGCTTTCCTGTCATATGGTGGAATAATTTCCAGCGTAAAGAGTTTATTTTCTTCTCCCTTTGCTTCGTAAAAATCAATTACCGGCTGGAGAATCTGATAAATCTGAGATGCCTTTTCGTGACCCGGAGTATAATCCTTGGGAGTATTTGTAGTTTTATAGCTTGAACTCGAGATAAATACATAATCAATTGCGCGGGTTATTGCAACATAGGTCAGACGGCGCAGTTCAGCAAGGTCGAGACTGTCAATTTCTTCTTTAACCAGCGAATAGAAATAATTACTGGTTGCCTTCTCTTTCAGTTGTGGAATCGAAGGAGTGTTTACCGTATAACCGTATTCTCTGGAAATAAATGCCTTGGAACTGTTCTGATTGTTATTTTTGTTAGCATTTGTTTCGGCTACAAAAACTACAGGAAATTCAAGGCCCTTGCTTTTGTGAATCGACATGATGTGAACACCGTTTGTCTGTTCAATCGGGATGTCGAGGCCCTCAAGTTTTTTTCCGGCGTCAGTATACTCAGACAGCTGATCCAAAAATTGTGAAAGGCTCTGGGCGTCTAATTCGGCCTTGCGTGCAAGTTCAAAAATATAATCGTACATTTTTGAATACATGGTCACTGTCTGGTTCCACATGGTTTCGTAACAGTAACCGTATTCGTACCAGAGTTTGCTGATAATTTTTGTGAGTTTTGATTTTTTGGCAAACTCTTTTAATTCAACAAACATATTTTTTGCGCGGTTGTATTTTTTGAGGCTGTCTGGATTCAGGATTTGAGAAGCGTCAGAATCAAACGGTTTTGAACTTGATTTTACAATTGCGGCGGCTTCTTTATCCGATAGATTTACAAATGGTGAGCGCAGAACTTTTGTGTAGGCGAGATCGTCCTTGTCGGTTACACAGATTTTTAGGAATGAATAGATATCGTTTACCGGCCCGTCTCCAAAAAATCCGGTGATTACTTCTGTATTGTATGGAATTCCATTTTGTAAAAAGTAGCGTTCATAAACATTTTGGTTGGAATATCTTTTAAGAAGAATTGCGATGTCACTGAATTTGTAAACTTTACCGTTGATGCCCTCTGTGGTGAGCTGCTTGATTTTGTCACAGATCCAGGTTGCTTCCGCGTCGATTTTTGTGAGCTGGTTGAATTCAGCAATCTGACCCTCATTGTAACGGCCGATGATAATGTGACTTTTGTAAACTTCTTCCGAAGTGCTTTTTTGAATTTCCTCTTTTGAAGTCTCTCCTAATTCAACTTTCTGATACACGGCTTCGTAATCAGGAATATTTTCATCTTTTTGCGATGGTTTATAAAAACAGGCCGGCCCCCTGCCGTCAATTTCTTCAGCAAGAGGGGGGTATTCAAAGCCACCGAAGAATGTATTGAATGCTCCAATCAGGGCCGGGCATGAGCGGTAGTTTATTGACATGGTCAGATTGCCCTCTGCAAAGTCTCGCGAAAGGGCGCGGAAAACGGAAACATCGGCCCCACGGAAACGGTAAATACTCTGTTTTTCGTCGCCGACAAAGAAAAGTTTGTCCGGACACAGTTCAGAAACCTGCGGTACGCCTTTATCCATGCGCTCCGGTTTTTCTGCGAGCAAAAAGAGAAGGTCACGCTGCATCTGGTTGTTATCCTGGAATTCGTCAATCATGATTGCCTTGTATTTTGCCTTTTCGATTGCGCGAATGTCCGGATAGTCTTTGAGAGTCTGCATTGCAAGATCAGAAATATCAGAAAAAGTTAAAAAAGAAGTCTGCCGTTTAAGGTCGTTTGTAATCTGACTGAATTCTTCGAGGAGGGGGATGAGGGATTCGATAATTTTTGAATTTACAATAAAGTTCAAAAGCTTCACGGCCTTTGAACTGTTATCACGTGCAGCGGAAAGCATTTCCTTCATATCGCCGGTGTTTTTTGTATTATGAAAATTAAATTTTACAAAAACGCCATATATTTTGAGAGCTTTAATTGCTTCATCATATTCATCCCGGCGGTAATTATCAAAGTTAAAAACTGGTAATGAAGAAGGCAGAGAATTCAGTAAAGCATCGAATTTTTCCATGGTTGGATTTTTGGGGCCTGTAAAGCCTGAATACTCTTCTTTTACTTCAGAAACCAGGCCCTCAAGAAAAGCGGCCATTTTTTCCCATTCCACAAGGACGGTCTGGAGCTGCTTTTTGTAATCTTCCCTAAAATTGTGCGGGTGAATAATTGTTGAGTGAAGTAAAATCGGGTCAACGAAGAGTTGTTTTGCAACTTCCTGATAATGGCTTATATTTACAAGAGATTTAATTGCTATATTGTCTTTATGCTTGAGGATAAAAGAAACTGCAAGCGCTGCCAGTTTTGTTTTAAGATAATCTTCGTTTTCGGTAAAATTCGGCGAAATTCCATAATTGTGGGCGCCCATTTTTGCAATACCAGAACAGTAACTGTCGATTGTCTTGATGTTTGCTTTAAAAAAGTTCTTTGCCTGCTCCGGTGCGCGTTTTTTTAAGGTCTGATAAATACGGCTGGACATTTCGACGGTGGCCTTTTTGGTAAAGGTCAAAGTGAGAATTTCGTCTACATTGCAGCCGCGTTTAAGAACAAGGTCCAGAAAGCGTTCTGCGAGAACGCGTGTTTTTCCGGAACCGGCTCCGGCGCTTACAACGGTATTTATATTAGAATCAATTGCTTTTTTCTGATATTCATCAATCTTTAAATCTGCCATTTGAGCCTCCTTATTCTGTTTTTCCGACGATAAATGTGCGGCGGCAAACTGCTTTGTAATCACAGTCATAACAGTCTGCAATCTTTTTGGTGCGTTCCTTTAAAATATTGCCGTCAGAAATTGCCTGTACAAAAAGATTGATTTTTTCGTGCAGATAGTTAAGTTCCCGGTTGATGTCATCACTTTTAAACTCTATAAATTTGCTTTCGCTGATTTTATAGAAAAAGGCCTGTTTGACCGGTGGCACGTCCGGTGTATTTTGCAAAAGGTAAAAGTACATCGGCATCTGTAAATTCAAAATCTCTCCTTCCGTAAGCTTGCTGCAATATAATTGTTCCTGTTTCGGAACCTGGCCTGTTTTGTGGTCAATCAGAATAAGTTCATTGTCAGCAGGGTCCTGAAGGAGCAGGTCGACTTTTCCTTCGCACACAGCATTCTGGTCAGGGATTTTGAAGGAATAGTTTTTTTCTACAGCGTAAACGTAATGGTCAAAAAATCTTTTGCAGATAACCTGAATTGCTTCAGTTATGTCCTTCAGAATATCGAGTTTAGTGGTATTGAGAAGGAATCTGGCCATCGGCGAGTTTTCATCGTCTTCAATTGCTTTATCAAGGCAAACTGCGATGAGGTTTGAATTTTCCGGCAAAAGGATATCTTCTTCTTTTGGAAGCAAAAGGTGGTGTTCCTGATAGTGTTTGAAGAAAAGTTCCAGAACCAGGTGGTTCAGGTCGCCTTTTGCATACCTGTCCATCAAATTGGTTTCCTGGTTGAGTTCCTTAATATGTAAAAAATTTTGGAGGCAGTATTTAAACGGGCATTCAAGAAAAGACTTCATGGCCGAGTAAGAAACGCTGCAGTTCTGGCCGTCTTTTATGCGGTTTTTTTTGATAAATTCATCAATAACTTCAAAAGCCCTGCCGGTATCGGCCTCATAATGTTCATTTGCGAGCAGCCAGTTTTGTGCGCCTTTTTGTTGAATTGAATAAATAGAAGCCGGGAATTTACCTTTTTCAAGATACCAGTTTTTTTCTCCGGTAAAGGAGCTCTGGCTGAGGAAGTCCGGCGGATTTTTAGTAAAATCCTGTTCGGTCAGGTCGCTTGCAGTCTGGGCATAACCTGTAAAAGTTTTTGCCGCGCACGAACAATAAACATTTTTGGAAAGTGAGTTCATTTTGTAGAGTCGTAAAAAAGTTCTTGTAACGTTCGGGTCTTCGTGCTCGAGGACGCCCAGAATTTTTAAACGCTTGTCCTCTCTCAAAAATGAAAGCGACTTATAAATTATCGAAGTTGCGGCCTGACTTGCGTCCACGATAAAGTGGCAGTCAAAAGGAGAAGATGAGCCGGTTTTGTATGGCAAAATCTGAACTCCGCGTTCGTTGGCCTGTTCAAGATACACTTTTTCGTCGAGAAGGCTTACAAAAAAATTGTATGGATTTGGAATTCTGCATTCGCTGAAGACTTTTTCCAGGTCGATTAAGCCGCCAAGTTCAATAATACAGCGGCTGATGATTTTATCTGTAAACTCACTGCATTTATCCATGTCAAAAAACTTTTCGCGGAAGGCAAAATAATTGTCTCGGATTTCTTCAAAACTTGCTGAACCAGTAATTTTAATGAGAGCGTGCTTTAAGTTTTTGTAAAACGTAATAATGCTTTTGTCGCACGGAATTGAATCAAAGGTTTTTTCCCAGATATCGACAGGGGTGCCTTCGATTTCAAAATTGCACAGACAATTGTTGTTTTGACCGAATGAAATAAGCTTGTCGTTTAACTGGCTGTCAGACCATGGAAGTTCAACCGTCAGCAGAAAATTTTTGAGGGAAGTAAAACTGAAGTTTTCGTTAACGCACTCTCTGATTAAATTGAATAATGAGCCTCCTGCCGTCTGCGACAATGGGCGTGCAGAGCGCACTACGTGCGGAATCGAATACAATTCAAGCTCACGGTCGATGTACGGTCCGTAACTTTCCATGTCCGGAACGTTTACTGCAATTTTATCCCATTCAATTTTGTCCTTGTCGTGGGCCTGGCGGAGTTTGATTGCCAGGTTTTTAATTTCGGTGCGTGAATCTGTAAAAAAGTCCGCATCGGCAACGGGCTGTCCGTCATCGCCAGTAAATGAAACGATTGTGATAAAGTCTTTGCATTCATCCAGAATCGGGCGGTATTCCTCGTAGTCGGTAAGAATTTCAGGAAAGAAAACAAAGTAGTGTTTATCGTCTGCCTTAAAAGGCGGTTTTTCCCAGGCCGGATCAAAGAGAGAATATTTGTCCAGAAATTCCTGGTAGCGCTGGTAAATCTCAAGAATATCTTTGTCTTCGGCGTCAATGGCGTTTGGGCTGGAGGCGGTGTTTTTGTCAAAATACTTTTTCCAGATGGCAAGGCTCGACAAAATGGTTGCAATCCAGTTTGCAAAAGCGCCGGCGGTCTTTGCGTAATCTGACGGAATAATTGAATTCAAAAAGGGAGTTCTGGCATTTTGTTCGATTAGCTGAATTGCAAAGATTTTTCGCATTTCACTCGGGATTGAATTTTTATCCTGGAGTTCGCTTCGGATGGCGGTTGCTTTAAAATCATCCCACGGAATAAAACGCTCCATGGCAACGGCTTTGACCTGAGAATTTTGAATTGTCCAGTCTGCCCATAAATCGCATGCGATCTGGGTTGGAAAAACAAATACATTATCTGGTTTGGAAATGTTTTGAACAAGAGTCTGTCCGATAAGATTTTGAGCCATCTGTGTTCCCCTCAAATAAAATTATACTGGTAAACGCCACAAACTTAAAAGACAAAAATTCTATAAATTAAAATTTTAAAAAATAACAACATTTTTTATTGCATTCTCACGGGGTCGTGGTATGATTAAATCGTGGTGAGGAAAGAGATGAGGACTTACACCCGCCGCACGACAGGAGGCGTTATGCAATTTCCGACAAAAATAAATGACCTGCCGAGGTTAAACGTACGTTAACAAGCTTTCTGCAGCTAAGCAGAGTATAGAGGTGATGCTACCCGATGAGTGGTACTTGCATCCAAAAGGGCGCCGAACAAGGCGCCTTCTTTATTTTAAATTTCTTCTATGTGGTAAACGTAGTCCAGGGTTTGTAATGCCTGAATGATTTCTGTGTGGGTTTTGTACTGTTTGAGTTCATTGCTTTTAATCGTAAGCGCAATTGAATAAACACTCAGACCCGAATTTGCGTAGGCATTGTTCATTTCGATTGCGTCAATTGTGAGTCCGAGTTTGCGGATTGTAGTTACAAAGTTCTGAAGGTTGAGGCTGTTTTTTAATTCGAGGTGGATTTCAAAATGGTTTGACCGGTTTTTAAGATAAAATTCCAGGGCCGGCAGGCTTGAAAGGCAGAACAGAATTAAAATGAAGGCACACAATGTTACTGTGTAAAATCCGATTCCAAGGCCAAGTCCGAGAATTGAAGTTGCCCAGAGTGCAAAACTTGTTGTGAGACCGGTAATCTGATTTCTTGAACTGAAATAAAGTGTCCTGGTTGCAATGCGTGCAACTGAAATGATGGAAATTGCCGAAAACAAAAATATTTTTACGCCGTAGTTTCTTGTGATAAAAATATCGAGCATCATAATCATGGTAGAAGTCAAACTGACCATGATAAAAGTGCGGAATCCTGCGCTGTGGCGTTTGCTTGAGCGCTCCCAGCCGATAATTGCTCCAAGTAAAAGAGAAACTGCAAGCCTCAAAAAAATTGAATATAAATTTAACGAAACGGACCATTCTCCGAGCAGCTGTGCGATTGGATCTTTTATCATTTTACTTTTTTCTCCTTATCGGTTGTTTAAGGTTTTCTTTTTGAATCTGTGAGCGGCCTGCAAATTGACTTTCTGCGGCTTCTGTATATGCTTCTTCTTCCTCGTCTACTGTGTGGCTTGGAAGTTCTTTTTGAATCAGTTGAATGCGTTCGATTAAAAGTTCGAGCTGGGTTTTTTCTTTGCCGTCCGTTGTGTTTGATTCAACAGAGACAAGATCTTCAAGTTTATTTGAATATGAACCTGATTTGTACAATGCAAACTGAGCTGCTGCAGGGCCAAGGATTTCGTACAAAATGCCGGAAGCGAGGATAATTGTCATCAGGGCACTTCCGGTTTCGCCGGAAAGCGAGCGGGCGCCGAGTTCAGCAAGACCGATGGTAACACCGGCCTGTGGAATCAGGGCGAGTCCCAGGTAGTTGCGTGTGTTTGCAGTTTTTTTTACGATTGAACAGCCTGCAAAAGCTCCCGCATACTTTCCGATTACACGAACGATAAAATAAAGAATTACAATTACGAGCAGAGACGAGTTTCCGATTGAACCTGATGTGTCTACCAGCGCATGAAGGTTAAAGGTCATGCCTGAGCGGACAAAGAACAAAAGCAGAATCGGCGGCGAAAAATAAGCGAGCTGTTTAAAAAGTTTGTCGTCGTCTGTCATGTTGATGTAAGTTGTTCCCATGGACATACAGCCCAAGAGAGGTGATACATCAAAGAAAGTACAGACTCCGCAGAATGCAAAAAGAAGGGCAACAGAAATGATAAGGCGGTTGTCCTTGGTGCGTGTTTTTGGGCGGAGAAGAATTGTCATCAGAACACCAAAAACACATCCCAAAAGAATTACCAGACAGTTATGTCCGATTGGAACTAAAACTTCTGCAATCGAAGCACCTTCTCCTGAATATGTATGAACTGCAATCGAAATTGCAACACTGTATGCGATTAAACTGATAATGTCGTCGAGGGCAACATCCTGTAAAAGGGTTTCTACAAAGTCTCCTTTGGCGCCAGTCTGGCGGATTGTCATCATTGTAGAAGTCGGAGCGGTTGCTGCGGCTAAGGCGGACAAAACGAGGGAAAAGGCAAAATTCAACTTGAGAATAAAAAAGGTTACGGCAAAAACAAGCAGAGAGGCAAAGGAAGTTTCGAGAAGTGTGATGATTGTAACCTTTGCGCCGTTTGATTTTAATTTGTTTAACTTAAAAAACTCGCCGGTACCGAATGCTATGAATGCAAGCGCGATGTCAGGTAAAAAGGCGGTTCCGTTGATTATTGTCTGTGGAATTAAGTTTAGGCAGTACGGGCCAATTAAAATGCCCGCTGTAATGTATGCAGTAACATTAGGCAGGCGGAGCTTTTTGGTGATGCGGGTCATCAAAAAGCCCAGCAGAAGAATTGTTGAAATTGAAATTACTGCAACAGAAGCCGAAGAGCCTGTTATATCGATTTTCTCTATCCAAGACATTTCTAAGCCTCCGCCGCAGTCAGTTTAACTTACAGTGTAACTCCGTCTTTGAAGATTGCGATTTCGCGGTAACCGTTGCGTTCATTTTTTGTAACGGCACGGCCTGAAACGATGTCGCAAATCAAAGCAAGCAGTTTGTCACGAACTTCGTCGCTTGGTCTGTCGAGCAGTTCTGCAGCGTCAAAGTCGATCCAGTTTGCCTTGCTCTGAGCAAGAGGATGGTTAGTTGCAATTTTTACGGTTGGAACCGGTGCTCCAAGAGGAGTACCGCGTCCTGTAGAGAACAGGATGATGTTTGCGCCGGCACCTGTCATGTCTGTTGTAGAAACAATGTCGTTTCCCGGACCTTCGAGGAGGGTCAGGCCTGTTGTATCCTGCGGTAGACGTTCGCCGTATTTGAGAACGCCTGTTACAGGTGCCTTACCGCCTTTCTGAACACAACCGAGTGATTTGTCTTCGAGGGTTGTGATACCGCCGGCTTTGTTTCCCGGAGAAGGGTTTTCGTAGCAAACCTGGTTATGTCTTGAGTAGTAGTCTTTAAATCCGTTGATAAGGTCAACTGTTTTTTCAAAAGTTGCGCGGTCTACACAGCGGTTCATGAGCATCTGTTCTGCGCCGAACATTTCCGGAACTTCAGTGAGCATTACGCGTCCGCCCATTCCTGTCATTGCGTCACAGATACGGCCAATCAGAGCGTTTGCAGTGATTCCGCTCATACCGTCTGAACCACCGCACTTCATTCCGAGAACGATGTCTGTAAGAGGGCGTGGTTCGCGCTTGAATTTTTTAGCGTAAGAAGCAAGTTCCTTGAGGAGCTTTTTACCGTCACTAAGTTCATCTTTACTCTGCTGTGTTACCATGAATTTTACACGGTTTTCATCGTAGTCACCGAGGAATTCCTTGAAGTAAGGAACGTTGTTTTCTTCACAACCGAGTGAAACTACAAGAACGCCACCTGCGTTAGGGTGGTGAACAAGGTCAGCAAGAATTTTTGCTGTTGTTTCTTTATCGCCGCCCATCTGAGAACAGCCGTATGGATGTGTCCAAACGTGGAAGCCTTCGAGACCGCCTTTTTTGTTTGGTTTTGGTTCTCCCTTGCAGAATTTGGCATTTGCCCAGTTTGCGAGGGTTTCTGAGATTTTGTTTACACAGCCAACGAGCGGAACAATCCAGATTTCGTTGCGGCTGCCAACGCGGCCGTCTGCTCTTTTATATACATTTACAGTTGGAACGTTCTGGCGGAGGGATTCTGTTTCTTTGTACCATGCGTCGTAAGCAGCCTTTGCATTAGCTTCGTCGTAAGAGTAAGAAGCGGCTTCGCTTAACAATGTGTGGATATTGTGAGTATGAACGTGCTTGCCGACATCGATATCTTCCGAGGCAGCGCCAATCGGATAACCATATTTGATTACAGGTTCGTCCTTTTTGATCGGGCGAATTGCAAATTTATGACCTGCAGTAATATCTTCCTGCAAAGTAACTGTAACTTCTGGAACATTGTCCATGGCTTCGAGGGTAACCTGAGTTCCCTTTGAAAGCGGCTGGAGTGCAACTGCAACTGCGTCAGCCGGGTTGATTCTGATGGCAATTTTGCTCATTAGATACCTCTAAAAAATATGATTAAACTATTTTAATTGTAATTCATAAAAATGTCGACTGCACGATAAAAATCGTAAAGAACAATCTGTTATTTATCTTATTTAATTGAGAATTCCGGATTTTGGTGTGATAATTAAATAATAGGAATACAGGCTCATGGGAGAACTTATTCAAAAGATTAAAAAAACATTTTTGAAATGCTCGCTTAGTGATTACGTAAAAAACTATCTTTTTGAATCAAACGTACGTTCCAGCATAATTGTTGGAATAATAGTTTGTCTTCTGGAAAGCTGGATGATAATCGGTCTGTTCAGAAAGACTGTTGCCCAGGATCTGGTGGTTGATTCTGCCTGGAACCTTAAGCATGGTGTCTCTTATGTAGTTTTACTTGTAACGGCATTTTGCATGCTCGTTTATTCAACTTTGTACCTGAAGGGAAAAATTCATAGAAAATGGATTGGAACCTTAATCAAAATCGTATTTTCAGCAGTTTCCTTAGGTTTTGGTTTATATGTTTCTTATATGAGTTATGACTGGGGCGGACGTGTTTTCCTGTTTTTAACTATGGAAGTTTTTGTTACCTCGCTCTTTGTCTGGCATCCTTTTGTTTCGTTCTGTATTTTAAGCGTTACATTTGAACTCTTTCTTTATCTCTGCAATATTCACACACCGCTCACTTACAGTATCAGATTCAATTCATTTACAGCCTGGCTCGTCCTTTTGATGAGTTCAGTCAATATTCATAACCAGAGAAGAATTGAAGCCCAGAAAGCAGAAACTCTCGAAAACCTGAATGAATATTTGAGGGAAAAATCACTTCTTGATGAACTGACCGGCCTGTACAATATGCGGAACTTCCGTCACGAAGCAGAAGATATTCTGCAGGACGAATCTGTAGACCTCAAAAACCTGAGATTTGTATTTCTTGATCTTGAGAATTTTAAAAACTATAACGAAAAATACGGCTTCAGCGAAGGAAATTCGCTTTTAAGAACAATTGCCCAGATTATAAAGGACTGCTTCCCGGACAACCTTGTTGCCCGTTACGGAGATGACCACTTTGTTGCCCTTGCCGATGCGGACGGGCTCGAAGAAAAAATCAAAAAAATCCAGGAAAAAATTGTTGAGCAGGAAAACTCAATTCAACTTGGACTGAAGTGTGGAATTTACACTCCGAAAGACCGCGATGAAAGTCCGAGTCTTGACTGTGACCACGCCCGGTATGCATGTTCAACAATTAAAAAGCACTTTAACAAGCTCATTGTTGAATATGATGAATCGATGGACAAGGATTTTAAGATTAAGCGTTATGTAATCAACAATATCAATAAGGCAATCGAAAAGGGATACATCATGCCGTATTACCAGCCGGTAGTCTGGGCCAAAAACGGAAAGGTCTGCGGTGCCGAAGCCCTCGCACGCTGGATTGACCCGGAATACGGATTTATGTCACCGGCAGCCTTTGTCCCGACACTGGAAGAATATCATTTGATTCATAAACTTGATATGTACATTATGGAATGTGTCTGCAGGGATTTAAAGCAGGCCCGCGAAGAAAATCATCCGCTGATTCCGGTAAGCATCAACTTTTCGCGCCTTGATTTTGAACTTACAGACCCGGTTTCTGAATTGAATGAATGTATCGAAAAATATGGAATTTCAAAGGATCAGATTCATGTAGAAATTACGGAATCAGCCCTTGCAGGCAGCGGAAAGAAAATTCAGGATGCAATGGAACAATTCAGGAAGCAGGGCTACGCTCTGTGGCTTGATGATTTTGGTTCCGGTTATTCAGGATTGAATGTTTTAAAAGACTACAATTTTGACATGATGAAAATCGACATGAAATTTTTGTCCAAATTTTCAGAAAACCAAAAGACACAACCAATTTTAACGAGTATAATAGCCCTTGCCCAAAAGATAGGAATGCAGACTTTGACAGAAGGTGTCGAAACAGAAGATGCCTACAGGTTCCTGCAGGAAGTAGGATGTCAGCGTTTGCAGGGATACCTTTTTGGCAAACCAATGATACGAAAGGAATTTTACGACAAGATAACCACCGGTGAATACGAAGTCGCAACAGATTAGTTTTACTAACGGTTATACAGAAAAATTCACAGGAGAGTTTATATGTCTACTCAATCGGCTCAAAGCAAAGAAGTTGCGGGAAAATTATATCTTTTAAATTCAATGATATATTTTGTCCCGATTATTTATACCTTTGCTTATTCAATCGGTACCGCAGTTTTTGGCGGTCCTGATGTTCCTCTTGGCGGGCGTTTTGGAATTGCGTTCCAAATTTTTACATCTCCGGCAGTACTTATAACTGTTTTGCTTATGGCGCTCTGGGATATTTTTGCAAACCGCTATGTTTACAATACAGTTGCAGCTTTTGACGGCTCAGAAGAAAATGCTGACAAATGCAACAAAACACAGAGCCTCCTTGTAAACGGAACAATCGGCGTGGCAATCGGCGGAAACGTTTTATTTGCAATTTTTGTTGCCCATAAGCTGGCTGCCCTCGGTTATCCTGTTGATACAGCCGCTTTTACAGGCCTCCATTTTGGAAACACAGTTTTGAGCGCAATCCTCGTATATATTTTCTGGATTGAAAGTTTTGAACAGTGGATGAGTTTCCTCGTATTCAGAAGAAAGGATATGGCTTTTGGTCTTATTGCCCGCGATACACTTGTTGCAATTTTGACATCCGTTGCTATTCTGCTTGCAATTATGGCACCGTTTACACTTTTCAGAGCCGAAATGAATGAATCTTCTGAGGCGATGATAAAAGTAACTACGGTAAAAATTCTTCCGCTTGCAATCGTCAGCGCCGTTTTGAATACGATAGACATCCGCATGCTTCTCGTAGGCTTTATGAAACGCGTAGAGCATATCAGCACTTTTATTTCAACATTCTCAAAGGGCGATTACTCAAGTGAAGATCTTGCAGTAATTAGCCGTGATGAATTTGGTCTTCTTGTCAACGATTTGAACGACAGCCATAAGTCAACAAAACAGCTGATTAAGGACATTATCGATAACGTTCATAGCACAAATGATGTAGCAGAAAATCTTGCCGAAAACATGACAGAAACATCTGCAAGTGTTCAGCAGATTGTCGGAAACATCAACACAATCCGCGATGACATGACAAACCAGAGTGCAGGCGTTCAGGAAGCTGCGGCGGCAACAAAACAGATTCTCGGCAACATCCAGAACCTGAACAAAAGTATCGAAAACCAGAGTTCGGGAGTTGAAGAAAGTTCTGCCGCTGTAAGCCAGATGGTTGCAAACATCAAGAGCGTAACCCGTATTCTTGAAAAAAATGCCGGCACCGTTGAACAGCTCGAATCCGCATCCAACGAAGGTCACAAACGCGTTGAAGAAGCAGTTACACTTTCAGAAGAAATCCTCAAGGAATCAAGCGGTCTGATGGAAGCCTCAAACGTAATCCAGAACATTGCGTCACAGACAAACCTTCTTGCCATGAACGCCGCAATCGAAGCTGCACACGCCGGAGAAGCCGGACAGGGCTTTGCGGTTGTAGCTGATGAAATTCGTAAACTTGCCGAACAGAGTAATGTTCAGGGTAAAAATATTACAAAGAGCCTTAAAAATCTCAGCGCTGTTATCAAGGGCGTAAGTGAAAGTACACGCCACGTTCAGAACCAGTTTGGTTCAATTCTTGAATTGACCCATACTGTTAAACAGCAGGAAGATGTTGTAATGTCTGCCATGCAGGAACAGGAAACAGGCAGTTCTCAGGTTATGCTCGCCATGAAAAACATTGATGATTCAACCAGCGAAGTTAAGGCAAGTTCTGCCGAGATGCTCGAAGGCGGCCAGCAGATTGTAAGCGAGATGGAAATCCTGCAGAAAACTTCTGAACATATTTCGGATTCAATAAGGGAAATGGCTGACGGTACACAGCAGATTCTTGGAACAATCCAGGAAGTAAATAATGTGTCCGAAAAGAATAAAGAAAGCATTGATACACTTTTGAATGAAGTTCAAAAATTCAAGCTTTAAGAAACAGTAAGGAAAGCATATGCAAACTATAACTGATTCAATCAAGTACATTGGTGTTGATGATCATCAAATCGATTTATTTGAGGGACAATTTGATGTTCCAAACGGAATGGCATACAACTCGTATGTGATTCTGGATAAAAAAATTGCCGTAATGGATTCTGTTGACCAGAACTTTGGCAGCGAATGGATGAAAAATCTTGAATCCGTGCTTGCCGGCCGTAAGCCTGACTACCTTGTAGTTCAGCACATGGAAATGGACCACTCGGCAAATATTCAATTCTTTGCAAATAATTATCCGGAAGCCAAAATTGTTTCTTCACGCGTAAGTTTTTCCATGATGAAAAGCTATTTTGGGACTGATTTTGCCGACAGACAGATTGTTGTTGGAGAAGGCTCAAAACTTGAACTTGGTGATTCAGACGGAGATCATACCCTTCAGTTTATTGCAGCTCCAAACGTACACTGGCCGGAAGTTATCATGACATACGACTGCAGGGAAAAGACTCTCTTCAGCGCAGACGGTTTTGGAAAATTCGGTGCAAATGATTATGACGACCCCGAAGGCTGGGCTTGTGAAGCACGCCGTTACTATTTTGGTATCGTTGGTCGCTTTGGACAAAATGTTCAGGCGGTGCTTAAAAAGGCAGAACCTCTTAAAATTGAACACATCTGTTCGCTCCACGGACCGGTTCTAAACGATAACATTCAATACTACCTGGATACTTACAACACATGGTCAAGCTACGGTGTAGAAACTGAAGGCGTTGCAATCGGTTATACTTCAGTATATGGAAACACAAAGAAGGCCGCCCTCAAACTTGCAGAAATACTTAAAAATAAAGGATGCCCTAAGGTTGCAGTTTTTGACCTTGCCCGCGAAGACCTGCATGAATGTGTTGAAGACGCATTCCGCTACGGAAAACTTGTTCTTGCGACAACAACATATAACGGCGGCGTGTTCCCGATAATGCACAACTTTATCGAAAACTTAAAGGAACGCAACTACCAGAACCGCACAATCGCAATTATCGAAAACGGTACATGGGCTCCTGCCGCAGCCCGCGGAATTATGGCAATGTTTGAAGGAAGCAAAAACATTACCTGGGCAGAGAACAAGGTAACGATCAAAATTACCCTAACTGACGAAACTGTTGCCCAGCTCCAGAAACTTGCTGACGAGCTGCTTTAGTGTCTGGTAAAAGGCGTTGTTTTAATTGAACAAAAACTTTGATAGTGTTAGGATAAATTATCGTTCAAGAGAGATCTTAACGGTTTTTTGGAGGTAAAAAAAACATGGCAAAAAACTTAGACTGGGCAAATTTGCCTTTTGGTTACATGGAAACAAACAAGAGCTTTGTTTCTAACTGGAAAGATGGTGCATGGGATGAAGGCACACTTACTTCTGATCACACAATTAAAATGTCAGAATGTGCAGGTGTTTTGCAGTATGCACAGACTTGTTTTGAAGGCTTAAAGGCTTATACAACAAAAGACGGAAAAATCGTTACATTCCGCCCGGACTTAAACGCAGACCGCATGAAGGATTCCTGCGAAAGACTCGAAATGCCGGTATTCCCAAAAGACCGCTGGATTAAAGCAGTTCTCGATACAATCAAAGCAAACATTGACTGGGTACCACCATATGGTAGCGGTGCAACACTTTATGTTCGTCCGTTTATGTTTGGTTCAAGCTCAGTAATTGGTGTAAAACCGGCTGATGAATATCAGTTCCGTATTCTTGTAACACCAGTTGGACCATACTTCAAGGGCGGTGTAAAACCAATCGTAGTTCGTTTGAGCGACCTTGACCGCGCTGCTCCTCACGGAACCGGTGACATCAAAGCCGGCTTGAACTATGCAATGAGCCTTTACAACATCGTTGATGCACATAAAAAAGGTTTTGCAGAAAATATGTACACAGACCCTGCAACACACACATACATTGAAGAAACTGGTGGAGCAAACATCCTCTTTGTAACAAAAGACGGAAAACTCGTAACACCAAAATCAAACAGCATTTTGCCATCAATCACACGCCGTTCTTTGATTCAGGTTGCTAAAGATTACCTCCACATTGAAGTTGAAGAACGCAAGGTTCACAAGGATGAACTTAAAGACTTTGTTGAAGTTGGTCTTTGTGGAACAGCTGCTGTAATTTCTCCAATCGGTCAGATTGATGACCACGGAACAAAAATCAACGTTCCTTCAGGAATGGAAAATATCGGTCCTGTTCTTGGTAAACTCCGTGACACACTCACAGGAATCCAGATGGGTACAGAAAAAGCTCCGGAAGGCTGGATTTACGAAATTAAATAGGCAGAACACATAAGCCTTTGCCCCTGAACTCGGTTTTAGGGGCATTTTTTTTGGCCTCGTAATATTCGCCCATGTAGAACCAGCCATAACGACCGTTAGTTAGTTCAATTTTATCGCCGCCAATCCATACTTCTTTTGTTGAATCGATATTCGGGTCGGCAAAGGCCTTATCACGGTTATTTTCGTATTTTTCTATCAATTTTGAAATAAAATTCTTTCCGACATTTGGAGAAGGAACCGGAAACTTAAACCATTTTTGTACCGGAACTTCGATATCCTGTCCGTGCATCCACTGATTCAATGAAAAATCGAGGGCATCCCCGTATTTTTCTGATTTCTTTTCACCTTCAAAATGAAGACCGTTTTTGGCAAATAAAGGGGCACCTTCTTTTTCCAGAGGGTCTATAGGTTTGAGGTCTTTGATTTTGCCTTCCTTCCATTCGTTGTAAACTCTTGAGTGTCGGGTCAAAACAAATTTGTGCCAGAAACAGCTGTCCAGAAGACCTGCTTCATAAAACTGACGGAGTGTTTCCATTGAATTAATCAGGTCCTGTGGAGTTTCCCACCAGTACCCGTAAATCATATATGCGTGAACCAGGATTCCGGCCTCTTTAAAGGCACAGCAGGCGCCTACGATGGATTCAAGATCGGTTCCCTTGTGAATTGCGTTCAATCCGTTGCCGGTTGCAGACTCAAGCCCGGCAGATACTCCTATAAGTCCTCCGTAAGACAGGTAGTCTGCAACGTCGCGGGTAAAAAACTTTTCAAAGCGCACGTTTCCCCACCATGTAATCGGGGAACCGCGGGCAATGTTTTCCCGGGCAAAAAGTACCATCATGGCAGGCGGCATTGCCTCGTCAACAAAGTGGATTCCATAAATGCCCAGCTTCTGGCACTGCTCCAGAAGGCCTTCGTACAGCCGTTTTATATTTGTCGGGCAAAATCCCTTAACGTAGTCGAGGGTAACGTCGCAGAAGGCGCATTTGTGCCAGTAACAGCCGTGCGCCATGTATGCTTTAATCCAGGCTCCGTCAGACCAGAGCCTGTGCATCGGGTTGGTGTCGTCGATGAGCCGCGGATAAATTGAATAGTCGATGTCACAAAAGTCGGGTATAAGCGTTGAAGTTACGTTTTTTTCGTATTCAATTGAATTTTTATATTCGTCTGAATCCGGGTTTTCTTGAGCCGGTTCAATAACTGTTACCTCCCCATCTTCTCCCGTGATGAACTGCCACATTTTGTAAATGGATTTGCCCGCTCTGGCCGGAATGACGAGTTCTTTTTTGTCCGGGTCCGCCTGTTCCAGGAGGGCTTTGTATGAACCATAGCCGCGGTCGTAAGAGATTGAGTCGCAGTACTTTGCAAGTGCGGGCTCGGAAGTGTCGCGCAGCTCGGTGTTAACAAAGCCGCCTCCAAAACTAACGTAGACGCGCTTTCCAAAGTGACTCTTAAAAAAACGTCCGGTTGCAAGCGCGCAGGCAAAGGTCCCCGGGAACGGAATTGAAACCAAGACCAGATCGTAGGGTGAGGACGGGCTTCCAAAAAGTTCGTTTAAGAGGGGCTCGTAAAAATACTTTATTACCGGAGAGTCGGCGCCCTTTTCGACCTGGGCAAAAGTAGATTCGCTGATTGTCAGGGACTCAGCGTATCTTACAAGGGAAAAATTATTGTCAAAAGCGATATTTATAAAGTCTGCAAGGTCAGCTAAAGCGTAACTTGCAAGGGAGCGTGCATCGTCAGTTGAAAGGTCATGGTCCAGATTTTCTAAAAAGCGTTCCATGCGCGCTCCCCGCGGAACATGGGCTCCAAACACAAAGCGGTGTGCATTTTCTGTTCCGCAGATGTTACTGGCAGTGGAAGGTCTTAAAATCGCCGTGATAAATTCAATCCAGTGTATCCAAAGAGATTTTTGGCTGATGTAGCGTCTTAAATTGAAGGCAGTCATCCTGTCGCCCTTTTTGTCAGCGCTGTCGGCAAGTTTGAGGGCATTTTCCGTGCTTAATTCAAAAAGTCTGGAAAGACCTTCTCTGGAGAAAATTTTATAAAAAAGAAGAATGTTTAAATCAATCCACTTTGTAGTGTGGCCGAGTGACTTAAAAAATGCGGAAAGATATGCCCCGCTCGGATAGGCTGTATTTAATTGTACGATTGGTGGTTCAAGGATTAAAACATTCATAGGAAAAAAGAGGGGCGGCAAAAAAGCCGCTCCCTGAGCAAGATTAGAATTCGAGGCTTTCTGACCAGTATTCGTTGTTATAGATATCAGTAAACCGGTAAGAAACTTTTACCCGGCCCTTGCCGACATCAACGTTGCTTATCTGGATTTTATCGGTGATTGTCATCTGTTCGCCCAGATAATAGCTGTCCTGATAAGTTCCGTCATATGAATAATAGTCACAGATAAAGTCGATTTTGTCTCCGGATTTGATTCTGCTGATATTTTTTGCAACAGTTTCAGTCTCTTTTGCCTTGTAATCTGTTTGGGCGCCGGCGATGTATCCGTAAGGATGTTCATTGTCA